>WNFC01005695.1_pt1 | contig 23313 bp, 27 predicted proteins | sample 5400541 | NCBI WGS metagenome assembly WNFC01 (sample SAMN13153342, study PRJNA577476) | soil metagenome | isolation source: 120 cm saprolite under Douglas fir tree site 2 hole 2 replicate 1 | place: USA:California | collected 2015-04-18
ACACCACGCTCAAAGCGGTGGGGCCCCGGAAATGGGAAGTGAGCCAGCGGATCCTCGATCCGGAGGGCGACGATGATTGGATGCTGGAGTGCCTGGTGGATCTCACCATCCAGCGACCGGACGAGGCGCCGTTGATCGCACTGCGGCGCATTGGCAAGTGAAGCCAGCGGGTTGCCGGCCTTGGACAGCGAGTCGGATCGCCTACTGCACGATCACGTCATCGTAGAGGGTGTAGGTGGGGTCGGTGGGATAATTGTCGTCGTGATTGATCAGGGTGAGGGTCGCGCTGTGCCCTGCCATCGATGCGATGTTCGCCGATGCCTGGACCCACACCCCGTTATTGTTGCAGGTGGGTGGCAAGACGGTAATCGTGATCGAAGTCACGTTGTCGCGAAGGGTCGCCGTCGCCCAATCATACGTAATCGTGTCCGGACAGTGCACCTGGTACCAGAGCGACAGAGTCCCGGCGGTCGGTGGCACGGTGAATGTTTGGGACAGCGCGCTCTCCGTCGAGGGGCTCGTGCTTCCCACCTGGGCGGAATAGCTCCCGGAGTGGGGCACCATCGAAATCGAACCGATTCCCGAGAGCGACCAACTCGACAGATCTCCGGTTTCGAAGTCCCCGTTGACGAGCGGACTGCCCGCGGGCACGGTGCTGACGACGACGTCATCGTAATAGGTGTAGGTGGGATCGGTGGGATAGCCGTCGTCATGGTTGCTCAGGGTGAGGGTGACGTTGTGACCGGCCATCGTCGACACGTCGGCGGTCACCTGGACCCAGAGGCCCGTGTTCGTGCAGGTCGGCGGAAGGAGCGTCACCGTGGTGAGAGTAATGTTGTCCTGGAGCGTCGCGGTCGCCCAATCGTACGTAACGGTGTCCGGGCAGACCACCTGATAGAAGAACGACAGGCTCGTCGCGGTGGCGGGCAGGTCGAACGTCTGCGAAATCGAGCTGTCTCCCGAGGGTGAGGTGCTTCCCACCTGCGCAGAGAAGCTTCCACTGTGCGAAATAGTCCCGACCACCATCGCGGTCCCGCTTGGGGTCCAACCGGTGAGATCACCCGTTTCGAAGTCTCCATTCACCACGATGCCCCCTGTGCTTCCGGTGACGATCACCGAGCCGGGCGTGGAATGCGTCGCCGAGGTTCCGGTTCCTGTCACTGAAAAATTATAGGTCGCCGGCAACGCTCCGCCGGAGACGGTGAGGGTCAAGGTCGAGCTGCCTCCGGCGGTGATCGTCGCTGGACTGAAAGTTCCGGTGATGCTCGAGGGCAAACCCGAAATCGACAGATTGATGATCTGGGCGCTTCCCGAAATGATCGCGGTGTTGACGGTGTAGCTGGTGGTGCTCCCGGGAGGGGTGCTCTGGCTGGTGGGGTTGAGCGAAATGGAGAAATCGTTGCTCACCGTGCGGGAGACGATGCAGGCGCCCGATACATTGGACCACTCCTTCTGGACCGTGTACCCAGCGATGGAGCCCTGGATGCCATTGCAGATGTCTCCAATCTCACCGTTGACCGGGTCGTACCAGGCCAACGGCCTGCCGATCACGGTGGCCAAACCAACATCCGCATCGGTAACCGTCTCGATCATTTCGTGAGAGCTCACGGAAGTGAGGTTGTTGAACGGCGTTGAGTTGCCGCATCCCACGTCGCAGCCACTTCCGGGCCCCATGTCGGGCATCACGCCGTAGAACGTGCTCGATCCGCTGCGCCGGAAGGTGCCGTGATAGGCGCAGAATCCTCCGGAGGCGCAGGACTGAGTGCCACCCATGATGATTCTGATCCCGGGCGGGAAATAGGTCATGTACACCGTGTTCGCGGTGGGAGCGGGCAGAAAGCCGCCGGATATCTGGCTATTCAACTCCGCCTGGATCTCGGTGTCTTGAAGGGTGGTGCCGGTGCGCGAGGGGGTGATCGTGACCGTGCCGGCCAGGGTCCCACGGCCGATCGACTGATTCGACCCAGGTCCTCCATCTTGAGCAGTGATGAAGGTGTTGTATTCGCTCAGCCAATCCATGTATGGGCTGTTGGTGACCGCGGAGTAGAACCCTCCGATCTGGCTGCGCGTCGTGGCATTGACGTTGGGCCCCCAGAAGACCACCACCGCCGCGACATTCGAGAGCACCACCCCTCCGTAGTAATTGAGGTGGTTCACATCGGCGGTATCGGACCTGGGGCCCCCGAAGAGGGGCATCGGGTGAGGATGCTCGCCGAAGATCAACTCCGCTTCGGCCAGGCCCTCGCTCGAAACCAGCGCTTTCGGTTGGTTGCTGGTGGGACCGCATGCCCACAACGCGGTAATGGCCACTACGGAGACAGCTCGGCTCATTGCCATGGAACCCCCCTTTGTTGAGGGCAGACCTACGCCCGTTTCATTCCACCGGCAACAAAAAACAGGTCGCACCCCGGGTCAAATTTGCCCCCGGAGCGACATTCAGCGGGCACCGAAAAGCGAAACCGAGAACAGCGAGCGATGGGGCGGGGTAAGCTTTTCATCGATGCGCAGTCGATGATCGCCGACGAGCTCGATATTGAAACCGAGGTCTGCTTGATCGACCCGCAACCAGCCGAGCAGTGCGGCCTGAAGCGGGTTCGCCTGCGACTCTACCGAGAATTGCTTCGGATAGCCTTGCCGCTCTGCCCGTATCCTCACGGATCGCGGCAGCAGGGCGAGGAGAATCAATGCGGCAATCAGCGCGGTCTTCATCGCAGTGCTCCTAGCGGGACAGCACCTGCTCAATGAAATCCAGAGCGCGAGAATCTCGGGATTGCCCGAGCCAGAACATCGCCGTCTTGCGCGGTTGATTTTTTCCTATCAGCTCTTTGAGCGCCTCGTCGGCGCTCGATGAGAACGCGAGGGCAAGTAGAATCAACGCCAGGTATCGCCATCCGATTCATGTTCAACCTCACTTTTCAAGCAGCTTGATCATGTAGTCTTGTGCTTCTTTGGAGTGCATCAGCGAAAGCCTCGAGACGGCGGCCTTGCGAAGTTGCGGGTCCTTTTCGCTCTGGGCGATGTCCACCAGCGCCGGCGCATTGTTCTGGAGGAACAGCGCGTTGATCACCTCGCGGCGTGGCTCCGGGCTTTTTTCGGTGCGGTAGAGGGTGAGCAGGGCAGGTCCGGTCTTGCTCGCGGGGAGCAGACCGAGCGTTTTCACTGCCTCCAAACGGAGCGCCGGGTCTTTTTCATTCTGGGCGATGGGAAGTAGATGCTCGACGTCGCCTGAAAGTGACAGTGCCCGGATAATATCCTTCTTGGATTCGCCTCCGGCTTGAGAGGAATAGAGCTCGGAAAGCTCGCGCTTCGCGCCCATCAGCCCCAGCTGCTGAATTGCCGTTGCCCGTACGTCCGCCTCCTTCTCGCTCTTCGCCGCGGCGAGGATCTTGTCGCGCTCGCCGGAGAGCATGAAGCTCTGGAGGATTTTCTTCTTCACCGGCGAGCTGGCTCCCGAATAGAGATCAGCCAGAATCTGCCGGTTCTCGGCGCCGCCCAGGATTCCGAGGTACTCGATCGCCTTGGGCTGGAGCTCCGGATGACTCTTGCCTTGGGCGATCTCGCCGAGTATTTCGCGGGCTTTGGACGACTTGCTTTGGGCGAGGACGAAAAGGGCGTGCTGCTGAAGCTTGGAAGAGGAGCTGCGTTCGAGGAATTTTCCCAGAAGCGCGATGGCCCGGTCGGGGTCCGACGACATCAAGCTGTTGATCGCCATCAGCTTCAGCTCGTCATCTGCCTGAGCATCCGCAGTGACGGCGCTGGCAGGGCTGATCGAAATCCGAAGAGCCTGGGCGTCCTTGAGCCAACGGCTCTTGGGGAAACGCGATTCTAGGTCTTCCAGGGTAGTGGTTGCCTCATCGCCGCGACCGAGCTTGTTCTGGGCGTAGGCTTTCCAGTAGAGAGCCGCGTCTTGCTGGTCCCCCGGGGTGCGCGCCGCCTCGGAAAAAAGGCGCGCCGCATCTTGCCAGGCTGAATCGTCGAGCGCTTTCATCGCGCTCTGATAGAGCTGCTGCTGCCCTGATCCCGCATCAGGCTGTGCCGCGCGGGCGGGGAGATTTCCGAGGGCGAAACTGGCGACAAGGATGAAACAGGAAAAAATGCGACGGCTGATCATATCGGTCCCTACAGTTTCCAACTTGCTTGGGTGGTGGTGATCCGGCGCTGGTCAATCTGTGCTTCGACGACCCTGATTTTGAAGAGGACGTCCTTGGACTGGATGCGTTCGGCCAGTGTCTCTCCCGGCTGGTCGGAAGGGCTGTGCTCTATTTCGACCAGCACTGGTTCCAGCTCATCGAGCACGCTGGCCATCGCTTGTTCACGGTGAGCCAGCGCGACTTGCCGATACAATCGGTTCGCGGCCACCAGAGATTCGGCCCAGAGCCGGGCCCGCTGCTCGCTGTCGGGCCCCCGGTCGGAGTGGACATACTCGAGGATCAGCATCTGCGAACGCTGAAGATGCTCTGCCACCGCGGCGAGAAGAATCCGATCTCCCGCGTCCGCGGCCAGCGCCGGAACGGCTGGCTTTCCCAGCGGGTGCCACGTTCGTCCAGCGAGAAACCCCACAGTGAGCAAGAAAAGGGCGGCCGCCGAGATCGCCCACGCGCGAGATCGGACTCGCTCGGACCAGGCGCGCCCGCGGCGATAGGCCAACCGCGGCTGCAATCGGTCCCAGACTTGAGCACCGTACGCTTCGCTTCTGTCCGGCACCCGAACCGCGGGAACCGCCTCGAGCATTCTTCGAATCTCGGCCAACTGCTCGCGGCAGACGGTGCACTCACCCAGATGCTGCTCCACCGCGGCTGGGTCTTCCCCTTCGCCGTAAAAATGGAGGACGAGCTCCTCCTCTTCGAGATGGCTCATTGGATCGACCCTTTGCGCTCGACAACGGGCGTCAGGGCGGCCCGGAGTTTCTTCACCGCTCGAAAAATGCTCTGTCGAATCGCCGGGCCGGAGGTCGCGAGGAGCTGTCCAATTTCGGTGGTATTCATCTGCTCGTAGTGTCTGAGGACGAAGGCGGCCCGCTCCTGCTCGGTCATCTCCTCCAATGTCCGCTGGACGATCCGCCCGAGTTGCGCATGAAAAATCCGGTGCTCGGGATTCGCGGCGCCCAGGTCCGATGTCTCTCCATCTCCATCCAGCGCAGGGGCCAGAGCGGCATCGCGCCGGCGCCGCGAACGCAATTGGTCGAGGGCGCAATTGGCGGCGATCCGGGTGAGCCAGGTGGAAAAGTTCGAACGCGCCTCAAAGCTTCCAAGCATCCGGTGGGCTTTCAGAAAGGTCTCTTGCACGATGTCTTCGGCGTCCTGTTCATTGCCGGTGATGCGGTAAGCAAGGCGGAAAATCTGAACGCTGTGGCGGCACACCAACTCGCGGAAAAGGTGGCCTTCTCCGGATTGGATTCGCGCGACAAGGGCCGAATCGTTCACCTCCATTCAGCCTATTAGACGCCGCTGCCTCCAGGCCGTTAGCAAGTTCTTTCCAGGGCGCGGGGGCCCCTGGGAGCTGCCACCAGCGCAAGCGGGTTGCCATCGTTTCCCGACCCTGGCTAACTCCCCGGCCGGAGACCTAATGACTCAAAATGCCATCAAGCTGTCGAAGGTGGGGGTGATCATGCTCGGGTGCGCGATCTCAAGAAATCGGTCGCATTTTATCGCGATCAGCTTGGATTGACGCGCTCGCCCTGCGTCAAGTCGAGGGCCTGGGGGAGGGAGACGAGCGCCGAACCGAAGTCGTCTTTGCGGTCGATGACGCGCAGGCGGCCTACCAATCCTTGAAGGCGCGAGGAGTGAAATTCCGGGTGGAACCCCGGCCGGTGACGGGGGACCAGTACGCGGCCGACTTTCGCGACCCGGACAACCACGTGCTCTCGATCTTCGGGCCGATCTCAACTTCCCCGCGCTCCTGATCGGCGAAGGGTCGTCTAAAGCAGGACCAGGCGCACACTGTTGACCGCTCCATTTCTGGCAGATGGGGCGAGGTTCGACTCTGCAGTGATCTGGCGTAGGATGAGAGTGATCCAGCGCTTCGACCATGGAACCGCGACCACCCTCCACTCCAAGTCGCCTCAAGTTGGAAGACTTGCTCTTGCGCCACGGCGCGATCACCTCGGAGCATCTCGAGCAGGCGCAGCAAGAGCAAAAGAAGTGGGGAGGAGAGATCGGACGGATCATGGTTGATCTGGGTTTCATCTCCGAGCAACTCCTGGTCAGGGCCGTGGCGCACGAACACAGCATTCCCATGGCCGACCCGGAGAACGAAGCACTGTCAGTGGACATCGTCACCACCTTGGGGGTCCAACTGTGTGAGCGCTTCGGTGTGATTGCGGTCGCTGGCGATCTGAAAAAGAAGACTCTGCGCGTCGCCACCTCGAACCCGACCAACACCGCCGACCTCAAACAGATCGCAAGCATCTCTGGCTTTCGCATCGAGCCGGCAGTCGCCACCGAAGAGTCCATTACAAAAGCAATCCGCAAGTACTATTACGGAGAGGGAACAGGGCTTCCCCAAAGCCCCCCCAAGGGGGTCGCCACTTCGCGGAAACCGGTCGGCGAGCTGGAGAACCTGATCGCACGGATCGAGCGGCTCGAACAGGTGTTCCGCCCGCTCAAAGAACAGATTTATCAGCCTCTCACCAATCCCCATTTCGCCGCCCTCACCAGTCGGGTGGAGAAATTGGAACAGTTCACCGCCCAGCATCTGGTTGCGCTGTCAGCGCTGGTGGATCTGCTCGTGGAAAAAGGCGTGATCCATCGGACGGACTACGCCCAGGCGATGAAGCGAAGGTCCAAGACGTAAGCTGCCGGGACCAAAATCCGGGCCTCGCCATGCGCTTCCAGACTCGCGGTTTTTCCGCGAAGCCGGCGTTCATCTTGTTAGAGTAGCCCTCACTCGCGAGGAGAGTGTCGATGCGCCAATTTTTCAAATGGTTGTTTCGTTTGGCATTGCTGCTGATCGTGCTGGGCGGAGCGCTGGTGGTGCAGACCCTCTATTTCAAGCCCCTCCGGATCGACTGGTTCTACGGTCGGGTCTTTGGCGAATTCGCGCTCCAGAGCCCCGAGCTGTTGAGCACGCTGCGGATTTTGCCGCCCGCGCTCGATTTCTACAGCAACAAGCTCGACGACGCCTCGCCCGAGCACGAAGCCAAGCTGGCCGCGCTGGTCAAAGACAACTATGCGACGCTCCAGCGCTACGATCGAAACGGCCTCGACCGGGAAGGAAGGCTTTCATACGACGTGCTTGGGTATTTCCTCGGCATCCAGGCGGAGGGGGATCGCTTCCGGTTCTACGACTTTCCGGTGAACCAGATGTTTGGCGTTCAGGCGAGGCTGCCCGAGTTCATGATCCAGGTGCACCAGGTGACCAGCGAGCGCGAGGCAAAGCGCTACCTGGAAAGACTCGACAGGTTCCCGCAGAAGTTCTCCCAGGTGATCGAAGGCCTCAAGTTGCGAGAGGCCAAGGGGATTATCCCGCCGAAATTTACGGTAGAGAAGGTCCTCCTCCAGATGAACGACTTCGCCGCCAAGCGGGGGAAGGAGAGTCCGATGTACTCGAGCTTCAAGGAAAAGCTCGACAAGATCCCATCCGAGAAGATGGACGCCGCCACTCGGGCGGAGCTGCTCGCCCGCGCCGAGGCGAGCATCGACAAGCAGGTCTATTCGGCCTACCGCCAGCTGATCGATTACTTCAACGCGCTCTTGCCCAAGGCGCAGGGCAACCACGGCGTTTGGCACCTGCCGGATGGCGATGCCTATTACGCGTGGTGCGTGAAGATGCACACCACCACCGAAATGACCCCGCAGCAGCTTCACCAGCTCGGCCTGTCCGAAGTGGCGCGGATCGCATCCCAGATGGATGCCATCTTGAAAGGCAAGGGCCTCAGCGAGGGGAGCATTGGCAAACGGGTGCAGGCGTTGGCCGCCGACCCGGCTCAGGTCTATCCCAACACGCCAGACGGCAAGGCGGCGATGATCGCAAGGTACCAGGCGATCCTCGACGAGGTGAACGCGGGGCTGGGTGATGCCTTCCACGCCAGGCCCACACTCGGCGTAGTGGTGAAGCCGGTCCCGGAGTTTTCGCAGGCCACCGCTCCCGGCGCGTACTATCAACCCGGCTCGTTCGATGGGTCACGCCCGGGCATGTTCTTTGCGAACATGCGAGATCCCGGCGAAACCCCCAAATTCGCGATGCGCACCCTCGCGTATCACGAGGGAATCCCGGGACATCATTTTCAATTGAGCTTGCAGCAGGAGCTCAAGGGAGTGCCTTTCTTCCGGCGCGTGCTGCCATTCACGGCCTACGCCGAGGGCTGGGCGCTCTACGCCGAGCGGTTGGCGTGGGAGCTGGGCTTCGAAAAGGACCCGCTCGACGATCTCGGCCGGTTGCGCGACGAGATGTTGCGCGCGGTGCGCCTGGTGGTCGACACCGGAATTCACTTCAAGCGCTGGAGCCGCGAGCAGTCCATCGCCTACATGACCGAGCAGACCGGAATGGCGGAAGGCGACGTCGTCGCCGAGATCGAGCGTTACTTCGTCGCTCCCGGTCAGGCACTGGCCTACAAAGCCGGGATGCTCAAGATCCTCGAGCTTCGCGAGCGCGCCCAGAAAGCACTCGGCCCGCGTTTCAAGTTGAGCGAGTTCCATGACCAGGTTCTGATGCACGGCTCGCTGCCGCTCTCTCTGCTCGAGCGCGTCGTCAATGATTGGATTGCGGAGCGCAAGGCGCAATCCTGAGCCGCTCCAGGCACCCGTTCGATCCGGCGGCGGCGCGGGGGAAGGCGGCCCCGGATTTCAGCCGGGTGACGCGGCTGATATTTTGTACTCGTTCGAGGTGAGCCGGTAGGAGCGGTGCTGCAGTCCAGTGGGGGGGTAGAGCTCGTCATGGGTGTAACGAAAGCCCAGCTTCTCGAGGACGCGCCTGGAGCCAAAGTTCTGCGGGTGATGTCCGGCGAAGAGTGCAGCCGCGCCCAGGGGCCCGAAGGCATGGTCGATGACCGCGCGGGCTGCTTCGGTTGCCACGCCTTTGCCCCACTGCCCGGCGTGAAGCTGGAAGCCCAGCTCGAAGATCCCGGCCGAAAGATCGTAAGGCTTCAAGCCACAGCAGCCCAGGTGCTCGCCGCCGTCCTTGAAGAAGATCGGCCAATACTGCACGCCGTATTGGCGCTGCCGCGCGAGCTCCGTCTCCAGACGCTCGCGCACCTGGTTCTCGCTGAAAGGGCCGCCAATCAACGCGCTCACCCGGGCGTCGCCCCACAGTGCCAGCGCCAGCGGCCAATCCCGCGCGAGCCACGTCCGGAAAACGAGGCGCCCGGTCGAAGGTGGAAGGTTGTCAGTCGGAATGCGGCCCTCTCTTCGCGCGCGCCGCTCGCAGCCGCCGTGCCGCGAGATAGACCACCACCGCGGCGTTGACAAGCAGGATGCAGATCTTCAGCCAACCGGGTTTTCGCTGCAGCGAGAGCGTCTCCGGGACAAGAAGGGCGGTGAGTCCCACGACCACCAGCCATTCGCCCCAGGCCTTTCCGATCAGGAGGAGAATCGCTTCCAGACCCGTGGTGATCGCATCGAGCCAGGCGAGCACCGCCCCCCAACGAAAGATGCGGGTGGACAGATGGTGCTCGATCCAGTCTCCGAGGCGGGCCCAGAGCGAGCTTGCCGTCGAAAGCTGGTCAGCGATCTGCTCCGCCAGCTGGAGGGCGAAGCGAGGCGCAACGGTGAGCCAGATCGCCAGCGCCAGCATCACCGGCAGTTTCGCCAGCTTGTAGCCGATGATCAGCTTGAGCCCAAGGGTGCGCGGCGCCGGCTCCTGGCGCGCAGTCTCCAGATCCGCCTGCTGCCTTGTTTGAATGTGGCGAGCATCGCCGCCCAGGATTTCTTGTCGGCGTCTGCGTTGTAGGCAAGGGCGTCCATTCCAGCTTTGCCGGCGTCCGGATTGGTGAAGCCGTGCTTCGCTCCGGGATAGGTGATGATCTCGAACTTTGCGCCCGCGTCCGTCATTTCTTTCCGGAAGGCTTCCACCTGATCGGCGGTGACCATCGGGTCGGCCTCACCGGTCATCACCAGGATGCGAGGCTTGACGGTTCCGGGTTTGGCCGGATTGTCCGTCTTGAGCGCTCCGTGGAATGTCGCCACCGCCTGGAGGTCGGCGCCCTTCCGGGCCTCGGTGAGGAACCACCCCGCCGCCGAAGCAGTAGCCGATCGCACCGATCTTACTCGCATCGACCTGAGGGCTTGCCTTCAGTATTTCGAGCGCGGCGTTGAAGCGGGCGTCCACTGTTTTGGGATCTTTGGTGGCCTCGGCCGCGAAAGCCTGAGCGTCCTTGGGATGAGTGGTCACTTTGCCTTTGCCGTACATATCCAGCGCGAAGGCGACGTAGCCTGCCTTGGCAAGCCGCAACGCCTGATTGCGCGCGTGCTCGTTGTTGCCCCACCACTCGTGGACGACCAGTATTCCCGGTTTTTTTCCTTTCGCCGCGTCGTCCCAGGCGAGAAGTCCCTGCAATGGTGTATCGCCTTGCTTGTAATCGACGACCCTTGATTTCACTTCGGCGCCGGCGGCCGACGTCAGACAGAAAAGCGCGGCGACCATCCCGTAGGTCTTCATCGTGTTCTCCTCTAAGGGCTGATGTTCAATTAAAGCGACTGTTTAGCGCGATGGCCCGAGGAAAGCTGCCGGATTCGGACGGCAACCGGAATGTGTGGACGGCTCCGTTTCCAGGGTCTGCCTTGTCACGAGCGTGACACGCGGATGGGGACATTCCCTGGTTTCCACCTCGCAGAGCAACCGAGCACGCGCCCGAACGACAGAGGGTATGGCGTTAGGCGTTGAATGGAGGTAGACCGCATGCCCCGGCTGCGTTGAAACAACTGTAGAAGGTCGGAGTGGGGCGACTGCTCAGAACAACCAACTGGCTCGAGGAATCTTCCGATGAAGCGGTTTTGGGTTTGCGCGTCTTTCCTGGCCCCGGTGATTGTGGCTTGTGGGGGACCACCGACGTACGAGCATTCTCCTTTCACGGTCAATGTTTCACCGGACAGCGCGATCGTCGATCTCAACAGCACGAAGCGATTTAGCGCGACGGTGATGAACGGCGGCTCCGTGAGCTCCGTTCAGTCCGTCGAATGGAGTCTTTCTGGAAGGGGCTGCAGCGGAATTAGCTGCGGCAGCATCAGCGCCACCGGCCTTTACACTGCACCGGACACACAGCTTGCCGAGAACAGCCCGGTGACGGTGAAAGCGGTTGCTCTGGCGGATAGCAACGCGTCCGGTGAGGCAAGTGTGACGCTCAACTCCAACGTTGCCGTCCTCGTCCAGCCGGCCACTCACTTTGTAGCGATCGGGGGGAACTTCCGGGTCACCGCACAAGTCAGCGGCTCCACGAATAGAGAAGTTGCCTGGTCGGTGTCGGGCCACTGCCTGGGAGCCGATTGCGGCACGGTCGACGCAAACGGGTTGTACACCGCCCCGGCAGTGCCTCCCAGTCCTCCCCGGGTATCGGTCAAAGCGACGGCCCGCGCAGATGTCAGTCGATCCGCCACCTCGAATCTGACCATCACTTCGACGAGCATGGGCGGAGACGGTCAGTAGTTTTGAGCTCACCCGGAGGGTTCCCATGAAGAAGATCGTATTGTTGTCAGCGTCGTTGTCGCTTGTTTTTGCCTCGTTGGCGTTCGCCGATCCGGTGGACAACCCCGGGGACTTCACCCTCGACTTCGACGCCGGGAGGATCAAGATCGGAAGTCTCGATCCGAGCGATTTCGCCGGGGTGTCGTTCGCCGGCACGGTGCTCGATACCGCGGGGAACATCTCCGCGAGCGTCGCGGTATCAGACATCACCATTTCGGGAACTCCCCTGGGCGATGTCACCCTGCATTTTGTTTCCTTGTCCGATGTGGTGGGCTCGCTCGACGCGCTGACCGGGTTGACGACGTTGTCGGTTTCTCTGCAGATGTTCCTGGTCAATCCGAACTTCCCTCCCGAGTGCCGCATCGACCAGATGGATATTGCGCTCACCGCGGACATCGACGGAACTCTGACCGGAATTCTGTACGACATGACCGATGGCACCGCCACCTACGTGAACAATTCCTTCTCCGTCCCCACGACGACCGGCTGCGGCTTCGTTTTTGGCCCTTTGATCGACTCATATGCCGGTCTTCCCGCGGGCCCCGGGGTGAACTGGATCGACAATCTCCACGGTACGTTCTCGACCGTCTTCACCGGCAGCTAGAGCTCAGTTCCCCAAGCGCCTGAGCGGTAAGCGCGCCTCAGGCCTTGCCTGAAGGCCGTTTTGTTCGTCTGGTTTCAGTACCTTCCAAGAAGGTGCACCGGAAATAGATCCGGAACCCTCTCCATTCGTTTTCAGTGGATAGGGAGAAATCAATGCGAACTTCTGCCGCCATTGCCACAGCGATCTTATTTGGATGCACCGCCGCCAGACCTGTTCAAGCAGCCGAGAATCAGGCGTACTCGCGCCTCTATTCGGTCGAGGTGGTAGATGAAAGCGGAACCGCTCTACCAACCTTCGAGCACCTGGGTCGGGCCTACGTGCTGGGCACGCTGGGACAGCGCTACCTGGTGCGGGTGACAAACCGTTCCGGCCAACGGGTCGAGGTGGTGACCTCCGTAGACGGACGCGATGCCCTCGATGGACGACCCGCGGCCTGGAGCAAACGGGGTTACATCGTGGATGCCTACAGTGGCTTGACCATCGACGGCTTTCGATTGAACCAGGAGGAGGTGGCGGCGTTCCGGTTCAGTTCCGTCCCCCGGTCGTACGCCGCGCAGACGGGGAGTACCCGCGACGTGGGCGTGATCGGGGTCGCGGTGTTTCCCGAACGGCAATATTTTCGGCCTCCGCCGGTGCGACGAGATCCGGGCGTTCCGGTCCCGCAGCGGGACGGCGATTTCAGCGATTCCTCCGGAGGCGTTGAGGGAGGCGTTGAGGGAGGCGTCGTCGGAGGCGTTGTTGGAGGCGTTGTGGGCGGGCAATCGATGCCCGCCGAACGCCGAGGCCTGGGGACCGAATTTGCCGAGGAGCACTTTTCGCATGTCCAGATGGTTCATTTCGAACGGGCAAGCTCGACTCCCGCCAGTCTGTTGAGCGTTCGTTATGACGACCGCGCGGGACTTCTTGCGCTCGGAATCGATGTCCGTGGTGGCAGTCGCTACGGCGCCGGCGATGGGTGGCTTCGCGAAACAGCAGAGCCATTCCGACGAAACGCATCCTTCGCACAGCCGCCATCCGGTTGGCGCCGATGATCGGGAGGGCTACCGTTTGACGCGACCGCTGCTTCCGGGCTCGGGACGTCGCGATTTTCCGCTGGGCGTTGCCCCCAGGCCACGCCGCTCCTTCTCTACGATTGCCGCGGTCCGGTCATCGGCTGGCACCAATACAAAGAGCAGATCGCCAGGTCGATCGGCGAGAATGAAACGAGTGGACTGAAAGCTGAGTATTCCCAAACGCGAGGCGCTGAGGCGAAGGTCGTTGACGAGCAAAAGCTTTTCCGTCGCACGCCCCCGCCACATTCGCGAGAACTCCGGACTCGATCTGGATAACTCGGTAATCAGGTCCTCGAAGCTTGTATCCTCCATTCGGGACGCGTATTGACTGCGCAGAAATCCGACCAGGGCGGTCATCGGCTCGGACCATTCGGCGTACAGCGCGCGCCGGACGGGATCCATGAAGCCACGCCAGATCAAGTTTCGAGCAAATCGCCCTTCATACGCGTCCATCTGGTACAGCGCATCCAACAGGTGGTTGAAGGCGAGCACGTCCAACCGGGCGTTGGCGACCATGGCTGGAAACGCCAACGCGTCGAGAACCGACTGGACCGGATGATCCACCTTATCGGTGACAGACTCGCGGGTCAGGTTGACGAGATCGAACAGGTACTGCTTATCGCTGGCGGTCAGCCGCAACGCGTGGGCAATGCGTTCAAGCGTCTCACGCGATACATGGATGTTGCGCCCCTGCTCGAGCCAGGTGTACCAGGTCACCCCCACGTCCGCGAGCTGGGCGACCTCCTCCCGGCGAAGGCCGGGCGTTCTTCGCCGCTTTCCAGTCGGCAGCTTCGCCGCTTCCGGAGTTAGCGCCCCACGCCGGGCGCGTAGAAAGCCCGCGAGTTCCTTACGGCGAGTGGATTCGACTGCAGAAGCCGTGGCCTCAAGTGGTGTCGATGCTCCGTCCCCATCTGGCCCGGAACCAGGGCCGGCCTTCGGCATACGCGGCACGGTGTCTAGGATAGGTGGCTGATGACGTCAATGAATTCGTGAGCGACCCCAGCAGTTTGCGTCCGCTCCCTGTCTTGTAAATTTAACGGATTGTGAACCAGAGCCAGTTGATCAGGATCGCGCTGCGGCGCTAGCAAACGTCCTATTCTAATTTCTCGTACTAACCGCGAGTGCGTATTAGTTTCGCGGTTCATCGGGTCGCCGTGGGCGCGCTCGAGGGGGGTGGAGCTGGGAAGAAAGCGGGGACGCTGAGTGACAGATGTGGCGGCGGAGGCCGGAGAGCTGCCCTGGATGTTGAGCGCGAGGGCGTTGGCGCAGCGGATCGCCCAGGGTGAGCTCAGCGCGCGGGAAGCAATGGAAGCGCACATCTCGCGGATCGAGGAGGTGAACCCGGCCCTCAATGCAGTGGTGTGGAAGCGCTACGAGCAAGCCCGCGAGGAGGCGGGTGAGGTTGATCGCCGGCGGGCGAGAGGCGACGTCCTCGGTGCGCTGGCCGGAGTTCCGATCACGATCAAGGAGTGCCTTGATCTCACCGGCTCCCCGTCGACTTTTGGCGTGCCCGCACGCAAAACGCATCGGGCTGAGCGTGACGATGAGTATGTTTCGCGGCTGCGTGCGGCGGGCGCGATTGTGCTCGGAAAGACCAACGCTGCGCAGTGCCTGCTCTTTGTCGAGAGCGACAACCCGCTCTACGGCCGCAGCAACCATCCTGAGGACATCGAGCGTTCTCCGGGTGGCTCTTCCGGTGGGCAAGCGGCGATCGTCGCCGCGGGCGGCTCGCCGCTGGGGCTGGGCACCGACATCGGCGGATCGAACCGCGTCCCCGCCGCATTCTGCGGAATCGTGGGGCTCAAGCCGACCGCGGGCAGGACACCCGATCCCGGTCGAGGCTCTATCCCGATCGGCCAGCTCGCCGTGGTGAGCCAGGTGGGGGTCTTCGCGCGCTCGGTCGATGACGCGGCGCTGGGTCTGCAGATCGTCGCCCCTTTCGAGGGAACGGCTCCCCTTCGGGACTTTCGACACGTCGAGATGGCCAAGCTGCGGATTGGATATTTCATTCAGGATGGCGTGTTCGAGCCCTCGGCCGCATATTGGCGCGCGACGAAGGAGGCGGTCGAAGCACTCGGCCGCCTCGGTGCGCGGACGGTGGAGCTGAAGGCGCCTTCCCCGCGGGAAGCATTCGAGATCTTCTACCGACTTCTCTGCGCCGATCGGATGGCGGGGCTGCGGCGTTTCCTCGGCGACTCGCCGCGGGTGAAGCAGATCGAGCAATTGGAACGGCTGGCGCGCACCCCCGTATCGCTCCTGCCGGTGGTGAGACTCCTGCTCCGCCTGTCCGGAAGGCGGAAGACGAGTGAGGTGGTCGAGTGCTTCGGCCGGTACTCGGCGGATGCGTACTGGACGGCTTGCGAGCGCCAACTCGACTATCGGGCGCGATGGCTAAGGACGTTGGACGAGCAAGGCGTCGATGCGGTGCTCTCCCCCGCGACGGCGCTGCCCGCTGTCAGACATGGCGCGACCCTCGAATTGGGATTGATCGGCGCCTACGCCTGCCTCTACAACGTGCTCGGTTGGCCCGCCGGGGTGGTGCCGGTGACGCGGGTGCGGGCGGATGAGGAGACCGCCACTGCGCGGGGAAAAGATGTCTCCGATCGAACCGCGTTGGAGACGGAAAAAGGATCGGCCGGGTTGCCAATCGCAGTGCAGATCGCGGCCCGCCCGTGGCGGGAGGATCTGGTTCTCGGCGTGATGGCGGCGCTCGAGCAAGTCAGCTCGTTTCGAATGCGGTGAAAATCCGCCGAAGCGAGATCTCGCATTGCCATCGTCACGTTTTGGTAAAGGGCTCCGCCGGGACGTTGACAGGCGTCCTCGGTCCGCCCTAACTGAAGCCTTCTTCCGGGGGGATCAAAGCACATCGCCGCCGCCCGACATCCGGTTCAACTTGGACAAGGAGCTTACCGATGAAGATCATTTCGAATTCGTTCGTTCACCTCTTTACCCTGCTTCTTCTCGCGGTTGGCAGCCGCGCCGATGCGGAGCGCGTTTCCGCCCTCGCGGTCGACAATGCCACCGTTCAACCCGCCGGCCCTCGGCCAGGCGACAACGGCAAGCGTTTCTTCAACGTCGAAGGCAATGGTGCTGGCAACTTCGCGAGCTTTGGCGTCGCCGACTTCAACCTGCCGACGCACGAAGATTCGGAAGTCGAATCCATCCGGGCGCTCACCTTGAGCTTCACCCAGTCCAATGCCGGCTTTACCCACGACGGCGGGCTGCACTTCTGGCTCACCACCGACACCACGACCGATATCCAGCCGAGCGAGACTCCGGACGTCACCTTCGTCCGCGAAGACGATCCCGATGGGCTGGATGGGCAGCTGGCGCCGCGATTTTCCCTCGGTTCGGGGAGCTTCGTTCAGGTCGACGATGGGCAGGTGGACTCTTATTCCTTCGGGGTGTCGCGACAGCTGGGGCGGTATTTGCGCCAGCAAATCAGGAGGCGCGGTACGATTCGCATCCTCGTGTCGCCCGCCGATGGGAGCGTTGCCGCCACCTATGCCGGATACAGCAACGTAGACTTCACCGGGCCGGTGCTCACGATCAGCTTCGACGACTGAGGTTTCTCGGGACCAGCGGCGATTCCCGTCTTCGCTGGGCGATCAGCGAACCGCGCGCTTCTCTCCGGCGCGCGGCGATGAGCGCTATCGGCCCCAGGCGCCGCCAGTCCGCCGCGGGGCTATCCGCTCGAACGCATAGATGGCCTGCCAGGCCATTTCAAGGAATGAAGCCCTCGTCGCATGCGCTTTCCACGGAGTTATTGCGGTACTGTACCGCGAAAGCGACCAGCGCCGCCTCGCTGTCGATACAGTCTGCCTTGATCTGGTAACCCACGCCCAGATCGTCGGCGCTAATTTCAGGCCCGGAGACCGTGACTGCCCATGGCACGTCCAGTAACGGATCGGCGGTGAGCACCGTGCGCCGGTGATCGCACCCATCGTCGTTGGGAATGGCGTTGTAGACGCGGACCAACGCGTCGATCAGGGCTTGAGGCGCATCGGGCCGGTAGAGAAAGACCACTCCGCCGTGCTCCAGGTTGTGTACCCAGTAGCCGCGCGCCAAGGGGACGGTGTGGATTTGCCAGCGGGCCCAGATTTCGTAGTGCTCTCCAGAAACCGGAGGATTGGCGAGATAGACGGGAGTCTGATCCTCTGGAATGTGAACCCTGGTTTCGTTTGGCACTTGTTGTATTTGATTGACACAGGTAGCAGGTCCGTCCGCCTCGGGTTGAGCAAGGCTTTGTCGCGAGCAAACCACCACCAGAACAAGAGTTGCGATCAATTGTTTTTGCACAGCTTGGACGTCCTCCGCGTGGATTTGGCGCGGCAATGAACCACGCCTGGTGCGCGTTCGGCAAGGCCCATCAGCTGCAATAAATCTGTTTGAGTAATTCAAGGAAAACCCGCCCTGGAAACCGCCGCCCAAGGGAGCGGCCGATGCGCCCCGATTTTCCGATGAATTCGGAACGCAACACGAAGCCCGCGAGGGTGCGCTTGCACCCATCGAACGTGTTCACAGGGCATGAAAAAGACGCGCGAAAGCCCTCGGATAGCCCGAGGGCTGACGCATCAGCCAACGGTACGTGTCTTGCGTAGCGGATATCGGACGAGCTACCCGCGGACGAGCATGCGAGCCCCCGTCACGGTGCTGCCGTGCAGACGGCTTCGACGTTGTTGCCGTCGGGATCAAGAAGGAACGCGGCGTAGTACGTCGGCGCATAGTCCGCGCGCACTCCCGGCTTGCCGTGATCGCGTCCACCGGCTTCCAGTCCTTTCTTGTAGAAGCGATCGACCGTTTTTCGATCTCGTGCCTTGAACGCGACGTGCGTCGCCGCTCCCGATTTGCCCGCCGCATAGAGCCAGAGCGCTGGCTCGTTTGGAGGGCCAAAGCCCGCACTCGTCCCATCTTGTGAGCACAATCCGTAGCCGAATCCGGCGAGTGCCGCTTCATAGAATCGAACGCTCGCCTTGAGGTTCTCCACTTTCAGCCCAATATGGTCATACATGGTTGCTCTCCTTTTCGAGCCAACCTACGCACGGCGGGCGAGGTGATCTTGGCAAATCTTGCGGTGGAGGGAACGATTGACAGGATCGCCCCCTCACGACGGCCGGATGGCCGAGCGCTCATGCGTCAGCGCTGGCAGCACCTTCTATTTCTGCATTGGCCGGTGCCACTCACCGTGTTTCGCGAGCTGGTGCCTCGAGAGCTGACCATCGACACCTTCGAGGGCGACGCCTATGTGGGACTGATTCCGTTCACGATAAGCGGCGTGCGTCCAGCAGGGATTCCTCCCCTTGCGGGTCTATCCGCTTTTCACGAAGTCAATGTTCGGACCTATGTGCACCGAAACGGCGCTGACCCCGGTGTTTGGTTCTTTTCGCTCGATGCTGCCAGTGCGCTCGCCGTGGTCGGGGCGCGGATCGCGTACCGGCTTCCGTACTTTCATGCGCGTATGTCGATGGCGCGGCTAGAAGGCCAGAGGTGCGCCTTCGAATACGCTTCCCACCGCCGCTGGTCGTCAAGGCCCGTTGGCTGTCACCTCCGTTACGGACCCGCGGGCATTCCCGGTCCGGCGCCTTTGGGGTCCCTCGAGCACTTCTTGATTGAAAGGTACATTCTGTACGCGGCCACCGGGAAACGGCTGTACCGAGCCGGGGTTCATCACGCCCCCTATCCCCTCCAGCAGGGTTGCGTCGAAGACCTCGAAGAATCGCTCATAGCCGCCAGCGGGATCGCCAGGCCGAGTGCTGCGCCGCGGTGCCACTACGCCTCGGGCGTCGACGTCGAGGTGTTTGCCCCGAATGCGATTCAATGAAGCTGGTTTTCGAATACACCTTTGCAGCGCCGCGGGAGCAAGGGGTATCGAATCTGGCTCGCGAGGAACGATGGATCGGGTTGGAGGGAGGCTCCGCGGTAAGGCGATCGCACGTCAGCGAATCTGGGCGCCACATCCCGATGTTCCAAGTACCGCGCGCAATTTGGAGCGGTCGAGAAGCTTAGCCGCCGAACGCCGTCGAACACGCCGACGAGATATTGCCAGCCGTCAAAACGCAAGCGAAGGCGGATCCGAGAAACTGACTCTCTTGGCCCGGCACGCAACGATTGACCTTTGCGAAACAGTCGAAAACGCTCGACAGCGCTTGCTGATCAGCAGCGGTGCACATCTTCAGCGCGTTTTGGCAGGTGGCTTTGCTGTATGTGCTGCTGGATATGGTGATTGTTGAAACTCCTCCGTCCCCACCTCCGCAGCCCGCCGCTGCATTGGCGAGATTTCGGCTGGCTTGATCCGCTTTGTCACAAACGCCGTCGCTGCCGCATCCCAACCCCGAAAAAATACCAAGTGAGACAATCAGCGTGGCTGCTTTTTGAGCGCGCATCAAATGGGTTCCCCTTTTGGAAAGCCGAATTACATAGACTCGATAGAGGCGGCGCAAGGGAGGAAGTAACCTCTACTTACGCTCCTGACCTCCACGTTCCTCACGCGCGACCCCGATCTTGTGCTACAGGTAGGGAATGGTCGAACCATCCACGGCCACCGCCAGGTTTCGTGCGGAGTACCGAGTGAGGAAAATCGGACGCTGGTACTCGGGATGGCTGCATTTTGCGTTCACTACCTTCGGCTCGCTGACGGTAATCGCCTTCGCCCTTTCCAGGGTGCGCCAACCAAGCTGGAAGGAGCTGCTCGTCCTGCCGATCGGATTTCTGGTGGCAAACGCCGCCGAGTACTTCGGTCACAAGGGGCCCATGCATCGGCTCCGGCCGTGGCTCGGAATCATCTTTCGCAGACACTCTATCGAGCATCACCACTTTTTCACCGGCGATGCGATGTCGTACGAGTCGTCGCGCGACTTCAAGATGGTCCTGTTCCCGCCGGTGATGCTGCTGTTCTTTCTCGGCGGAATGGCGGCGCCGATCGCATTGATCCTTTACCTGCTCTTCTCTCCCAATGCGGCATGGCTTTTTGTCGCGATCGGGATTGGTTACTACTTGACCTATGAATGGCTGCATTTCGCCTACCACCTGCCCGAAGACACCTTCATCGGACGGCTGGCGCCGGTGCGAATCCTACGGAGGCACCACCGCATTCACCATGACCTGGGCCTGATGACGCGCTGGAACTTCAACATCACTTTTCCCATTTGCGACCTTCTGTTTGGCACATCGTTTCGACGGTCTGCCGGCGCCGCCGGGACCTCGCGAGGGAAAGCGAGCGATGCCGGAGATCTGTTCCTCTAACTCGTCATACCTACGATGTATGGTTTGACAGCGTCAGACTAACAGCAACTGCCAAGCGCTCTCGTTGTCAGACCATACTGTTTGTCTTTACGGCCGGTCGATCGCTCGAGCGGTTGCCTCTTACCGCCTGCCGAGGAAGGGGCTTGTAGCGAATCCACTCGCCACAGACTATTGAGAGAGCTCTGGGTGATCGGGTAATTTAGCTTGTCGAATTCCTTGCGTAAGAAGTTCGGCTGGAGATGGGCAATGGGGAACGGCGGGGGGCAAGAGGAAAGGTTTCTAACGAAGGGCGAAGTGGCGCAGCTGTGTCGGGTGGAGATTCGCACCGTTGATCGGTGGGTGGCTGCTGGGAAGCTCAGATGTTACCGAACGCCAAGCGGCCGTCCGCTGTTTCAAAAGAGAGATGTACTGCTGGTGTTTGAGGGAGATCAAGAACGCCTCGGTCGGGCTGGAAAATCGTCCGACGCGCCATCCCGAAAGGTTTCTTCGTCCGACCCAGCCGGTCCCTCACTCCGCCGATGAGCGTTGAGTGGAACATGACGTTGGCGGACATCTAAGGACATTTCGAGCCAATCGCTGCCGTCCACCTTGTACGGCCTGTCACCTGCCTTACCCGTGTATTTCCATGCTGTGAGGTGGTGCGCGTTGAGGAGGGATCATGAATCGTCGAGCATTGATCGTGTTGCTGCGAACGTTTGCTGTTGTGTTGTTGAGTCTGGTTGTCGCCCCGCGAGCCGTAAGGGCCCTGAAGGAAGACCCCCAGCAAGCCGACCCCCGCGGCGAAGGCCAGGGTGGCGGCGGTGAGCCACTCGGGGTAGGCCCGGCTTATGATCCGTACCCGCCGGGCATCCTCCCAGGCGATATCGTAGCGGAGATCGAAAGGGTCCGGCGCGAAATACGCTTCATCTTCCAGCAAGCCATCGGAGAGTGGCTGGCATTGCCGCCTATAACTCGGGTGGGGCAACCGCCAACGATTCAAGGCACCGGCTATCAGGCGATACAAACGCTCGGCAAGCTGATGAACTTCGATGAGAGCATGTCTCCTTTCAGGAATCGGGCCTGCTCATTCTGCCACATGCCGTACGCTGGCTTTGGCCCACCGATCCCGTCCGTCAATCTGACGATGATCGCGTATCCAGGATCGATGGCGTTTCGGGCTGGCAAGAGGAACCCGCAGCGGTACACCTATGCCCCCTGGTTTCCGGTGCTCGAGCTCAACTCAACACAAAGCCTGTTCTTTGGCGGAAACTTCTGGGATTCACGGGCGACCGGATACTTGGTAGGGAGTCCTGACGCCGAGCAGTCACAGCATCCTCCCGTCGATACTCAAGAACATGCTCTGCCCGACGCGGCGTGCATCGCGTTTCGCCTTTCCACGGCCCAGTATCGACCTCTCTACGAGGCCGTCTGGGGCCCGGACACGCTCAATATCAGCTTCCCGCCCAACACTGAGCAGATCTGCGACACCCCTGGAGGGGCTGCGGTGTTCGGCTCGAACACCCAGCCTGTCATGCTATCGCCAGCGGACCGCACGCGCGCAACCACGGTCTTCACTCGCTGGGCGGAGTCGCTGGACGCCTACGAAAGATCAAGGGAGGTCAGCCCATTCACGTCAAAATTCGACGCCTTCCTGGCGGATCCCAAAACGAACCCGCTGACACCAGACGAACTGGCCGGTTTTCGCCTGTTCAATGGCAAAGGCAATTGCAACTCATGCCACGTCGACGGAAGAGGGACGAATCTGAGCCCAGGTCAGATGGACACCAGCAGGACCGCGTCGGTGAAGCCTCTGTTCACCTGCTTCGGGTCGGCCAACGAAGGGCTGCCCCTGAATCCCAGGAATGCCATTTACTATCAAACCACGCCGGACTTCTTCGGCTTCACCCCCAACCCGTTAGGCTTCAGCTACCGGGACCTGGGAATGGGGACGTTCCTAAGAAGCGGTTTCGGTTCCGCTCCGAACCCGAATGCGCTCTGGAATTCGCTCGCCCCGAGGACCGACGGCCAATTCCAGGTGTCGACGGCGCGCAACGTGGCGATGGTGCCGCCACAGTGTGGGAGCACCGAGGCGCCAGGGCCCTACTTCCAGAAGGAGTTCTTCCACAATGGCTACATCAAGAGCCTGAAGCAGCTCGTCCACTTCTACAATACGCGCGACGTGTTCTTCTTCCCGGTGACGTCAGGGCATTGCCCGCCAGGAACAACCGAAAAAGTGGACTGCTGGCCGATGCCCGAGGTCAGGAACAATATCGACTGTACGACGGGTCGTCTCGGCTTGACGGATATGGAGGAAAACCAGATCGTCGCCTTTCTGCAAACCCTCACGGACGGTTTCACAGTACCATTCCCCAACATCAATACCTTTACGGGTACGTGCATGAGCGGTGGTTCGGCCTCGACCCAAGGGAATGAGTTTCTTATCCCTACGCCGCCGCTTCCGCCGTGCGCGACGGCTGTCTGCGGCGTCCCGCCTGTCCCCAATCCACCCATTGACGGCCCATTTCCCTCCGGGCCCGCCTGCCCCGTCCCGCTTGTCTCCAATACGCCCGTTGAGTGATGGAAGACGCTGATCGACATACGCGAGACGGAAGGGAACATCCATGAATAGATTGCTTCGGATGCTGGCGATCGCGACGGCGGTCGCCAGCCTACTCACGTCCAACCCAGGCGCCGCTCAGGTACTTCCCCCCCTCAAGAAGGCTGCGCGCGTCAAGATCATCAAAGCGCCACAGCTCGAGATCGCCACGGACCATTTGACCATTATCAGATGGACAACCAACAACCCTGGGGGTTCGGACG
>WNFC01001705.1_pt1 | contig 23309 bp, 29 predicted proteins | sample 5400541 | NCBI WGS metagenome assembly WNFC01 (sample SAMN13153342, study PRJNA577476) | soil metagenome | isolation source: 120 cm saprolite under Douglas fir tree site 2 hole 2 replicate 1 | place: USA:California | collected 2015-04-18
CAAGCGGACCCCTCTGCGCCGGTACCGCGGGCGCGAGGGGCCCGGCGTCCTGGACCTCGACGCGCAGCCACTCGCCCGCCGCCACCGCGATCCGGACCTCGACCGTCCCGCCGGGCAGGCCCGACCGGGAATGCTGGATCGCGTTGACGACGAGCTCATCGACGCAAAGCACGGCGTCATCGCAGGAAGGGCACCCGGCGAGGCATCCGGCGGCGAACTCGCGGGCCGCACGCGCCGACTCGGGACGGCCGGGCAGGGTAAGCGCGGTCATCCGGACCACCCCGCCAGGCACAGCGCCATGCGCGCATCAGCGACGACATGCACCGCCGCCGCTCCATCCGGCGGGAGCTGCCCGCGCTCGGCGAGCAGCCCGCGAATGTAGCCGAGCGGGTCGGGGTCGCCGTTGCGCTCGGCCGCCACGGCGGCGCGGGCGGCGGCGAGCAGCTCCGCGTACTCAGCCTGGACGATGGCCAGCGGGCGGCTCATAGCGACCCCCCGGCCATGCGGCCCCGGCGGGCCTCGTACGCGGCGGCCAGGCCGTCGCCAGGGACGTCCTTCAAGTCGTATACGCCCACTAGCCCGCCGGGATTATCACGAAGCCACTGGTCCGCGTAGCGGGTTAGGGCGTTCTCGCGGCCGGAGATGACGCCCCCGGTGCCGCTCAGGGGCTCGGCGGACTTGGCATCGCGTGCGGCGCCCGGGCGCGCCCGGCGTGCCAGGCGCCTGACCGTTCCGAGCACGCGGGAGCCGAGAGGTTCGCCGGACAGGTCGGCAATGTAGTCAGCGATCTCGTCGAGCCTGCCGCCGCAATCGGCGCCGGTGTCGGCGACGTCGGCGAGCTGGTCGACGATCGCCAGGAGCCCGTAGCCGATGCCCTGCAAGGCGGCGAGCTGACGGACGGCCAGGTTCCGCCCGTCGCCATCGACGGCGGCCTCGTCGAGGAACTCAGCAGCGGTGGCCGCGTAGCCGCGCGGCTTGACGTCAGCCACGGCGCACCGCCCATCCGCGGCTCGCCTTTATGGCCTGCCGCTGCCAGGGGGTCGTGCCCCCGGAGATGCCGTGCCCCCGCACCGGGCCCTCCCGGACCAGGGCCAGCTCGAGGCATTCCAGCTCGACGGGGCAGCCCCGGCAGAGCGCCAGGGCGCGGGACTCGTAACAGGCGCGTGCCCTGGGCTGGTAGCCCGAGCCGGGTTCGGCAGGGAACCAGTCATCCGGATCCGCGCCGGGCGCGACGCAAGGCCGCTCCGCCGCGTGGACGAGTCTTTCCAGCTCAGCGGCTGGAAGCGCGGTCACCGAACAGTGCTCCGCGCGATCTGGCATAGTGATCGTCATCGGGTCTCTTTCCGCTGTGAGAGGTGGGTTAGGTCCGGTATCGCAGCGTCGGTGTGTCCGCACCGGCGCTGCTGTCGTTTGTGGGGGTGCGGTTCATCAGGGGGCCGCGTCGGGATCGGCGTTCGCGGCGAACCACGCCTGAGCCACTTCCGAGAAGTCGGCGGCGCGGCCGGGTCGCATCGAGACGAACACCAGGTCAATGAAGCTCTCGGGCACGAACCAGCGGTTGCGGATGATGGTGACTGGCAGGTCCCCGTCCGCGTAGAGCCGCTTAAGCGTCCACACCGACCGGCGCAACCGCCGTGAGGCATCAGCGATGGGAACGAGTCTCGTGCTCGCGCCTCTTGCGGGCTGCTCTTCGATCGCAGTCTGAGTGCTCAAGTTCCGCTCCGGTTCGCTCCGTGGGCTGACGCTCTCACAGTAAGCACTTCACCTCGCATAGATCAAGCATAATGCTCAGAAAATTCTTCAGTGCTTCGAACTGCTCAGGTCTGCCCTTGACCGGATAGGCTTGATCTGCGCATGATGCTCAGACAGTGCTTTCCAGATGGCACTGTGCATGGCTATCGTGGAGACGGAGATGAGCATGAAGACAACCCTGCTAGCCAAGATCGACACGTCCGGTAACGGCGGCTGCCCGTCGATCCTCATGTGCGAGGACGGCCAGGCTGCCGTCCTCGGCCAGGAGGTGGACGTCGACACCTTCGCCGGGCTGCCTAACGTGCTGCCGGGCGAGCGGGCCGTCTTCATCGACCCCGATGTCGTCCTCGCGGCGGCCGACAAGATCCGCGCGATGCGCCATGGGTAGGCGGATCACCGATGTCACCAGCGCAGAGTTTGATGCGCTGTTCGCCAGCTTCGAGCACACCGCCTACCGACTGGAGACCCTTCAGGCGTATGACGTGAGCTACGAGGTCGAGCCTTACCGGGCGTTCCTAACCGGACATCCGCGGCCACGCGATCTCTCGAAAGATCAGTGGGTTGGCATGATCAGGCAAGCGACGGCGGCGGGGAAGGTCTTCCAGCGCGTCCACGTCGTAACCGAGCCGCTGACGGACTACCTCCGGTACGAGCTGGGGTGGAGCTACCCGCCGAACGTCGAAGCAGGCGAGGACATCCGTATCCTGCCGGCGGAGTCAGGCCGCTGGCCGGGCCTGCCGCGACACGACTACTGGCTATTCGACTCAAGCGACCTGTGGGTCATGGAATACGCCGACGACGGCACGTTCCGGTGGATCGAGCACGTCGACGATCCCGGCATGATCGTCAGGCACGCCTACTGGCGCGATGCCGCCCTGCACCAGGCCATCCCGTACCGCGAGTACATGAAACGCGCCGAGCTGCTCGCCGCGTCCTAAAAGGAACACGATTGACGACACCTGCATACCAGCGTGAGCGCAGGCGGCTCGCTGAGGCACTGAAAGCGCTCCGTGCAGGCGCGGGCCTCAGCGGTGCCCGCCTGTCCGAGATGCTCGGCTGGCAGCAATCCAAGGTGTCGAAGATCGAGACCCGCAAGCAGCTCCCCAGCGAGGAAGACATCGCCGCATGGGTCGGCGCGGCAGGCGGATCCCCGGAGACGGCCAGCGAACTACTCGGCACACTCCGGGGTGCACGGGTCGAGTACGCGGCATGGAAGGACGCCTACCGGGATTCCGGCGCCGATGGCGTGCAGGCGGACATCCTGGAGCTTGAGGCGCAGACGACACGGATCGCGGAGTTCCAGCCGGCCATGATCTCAGGCCTCCTCCAGACCTCGGACTATGCGCGGGAGTTCCTGCACCTGCCGTGCGGCCCGCTGAGCTTCGGCGCCGACGAGGACACGATCGACCAGATGGTCGCGAAGCGGATGCAGCGCCAGCAGGTGCTATACCAGCACGGCAAGCAGGTCCAGGTCGTCATGCTCGAGGGTGCCCTCCGCTGCCGCGTCGTGTCCGCACCGACGCTGGCCGGCCAGCTCGACCGGCTCATGGCCATCTCGGGACTGTCGTCTCTGGAGCTCGGGATCATCCCCTTCGAGGCCGCGGTGCCCGTGTTCCCGCTCAGCGGATTCCGGCTGTACGACGACTTGGTGATCGTGGAATCGATCGTCGGAGAGCAGCAGCTAGCGGAGCCAGACGACGTGGCGCGCTACGAGAAGTACCTGGAGTTGCTGCGTGAGGCGGCCAGCACAGGTCGCGAGGCGGCGGCCATAATCGGGCGGGCGCTGGAAGGCACCCGGTGAACAACGGGCACCCGGAACCGGCTGGCGCCTGAGTCATGATCGTGATCGAGGTCCGCGAGGGCGAGCCGTGGCAGCAATGAAGGCGTCCCAGGTGCCGTACCTGGAGATCGCAGCGGATATCCGCGAGCAGATCCTGTCAGGGCGGCCTGATGCCCGGCGACAAGCTCAGATCGCTCAGATCGCTGGCTGCGGACTACTCCGTTGCGCAGGGAACCGTGGGCGCGGCGATGGAGGTTCTGCGCGCTGAGGGACTGATCGACACCGTGCAGAGCAAGGGGTCAGTCGTTGTGGCCCTCCCCGGCGGGGTCGAGCCTCCGGGCCGCACATCCACGCGGTGATGGCCGTCGAGGAGACCGGACCATAGCTGGCCGAGGTCCAGGCGGCCGCATAGGCCTGCGAACGAATCCCGGGCCCTCCGGGATCATCGCGTACGTTCTTAAGTTCGTACGTACGCACGTAAATACGTTCGTACGTACTAACGTAATAAGGTGGGTACCTAGTCAGATATTCACGTACGCAAGTACCGGCGAAGGGGCGCGTGTACTTCAGTAGCCCTGGCCGGTGAGCCATTCGTCGACGGCGATCGCGACCTGGTCGCGGATGTCGGTGCCGGTGTCGAGCCGGTAGCGGCGGAGCCGGTGCAGCAGGGCGAGGTCGGCGGGTACGTCGGCCTTGAGTGCCTCGCGGGCGATGCTTGGGCGGGCAGGGGCGGCAAGGTCGCGTGCGGTTGGCCTGGCCTGGGTGTCTGGCTGGGTGCGCGGAGCGTGCCTCTGCGCTTTGGGCGCGGTCCGCTCCGGCGGTGACGGCCTGGCCCTCGTCGCGGGCTCCGGGGCCGCCCTCTCGGCCGCGGGGGAGGGGGAATCAGGGGCGGCATCCGCGCTTTCCGTGCCGGTCCTGATCGGCTCGGGCTTGCGGACGAGGTGGGATTCGGGCTCGGGGCGTTGCCGTTGTAGTTTCGGGCTCATGCCGGGACGCCTACGGCTGCGAGGTACCGGAGGGCGATCGCATCGTACAGGGCGGCCACCTCGCGGCCGACCGCCCCGGCGTACTCGACGGGGGCGGCGGACTCGTTGGCGTCCTTGATCGCGGCGCGCTCCGGGATGCCCGGTTCCCAGACCATGCCGTCGCCGAACATGGCGGGCAGCCCGGCGAGCTGGAACTTGTGGGCGCCGAGGGTGTCTCGCACGCGGGATAGCAGGTAGCCGAGCACGTGAAGGTCCGGGTTGCCGAGGTCCTCGCGGGCGGCCTCGATGAAGTCCCTGAGCCGGATCGCGGATTCGACGGCGTCGTATTCGGGCTCGACGACGGTCAGCACGTCGTCGGCGGCCGCCATGACGAGCTGGGTGAGGTGGCCGAGGCTGGGCTCGCAGTCGAACAAGGTGGCGTCGTAGTCGTCATCGACGCCGGTCAGTGCCTTGGCGAGCCGCCGGACGGCGCCGAGCAGGTGCAGTTCGCCGCCGCGGTTCGCGAGATCCGGAGCGGACGGGATGATGCTGATCTGGCTGGCGTAGGCGACGTCCCAGCCGCACGGGATGATCGCGTCGGTTGCGCATCCCTTGGCCGCGGCGGCGATGACCTCGGAGACGGTGGGGGAGTCCTCGGCGAGGCGGGCTGCCAGGCGGCGGGTGGTGTTCGCCTGCGGGTCCATGTCGACGACTAGGACGCGGCGGTCCTGGCGGGCCAGGGCCGCCGCGAGGTTGACGGTGCTGGCGGTCTTGCCGACGCCGCCCTTGTTGTTCGCGAGCGCGGTCCGGTGGCTCATGCGGCACCTGCCTGGGTCAGCCGTGCCTCGATCTCGGCGCGGTGGTCGACGGCGACCTTGATCACGGCGGCGAGGATCTCGTGCCGGGGCCGCCTGGTGGTGAAATGCAGATCGGTCACGACGTCGGCCAGGCTGTCGGCGACGTCGGCGCGCAGATACCAGGATCGATGAGCCATCGGCGGCCGTTCACGGGTGTCCGTTTCCATGGCCGCTACGGTACGCGCGTTGTCCGCGCACTTCTCGCACATCGGTGAGTGGCGCGCTCAGGCCTCTCGGAATCCGCGAGTCCGGAGCGCTCTGCGTGCACCCGGCTGGCTCCCGGCGTGACTCGGTTCGGGCCTGCTGCCAGGGCTGATGCGCGTTCCGGTTCGGGGCCCGCTCCGGCGGCAGTGGAATGTCAGTACCGGTGGTTACCGTGCCGGGCATGGAAGACCTCGCTGAGCTGGCCGCCTCGGTTATCGGGTTCGCTGCCCGGGAGCACCTGGCGATCGTGCCTGCCATCCCTACGAATGACTACGGGCCGGAGGTCTCCCTTGGTCCCGATGCGCTGGACCTGCCGGGATTCCTCGAGCTGGCGGGCAGGCTCGGCGGCGGCGTGCTGTACCTGCAGGCCTCGCCGTTCGACCCGGGCAGCGGCGAGGACCAGCCAGCCGACCCGCCTGCGCACCTCCTCGGGCACAAGGGGCAGACCGGCCAGGTAAGCGTCGCGTTCGCCGCGAACGGCGTGATGCACTTCTGGGAGCACGAGACAGCCTGGTACCTGGAGTGGGAGGAACTGGCCGACAGTGCGCCGCGGCGCGTCCCCGGCATGGACGAGACGGACGAGACAGAGCGGCTCGGCGAGGAGGAACGGGCGCGGCTGGCCGGCGAGCTGGCGGACAGGATCGTGGCTGACCCGAAGTTCCGGGCCGCCCCGCCAACCGAACGGCAGCGGATCGCCCGGCAGGCCATCACCAAGGGCACCAACGACTGGGCCGTCTGGGACGCGGTCCGCCAGGCCTGCGACCGGGCGCACCAGATGGCCCAGGAACGGTACGACCAGCTCGAGGACCGGCTCGATGACCTCGCTGCTGAGCTGCTGGCCAGCCCCGCATACCAGCAGGCCAGGTCACCCGCCGCCCGCAAGGACGCGGCGGGGCGGTTCCTCATCCCGCACGCGGACGGATTCAGCCCGCCGGCGCTAGTACGCGAGGAGCTGTACGCGCGGGCCCGGGAGCTCGCCAAAGCAGCCAGGGCCTCCGCCAGCGGGTTGTTCTGACGCCGCCAGGTCCTGACCCGCTATCGTCCCGGCCATGTCAGCCCGTCCCGGTGGTCACGCTGGCCGGGGCTCGCTCGTGGCGGCCCGATAGCGGGTCTTGTGGTCATCCAGGCCCTTGGCTTTCGGGCCGGTGGGGCCGGTGGTGCGGCAGACGTCGCCGGGCGCCGCGCCGCAGGAAGGGCATGTCACCTGCAGGGCCAGCTCGTGGCGGCGGGTCTTCCGCAGCACGCTCGGCGCAAGGTAAGCGCCGGGATGCGGCCACCGCTGCAGCGGTCCCCGGAGGCAATCCTCCGGGGGCCGTTTTTTGGCTTACCCGCGCGCCGCCGGGGTGCCAGCCTTCTATCAGAGATAACACGTCGGAGTCAGGCCCCGGCGCGGGTGCCGTTTCCGCAGGACGGCCAGCATGTTATCAGAGATAATGTGTCATTCCTGCGGTTGCTGCGGGCAGTCCCGGCCCGGATGTGTACATGACTCGCCTGTTGTGTACACTTACAGCATGGAGTCCGGGCAGGCCAGCATGCGCGAGGCCCGTGCCCGCTTCGCCGAGCTACTCGACGCCGCCGAGCGAGGCAACGTCACGATCATCACCCGCCACGGCCGCGCCACCGCGGCGATCGTCCCGGCAGCGCTCCTCGACCGGCTCGGGAAGCCAGATGCAGAACCGCTGCCCCCTGACGCCGGCTCCGCGGCCGAGGCCGCGGCGGCCGTCCTCCGCGGTGCGCTGCGCGCGCTCGAGCCGCTGCTCGGCCGGGAAGCCGCGCCGGCTCCGGCCGCCGCGCACGCTGTCCCGTACCAGGCACGGCCCGGGCGGCCCGCGCTCGTCGCCGGCAGCCTGGCCGACCTGCGCGGCCCGGCCCGCGGCGCCGTCGAGCTGCCGCTCCGGCTGTTCTGGAGCGCCCCCCGTCACACCTTCGACCTGGACAAGCCGTCGATGCGGCAGGCCATGTACGAGGCGGTGCTGCGCGAGGCCAGCCGCCCCGGCGACCTCACCAGCTACATCAACGGCGAGCTCCTGGTCGCCGCCTGGCCGGAGCTGTACCTGCCCAAGGGCCTGCGCCGGGCGTGGGAAGACCGCCACCCCGCGCTGCGCGCCGCCCGGCAGGCAGCTGCCTGATGCCGGTCAGCGACCTGCACCGCGAGGTCGCGGCCGTCGTGCTGCGCGCGGCGGCCCGGTACGGCTTCGCCCTCGGCGGCGGCAACGCCCTCATCGCGCACGGCGTCATCGACCGGCCCACCGAGGACATCGACCTGTTCACCGACCGCGAGAACGGGGTGGCCGCCGCCGCAGACGCTGTCGAGGCCGCGCTGCGCCAGGCGGGCTACACCGCCGAGAGGCAGGACAAGACGGCGGGGCTCTCTGACGTGTTCTACGGCATGGGCGAGGGGCTGGCCGAGTGGATCATCACCGCCCCGGGCGGCGCGCAGCTGTTGCTCCAGATGGCCTACTTCGACCGCGGCCGCCAGCCGGTCCTGATGGAGTTCGGTCCCGTGCTCGACCTGGATGACGCGCTCGGCAGCAAGGTCGCCGCCCTGGCCACCCGGGCCGCCGAACGCGACTACATCGACGTCGCCGCCGCCCTGGCCCGCGGCTACACCGTCGCGCAGCTCACGGCCCTCGCCCTGGCCCTGGACCCCGGCCTGACCGGCGAGGACTTCGCCGACGCCGGCCAGCGCCTCGACCGCCTCACCGACGACAGGTTCACCCTGCTCTACGGCCTGACCCCAGACGACGTCACCCGCCTGCGGAAACGGTTCGCTGCCTGGCCGCGCACCCCGGGCACCGTCCCCGGCGTGCCGCCAGCCGGCTAGCGCCCGATGTCAGGGCCAGGTGGCAGGCTACAGCCATGCGACTGCGGAACCCGGGCGGTGCTGACGCTGCGCTGGCCGCCGTCAGGTAGGTGAAGGATCAGCTGTGGAACGCCGACATGCAAGGCATTAACGCGTCCGAGCGGAAGGACGCCTTCCTGACCTGGTGCGACCAGTGGGCCACTCCGCAGCTCGGCAACCACTTTCCCGCCAGCGAGGATCTGTTCGGGGAACTCGCCGTGAGTTATTACCGCGTGCTGCAGACTCCGCAGCTCGCGGAACGGGAGCTGAACATGCTCGTGGCTCGCGAGTGCAGGGAGTGGGACGCGCGGCTCGAGAACCTGATCGGCGAGATACAAGGCCGGCTGGCGTTCCTGGCCCGGCCCGGGCGGCTAGTTGTCCTGGACACCTCGGCGCTGATGGAGGGCGCCTTCTTCACCGGCTTCGACTGGCACCTCCTCGACCCGTCGCTGAGAGGGGATGCGGTGCGCCTCGTCGTGCCGTCGCTGGTATTGGAGGAGCTGGATGACCTGAAGCGGTACCGGGATGGCCGGCAGAAGGCGCAAGCCCGCCGGGTCCTGACCGCGCTCTGGAATCTGCACCGGACAGCGCCGGCGGAGCCGGCGGCACTTCCAGGACGCGAGAACGTCACGATCGAGGTACTCCTCGACGGTGGCTGGCACCGGCGCATGCCGAACAACGACGGGGAGATCATCGATCAGGCGCTGTCGCTCCAGGAACTGACGGGCCAGCCGGTGATCCTGGCCGCCGGCGACTACACGCAGCTGTACCGTGCGGCGCCCGCTGGGCTGACGGCTGTCCTGATGACCCGGCCAGACGAAGCCTGAGGGCGCCAGAATCAACCCGGGGGGCTGCCGTCGCCTGCCCGAGCACCCGATCATGATCGCCGTCGTGAACGTGACCGGCCAGCACCGGGCCGGGTTGGAAGCTGAGGTGTGGTTGGCTGCGGGTCAGGGAGCGCCCGGACTACCCGGGACGGTCCCTCCCCGGCCGCGCCCGGCTGGCCCGAATCGGGGTGGGAAGTGCCGCCCTCCGGCCGGGTACCGGGGCCGATCTGCGGGTGACGGTCGAGGGGGACGACATCGCCGTGACGGGTATTTCCGCCCGCGGGCCGGGACCGCCGCGGCCGGCGCAGGCTCTGTTCGCTCTGCGTAGCCGTCGTGGCAGGCCATCGGACGTACGCGGAAAAGCTGTCCTCGTACTCCTGGTAGACGCCCTCCTGGTGTTGCATGCCTGCCATGATGTCGTGACGGTGCTGGTCGCGGCGCTCCAAGTACACGATCACGCGGCAGCCCAGGATGATGGCGACAATCCCGGCGGTGATGATGAGCAGGTACAGGGCATCGTGCGGAAGGCTCAGATGCATGTGGATGCTCAGGTGAGCAAGACGGCCGGCGGCAAGGCAGCCGCCGCCAGCGGCCATGCTGGCCGCGCTGATCCCTAGGCTGAAACCTAGGCGCCGTCGCGCTCTCCGCCGGCGACCACGCCGGCCGTCCTCCGCCGCTGGGGGACTTGAGGCCATGGGGCACCTCGCCTCGCTTGAGGCTCGCTTGAGGCTTGCTTTAATGGCTCTTTTATGTCCTGGGCTGGCCAGATTCCCCGGCTGGACAACGGCTCTCGTGACAATGTGACGCGGACCACAAGGCCTCCGTAACTGGAGTGCCTGCTGAGACTAGTGGCCGGAGGCCGCCGTCGCGCGTGACCCGCCGCCAGGAAACCCGGGCCGGCACCGGCAAGGCGCGGGCTTGCGCGGCCGCGGCGGGCCGGCGGCCGGGTCGGCCCCGCCGGGAGCACCTCCAGCCAGGGATCGAGACCCAACGGCCGCCGGGAGCCAACGCTGAGGCCGGCAGTCCCCGTAGCCGAACCCAGGTCCGTGATCGGGCGGCCTGGGCGGGACGCTGACCGAGGACACCGGGGAGTTCGCCTGATGCTTGAGCTGCCGCATGAGACGTGACAAGCTGCGGGGGCCGCGCTGAAGGCCCCGTGCCGGCCGAGGCCGAGTTCGCCCGCCGCGCTCGAGAGAGCGCCGCCAGGCTTGAACGGCACGGCGCCAGCGGCCTGCGCATCCGTGCCGAGCGAGAACTCCAGCCGGCGCGGTAAGGCGACGAGAGCCGCCATGGCGTCGGCATGCCGGCCGCGACGCCGGAACACCAGGGAGCGGGCATGGGCATCTGATCTCGCGGGCGGGAGGACGGTCCGTTTCCCCGCCCTGCGAGAGTACCGCCGCGCGACGGCCGGAACGTCCTCGGCGTCAGCCCGGTCAAGCCCGATCTTCCGCAGCAGAGCCTGTGAGGCGGTCTTGCGAGCGTCATTCGCGTTGCGGAGGGCGAGCACCCTCTGGCCATCGCCGCGGAACGTCGGGATCATCACACCCAGCCTCTCCCGCTCGGGGTTTCTGCTCGCGCGAGAAGAAGGAGACCTCCCTTCCCCTCCGCCGTCCCAGGCTCCCCAGCTGCCGGAGTACCTCTATCGGAGTGCCCGCATCACGCATCTGGCGGGCGAGCGCCACGTACCCGGAGAGCGCCCACCGCAGAGTCCACCACAGGCGTCTCGCGGACGCGCTGCCGATGCGGGAGCTCGAGCTTTCCGAGCGCGGTTGAGGAATCCGGCCAGCCGCGAGGAATTCCGGGGCGACGGGCACATAGGAGAGGGAAAGGATGAGGTTAGCCAGGGCCCCGGCATGGGGCCGAGGCTGGCCCGTCAGCCCGCGAGGAGTTCCGAGGCGATCCTGCACATAGAAGGGGACGGCTCGCTTCGAGCGGGCTGATGCAAAGCAAAGCACGTCGAGAGGGAGGCAACGGTGCACCTGGTCAGATACGGCTCCTTGTCAAGCGATCTGTAGAGGCGATGTTCATGGTCGACTCCACTACGCGGAACCCAGGGGCTGACTCGAGGACCGCAGATGATGCGCTGGTGCAAGCCCTTCGGGCGGCGAACTTCCAGGGTTCCGCCTGGGAGCGCTTCGCCCAGGAAATCGCCCGCTACGCGCTGCCAATTATCAAGAGCTGGATCGCCTCGATGCAGATCTTCAAGAAATGCGCCGAGAAGAACGTGCCTTGCCCTGGGCCCGTGCACAATATTCAAAGCCTGCGGGAAGACGATGCCAGCTGGATGGCTGACGAGATTGTCGCCCGCGCGCTTAACAAGTTCCGCGGCAAGGTACTCCGGCCGGGCGGCTGGTCTCCGGAAGGCGGTGCCGGGCTGAACACCATGTTCATCACTCAGTGCTTGTTCCAGTTCCCGAACGTCTACCGGCACTGGCTGGTGGAAAACAAGCAGGCTCCGGTTCATGACCTCGAGGAGCTGGAGTTCGTGCCCGCGGGACCGGAGGGTGACCCGGCTGGCCTGGTCATGGTCCGTGAAGAGATCGATCACGCTCTTGGGCATTACGTTAAGGATCCTCTCATCGCCGAGATCCTCATCCTGAGGGCTTGGCAATACACCATGAAGGAAATAGCCGAGATGCTCGGTACAACTGAAAAAGCCCTCGACGGGGTTCTCCAGCGGCGCTGGAGAAAATTGAGGGAACATCTACAGGACGGGGAGAAAGGGGAACCGGCGTCATGAAGGACGAGGTCACCCACGGGGGCCCGGAGGAATTCCGCGAGAGCCAGCGGGAACCAGGGCCGGCAGAAATTGACACGCTCATCGAGCGCTCTTCGCTGGGCACCCCGGCTGCAAAGAGCCTGCGGGAACGCACTCCCATCGAAGCAGTGCAGCCGGTCCTCGACCGCGCGAACAGCCTCGCCGCCGGCCCGTTCGGGATCGGCGTCGAGATTCTTCCCCGCGAGCTGTCCGTGGTGCTCACCGACCACTACGGCATCATTCACGGCCGCCGGAGATGGCCGCTGCCCAGCATGGAGGTCAGCACTGTCGTCGAGTACGTGGCCAAGGCGGCCAGAGATCTCGCGGCCACCCACCTCGGCTTGGATCTGCCCAATCGGTGCATTGTCATCGGGCTGGTGCTCGGCGGCCCGGTCGATACCCGGACCGGGACGGTGATCTGCTACGAGAACAATCCCACTGACCCGGCGGCGCTCAAGCCGGATCAGCGTTACCGGTGGGAGGGAGAGAAGCTAGCTGAGCTCGTAGAGCAGGAAAGCGGCTGCCGCACTGTGCTCGAGAACGACACCAGTGCACTCGCCGCCGTCGAGCAAAAGTTCGGCGTGGGCCAGGAGATCGCTACCTTCGCCGTCGTCCTTATCCGCGATGGCGTCGGCTTCAGCATGGTCGTGGACAACAAGCTGCTTACGCATCTCCTTGAGCTGGGGCACGTAATCGTGTTCCCGGACGGCCGGATATGCGAATGCGGGCTTGTCGGGGATATCGAAAGCCAGGCAGGCCGTCGCGCGATCCGCGCGGTGGTGCATGAGGCGGCCGGCCTTTCCAGAGATCCTGAGTGGGAGGATGTCGTCCAGCTTGCGCTCGGGGACAGCGACCAGGCCGTCAGGGCACTGCGTGCCTTCGACCGGGCTGGAGAGGCGATCGGCCGTGGCATCGCCACGCTGGTAACCCTGTTCAACCCGGCTTGCGTGGTGATCTACGCCCCCCATGAGCTGATCGAGCCTTCCGACGGCAACAGCCGGATCGCCGGTGCGTTCATGGGCGCGGTCGAGGAGTTCCGCCGGTACACGTTCCCCCTGAAAGGCCAGTGCCGCATTGTCACCAGGGTGCCGCAGCCTACCGATGGACCGCTCGGCGCAGCCTTGATCGCGCTGGCCCGGCTCTTCAGCGTCCCTCTCGCACCGACCTCACCGAACAGGAGCCCGTCCAATGGCCCTGCCAGCCTCCCCTCGCCGCGGCGGGAATCGCCCAGTGCTAGCCATCGGGCTTGACGTCGGCGGAACGAAGATCGCAGGCGGCGTGGTGGCCGCCGACGGCACGGTCGTGGAACGCATGCCGGCATTCCCGACACCGCCCGAAGATGCGGCCGCCACGCTGACTGTTCTGCTCCGCGTTATCAGTGAGCTGCGTGCCCGGCACCCAGACGTCGAAGCGATCGGTGTCGGTGCGGCGGGCCTGGTTGAATGGCCGCGAGGCTATATCCGCTGGGCTCCCAACAATGTCTACCGGGCCCTGCCGCTGCGGGAGCTCCTCAGTGAGGCCACGGGCTTGCCCGTCATCGTTGACAACGACGCCAACACGGCAGCCTGGGCCGAAGCCCGGCTGGGGGCCGGCGCCAGCTACATGGCCTTCCTGACGATCGGCACCGGCCTGGGCGGCGGGCTGATTCTCGGCGGTCAGCTCTACAGGGGCACCACAGGGATCGGGGCTGAGGTCGGTCACATCGCCGTCGATCCAGATGGCCCGTACGAGTGTGGTTGCGGCAACGTCGGCTGCCTGGAGGCGGTAGCATCCGGCACTGCTCTGGGACGCTATGGCCGTGAGGCGGCGGCGGGCCAGGGCAGCCTGCTCGCCGAGATGGCCGGCGGCGCGGCGAACGTCACTGGTGAAACCGTCTTCAAGGCCGCCCAGGCCGGAGACGAGGCCGCCTGCTCGTTGTTTGCCAGGCTCGGCCGCTGGCTGGGGATCGGGATCGCCTCGCTGGTGAACTTGTTCGACTTCGAGCTGATCGTCATCGGCGGCGGAGTGGCCGCCGCGGGCGACCTTCTGCTCGTTCCTGCCAGGGCCAGCTTCGAGCAGTTCGTGTTCGCCCGCGCCCACCGGCAACTGCCGGCCATCGCCTTCGCCCGCCTGGGATCCGAGGCCGGCTGGGTAGGAAGCGCCATCCTCGCCCTCGACGAGGGAAACAGCACCCGCCTGGGTCTAACCGGAGTGCCAGCAATTGCCGGCAACCTCGCCTGATCGGCCGGGTGAATCCATGGTGTGACGGCGGGACTCGTAGGTGTAGGACTGAGGCCGTGACTGAGCAACGACTCCCCGGCGCGTACCTGGGGCCAGGAAAGGGCCGGTGGACGCCCGCCGGGTGGTCCGACGTAGTCGAGGCCGCCGCCGGCGGGCTGCTCGATGAGTCACATTGGGTGGATCTCAAGCAGGAGCTTCCGGCCGGCAAACGCTCGCACAACACCGAGCTGGCCCAGGACCTGGCGTCTTTTGCTGTCGACGGTGGCCTCCTGGTTATCGGAGTGGAGGATCACAACAGCCGGGCCGGCAAGGTGCGCGGGGTCGAACTGGCCAAGCTCGCTGATCGCGTGGACCAGGTTGCGCGCGACAAGGTCCGCCCATCGCTGGTGGTCCGCAGCCACGAGGTCCCCGACCCCGACCGGCCAGGCTGGGGCTGCCTGCTCGTTCACGTTCCGCCCAGCCCCCAGGCGCCGCACATGGTCGACTACGTCTACTACGGTCGCGGCGACCGCGCCAACATCAGACTCGGCGATGAGCAGGTTCGGGCGATCATCGAGGGCCGCCAGCGCGGTCGGCTGGATGTCGCCGTGGAGCTTCTCCGCATGGCCGACGACGACCCGATCCCCGGGGATGAACGTCAGCTCGGCCACCTGTACATCCTGGCCCAGCCGGAGATCGCCGCGGAGGAGACCCTGGTCGAGCTTCTCGGCCGCGCCGACGTCATAGCAGTCATGCAGGAAACGATCCGGCAGATCGCCAGTGAACGCGGCAGCAGCCTGTCGGGCTTCGCGCCGGATATCCACGGGCTGCTGGATCGGGTGACGCGCGCCGAGGGGTTGGCGCTGACCTCCTACAGTGCGGAAGAGAGCCCCCGCCGGGAGCGGAGCCTGTTGGAGTTGGTGATCCGTGAGGACGGCGGGCTCCGACTGATCTGCGGACGCGGTACCGACACCTTTTCACGGGGAGAGTTCCCGTCCCCGGACCGGCCGCCGATGGCGGTCATCGCCCTGCTCGTACTGGGCCTGACGCACTCCGTGGTCGCGCTCGCCGGACGGCTGGCCGACGAGTACGCCGGGTACCAAGGACAATGGCGGCTTGGGATACAGATGGACCGGCTACGCGGCGCGGTGCCGCTTGATCTCCTGCAGGATCCCCTCGGCCGACTCGGGAACCCGTACAGCCGCGAGGAGTACGAGAAAGTCACATCGGCGTCGACCGAGGAACTGCTCAACGCACCGCACGCGGTCGCCGAGCGGCTTGTCGCGCCGCTGCTGCGCGGGCTCGGTATCGGGTCACGATACCTGCCCTACAAGCCCTGATGAGTGACAGCGCTGCAGCTGGGAGCGGGGCCTGGGACGCCTGATCCGCAGCGTCCTCCATCCCGATTCTTGAGAACGGCCATTCTCAGGAGTTCTGTCCGCCGCGCCGGAGGGAACGCTCCCGCCGGCCGTGGCGCGGACGGCCCAGAAGCGGGAGAACCGAACCGCTGGTCAGGCTGGGCGTCCGGTCAGTCGTCGAAGACGACCCTGACCGGAAGCCGGTCCCACTTCATCCCGTAATCGGCATGGGCTATAGCCAGGACCTCGAATGGCCGCGGTCTCCCGGCCAGGTCGACGTTCCAGCGAGCGGGGCGGCCCACCTCGATCTGGCCGCTGCCGGTCGCCGGAAACTCGGCCCACTGCTCCATCATCGAGGTGCGGCCGTGCAGGCTGACCGGCGCGGAGGCCGGCAGGATGAGCGTCACCGTCGTGAGCCGTACCGAGTTCGTGACACGGATCTCCAGCCGGGCGTGCCCGTCGCCGTCGTTCCCGTCGTTCTTGACGACGTGGCCCGCCAGCGCGGGGGCGGCGTCCTCGTGGCGCTGCTCCAGCTCGTGGTGGTGGCGGTCCCGCTCGATGGCCAGCTGCTTCTGAGCCACCTCCGTGGCCGTCTTCGTGGCTATGGCGGTGACGTCGCCCGCCGTTGCGCTCCGGCGCGCGATGCGGATGCTGATCACGGCCGTGACCACGCCGGCGACGCCCGTGGTCGCGCCGATGATCGCAATAACGAGAGCAGTGACATCCATCCCGGTTACCTCGTTCGTACATTCGTCTGCCGAATAGCGCTTTCGCAGCACCCGGACCATATTCGACCGCACACAGTGCTCCCGCCGCCGCCACTCCGCGCTCGCCGCCCCGGTCTTCCTGGCCATCCTGGTACTCGGGAAGGCCTGCTGGTGAGGTGGTGAGATGGCGTACGGGGGATTGACATGAGCGGTTTATTCCTGAGAACAATGATTCTCAGGAGTCCCGGGAAGGTTGGCACACATCTTGAGCGCGCCGGTCGGGCGTCTATCAGAACCAGGAGGCGAGCGGAGGCCATAGGCGCCGTGGATGTATGAGAGAGGTCGCCGTCTTGGTCCCCGAATTCATAGAGCGAGATCGTCCGGTTGACGATGTCGGTCTCGGTCAAGTCGGTTCAATCGTGCGTCTTCGCGGGGCTGCGGGCTGCCTCGGCAACATCACAACGGTGGTCCGGCCGGGGCGGCGGGCTGTGTGCGTCTCGGGGGAGCTGAGGTGGCCGCAGAACGGGAGCATCGAGAACGGCAGTTCACCCGGCTGAACCCGGAGCTGCGGCCGAACAGCTTCTGGTGCGTGTCGGATCCCGGTGACGTGGCCCGGGTCGAGGACCGCACGTTCATCTGCGCGGAGCGGGAAGAGGACGCGGGCCCGACCAGCAACTGGATCGCGCAGGGCGAGATGCGGCTGACCTTCGCGGAGATCTTCGACGGGTGCATGCGCGGTCGCGTCATCTACGTGATCCGTTCTGCATGGGGCCGATCGGCGGCGCCATCTCCCAGCTCGGCGAGGAGATCACCGACTCGCCGTACGTCGTGGTCTCGGTGCGGATCATGACCCGGATGGGCACGGCGGCGCTGTACGCGATCAACCCCGAGGCCGGGTCGTTCGTGCGCTGCGTCCGCTCAGTGGGCCCGCCGCTCGCGCCCGGGCAGGCGGACGTGCCCTGGCCGTGCAATACGGTCAAGTACATCTCGCACTTCCCCCAGAGTCGTGAGATCTGGTCCTACGGGCCCGGGTAGTGCGGGAACGCGCTGCTCGGCAAGAAGTGCCACGCGCTGCGGGATCGCCTCGGTCACGGCGTGGCCTGCCGGTCCTCGGCATCTGCAACGGGTTCAGATGTGCGCGATTGCATAAACCGTCCGCCGCGATCAGGCGCTTACCGTCGATGGCCCGGCGCCGCAGCACCTCGAACAGGTTGAACTCGATGTCACGCAGGTTGCTCTTGTAGTGGCTCATCTGCTGCTCCGCCAGCCGCCGTTCACCGCTGCTGTCTCGCCGTGTCTGCCATCGTCATCGCACCAGCATGCTCTGCACGGAGGAATGCTGTCAGATAGCCGCCCGGCAGCAGCGAGGTCGGCCAGGCCAGTATCACGGTCATATGGGGACGGCTGGCCGGGAAGATGCGCCCTGTGACCTGCGCCGATGTGGTTTAGTGCAGCCTCTCGCGCACCACTCCGCAGTTCCGGCATACTAAGGGCCGCACCGGGGCATACTCACGCGATTTGGCGGCTTCACTCCGTTAGCTTTGTCCCGGTCTATCGGCGCAAGCTAAAATCTGGGGTAGTTACAAGGCGAACGTCTGTGAGGACAAGCTTCGTCGGATGAACGGATCGTCGGTCTGGGCCAGCTGGCCGGATCGCCGGGACGGTCACTCAGGAAATCCGGCGGAAGGAGGAATCATGGGCGAGCGCCAGGGTCCGAACTGGAGGCTAGTCGAGCGGATCGTCATCATCGTGGAGATGGTGATTGAGATCCTGAACCGGCTAAGGCTCCCGTAAGACCCAAGGGCCTCCTACCAGCGTAGTTTCACCGACCAGCAGGTAGGAGGCCCTTGTCCTGTGTCAAGGGTATCAATCCTGGCGCAAAAGCTCAGCAAGCCCCGCCAACGGCAACTGCGTCGAGGTGGCGCTCCTGCTCCACGACGAGATCGGTGTCCGCAACAGCCGGGACGCCCAGGGGGCCGTCCTCCGGTTTACATTGGACGAATGGCACGCTTTTCTCGGCGGCGTGCGAAACGGAGAATTCGACAGTTTCGGCAGGAAGCGCTGGTGGCCGAACCAGGCTCGGCGCTAATGGCATCGCGTACGGCCTCGTTGCCGAACTCAGCGGCCGGCGTGCTCGCGCCCGGCCCGGCCAGATCGGCCTCGCGATGAGCTCAGAACTCCTGAGAATAATGATTCTCAGGAGTAGAGTACTGGCATGACTCCTGAGAACGCAGCCAGGGCGGCGGCGCAGCCCGCCGAACTGACTCCTGAGAACGCGAAGGTGCTCGCCGAGTACGCCAGGCACCTGGCGCGCTCGCCGCTGAGCGGCCACTCCCCGCGCACCTACCTCGGCGCGCTCCGGGCCTACCTGACCTGGCTGCAGGACGCCACCGTCGACGGCGACCCGCTCAACGACGCCGCGGCGAAGGACTGGGCCGTCCGCGACTACCGCTCGTACCTCGTCACGGTGGCCAAGCGGGCCACGGCCACGGTGAACAAGCACCTGGCCGCCCTGCAGGACTTCTACCTCTGGCGGGGCCTGGGCCGGCCGCAGGGCGTCAAGCGGCACCCGGTGCCGCGGCACGCGCCGAAGGCCCTGGACCCCCGGGCGAAGCTGCGCTACCTGCGCGCCGTGGAGGCCTGGCCGGGCGCCCGGGACCGCGCGATCGCGGTGCTGCCGCTGTACGCCGGCACCCGCATCGCCGAGATCCGCGCCCTGGACGTCGCCGACGTGCGCCTCAGCGCCCGCAAGGGCGAGCTGCACCTCGTCGGCAAGGGCGAGAAGTCCCGCACCGTGCCCGTGCACCCGAAGCTGCGCGAGGCGCTGGCCGCCTGGCTCGCCGAGCGCCCCTCCCGGCACGACGCGGACCCGGGCGCCCTGTTCGTCTCCGGCCGGGGCACCAGGATGACCACCGACGCCATCGCCGACGTCATCACGGCGATCACCAAGGCTGCGGGCCTGGATGACCACGTGACCAGCCACGTGCTGCGCCACACGTTCGGCACCGAGCTGACCCGCAGCGGCGTCGACCTGGTGACGCTGGCCGAGCTGATGGGCCACGCCTCGCTGGAGACCACGCGGCTGTACACCAGGCCGACCGCCGCCGACATGCAGCGGGCGGTAGACCTGCTGGCCGCGGACGGGTGAGTGATCACCGCCAGCGGCAGACGGCTGGCCTGACCGCGTGTCCGCAAACGATCCTCACCGAATTGTCAGACACGGCAGCTTTGCAACGCCTTTTACGACACTCGCCGGGGGCGGCCGCCCGGTCCAGGCCGGCGCCGGTGATCATGTTGCTAATCGTTCGATTCTCGACACCTGGCCGTTGCCATCGGCTCCGTATGGTCATTGTGGACCTCATGTTGCGACACGATTTCCGAAACGGCCCGCGGGTGGCTCCGTCGTCAAGCTGGAGGCGCCCGGGAGATCCGTTCCAGATCCGAGGTTGCGAAACGGTGACTAGTTTGCTCTGCGCGCCACGTGCAGTACGGCCTGATACGGCAGTGGATGACGGCAACGGATTGCGCGGCTGAGGACCTGCTGTTCAGACTGGGAAATTGCCGATGACGTCGTCATAGCGCTGCTGGGCGTCGGCGAGAGCGAGGCGGGAGTAGATCTCCAGGGACCGGCCGGGTGGCGTGGCCGCTGTAGGGCTTCTTCCAGCTCGACTCGAACAGGAATGTCACGTCGGCGCGGCGCCCACCGTCGATATGCAGGGCGACAGTTTCCTTGAAGGCGGCGGGGGGGAGGGCACGATGCCGGTCTTCGCGCCCTTGCCCTGGGTGATGCGGATGCGGCAGGCGAAGGCCCTGCCTATCGAAGCGCGGCAATGAGTTCTTGGTGACTATTGGTTCCGGTTTTGCGGTAGAGGATCTTGAGGTGATCCTCGACGGTGTAGGGGGACAGTCCCAGGCGCCGCGCGATCTGCTTGATGAGGTAACCCTGGAGGAGAAGGTGCAGTACGTCCACCTGGCGGGGGGTGAGATCGTGCCAGGCGGCGATGGCCGGCAGCAGTTGATCGGTGGTGGCCGGCTGCAGGACGACGGCCACGCGCCCGCCGCCGAGCGGGCAGCCGGCCAGGCTGAGCCAGCGGCCTGACTTGGTGCGGATTCGTGCAAGGTGGCCGGCTCGCGCGCCGCCTGCCGCGCGGGCGGCGGCCGCCACCACCAGCACCGTGTGGGGCAGCGGCTGCTCGGCGGTCAGCCCACCGCTGATATGCAGATCGCTGAACCAGGCGGCCGCCTGGGGGCTGATGGCCTCGGCGGCGCCGTCCGGGCCGACGACGACCACGCCCGGTGGCAGCGGCGGGGGTGGCTGCCCGCGCGGCCGCACGCTGACTCGTTTGACGGCCCAGGTGAGCGGCTGGGCGATAACCGTGGCGGCGGCGGCCTCCTGGTCGCTGAACGGGGGCCGGCGGTGTTCGCGGATCAGCACCAGGGCACCCCATAGGGTGCCGCCGCCGCGTAGCGCCAGGCGGAGTTCGCCGCTGAATCCTCGCGGGTGGAGTAGTTCGTGCAGCCGCGGGCTTTGTGCCTCGCCCGGGGCGCCGCCGCCGAGGGTGCCGACCGGGCTGGGCCGGCTGGCCAGGTCGGTGAAGCGGTGCAGGTCATGCTCCACTGTTTCGTTATGCACCAGGCGCGCTATGTTAACGTTGAGCGCGTCGCGCGCGGTCTGGAAGGCACGCAGCCCGGAGATCGGGTCGAAGCCGATCAGGCAGTAACCCTCATGCGGGATAAGCCCGCGCAGCGCGGCGGACAGTTCCGCGCCCAGTTCGTCCAACGGCAGATCTGCATTGGCCAGCGCGACCACGTGACCATGGGCCTGCGTTGCTGATGGCGCCATAAGCACATGATGAGCCGCCAGGCATACCCCCGGATACCCGGGGGTATGCGGGCGCGTCGGCGCCCGGCATCCTCAAAAGCCAGGACAACCCAGATTTCCTCGCCCGGAGAACATGGCAATGCCCGAAGAAGACGGCACGGCCCCCGGAGGACCACCTGGGTGCGCAGATTTGCCTGCTGAGAGGGGATTCTCATGGGCAGGATAAACACGACCGTGCGCGCTGGACCGCCGGACAATGACCTGGTGACGCGCGCGGAAAAAGGCGACAAGCAGGCCTGGGACGCCCTCGTCGAGCGGTACGCCCCGCTCATCTGGTCCATCTGCCGTGGGTACCGGCTGAGCAGCGCCGACACCGGCGACGTTGGCCAGAGGGTCTGGGTGCAACTGGTGAGCCAGCTGGACAAGGTCCGCGATCCTGCCGCACTTCCTGGCTGGCTGGCTACCACGACCCAGCGGGAATGCGGCATGATCCGGCGCGCCACGCGCAGATCGCAGGCTCTTGGCCATGTGCCGGACGCCGAGCACATCCCCTGCCAGCAGACCGGGATGGCCGAGCATGAGCTGCTGGCGGCCGAGCGGCACGCAGCGCTGTACGAGGCGTTCACCCGCCTGCCACCATGCTGCCAGCGGCTGATCGCCGTGCTCATTGAGGACCCACCCGTACCGTACGCCCAGATCAGCGCCAGGCTGGGCATCCCGGTCGGGAGCATCGGGCCAAGCCGCAGCCGCTGCCTGGAGAAGCTGCGCCGCGACCCGGCGATCGCTGCCTTGATCACCGTCGAAGCCGCATCCGCAGGAGGTGAACTGTCTGGCCAGGCAGCGGTGCCGTAAGGACGATCGGTTAATGACCGGGGCACAGATGCCCGCAACGCCGGCAATCCGCAGCTGACCAAGCGATCTGACGGCAAAGGTTACAGAGGGCCAGCGATTTATCAGAGATAATGTGTCACTACCTCTGATAGCCTCCGGCCGTGGGAACAGTCCGCCGCCTCGGCCCGGCCGCCGATGACATCACCCTGGGCGGGGCTGCCGACGCTTACCTGGCTACCCTGCGCGGGGCCGAGCAGGAGAACACGCGCCGCGCGTACGGCCGCGTCCTGCGCCGCATGACCGCCGAGTTCGGCAGCGGCACCGCGCCGGAGGAGATCGGCGCCGAGCTGCTCGCCGCCTGGTTCGGCGGGCAGTGGGGGGAGCGGGCCCCGTCCACGTGGAACGTCTCGCTGGACGCCGTCCGCTCGGCCGCGGCCTACTGGCAGCGGCAGGGCTGGCTCGCCGCCGATCCGTCGCGGCTGCTGGCCCGCCGCAAGCCGAGGCCGGACCGGTCCCGCGCGCTGGACCGCGCCGAGGTCGAGCAGCTGCTCACCCGCGAGGACATCGGCCTCCGCGAGCGGACCCTGTGGCGGATGCTGTACGAGACCGCCGCCAGGTCGGCCGAGGTGCTGCGGCTCGACGTCGGGGACCTGGACATGCCCAACCGGAAGGCCAGGGTCCGCCGCAAGGGCGGCGCCATCGATGTCATCGTCTGGCAGACCGGCACTGCCAGGCTCCTGCCGCGGCTGCTGAAGGGCCGGGCGTCCGGCCCGGTGTTCGTGACCCACCGCAAGGCGCGGGTGCAGCTGCCCGCGGCCGACCTGGACCCGTCCGGCCGTGCCCGGCTGAGCTACCAGCAGGCCGAGGCGCTGTTCTCTGCGGCCTCCGGCGGCGCGACCCTGCATCAGCTCCGCCACTCCGCGCTGACCCACGACGCCGAGGACGGCACCGGCACGCCGATGCTGATGGCCCGCTCGGGCCACACGTCGGTCCGGTCGCTGGCCGGCTATGCCAGGGTCAGCGCCGAGGCGCTGCAGCGGCACCAGGCCGAGCGCGACCCGGCGCGGCGCCGGTAGCCCCCGGATCCCAGCTGGCCCGCCCCCCCCCGGCGGCGATAACGTCCGCCCGCTCGCGCGCGCAAAGCACGCCGGGCAGGGTTGAGCGTCGTTCATCATTTCATTATTGCATTTCATTATCGTATCTTCGATAATGAAATAATGATGATAGGGTGTGGCTCATGAGCGAACCGACGAACACCGCCGCCACCACTGTCAGGTCGCAGGTGACCTGGCCATTTCTCACGGATGTGGCCAAGCAGGTGGCCAGATCTCACGAGAACTGGCCAATCCGCAGGTCGGCGCGGCCGGTACCTCGGCGACCGGCGTGGTGGTCGCGCCGCGATCCAGG
>WNFC01001706.1_pt1 | contig 23306 bp, 19 predicted proteins | sample 5400541 | NCBI WGS metagenome assembly WNFC01 (sample SAMN13153342, study PRJNA577476) | soil metagenome | isolation source: 120 cm saprolite under Douglas fir tree site 2 hole 2 replicate 1 | place: USA:California | collected 2015-04-18
CGAGATTGCCCGAGTAACCGACGACGAAGCGGTCGCCGAGGCCCCACTCGCGGCGCGACGGATTGTCCGCGGCGGCGACCGGACGGATGACCTCGTCGTCGCACCAGTTGGGGATGACGTGGATGCGCTCCGACGCGATGCCGCGCGCGGCGACCCTATCGGCCATGCACTGTCCCACCACGACGTTGGCGCTTGCCGCGCGCAATGCGGCATCGCGCCATCGCGCCAACCAGCGGCCGAGCGGACCGCGCGTAAGCGGCACGCCGAGCTCGGCCGCCACTTCTGGATAGAGGTCCTGCATCCAGTTGACGAGCCGCAGCGCGCGGCGCGAGGCCGCGTACATGGCGGGAAGGCAGAGAAGCGGCGGATCGGTTTTCGCCACGATGATATCGCCGGGCCGCGCCATGGCGAACACGGCGCGCCGCATCGCGGCGTAGAAGGAGAGATAGTCGACGCCGCGGCCGAGCAACGCGGCGCGGCCGAAGCGCGTCGTCGCGATCCGATGGACCTCGACGCCGCGGCTGGTCTCGCGCTCGGGTAGCCCCGCATCCGGCGCATCGTAGCGCTGCCGGCTGGTGACGACGTGCACCTCCCGTCCGCGGCCCGCCAGATGAAACGCGAGATCGCTGAGGATCTGGCTGGTGGCCGAATGATCGGGATGGAAAAAGCGATTGAGGAAAATGATGCGCGTCATCGCGCCCGAATGTTTACGAGGCGCGCGCGACCGGCGGAGGCGGCTCGTTCTTGATTCGCGGAGCGGGTGGCCGATTGGGCGGAATGGCCGCCGCGTCCGGCTGCGCCGGCTGTTCGCGGTCGCGCGACCGGCCTTGTACCCCCGCCTGGGCGAGCGCGCGCTCGAACCGCCGATCGCCCCGGATCAGGCTCAGAAAAGTGAGCGCGAGAATGCGCAGATCGAGCATGAACGACGCGTGGCGGATGTACCATTCGTCGAGCGCCTCCTTCTCGTCCGGCGCAAGCAGCGTGCCGCCGTTCACCTGCGCCCAGCCGGTGATGCCGGGACGCACGGCGAGCCGCGCGCTCGGCGCCGGCGGCTGATCCTGCGGCAGCAGCGGCCGCGGGCCGACCAGCGACATGTCGCCGACCAGCACGTTCAGGAGCTGCGGCAGCTCGTCGAGCCGCGACGCGCGTAGCAGCCGTCCGATCCACGACAGGCGCCGATCCTCCGGTACGCGTTCGCCGCGCCAATCGAACGGCGGTTTGAGGGTGCGAAACTTGTGGAGGAGGAATTGGCGGCCGTCGCGTCCCGTGCGCTGCTGCCAGAAAAAAACCGGCGCTCCGACGTCGATGAAAGCGAGCGCGGCGACCACGATCCACACCGGCAGGAGGACGATGACCAGCATGAGCGTGACGGAGAAATCGATCAGCGGCTTGAAGCGGAAATAGCCCGACAGCGCCGGCTCCGCCGGCACCACGGCTGCCGCCGCGTCGCGCTCATCCTGACCGACCTCAGCTTCGGCGCTCGCCGGCCGCAATCCGAACAGGCGCGGCACGAATTCGAGATCGAGATTGTGCTGCGCGCACACGCTTTCGATCGCCTGCAGCGCATCGCTCGACAAAAGCTCGGCCTCCCCGCCGATCACGACGCGGTCGGTGCGGATCCCGTGCACGGCGAATTCTTCGATCAGCGACTGCAAATGCGCGGGCGGCCCGAATACCCGCACGCCGTTGAACGACCGGCCGATCGACTGCGGGCCTTCGTCAAGCACGGCGATCACCCGCTGGCGGCCGGCCGCCATGACGTCGAGGGCCTTCATGTAGAGCGAGGACAGGTCGTTCACCCCGATCAGGATGACGTGCTCGCTCGCAACATTGCGGCGCCGCTGGCTGAGCTTCTGATCGCGATCGAGCAGGTGCGCGAGCGCGCGCGCCGTGATGAGGCCGACGCCGAGGATGAGGGCATGGATGACCGGCGTCGAGCGCGGAATGCCCTCGAGCCGGGTGAACGTGAAGAGCACGATGCAGGTCATCAGCTCGCCCACGAGCACGGCCTTGGCGACGACGATCGCGTCGTGCACGGAGAAATAACGCGGAAGGCCGTCCCGAATGCCGAAGGCCGCGAACGCGACGAGCGAGAATGCCAGCGAGACAATGCAGTAGATCGTCGCCGTCAGCGCCCCGTCATACGACAGCACATAGGCGTCGCGGATGTAGAGCGCGAGCAGCGGCGAGACCGCGGCCCAAAACACGTCGAAGAGCAGAAAGCGAATGTTCAGCGTGGCGCGCGATGAGGGTGAGCGAAATTGCATGCGCAGTGCCCGCCTTCCCCATGCTCACATTGCTCGGCCAGTATCGCGCCGTCGCGCGCGCTTGGGGGGATTGCTCGATTCGTGATTGGCCCGCCCGCTACCCAAAGTAGCCAGTTCCCATTTATGGGGCAATATGACGCGCGATTCCGACCGGCCGACTTCGCGCGCAAGCCTCGGCCGCATCTGCTCATTTTACCGCGCTCGATGCCGCGGCCACTCGCGTGGAACCAGGAGAAACGACCCACGGCCATCGGGCAAAAGAGCCAACGCCACCTCAAGCGCAAATTTTGACCTTATTCGAACAATTAATCATCTTAGCCATATACACGGCGAGACATCGCCGTCATTCGCATCGTCGCTCGCTCCGGGCTGAACAGATTTGATCCAGCACCAAGAAAAGGCGCGGCCTCGCATGGCAAAGACGGCCGCTCGTCTGGGCCTGCTGGCGTTATGCCTGCTCGCCGCGGGATGCGGCGCGGGCGCCAATCTGGGACCGGTGAGCGAGGCCGAGCAGAAAGCGATCCTCCAGAGTGCAACATCCTCGCCCCGGCTGCAGGCCGGCGAGAAGATACGCGTGACCGTGTACGGCGAAGCCTCGTTGAGCGGGGATTACCAGATCGATCCGAGCGGGTTCATTTCGCTCCCCCTGGCCGGGACGCTGAAGGCGGCCGGCTTGACCCCGCCCGAGCTCGAGCAAGAATTGGCAAAGAAATATCGCACCCAATACCTGAAAAATCCAAAAGTTACGATTACGATTGCAGAATTCAAGCCGTTTTACATCATGGGGGAGATCGAAAAGCCGGGGGCGTATGCTTATGCGAGCGGCTTGAACATCCTCAGCGCCATCGCAATCGCGGGCGGAACGACTTACCGTGCAAGTAAATCCACCGTCTTGATCCAGCATCCGGGCGAAGCCGGCCTGCGCGAATATCCGCTGGCCAGCACGGTTCCGATCCTGCCTGGCGATATCATCCGGATTCCACAAAGGTATTTTTAACCATCCTGGTGTTGCGTAAATGCATCGGGTTATCCCGGAAGATGTCAACAGTCACAAACATTGGTTGAATCCCTGTTGTCAGCCCGCGCCTGAGCAGGCACATTTCCCTTTGATTCAGACAGTGCCGCTAGGGTTCGGTTGGGGTAGCCGTACCTGGGGGAACGGGGGCGTATGCGCCGACACCGGCAACGCCGAATCGCTTATGCGATCTGGGCCTGCGCAGCACTGCTCTGCGTCGGGTTCTCTTCCCATTCGTCGGCCCAGGTGGGCGCGCTCGGCGGCCTGACCGGCCCCTCGCTGCAGCAACCGCCGGTCACCGTGCCGGGGCGTGACGACCTATTCGCCAGACCGAGCCGCGACTACGGCGCCCTGCCGGTGGGCGGCTGGCTGCTCTACCCCAACGTATTCCTCGGCGCGGTCTACGACAGCAACGTCAGGCAAAGCGCGGTCACCAAGACCTCGAGCTGGGGCGGCCGCCTGGTGCCGAGCATTCTGGCCGAGAACAACGACGGCATCCACAAGACCACGCTCTACGGCATGGCCGACGGGCGCATCTATTCGAACAGCGACGCGCAAGACACGGTCGCGGCGCGCGCCGGCGTCATCCAGCGATATCAGCCGATGCTGGATCTCGTGTTCAACGCGCAATTCGACTACACACGGCAGAAAGACCTGTTCAGCACCTTCGGCATCGACCACAGCGTCACCACGCTGAACCCGACATCGATCGGCCTCTCGCCGACCGCCGTCCCGCGCACCTATAACCAGTTCGCGGGAGCCGCATCGGTGCAGAAGACGTTCGACCGCGCCTTCGTGAATTTCGGCATCTCGGTGGTCGACATCTCCTACGAGAACGATCCGAACACGGTGGCGCCCTCGCCCAACGGCACGACCTATATGGCCACCGCACGCGGCGGATTCTGGTTCACGCCCTTCCTCTACGCCTATGCCGAGGGGGCGGTGGACCAGCGGCGCTTTGCCGTCGATCAGTTCAACTCCAACGGATACCGCACGGTGGCCGGCATCGGGACGGATCAGATCGGGCTGTTCCGCGGCGAGGTGTACGGCGGCTATCAGTCCGAGAAACACGACTTTGCGGCGCTCGGGACGGTCAACGGCGCGGTCGCCGGCGGCCGCATCTACTACTATCCGCTACGCGAGCTGACGATCTCGGCCTCGGTGGATGAAACGCTCGGCGTGTCCTTGCTGCAAGTCGTCCTGCCTGGCGCGCTCGGCAGCAACACGCGATCGACGAACGCGCTGCTGCAGGCGACCTATGCGCTGGCCCGCGAATGGGCGGCGAGCGCGCGGTTCGGTTACATCCGTACCGACTTCGTCGATACGGTGCGTCGCGACGACGCCTGGACCGGCGGCGCGACGCTCACCTACAGCGTCTGGCAGAACTTCGGCCTGACGCTCGACTACCAGCATGTCCAGCTGAATTCGAACGTGCCGCTGCAGAGCTTCACCCGTGACGTGGTGAGCCTCGGCGGAAATTACCGGTACTGATCGGCGGAGGGCGTCAGTTGCGAGACCGAGGCACGAGGAGCGAGATGCGAAAGCTGATGCTGGCGACCTGTGCGCTCGCCTGTCTCGTCGGCGTGCCTGCGCCCGCGCCCGCCGGCTCATTCAACAGTGCCGGTCAGTTCGTCGGTTCGGTCAGCCCGCAGGTCATGGCTTTGCTCGCCCAGTTCCCGCAGGGCGGGCCCGGCTTGCGCGCCGCGATCGCGGCCCTGCTCGAAGCATTTCCCGGTCTCGCGGACGACGTCGTGTCCGCCGCGCGCGGCGCAAACCCGGCGCAAAAGGTCGCGATCGGCGCAGGTGCGGCGGATGCGTGGGATTACTTCCGGAAATGCGGCTCGGACTCCTGCAAAGGGTGGGAGGCCCGAATTCGCACGGCGATGCTGTTTGCCGATGACGGGACGCGCTTCGGATTCGTGCAGGCCGAGGTCCCAACCCTCGCGCAGGGTATCCCGGGCTTCAACAATGCCGGGGCCCAGACCAACGGCTGCGTTGGCGGTAGCAACCCAATCAACCCGATCAGCCCGAGCGGTCCTGCAAGCACCACGACGCCGCCTGGTTGCTGAGCAAAATCAGCTGCTTATCAAGTCAGACCGCCGTCGCCGCCCGCGCGCGGCGCTGCTTGTTTGCCGGGGTCCGCTGTGAGATGCTGGATCGCGCCATAAAGCGCCGAAATCACTCGATAAATGGCGGCCGGTGAGAGCCCCCTTTCACCTGGAGTGCGGTAGCTTGCCACGCCGCCCATGCACGCTGACCGTGTTCCATACGAAACCGTGAGAGCGTCGCTCCCTTCCAGCCTCGAACGGGCGCCTCCCCGCGCCGCGCGGCGCGAGATCATCGAGTGGGTCCTGTTCTGGCTCCTCGTCGCGGCGCTCGCGCTTGCGCCGCTCTGGTATGGCAGCAACGATCTCGTTGCCTGGGGCATCAACGCCATGTGCTTTCCCGGCCTGGCGGTGCTGTACGAGGCCGCGATCCTGGTGCGCGGCGAAAGCCACCCGGTTGGGCTCAAGAACCTCGCGCTCCCTGCCGCGCTGTTCGCGGCGGTCGTCGGCTGGGCATGGCTTCAGACGGTGACCTGGCCGCACTCGCCGCTGGCGCATCCGATCTGGGGGATGGCGGGTGATGTGCTCGGCCGACCGCTCGGAGAAAGTATCAGCGTCAACCGCGACCTGACGACACTCGCTTTGACCAGGCTGATCACGGCCGCCAGCGTTTTTTGGCTCGCCCTCCAGCTTTGCCGCCACGGCGCGCGCGCGCGTCTTCTTCTCAACGCCCTGGTGGTGATCATCTGCATCTACGCCGCCTACGCCCTCGCGGCGCTCAACCTGGGTTCCCTGCCCTGGCTGGAGATTCCGCCCAACGGCGGCTATGCCACCGCGACCTTCGTCAACCGCAACTCCTTCGCCACCTATGCGGGACTGGGCCTTGTCGTCATCTGCGGCCTGATCCTGCAGCTCTACCGAAACGAAGTGATGACCGCCTCGCGCCGGCTGCAGATCGCATCCCTCATCGAGGCGACCGGCCAAAAAGGCGCGCTCCTGCTCGGGGGCGGGTTCCTGCTCCTCGTCGCGCTTCTGGTCACGGGATCGCGCGGCGGAATCATCGCGACTGGCTTCGGCTTGTTCGCGCTCGGCGCCCTCACGTTCCGGCGCGCCAAGACGCGCGCCGCCGAGCCGCTGCTGATGATCGCCGTGGGCGCGGTCCTCGTCGCCGCCACACTTTTTACATTCGGCGATGCCTTCCTGGGCAGCGTCGCGGAACGGGGGGTGGGCGATACCGGCCGGCTTGCCGTCTATCTCATCACGCTGCGTTCAATCCTCGACGCGCCGCTGTTCGGTCATGGCTACGGGACCTTCGCCGACGTGTTTCCGATGTATCGTGACCGGTCGATCAGCGTCCAAGGTGCCTGGTTGCAGGCTCACGACACCTATCTGGAGGTGTTCCCGGGCCTGGGGCTGGTGTTCGGATCGATGCTTGTGGCCTGTGTTTTCCTGTTTGTGTTACGGTGCATCCGGGGAGCGATGACGCGGCAGGAAAATGTGACCGTCCCCCGCGTCGCCGCGGGCGCGGCGTTCCTCGTCGGCATCCATGCGTCGGTGGACTTCAGTCTGCAGATCCAGGCGGTCGCGTTGACTTTCATTGCGATCCTCGGTGCGGGCGTCGCCCAGGCGGAAAGCTCGCGTGTGTCCCTGAATGACTGAACGAAGCGCGATCAGGTTAACTCCAGCAGGCAGGCGCTGAGCGTCCGATGCTCAATCGAATCTCCCCGACCGGCACCTTCGAGGCGAGTGAGACCGACCACCGCTTCGATCTGCGCGAAGTGCTCAGCTTCGTGTGGCGGCAATGGAAATTCATCGCCGCCGTCATGGGCGTCGTGTTTCTCATCGGGCTGGTGTCGCTGATGCGGCAGACGCCGCTCTACACCGCGACGAGCCTGGTCCTGCTCGACCGACAACGGGAGAAGGCGCCAGGCGTGGAAGCCATCCTGACCGACGTCAATCTCGACTTCGCGATGGTCGAGAGCCAGATGGCGATCATTCGATCGAGCGTTTTTCTGCGCCGCGTGGTGGACAAGGAACGCCTCGTTTCCGATCCGGAATTCGGCACCCGCCGCGGCCCGCCGAGCCCCGGATTTTTCGCCTCCCTGCGCGGCCTGTTCTCCGGCGGTTCCGCCGCAGAAGAAGCAGCACCGAAGCCGCCGGAGGAGCCCGACGAACAACCGATGCCGCGCGACGTACTGCACTCGGTCGAAGCGCTCAAGGGGGCGGTGTCCGTGGCGAGGAACGGTCAGGGCCACGTCCTGGCGATCTCCGTCGTTTCGCGTGATCCGGCGCGCGCCGCGCGGCTCGCCAATGCGGTGGCCGACGCCTTCCTGGTTGACAAGCTCGACACCCGGTTCGAGGCGGCCAAGCGCGCCTCGGCGTGGCTGAGCGACCGCCTCGTCGACCTGCGCAACCAGCTGCGCGAGTCGGAAGAGGCGGTGGCGAAGTTTCGCGCGGAGCACGGCCTGTATCAGACCGGCAGCGTCACGCTCACCCAGCAGCAGCTGTCCGAGCTCAACGGCAAGCTGGTCGATGCGCGGGCGGACGTGGCGCAGAAGAAGGCGCGCGTCGATCTCCTCACTTCGATCCAGGCGCGCGGCGGCAGCCTGCAGAACATGCCGGATCTGAGCAACTCGGGCGCGTTGCCGACGCTGCGCCAGCAAGCCGCCACGCTGTCCCAACAGGAAGCCGATCTTCTGGCCCGGTACAGCGCCGCCCACCCGCTCGTCGTGAACGTCAAGGCGCAGCAGCGCGACGTCGAACGAGCGATCGCGGCGGAAACGCAACGGCTGGCGGCCGGCATCAAGAACGAATACGAGCTCGCGCAGACCCGCGTCGGGTCGCTCGAACGGTCGTTGCGGGAGGCGACGGGACAGACCAGCGTCGACGACACCACGGCCATTCGCCTGCGCGAGCTCGAGCGCACGGCCGCTGTCAACAAGAGCCTGTTCGAGGACTTCCTGCAGCGGGCGAAGATCACCCAGGAGCAGTCGACCTTCGAGGCGCGCGAGGCGCGCGTGATCACGCCCGCCCTGCCGCCCGGCGCGCCGAGCTATCCGCGCAAGACGCAGTACATCGCCATCAATCTGCTGATCGGGCTGCTGCTGGGAGTCGGCGGCGCCGTCGCCAAGGAGATGCTCAATGCCGGCTTCACGACGCCGAAGCAGGTCGAGGACGTTCTTGGACTGCCGCTGCTGGCCTCCGTCAGCCTGATGAGCTCGCGCGACCTGACCGTCGAGGGCAAGACCGTCGCGATTTACAATTATCCGGTCGTGAAGCCATTGTCGCGATACAGCGAGGCGATCCGGACGCTGCGCAGCGGCATCCAGATGACCGACGTGGATAATCCGCCGAAAGTGGTGCAGGTGACCTCGACGGTGCCGGGCGAGGGAAAAACCACCATCGCATTGTCGCTCGCCGCTTCGGGCGCGACCTCCGGGCTCAAGGTCCTTCTGATCGACGGCGACTTGCGGCATCCGTCGGCCTCGCGCGCGCTCAACATGGACAAGGACACCGGGCTCGTCGACCTGCTGCTCGGCCAGGTCAACCCGAAGGACGTGCTGCGATTCTACGAGAAGGCGGGCTACTGGGCGCTTGCGGCGGGCAACCGGACGCAGAACCCGACTGACCTGCTGGGCTCGGAGCGGATGAAATCGCTGGTCGCGAGCTTCAGGCAGACATTCGACCTCGTCGTCATCGACACGTCGCCGGCCGGACCGGTCATCGATCCCGTCGTGGTGTCCCAGCTCAGCGATAAGATCGTCATGGTGGTGCACTGGGCATCGACCGCGCGCGAGATGGTCAAGCAAGCCGTCCAGCAGCTCTCCGGCCACCGCAAGATCGCGGGCATCGCCTTCAACCAGGTCAACGACAGCCGGGCGCAGAAATACGGCAAATATGGCTACGCCTATTATTACGGCGCCCGCTATTACAAGCGCTATTACAGCGGCTGACGCGAGAGCGGCTGATCCGTGCGTCTGCGATTCGTGCGGCCCCTGACTGCGCTCGCCGTCATCGGCCTGTGCGCCTTCGCGATGCTCCGCGGATGGAGCATCGTCGATTTCTCGATCGCCAGGGCGACCGCGGACGGACCGGAACGGCGGGCCGATGCGCTCCGCCCCTGGAGCGCCGCGCCGGGTCTTGCGGGCGAAGCGCTGCAGGCCTCGCTGATGACGGCGGTGAATCCGGCAGATATCGAGGCCACGCGCAAACGCGCCGAGACCCTCGGTGCGGTCCTCGCCGTGCACCCGCTCTCGTCGGGGAACTGGCTCTCGCTCGCCGGCGCACGTTTCGTTTCCGGACAGGGGCCGGACAAGGTCCTCGCCGCGCTCGCGATGTCGTCGCTCACCGGGGCGAACGAAGGACCCATGATGTTGCGCCGAGGCGTGTTCGGCCTCGTGCAGTGGGAGGCGCTGCCGGCCGATGTCCGCCGGCGGGTCATCGCGGATCTGGCGGGCAGCCTGCTCGCGACGACGCTCCACGATATCGAGATCGCGCCGGCCCGGAGCGTGCTGAGCGCCAAGACGGCGGATACGCGCCGCGAGGTCGGAGACCTCCTCCGGGCGCAGGGCGTATCGGCCGGCGATCTCGCGCGCATGGGCCTTTAGATCCTCTTGGCCGCCGACCGCCTCTATGTGCAGTACGGATGCGGGCAGTGCGCGCCGAGCGGCTGGCTCAACTTCGACGCTTCCCCGCGATTGATGCTCGAGCGGGTGCCGGGCATGAACCTGCTGCTGCGGGGAACGGTGGGCCTGCTGTTTCCGCACAATGCAAGACCGGGCGATGTCGTGCGCGGCCTCCCGGTCGCCGATGGCAGCGCGCGCGGCGTCTATTGCAGTCACGTGCTGGAGCATCTGCCGCGCGCCGATGTACCGGCAGCCTTGCGCAATACCTACCGGATGCTCGTCCCAGGCGGGCTCTTTCGCCTCGTCGTGCCCGACCTGCAGTGGCGCGTGGCGCGCTACCTCGAGGCTGCCGGCGAGGGCGCGGCGACGGCGGCCGACGGCCTGATGGACGCCTGCGCCTTGGGCGCGCGCGAGCGTCCCAACACGCTTCTATCGAGGATGCGCCATCGTCTGGGAAACAGCGCGCATTTGTGGATGTACGATTTCGCCGCGCTCAAGGAGCTGTTGGAGACGGCCGGTTTCGTTGGCGTGCGCCGGTGCGAGTTCGGTGATTGCAGCGATCCGATGTTCGGGCTGGTCGAGGACGAGGGCCGATTTTTCGAGGCCAGCGAGCGTGAGCTTGCGATCGAAGCACTCAAGCCGCGCGCCGCGTCATGACACGATCGCCCCGCATGAATGAATTTTGCGGCAGCACGGTCGGACGCAAGGCCGCCGGCTTCGATCATCCGACGCAGCTTCCGCGCGACGAGGAGGAGCACCGCCGCTGGCAGGCCGCCAACCGGGAATGGTGGGAATCCGCGCCCATGCGCTACGACTGGCGCGAGGCGCTGGGCGAGGAGGCTGGCAGCGAACCCTATTTCCGCGAGATCGATCGCCGGTTCCTCGCCTCCGCGCACGCCTTCATGCCGTGGCGGACGATTCCGTTCGATACCGAGATCCCGTTCGACGATCTCGCCGACAAGGACGTGCTTGAGATCGGCGTCGGTCAGGGAACGCACGCACAACTGCTGGCGCCGCGCGCCAGGTCGTTCGTCGGCATCGACCTGACGATCGCGGCGGCCGCGATGGCGAAGAAGCGCCTCCGGCTCTTCGGCATCCCCGGCAGTGTGGTGCAGATGGACGCGGAGCGCATGGGCTTCCGCGCCGACAGCTTCGATTACATCTGGAGCTGGGGCGTCGTTCACCAGTCCGCCGACACGCAGCGCGTGCTCGCCGAAATGCATCGGGTGCTGCGGCCGGGCGGCGCCTGCACCGTGATGGTCTACTATCGCTCGTGGTGGAACTACTATGTCTCGGCGTTCCTGCGCGGCGTCTTCCTCGGCCAATGGCGCCGTCAGGGCAGCCTGCATCACGTGAGCCAGAGCGGAACGGACGGCGCGATCGCGCGCTACTACAAGCCGGCCGAGTGGCGCGCCGCGACCCGAGGGCTCTTCACGGTGAATTCGATCAAGCTTTACGGCCTCAAGAGCGATGTGGTTCTGTTGCCGCACGGGCGCGCCAAGCAATTCGTCATGGATCTCATTCCCGACCCGCTCGCGCGATTTCTGACGGGCCGGCTACGTATGGGCTCGCTCCTCGTCGCGCATATGCGCAAGCCCGCCGCGCACGTATCCTCCTGAGGCGGGCCGATCTCGACATGTGCGGCATCGCCGGAATCTTTGCCTATCACTACGCGGCCAATCCGGTCGACCTCGCGGAGCTGCGCAAGATGCGCGACCACATGGCGGCGCGCGGACCGGACGGAAGCGGCGAGTGGCAATCGCCGGACGGCCGCATCGGCCTCGGCCATCGCCGCCTTGCGATCATCGATCTCACCGAACGCGGCGCCCAGCCGATGGCGAGCGCGGACGGCAAGACGGTCATCATCCTCAACGGCGAGATCTACAATTACCGGGTGTTGCGCGCGGAGCTCGAATCCCGCGGCTGCGTCTTCCGCACGCAGACGGACACCGAGGTCCTGCTGCACCTCTATGCCGCCAAAGGCGCCGCCATGGTGCACGACCTGCGCGGCATGTTCGCGTTCGCGCTGTGGGATATCGACAAGCGCGGCCTGCTGCTGGCGCGCGATCCTTACGGCATCAAGCCGCTGTACTATGCCGACGACGGCTGGACGCTGCGCTTCGCGTCGCAGGTCAAGGCGATCGTCGCCGGCGGTGGTGCGGCGTCCGACCCGGAGCCGGCCGGATGGGCCGGCTTCCTGCTGTTCGGCAGCGTCCCCGAACCGTACACGATCTATCAGGACATCCGCGCGCTTCCGGCGGGCACGGCGCTGTGGATCGACCGCCGCGGACCGGCCGCGCACGCGCACTATTTCTCGGTCGCCCAGGTCTTTGCCGCAGCGGAGCGGCAACCCGCTCCGTCCACCGATGCGGCAGAGCGCGTGCGCACGGCGTTGCGTGACAGCATCCGCCACCATCTCGTCGCCGACGTTCCGGTCGGCATCTTCCTGTCCGCCGGGGTCGATTCGGGATCGCTGCTCGGCCTCATGCGGGACGTCGGCGCGGCGGATATCCATGCCGTCACCCTTGCCTATGAGGATTTCCACAACACGCCCGACGACGAGGCGCCGCTCGCGCGGCTGGTCGCCGCGCACTACGGCAGCCGGCATACGGTCCGCACCGTTCCGGAAGCGGAATTCCGCGGCGATCTGCCAAAAATCTTCGCCGCGATGGACCAGCCGAGCATCGACGGCATCAACACCTGGTTCGTCAGCAAGGCCGCGCGCGAGCTCGGGCTCAAGGCGGCGATCTCCGGTCTCGGCGGCGACGAGCTTTTCGGCGGCTATCCGTCCTTCGTCGACATTCCGCGCTGGGTGCGCTGGGGCGCGCTGCCGTCCCGCGTGCCGCTCCTGGGCGATGCGGTCCGGCGCGCGCTCACCGGGCTCGCATGGCCGCTCCATCCGAAGACCGCGGGACTCCTGAAATATGCCGGCACTTATGCCGGCGCCTACCTGCTGCGGCGCGGCGTGTTCATGCCGTGGGAGCTCGACACCCTGATGGACCGCGACTTCATGGCCGAAGGCCTGCGTCGTCTCAATCCGCTCCGCCACATCGCGGCGCGGATGCGGCCGGGGCCGCGGTCCGCGATGGGAAAGGTGGCCACCCTCGAGGCGAGCCTCTACATGCGCAACCAGCTCTTGCGCGACGCCGATTGGGCCAGCATGGCGCATTCGCTCGAGGTGCGCGTTCCTCTGGTCGACGCGTCGCTGCTCGAGACGCTGGCGCCGGTCGCCGTCTCGCTGGCGCCGGGTGCGGGCAAGCGTCTGCTCGCGGGCAGTCCCGGAAAGGCCCTGCCGGACGCCGTCATCGCGCGCGCAAAAACCGGCTTCGCCACGCCGATCGATGACTGGCTGCAGCGCGACGAGCGCCTGCAGCGCTGGCAACGCCTGCCGCAGCTCACGACTCCACGATGTCCGTGGGCGCGCCGCTGGGCCTATCAGCTCGCGGCCGCATAGGACGATCGGCGCCATGAACGTTCTCGCGCTCGTCACCGACGCGTTCGGCGGCTTTGGCGGCATCGCGCAGTACAATCGCGACCTGTTGACCGCCTTGTCCCGCTGCGACGGCGCCAACCGGGTCGTCGTCCTACCGCGGCTCGGCCGCGCGGAGTCCGCGCTGCCGCCGGGCGTGCGGCAATTGCCGGCAAGAAACGGCAAGCTCGCCTACGGGTTGGCGGCCTTTCGCGCCGCGCGCCGCGAAGGGCCGCACGACGTCGTGTTCTGCGGTCATCTTCACCTTGCCCCGCTCGCGACTATCGTCGCCCGATATCTGCGCCGACCGTTGTGGCTGCAGTTGCATGGCGTCGAGGCGTGGCGACCGCCGACGCCGTGGCAGCGCTGGGCCGCGAACCGTGCAAGCTTGGTTACCGCCGTGAGCCGGTTCACGCGGCGGCGTTTTCTCGCGTTGCACGGTGCCGATCCGGCGCGCGTGCGGGTGCTTCCCAATGCGGTCGATGCCCGCTTCACGCCGGGCGCCAAACCGGATTACCTCCTCGACCGGCATCGCCTTCGCGGCAAGAAGGTGCTGCTGACCGTCGGACGGCTCGACCCACTTGAGGGCCGCAAGGGACACGACCGTGTCATCGCGGCGTTGCCTGCACTCATCAAGATCTGTCCCGATATCGTGTATCTCATCGCCGGCAAGGGTGAAGATCGCGCAAGGCTCGCGGCGCTGGCGCGTCCGCTTGGCGTCGAGGATCGGGTGGTGTTTGCCGGGATGGTCGAGGCGCGCGAGCTCGCCGACTATTACCGCCTGGCCGATGTCTTCGTCATGCCGAGCAGCCAGGAGGGGTTCGGCATCGTCTTCCTCGAGGCGGCGGCGTGCGGCCTCAAGGTCATCGGCGGCGACCGCGACGGCAGCGCCGACGCGCTGGCGGACGGCGCGATCGGCGTCGCGATCGATCCGGCGGATCCGGATGCGCTCGTGCGCGTCATCGCGGACGCACTGACCGGGCATGGGCCGGACCCGGCGAGGGTGCGGCGATTCGGTTTTGACAATTTTTCCAGCCACGTCTGCGACCTGACGGCATCGCACCTGCTCGATCAGAAGCCGCGCGCCGCCGCATGACCCAGTCGACCATCGACGTCGCACGACCCGCAGCGGGCGATCCGAAGACCACTCCCGCCAGCGCGGCGACGCTCGTCATCGAGCCGGGAATGACCGCCAAGAACTACTGGCGCGATCTCTGGCATTACCGCGAGCTGGTCTATTTCCTGGCATGGCGCGACATCGCGGTGCGCTACAAGCAGACCGCCATCGGTGTTGCGTGGGCGCTGATCCGGCCCGCGCTCACCATGCTGGTGTTCGTGGCCTTCCGCCGTCTGGTCGGACTTCCGCAGGGGGCCGTTCCGGACCCGCTCCTCGTCTTCGCCGCCGTCCTGCCCTGGCAGTTTTTTGCGACCGCGCTCTCCGAATCCGCCGGCAGCCTGATCGGCAACGCCAACCTGGTGTCGAAGATCTACTTTCCCCGCCTCATCATTCCCGGGGCCGCGGTGATCACCAGCTTGGTGGATTTCGTCATCACCCTCGCGCTCCTCGCCGTTCTGATGATCTGGTACGGCTTTGTCCCCGGCTGGCAGATCCTGGCGCTGCCGGTCTTCGTGCTGATGGCTTTCGTGCTGGCGCTCGGCTGCGGACTGCTGCTCGCGGCGCTCAACGTCGAATATCGCGACTTTCGCTATATCGTGCCGTTCGTGGTGCAGTTCGGCCTGTTCATCTCGCCGATCGCGTTCAGCACCGCCGACGTGCCGGCGCAGTGGCGCGCCTGGTACGCGCTCAATCCGCTGGTCGGGATCATCGACGGCTTCCGCTGGTCGTTGCTGGGCGGACAGGTCCCGCTCAATGCCGCCGCGGTCCTGATCTCGGCCGCGATGACCGTCGCGGTCATGGTGCTCGGCGTCTGGTATTTCCGCCGCATGGAAGCCGGCTTCGCGGACGTGATATGACGGCATCGTCCGAACGCGGCGCCCCTGACGTTTCCCGGAAGGCGGCGCGGATGGGCGGGCTGCGGCGCGCAGCGCTGCTGCTCGCGTTGATCGCGGCGCTCGGCGCAGGCGCCTGGTTCGGGCGCGAGGCGCTGCTGCGCGGCGCGGCGGATGCGTGGATCGTCTCGGATCAGCTTGCGCCGTCCGATGCGGTGGCGGTGTTCGGCGGCGGGCTGGAGAATCGTCCGTTCGCGGCGGCCGAATACTACAAGCAGGGCCTGGTCGGCAAAATCCTTCTTGCCAACATCGGATCGAGCCGCGCCGAGCAATTGGGCGTGCTCGACTCCCACGCAACCGTGAACCGCCGGGTTCTCCTCAAGCTGGGCGTTCCCGACTCGGCCATCGAGACCTTCGGCGACGGCGCGAGGAATACCTACGAGGAGGCGCTTGCGTTGCGCGACTGGGCGGCGCGCACCGGCGCACGCAGCGTCATCGTCCCGACCGAAATCTTCCCCGCACGCCGGGTGCGGTGGACATTGCATCGCGTCTTCACCGACGGGACGGTCATCCGCGTCGTCGCGCTCGATCCCACCGGCTATCGCCGGGACGACTGGTGGAAGTCCGAAGGCGGCCTGCTCGGCTTCCAGAACGAAGTGATCAAGTACGTGTATTACCGGTTCAAATATTAGACGCGCCATGCACGACATCGCGATCCGCGTCGAGGGGCTCGGCAAGAAGTACCGGATTCGCCATCAGCGCCGTGAACGTTACGTGGCGCTACGTGACGTGATCTCGGAGAAGGTCCGCGGCGCCTTCCGTTCGCGAGCGGCCGCCGGCGACCCGCCCGCTATCGAGGATTTCTGGGCGCTGAAGGAGGTCGCCTTCGAGGTCAAGCAAGGCGAGGTCGTCGGCATCATCGGCCGCAACGGCGCAGGCAAGTCGACGCTTCTGAAGGTGATCAGCCGCATCACCGAGCCGAGCGAGGGACGGATCGAGCTCACCGGCCGCGTCGCCAGCATGCTCGAGGTCGGCACCGGCTTCCATCCCGAGCTGACCGGCCGCGAGAACATTTTTCTCAACGGCGCGATCCTCGGAATGCGGCACGCCGAGATCAAACGGCGGTTCGACGAGATCGTCGCGTTCGCCGGCGTGGAAAACTTTCTCGATACGCCGGTCAAACGATTCTCCTCCGGCATGTACGTGCGGCTTGCATTTGCTGTGGCGGCGCATCTCGAGACGGAGAATCTCATCGTCGACGAGGTGCTCGCCGTCGGCGACGCCGAGTTCCAAAAGAAGTGCCTGGGCAAGATGTCCGAGGTCGCCCGCGGCGGGCGCACGGTCCTGTTTGTCAGCCACAACATGGGCGCGATCCGCCGCCTGACACAGCGCTGCCTCCTGCTCGACGGGGGTCGCGTCAAGGTCGATGCTGCCGCGCAGGACGCCATCGATGGCTACCTCACGCAGGCGTCGGAAGGAATTGTCGGCGGCGTCTTCGTTCGTGGAAAGCCGCGACCAGCTGAACGCCCGCTCTACGTCGAACGCGTGACGACCCGCCGCGAACCCGGCGGTGATCCCGTCCATCAATTCGTCTGCGACGAACCGATCTTCGTCTGCGTCGAGTTCTCAACGACTCGGAAGATTCCCGGCCTATACGGATACCTCACGCTGCAGCGGATGGACGGCACGATGGTGTACGAAGGTGACAGCACGGACGCCGCCGTCGATCCGCTCAAGGCCATCGGTGTCGGGCCCGGAGAGATGACAGTCGAGATCCCGCCGCGCGTGCTCGGCGCCGGCAACTACCAGATCTACCTGAGCTTTGCCTCGGATATGGATCCGATGGGACCGGCCATCGACGTGCCAGCCATCGTCGGCGAGTTTCGTCTTGACGATGGGGCGACCCGACTGGGCAACCGACGCGCCGGATTTCTATCGTCGAGGCTCAAATGGGAGATGGCCGGCAGGAACGGCGCTCGCGGGGACCGTGGTTGAATCCGCGCTGGCTCATTCACAATATCGCAACGTCATGGCGCCACCGCGCCAGCCTTGCGGATTTTGTGCGCCGGGTTCTGTTGCTCTATTCCTCCAGGCTTCCCCGATTTCTCCGACCCGCCGACTGGATCATCGGCTTTCGCTATCGCGCGCCGATCGGCAACGTCCGGTTACTGCTGCGAGACAACGGCGGCTCGGACCTCTTCATCCATAGCGAGGTGTTCGAGCACGAGTATTATCGCGTTCCGCTGGCGCGGCCTCCGGCGACGATACTGGATCTGGGCGCCAACATAGGACTCGCGGCGATATATTTCAGCCGACTGTTTCCGGGCGCGGAATTGGCCTGCGTCGAGCCCATACCGGCAAATCTGCGTCTTTTGGCGCACAATCTGCGACTCAACGACACGCGCGCGGCCGTCATCCCGGCGGCGGCGGATGCGAACGACGGACGGGTGACGATGGAGATGCATGTTCGCGATCATGAACACAAGATCGCGACGGCCGGCGCGGGCTCGTCACGGCCTACATTGGACGTCGAGGCCATCAGCGTGCCCACCATTCTGCGCCGGTTGGGCTGGGACCGGATCGGCCTGCTCAAGGTCGACATCGAAGGCCACGAAGCGGCGCTGTTCACGCGCAACTGCGACTGGCTCAGCCGGGTCGATGCCATGTGCATCGAGTGCCACGACGGATTCGGCGATGCCGATCTGGCCGCGCTGGCAAGGCAATTCGGCTTCGCCGAACCCCGACGCCTGCCGGGCACGTGGTTCTTGAGCCGGGCGATGAACGCCGCAAGCGCGGCATGAGAATTCTCCTCAGCTGCCAGCAAAGCGACAAACGTCATGCGATCCCGGCCTATGGCTTCTGGCGAACGTATTTCGTGCAGGGATTACAGGAGGCGGGGCACGAGGTCCTGGAAGTGCCCGGCGTCGATTGGGCCGAAGGCCTCACCCATCCGGCCGGTGCGGACCTCGATGCCTGGCGTGCAAGAACCTGGGACAGGACACTAGGTTACGTTCGCCGCGAGATGCAAATCCGGCCCATCGACCTGTGCATCACCTATCTGTTTCCCCCTCAGGTGGACGTTCCCGCCATCGGCGAATTGCAGCGGATCGGGATCCCCTGCGTCAATTTCTTCTGCGACAGCGTGCGAGATTTCCGCAAGGCGCCGCCGGAATTCCGACCGTTCGCATTGCATTGGCTGCCGGACATCGAGGGGCTTCCGGTCTATCGCGCAGCCGGCCTCCCGCATATGCACGCGCCCTATCCCTGCTGGGTTGCGCCGGAGCTCCGCAACATCCCAGCCGCGGAAACCGAACCTCCGACCTTCATCGGCTCGGTCGATGTCCTGCGGCGTGCGCTGCTCGGGCGAGCGATCGAGCTCGGCGCGGATATGATCGTGCGCGGCACGGGCTGGGACTCGGGCGAGCAAGACTCGCCGCAGCCGCAGGCGCCGCATTCGCTTCGCCGAATGATCACCAGTCAGCTGGCGCTGCTCCGGCACGCCGGACCAGGTGCCATCTACTTCAAGCTTCAGCATCGGCTCCGGCCGATGACGATGCCGCCGATACCCAGGACGTCCGTCAAGGCTGCAGTTTCGGACGCGGAGTATTTTCGGATTTCGCGCGAGGCCGTGGTGACGATCGGCGTCAACCGCGTGCCGACGTTGAAGGCCTCCCATCGCCGCCCACTGCGCTTCACCCGTCTACGCGATGTCGAAGCGCCGATGCTGGGTGCCTGTTATCTGACCGAGTGGACCGAGAGCGTTGCCGACATGTACGAGCTCGGCAGCGAGGTCGAGACCTATCGCACCGCGGAGGAACTGTCCGCCAAACTCGCCGAGCTCCGGCGGAATCCGCAGCGGCGGCGTAGCATGCGCGAGCGGGCGCAACGGCACGCGCTCCGCGATCATTCGCTCGGGCGCAGCATCGCGCGCATCGCCGCGCGCCTCGGCCTGTCGGCCGGCGCATGAGCCGCGCACCCGCCGCCGACTAACGTATCTTGAACAGGCGCGCCGCATGATTCCCTTGATGAAGAATGCCTTCCTGCGGGAGGCCGAGACCAAGGCCGCGCTCGCCGAGTTCATCCGCGCCGCCGACAAGCTGAGCATGGGCGAGCAGTGCCGGCGCTTCGAGGAGGCTTTTGCGACCTACCAGGGACGCCGCCACGCCGTCCTGGTCAACAGCGGCAGCAGCGCCAACCTGCTCATGTTGCAGAGCCTCAAGAGCCTCGGCCGCCTCAAGCCCGGGGACAAGGTCGGGTTCTCGGCGCTGACATGGTCGACCAACGTCATGCCGATCATCCAGATGGATTTCGACCCGGTGCCGATCGACTGCGAGGTGACCACACTCAACGTCTCGCCGAAGACGTTGCGCGAGCGGCTCGACAAGGAGACCCTCGGCGCGTTCTTCATCACCAATGCGCTGGGCTTTGCGGGCGACCTCTCCGAGATACGCCGGATCTGCGCCGAGCGGTCGATCATCCTGATCGAGGACAATTGCGAGTCGCTCGGCACCGAGCTCCTGGAGGGCAAGACCGGCAATTTCGGCGTGGCTGCGTCGTTCTCATTCTTCGTCGCGCACCACATGTCGACCATCGAGGGCGGGATGCTGGTCACCGACGATCAGGATCTGGCGACCATGTTTCGCATGGGACGCGCGAACGGCTGGGATCGCAATCTCGCTGCGGCCGAGCAGGTACGCCTGCGCCGGGATCACGGCGTCACCTCGGAGCTTTACGCGAAATACGTCTTCTACGAGCTGGCGTTCAATATGCGGCCGACGGAAATCACCGGATTTCTCGGACTGCATCAGCTCGCCTTGCTGGAGGACAATATTTCCGCACGCCAGCGGCATTTTCGCGAGATCGAGGCGGTGGTCGGCGATCACCCGGGGTTCATTCCGATCGAACACAAGCACATCAAGTCGATCTCGCCGTTCGCCATGCCGTTCATCTGCCGGACTGCGGATTTCTTCCGCAAGTACACGATGGCCTTTGCGGGAGCCGGTGTCGAAATCCGTCCGATGATCGCCGGAAACATGCAGCTGCAGCCGTTCTACCGGAAATATGTGACGCGCACCTATTCGCTGCCGAACACGGACTTCATCCATGAGTGCGGATTTTACTGCGGAAATTATCCCGAGTTGACGCGCGCCGATCTCGACACGCTCACGAGCTGTCTGCTGCGCTGACAAAAGCCGTATGACCGGCGCCGCCGGGCAACCGCACGCAATGAGCCGGATCTGCCTTTACTACCGACCCGAACCAGAGCGCGACCGCTGGCTGCCCGGAGACCGCTATGTCCGCCCGCTGGTGCGTCGCATCATCCGCGGCCGGCCACGGCCGGGCGGGGTGGACAAGGTCTTCAGCAATCTCTGCCTCGGGCTGGACCGGCTACGCGTTCCCTACGTGGTGAACTTGCCATTCAACGAACTGCGGCCTGCGGATCGCGTGGGAGTGCTGGGCCGCGGCCGCCATTCGCTCGCAGGTTACGACCGCACCAATCCCATCGTTGCCGGCATCGGCTTGATGACGCATCCGAGCGAGTGGCCGACGCTGTGCGACGATTACCCGATCGCATTTTATCTGCAGCATTCCGAATGGACCAACAACGTCTATCGACCCTATTTCGGCGACAAGTGCCGCATCTGGCCGGTTGGGATAGATACGAATGCGTGGCGTCCCTCCGCGTCCGGCCGAAAGTCATATGACGTCCTGATCTACGACAAGATTCTCTGGTGGGACCGGCAGGTGCCACAGCTCCCCGATGCGGTCAGAGATCGCCTGGCCGCGCAAAAATTGACGTTCAGGTATCTGCGTTACGGCGACTACGATGAGCGGCAGTACAAGCAGGATCTCGACGAATGCCGCGCCATGATCTTCCTGTGCGAGCATGAAAGCCAAGGGCTGGCCTGCCTGGAATGTCTGGCCAGCGACGTTCCGGTCCTCGCCTGGGACCAGGGATGGTGGCTCGACCCCATCCGATTGGCGTCCGGCCAAGCAGATATTCCGGCGACCAGTGTGCCTTACTTTGACGATCGATGCGGGCTGCGTTTTCGCGACATCGACGACTTTCCGGACAAGCTGGCGCGATTTCTGGACCTGCAACGCAGCGGCGCGTTCGCGCCCAGAGCCTACGTCATGGAGAATTTGACGCTGGAGAAATGCTCGGCCGCCTTCGTCGATCTTCTGAATGAGGCCCGCACGATGTCTGCTGCGGCGCCGGCCGCTGAGATCAGTTTCCCTCCGGCCGCGAACGCCGCCGTCGCTGCCCCGGAAAGCCGTCCGACATAGCGAAAGAATTACGTCGTGCCGCTCGGACGTCGGACGGCGATCGCTTGGATAGTGATCGCCAACCTCGCAATTACCGTCGGTCTGCTGGAAGTTGTTCTTCGGGCCCAGCAGAAGATCGGACCGCTATACGATCTCGACCCCGATCCATCCGCCATCATTGTGGGGCTCTCCGACGATTTGAACCACGTCCACCTGCCCAGCCGCGAATGGGATGGCGACGGCATCCGCCGCATGAACGAAGCCAACGCGACGGACTGCAGCGTGCGGCTGCTGTTCATGGGCGACTCGTTCATGGAGGGCCTCACGACCGACGACACGGTGCCGGTGCATGTCAGGCACTTCTTCGGCCGGACGAAGGGGCGGGAGATCTGCGTGTTCAACGCGGCGTGCTCGACCTACTCGCCCTCCATTTTCACGGTGCAGGCGAAAAGGCTTATCCCGAAGCTCGAACCGGATTTCGTCCTCATCGACGTCGATGAAACCGATATCTACGACGACTACCATCGCTATCGAGAGCTTGTGACGAGAGACGCGAGCGGGTCGATCGCCGCCGTGCGCCGCACGCCGATCACCGCCCGATTTCAGCAAGGTCTCGTCGACGCGACCGACAAAGTTCTCTACCTGCATCGATTGTTCGCAAAACTGTACTTCACCAAGGTCGAATACCCGGCGGCGTTCGCGCGCTATGCCGGGAACAGGCCGGCCGACCTTTTTTGGCTGTCACGGCTTCCCGCTGCGGAGGCGCGGACCAGATATCCCGAGGCGATCGATTACTTCGAGACGACGCTCGACGACCTCACGTCGAGCGTGGCGGCGCGGATGGGCGGGCCGGAGAGGCTCATTTTCCTTCATCATCCCCATCTGGAGCACTTGCGCGCGAACGGCGCGTTCAACGGCGTTGTTTCCACCACGATACGCAAGGTCGCGGCGCGGCATGGCGTGCGATATTACGACGCCACCGAGGATCTGAAGGCCGAATTCGGCGACAAAGCCACGGACTACTACATTCTCGACGACATGCATTTGAATGCGCTCGGTCTACGCGCCTACGGGCTCGCCGTCGCGAAATATCTCGCAAGAGAAATCGCACACTGAGCGTTCACGTGCCAAGCCGCGGCAGTCTGCCGTTTGCATGACCGGATGAGCGATGTGATCGGGCAGCTGCGCAATTACGTCTTGCGGGAAGCGGCCCGCATTCTCGTGAGAAGCGGCGCGTTCCGACGGCATCTAGCCTCGTTCGATCCTATTTTCGAACCGGAGTTTCTGCGCGCCGTCGGCATGCTCCGGAACGCCTCCGACGAAGACGCAATCTTCATCCGTGATCTCGTCATCTCGACTGCGGACACAAAGCAGGACCTCTGGGTCCTTCATGAAACGCAACACAAGAAGTCGGGATTTTTCGTCGAATTCGGCGCCGCGGACGGCATACTTCTGAGCAGCACGCTCATGCTGGAACGCGATTTCGGGTGGAGCGGCATACTGGCCGAGCCGCATCCCGCCTGGCACGCCGACCTCGGGCGCAACCGGAGCGCAGAGATCGATCACCGTTGCGTATTCACGCGAACCGGCGAGCGGGTGAAATTCGCCGCCACCCGGCACGCGGGTCTCGCCACTATCATCGATTTCCTGGCGACCGACGGGCATGCC
>WNFC01008049.1_pt1 | contig 23294 bp, 19 predicted proteins | sample 5400541 | NCBI WGS metagenome assembly WNFC01 (sample SAMN13153342, study PRJNA577476) | soil metagenome | isolation source: 120 cm saprolite under Douglas fir tree site 2 hole 2 replicate 1 | place: USA:California | collected 2015-04-18
CCCTTCCGCTATTTCGCCACGAGCGGTGGCTTGATGTCCTACGGGACCTCCGACATCGATCTGTTTCGGCAGGCAGCATCTTATGTGGATCGCATCCTCAAAGGCGAAAAACCCGCCGACCTGCCGGTGCAGCAGCCCATCAAGTTTGAATTGGTGATCAATCTCAAGACCGCCAAGGCGCTCGGCCTCGACGTGCCGCCAACGCTGCTCGCGCGCGCCGATGAGGTGATTGAATAAAGACGCCACTTCCGTTCATGGCACAAACCAGACGTGCCGCTCGCCTCGACGAATGTCCGTTGTTGGGGGGAACATCGGACATATTCTGGAAATGCCGCCACTTCCGCTTTTGCTTACTTCTCCCATAACAACACTGCTCTCAAAGCTGTAAAACCTCAAAACAAAAAAGGATTGACTGAAACGATGATCTTCCCATCCGCTGTCTGTTTCACCTTAAATTCTAGCTCTTTTTGCGCAGTCGCATCCGCAACGGTCACATACAATAGCCCAATGCAAGTAACCTCTTGTGCTGCTCGATTTCGTGAATTCATGAGTACTGTATCGTCCAACCTATACACCGCGCCTTGTCTCGCTTTTTCCCAAATACCTAATTTTTCAACTTCCGATTTCGTATCACCTACCATTGCCGCGACGGAACTCGAATTTTTGACAGCGTAATTCACAAGTTTATTATTGTTATCATCCGAAACGATTTTAACTACTGAATTGCGGGTATCCAAAGAACCACACTCAGGTCCCGCGCCTCCACAACTGCTCAATAAAAGCGAAGCAGAAAAACACCATAAAACTAACGACGGTTCTTTCCTAAGCAGCTTCATCGAAACGCTCACGATGTTGCCCTATCCACGGCGGGTTCTCCGCATTGGGGTCGTACCACTTAACCTGCTACGTGGTGGCGCATCCGCTTGAAGTGACCAAGGAGCACGGTGGTGCCGGAGCAAAGCGGAGACCATCCGACGATGCCGAGATCGGTTCAATGCGACGCCCAGACCGCCGCACGAGCTATAAAAGCGAATACAGGGATTGTCCTCAAAAGTCTCGGTTGTGAGAAACAGGCCCTATGACGTTCGAACCTATCTGGAAGGGGCTTACACCCGCGAAAGGCATAAGTTCATCCACGCCTTTTTGTGGGCACTGAGTTGGGGTCCAAAATCCCCATGGTCATTTCGGACCAGGTTCAAAATTGGGCTATATCCGGTAGACTAGCTATGAGTGTGCGTCTGCCTGAGCGTGAACTTCCGCCGGCTATGCCGGCCTTACGGTAAAGCTCCGTCACAAACCGTGTCATTGATGCGGCTGTCATATGCCCGCCGCGCTGCGAGCGAAATAACGGAATTTGCTCGTCTTGACGTCGGAGAGAGAGCTGTCTCTCGCGATAATCGGCGAGAAGACCACGTAGCTTTGGCGAGCTAACGAGCAACGCGCGTGTCTTGGCCTTTCTCGTGTACGCTCGGGTTACAAGAATCATTTGACGCACAGAACCATCTGAATTGTACACGTCGGCCCATCGTAGTGAGGTAAGTTCGATCGCTCGTAGACCCAACCCGATTGATAGGGCCAAGACAAGTTCGGCGCGGTCGGAGTACCTTCCACAACGATGGGCCGAACGGAAGACATCTTTGATTTGTGCAGAGCTGAGTATGGCCGCTTTTCCAGTTGACCCTTTCGGCCGACCTCGCAGTCGTTTGCTCACGGTGCAATTTTAATTCGGAGAAGGCGTCAGTACAGGGATATCGAAACTTAAAAATCCCCAGAAATAGATTTCCTAATCGATTTATTTCTTCCGAAATAATACCAGCGACCAACCAGAAAGAACTGATGGTCGGAATGTGGTATGTCTTTACTAGCAATGAAAATTCGATTGATTATTCATGTAGTTAGAGAATGTTCTGGCGGAGAGGGAGGATTCGAACCCCCGTTCTCTCGTTGCCAGATCCCTCTTGGGCCCGAAAACTTCGCTCGGCCTCGCGTTCCTCAGAAAAGACAACCGTCCCGACGGTTAAACCGGGACGGTGAGTGAGTTATAACAAAAGTGGTTGCGGGGCTAGGATTTGAACCTATGACCTTCAGGTTATGAGTTTGAATGGCGCTGTACACCGGAAGTTGCCCAACGGGGCTAAGTGAGCACGGGGACGGCAGGCTACGAGCTCGCCAACAGCGCTTCCGGTCCGTCCGATTTGCACGCTACAGCGCGCAGGAGTTAGCGGCGGCATCAGAGAGCCTTTCGTTTGGCACCGTAGACGATATAGATCACGCATCCCGGGCAAATGGGCGACGCGTTAGATGGCGTCGAACAAGTCAGCAGGAACCTCGTCAGCTACCACAAAAGCAGCGTCTTCCTTGTAAGCCCGCGTCGACACCAAGGTCGCGCCATGGAAATACCCATCTCGCTCAGCGGGGCTTGATCCGATTGTGGGGGAGATCATCGAAGCAAATGCAGGATCCCACGGTTGACAATGATAACAACAAGCGGCGGCGCCGGCTCGTCGAGTTCAAAGACGGTTGCCGCTATGGCAAATTCGGAAGGACTAAGGCTTATGAGCTGATCGCCCACGAGAAGATCAGGGCCTACAAGATGGGAGGCAAGACCATGATCGACCTCGACAGCGTTGATGAATATCACGCTTCGCTGCCGAGGGTCGAAACAAGAGCAAGTTAGGCCGCCGATCTGCGCAGCGAGACGGCGGGCGCACCGTCGCGCAGGATAGCGATCAGACTAGTGCTGCATTAAACGCACGCGTTCGGCCCAATAGGTCGCACGGTTGTAGATGCCGGGGATCTTGTTCTTGTCGTCCTTGCCAAGCTGGCGCCGCACCACCTCGTCGCGCCGCGGCGCTTTTTTTCTCCGTTTCGTGGGCGAGTTAGGCTTCCACTACATCGTCGTCGAACGCGCCTGCTCGTTGAGCAAGGTCGACGCGGTCGAGCGGAAGCCGTGCGCGCAGTCGTCGCCGCCGGGGGCGGTATCGCAGCCCATGAGCCGCAGCGCCTTGTTCAGCGTGTTGTCGGACATTGGCACGCCATTTTCATTGGACGTCCAGCAGATCGCGGATCAGCGTCGCGCGATCGGCGCTTTCGGCGTCGGCTTTGCGTGCGCATGACAAAGACCCGCCCTTGACCTCGCGATATCATGTTAGGTCGATCCCGCCGGGAATTCGAGCCAGTGCCGGGTTCGATTCCGGTCGGCGCGATTGTGGAGACCTGAATGGCATGGGCGAGCCTGCCGCCGGGGAGCCTGTCGATTTATTTTTGCCAGCTAATATCGCGCGTCAGTTTGTTGGTATTTCTGTTGGCATCGGCCGCAATCGACGACAAAAATTGCTTCAAATTCAAATGGTTATGGAATTAGGCGGCTACCGGCCAGGGGCACCAACCGCCTTCGCTAAAGCTTCAGCGGACAAGACCTCTGGGTAGCGGATGTCCGGCGTAGCCTCTTGACCGCCGAAGTCCGCCTTCGGACGAAGGCGGTTGGCGGAGCCGGACGCGCTACTGCGCAGCTTCGTTCCGATTCAATTTTCAAACAGGGGAGAAGACAAGCTTCCGCAATCTCGCGGCGCGATGCGCCCGAGGCTTTGCTGAATCGTCCGCCCGAAGAGGGCGTGGGAAACGCCGGATGCCCGCTGCACCCGCAGGGTGGACTCTTGCTCGCACAAACCATGCGTTCGACAAGGCCTCTGGAGTTGACGCTGGATATGGCGATCAATCACGTCGCAGCGCGCCTTGGGCTTTAGCTGCAGAAGCGGCGATCGGCTCGACAAGAGGTATTTGGGCGATTTTTGCTGTGCTCTGTCGGCAATCCGTTTTTCAAGTGAACCGAGCGGATGTGGGAAAGATCGGACTGCCCACCAGAAATCCCACAGAAACCCACGAACAAACGCGCGTAGTCATGCACGAACGAGTACAAGAATCGTTGAAAATACTCAGATTTTCCAGATGGTCGCGGCGCTCACAACGGTCTGCTTCCAGGTTCGAGTGCTGCCAGGCCCACCAGCTAAGTGAATTACTCATTCACGTCTCTTTCTTCGCGGCGAGGATTCACCGCACCAGTTATCCGAAGTGCTGTGACCACCCGCCTCTCCACGGCTCGCAGGTTGCTTCGTTTCGGCTTAGACAAAGACGCAGCTGGTGGCAACGCTGGGCAGGAATTTGTCGGCGTCCGGACATCATGATTTCTTCGCGCGTCGGCTCTTTTGGAGCGCTACCACCGAGCGCACGAAATCGTAGAACATCGGAGGTTAGCGTAGGACAATAGTGGGAAAAGTAGCGGGGGAGCGACTCGAACCCCCGACTTCAGCATCACGATCGTCGCATCTTTCGGCAAATACCGGCGCTATTTGATGCGCTTGGCAACAAACTGGCGCATGCCTTCATGCAGTTCGCCTGTCGCGAAGGTGAGATGGAAGAGCCTGCGCTCGAGCCGCAGTCCCTCCTCAAGGCCGACCGAGACCGCGTGATGCACCGCCTCCTTCGCGAACCGAACCGCGAAGGGTGATCGCGACGCGATCTGCTGCGCGATTTCGAGAGCGGCCTCAAGCGACTTGCCCTTCGCGACGACGCGGCTGATCAGGCCGAGGCGCTCTGCCTCTGCCGCATCAATGAGCCTGCCGGTCAGCATCAGGTCCATCGCCTTGGCTCGGCCGACGGCGCGGGCGAGGCGCTGCGTCCCGCCCGCACCCGAGAGGGTGCCAAGCGTGATCTCGGGATGGCCGAAGCGAGCGTCGGCGGCAGCAACCACAATATCGCACATCTCGATCAGCTCGCAGCCGCCGCCTACGGCATAGCCTTCCACTGCGGCCACGATGGGCTTGATGCAGGACGCCAACCTGTCACAGCAGCCGGAGAAATCTTCCGCCAAAGCCTCGGCGGTGTCCATCTGCTGCATCTCGTTGATATCGGCGCCGGCGCAAAACGCGGGGTTACCCGTCAGCAAGATCACGCGCATCGCGGCATTCGCCTGCAACTCGTCGATGGCCTGCGTCATGGCCGAGATCAGCGGTCGAGACAGCGCATTGCGCGCCTCCGGCCGATTCAACGTTAAGACGCCGACGCTCCCAACCAGACTCGTCTCGATCACCTGGCTTCCCTCCTGTTCAACCGCCTCAATTGATCTGAGGGTTTACCAAGGTCGCACTCTTAGGTAAAATAAATAGCTTTCATAATTTCATAGAGAATCTCAATGAATGTGCAGCACTTGCGCTATTTTCTTGCGATGATGGAGACCGGCTCCGTCTCGCGAGCTGCCGAACGCATCGGGATCACGCAGCCCACGCTTTCGGTTGCGCTGAAGCGACTGGAAAATGAGTTTGGCGTGCAGTTATTCGCGGCCGATGGCCGGGGGCTCCGAGCACTGCCAAGCGCGAAACGCCTGGAGCAATATGCTCGCATGGCGGTGCGGGCGTTGTCGGAAGCCAAGCGCGATCTGGATAAAGGAGCGTCGGACCGTCTGCGCATCGGCCTTCTTCCCAGCCTGTCGCCAGGCTGGCTGACCGCCATGGTCAAGGCGTGGGATGGACCGATCCAGATCGTGGAGGCATCGGTGGAAGAGCTGCAGGAAAAGATCAGCCGCGAGTCGCTCGACATCGGGCTGACTGCCCTGCCGGATCAGCCGAACTCGCCTCACCACGTCATCTTGCGCGAGCCGTTCAAGCTGTTCACCGGCAACACCCATGAACTGGCAGGGCAGCGAACCGTCGCCCTGACCGCACTCAATCAGCAACCCTTTGTGCTGCGGCAATCCTGCGAGCGCACCGGCATGGGTCGCCGTCTCGCCGAGGTTGCTCGTATCCGATTTAAGGTCGTGGCCAAGACGAAGCAGGAGGCAACCGCGGCAGCCCTGGTGGCGGCCGGCCTCGGCTGCACGCTAGCTCCGCGAAGCTGGGGATTTTCGGGATTGAATTCGCTCGAAGTCACAGGCTTGCAACTTGACCGGAGCATCGGCTTGCTATGGAAGACCGCCAAGGGCGCGCGGGGCGCGACCAAGATGATAGATGCGCTGGAAGCTCAAACGATCAGTCTCGCCAAGCCTCCCGCAATCGCGTAGACCCAACTCGGGCCCGCGTACATACCGGCCGCCTGATCCACGTCCGGCCCGAGGGCCCCACGCCAGATCGAGACGCTATTTCCTCATCGTCTTGCGCAGCGTCTCGGTCGCAGCCTCGTCGGCACTCACCGAACATGCGGTCAGCTGGTCGCTGGCACAAGAGAGTCGGAGCGCGATCCGCAACCCATCAAAGCCACATCTCACTCAACTCCGAACAACCTGATCCGAGGCGTCTCGATTCTTTCGGGCTCTACCGCGAACTCTCGCCTCGGCTCGGTTTCTTCCCTGACTCTGAACTCGCGCCTCGGCTCGGTTTCTTCCCTTACTCTGTCCTCGACCGCTCGCAAGTCTTGATCTTGTCGTTGTTGATAGCGGCGCCTTTCGGTCCATTGCTGACGACGATCGACCCGCCGCCGTTCCGTGGTCCGCTTCACGTCAGCGTCCCGCGGCTTGGAGGCCTCTTCGGAGCTGGCCGTTTGTTGGGTAGCCGTTTGGTCCTGCGCCGCTGCCTGGGTTGTGGGAGCCGCGGGTTGCGCAGGCGAAACTGCCGGCTTTGATCCTGCTGCGGTGTCAACCGGTGAAGCGGGTGTCGGCGCGGAATTTTCAGCTTGCGTCTTCGCCTGCGTCGGTGCCGAGGCCGCCGCTGCGGCGGGATTGGGTGCAGATGGTTGAGGCGCCGCCAGATATGGCACGGGTTCCGACGGCTCAACCGTGGCCTGGATCGGCTCCGGCGACATGCGCCGCTCCAGCCGGGTCAATTCAGCGGCCTGCTTGGGGGATTTGGGACTGATCATGTCCGCGATCAGAAAACCGCCGCCGACACCGCCGACGATCGCGGCGATAACGGTTCCGGCCCCTGCAAAATAAGCCATCGAAGCGCGCATATGTGGTCTCCCTTCCGGCGGGCAACGCTCAACCTGTTCTGATGTTCCGGCGCGTCCGGTGTCTGTGAACATCCGGGAACCGGGCGCACCGCCGGATGGTTGCGACACCAATCACAAACGGTTGCGCGCGCGTTGCCGCTGCGCGAACTATGCGAGTCCGAAAGCCTCGAAATTCAAGGGAGCATCGTGATGCCCATTACCGGCAGTTGCCATTGCGGCGGGAACGCGTTCGAAATCGAGGGCGAGATTCCCGAACTGCTGACACGCTGTACGTGTTCGTTCTGCGCCAAACGCGGCGCGCTCCATGCGTATTTTCAGCCGCACCAATTCAAGCTGACGACGCCGGCCGGCAACGTTATGACCTACCGCTGGAATTCAAAACTGGTGGCGCATAACTTTTGTCCGAGCTGCGGATGCGCTGTCTTTTCGGACAGTCCGGCGTTTCAACCCGACGGCAAGTGGGATGGAACAACCCGCAGGTACGCCGTGAATGCGCGACTGTTTGACGATTTCGATGCCGCCGAGGCACCGGTCACCGTGATCGACGGCAAGAATTTGTGGTGATGGGACGCGGCGCTACCTGCATCGGTCAGGCGTCACAACGAGATGAAGGCCTTAGCGCTTCCGTCTCGATTCAAATCATCGACGCTACTTTTTCCAGTCCGATCAGGCGGGCCAGCGCGCGCACTTCGCGCTTCTGGTCTTCGCGCAGCTGAAACAACAGCGGCATCGCGGCGGATTTCAGCTGCTGGACTTCCTCGGCATCGGGATCGATCGGCGTGCCGGTCGCGTTGGAGTCGGTCTGGCGGGTTGCGTGAATCTTGCGGGCGACGGCGCGCAACGCGTCTTCCACCGCCGGCCAGTAGGATTCCTGCGACGAGGAAAGTTTCAGGCGCTCCTTGATGCCGGCGATCTGCCCGTCGCTGAGCAGCGCGTAGGATTTCTGCACTGGCGGCTTGCTGGCAACCTTCGGCTTTGGCGGCGCAGCCGGCACCGACGCCGGCGCTGCGATCATCTTCGGCATTTCGATATCGACCGGGTCGGCGGATGCAAAGGCCTGCCGCAGTGGCTCGCTCAGGGCCGCGACGGTTTGCGGCGGTTGGTACGATGCCAGCGCCGCCGATGCCAGCGTTGCGGTGGCGACCGCCAGCCTGTCCTTCTTGCTTTCCCTGTTCGCGACGGGACCCTCGACGACCGGCGCAGCCATCTCAGACCGGGCCACCCACGCGCCGTCATTGCCGAGAATACTGGTAGCGGCCGCGCCGACAACGAGGAAACAGATCAGCGCGATCAGGGTAATTGCTCGGGTCAAGCCGGTCTCCGTTTCCATCGACGAACCACGATCACTTTGCCGAAAACTGGGAACTAATTAAGGCTTAACCGTGCCGAGGCGGGGGCCGCCGCGCGGCGCGAAAAATCAAGCCGCGGCGGCGAGATCGTAGGCGTCCTGGATATCGGCGACGATATCGGACGCCTCCCACAACGCATCGGGCGCGACCGCCTGCAAACTGATGGTCCAGTTGCCGCCCCTGCTGGTGCGGGGCATGCTGACGATGTCGAATTGCACGCTGCGGCACAGCGGGTGGCGCTCGAGCGCGTAGGCGACCCGGGCCCTGATCTCCTCGACGGTTGCGGGGGTTTTTGCAAAAAGTGCCTCGAAATCCATGTCCCATCCCTTCAACGGCGGTTTCCAGCGCGGCACGCCGCACGCGCAGAGAAACGGCGCAGGAGACGATTGTTGGAGCGAGAATGGTTAACGGCTCGTTAAGGTTGCGCCCGCGGCCGGTCGCGAGTTAGATGGAACTAACGGCGCTTCGTGTCTTTGGCGTCGCAATACTCCGCGAGGGTGCGCGCGACGAGATCGTCGACCGACAACACCCCGGTCACGCCCGACGTGGAATGCCCCGCGCTCCAGATATCGCGCCAGCGCGCGGGACGCTTGTCACGCGCGCCGATGTCGATGTCCTTGCCAATGTCGATGGCGCCGCGTTGCGGCAGGTCGTCGGGGTCGAGGCCCGCGGCGGCGATGGAAGGCCGCAGCATATTGGTCTGCAGGCCGGTGAAGGCAGTGGTCAGCAGGATATCGTCGGCGCTGCTCGCGACCAGCATCTCCTTGTATCTGACATCCGCCATGCTCTCCCGGGTGGCGATAAATTTGGTGCCCATATAGGCGAGATCGCAGCCGAGCGCCTGCGCCGCGCGCAGCGCATGGCCATCGCCAATGCCTCCGGCCAGCACGACCGGCCCGTCGAAGAACGCCCGCACCGCGCGGACGAACACAAACGGGTTGAGCCAGCCGGTCTGACCGCCGGCGCCGGCGGTCAGCAGCACGAGTCCGTCGGCACCCGCTTCCACCGCGCGCTCGGCGTGGCGGATACTGGCGACATCGGCGAATACCAGGGAGCCGGCGTCATGCAGGGCTGCGAGCACGGGCGCGGGCGATCCGACGCTGGTGATGACGATCTCAGGCCTATGCCGCAGCAGCACCTGCAGATCCCTTGGAAGCCGCGCGTTGGAATGGTGCACGACCAGGTTCGGGCAGATCGGGGCGGCAGGTTTTCCGCTTCCGTCGGAATGACGCCGCAACCGGGTTTCGATGTCGCCGAGCCAACCATCGAGTTGTTCGGGGCTGCGGCAATTCACTGTCGGGAACGCCCCGATCACGCCGTTGCGGCAAGCGGCCACCACAAGATCGACGCCGGAGACCAGGAACATCGGCGCCGCGATCAGCGGCAGGCTCAGGCGGTCGCGAAAGCGTGCCAGCGAGTCGGCGGCCTTCTGGTCTGGTGAGGTTTGCAGTTCCGCGCCCCTGTTTCGTTGTGCTAGCGTTCGGCGACATTGGCACGATCGAAGGCCCAAGAGAAAACAAGCAACAAAACAAGCGACAAAACAAGCGACAAAATCAGTTGGAGGAACCATGTCCGATCCGCTCTATGCCTTTCCGACCGTGTGCGATCAGACGCTGCGGGCGCTGGCGCGCTATCCATCGCGGGTCGCGTTCAGCTGGCCGGGCGGATCGATCACCTATGCCGGCGCCACCGAATTGATCGGCCGCTTCCAGAAAGTGTTCATGCAACTGGGCCTGGAGCCGGGCGCGCGCGTGGCGTTCCTCACCGCCAACCGCGCCGACACCTGGTGCGCCGGCGTCGCCGCGCAATTGTCGAGGCTTGCGATCACCTGGCTGCATCCGCTGGGGTCGCTCGACGATCAACTGTTTCAAATCGAGGATTCGGAAGCGCGGATACTGGTTATTGACGTCGATACGTTCCGCGATCGCGGCGGTGACCTCGCAACCGGTGCATCCAGCCTGAAAAACGTCTTCACGCTCGGCCCCGCCAGTTACGGCGTCGATCTGCTGGCCGCGGTCGATCACGCGGGCACGGCGACGCCGCGTTGTCTTGCCGGCCCCGACGATATCGCGACGCTGAACTACACCGGCGGCACCACGGGGAAATCAAAAGGCGCGCTGCGCTACCATCGAGAGTATGGCGGCTTCGCCAACGCGATCCTGTCCGACTTCGAAATTCCGGATAACCCGCGCTATCTCACGGTCGCGCCGATCAGCCACGTCGCCGGCACCAAGGTGCTGCCGTCGCTGATCCGCGGCGGCACGGTGCACATGCTCAAGGGCTTCGATCCGGACGCCGTGTTCAAGACCATCGAGCGCGAGCACATCAATTTCACGCTGTTCGTGCCGACCATGATCTACGTGCTGCTGGACAACCCGGCGCTCGACAAGACCGATCTCTCCTCGCTTGAACTGCTATTGTACGGCGCCTCGGCGATGTCGCCGAGCAGGCTGGTCGAGGGCATCGAACGGATCGGCCCGGTATTCTCGCAGCTTTACGGACAGACCGAGTGCTATCCGGTCTCGGTGCTGCGCAAGGCGGATCACGATCCGAAGACTCCGGATCTCTTCCTGTCCTGCGGATTTCCAATCGCCGCCTGCGACGTCAAAATTCTCGACGACGACGACCGTGAAGTCGAAACCGGACAGGCCGGCGAGATCTGCGTGCGCGCGCCGCATGTGATGGCCGGATACTGGAAGCGGCCCGAGCAGACCGCGGAAACCCTGAAGAACGGCTGGCTGCATACCGGCGATATCGCGCGCGCGGACGAGCGCGGCTACATGTTCATCCTCGACCGCAAGAAGGACATGATCGTCTCCGGCGGCTTCAACATCTTTCCGCGCGAGGTCGAAGACGTGCTGTCCCAGCATGCCGACGTCGCGATGGTCGCCGTGGTCGGGGTGCCCGACGACAAATGGGGCGAGGCGGTCACCGCGGTGGTGGTCGTGCGCGAGGGGGCGCGGCCGAGCGCGGAGGAATTGATCAATCTCGTCAAGGCGCGCAAGGGCTCGGCGCATGCGCCCAAGCACATCAAGTTCGTCACCGAGCTTCCGATGACCGGGGTCGGCAAGGTCGACAAGAAGGCGCTGAAGGCGGGCTTCTGGGTCGGGCGCGATCGGATGGTCGGATAGAGCATGATGTGTTGGAACTGGATCGATTCGTCCCGTAAGCGCGAGGCACTGACGATCTCGTGTCCCGGACCCGGCATACCGTCCCTTCGGCGGTGCACGGCAGGGCCTGGACAAAAAATCGCGAAAACAACCCCATAATAGAGTACGCGCAATTATCTGGCGTCGCTTTCAGCCGAGCAATTGATCGAGCCGATCGCGCAACTGGTCCTGATGATAGGGCTTGGCCAGCCGCGGCAGATCAAGCTGCGCACCCTCGGGCAGTTCGGCATAACCGGTCGCGAGCAGGATCCGCAGCGACGGCCGCACCTCCCGCGACGCCGCCGCCAGTTCGATACCGGTCATGCCGGGCATCACATGATCGGTCACCATCAGGTCGATCGGCTGCTCGCTCTTGATGATGTCGAGCGCGTGCAGGCCGGAACTGGCGCCGATCACGTGGTGACCGAGATCTTCCAGCATTTCGGTGGTCGACATCGCGATCAGCGGGTCGTCGTCGACAAACAGGATCACCGCAGAGCGGTTGACCTTCTGCACGGAATGCACCGGACTTTCAGCTTTCGGCGTGTTGGTCGCGACCGGCAGTATCAATGTAGCGGTGGTACCTTGTCCCACCGTGCTCGAGAGTTGCAGCGCGCCGCCGAGCTGCACGGCAAGCCCGTGCACCATCGACAGGCCAAGGCCAGTGCCCTTGCCGAGCGGTTTCGATGAGAAGAACGGCTCGACCGCCCGCTTCAATATCTCCGACGTCATGCCTATGCCGGTATCGATCACCGACAGTTTCAGGTAGTCGCCAGACTTCAGCGCCGGATCGCCGGTTGCATGGTATTGCGCGACCTTGATGTCAATCGAACCGCCGTCCGACATCGCGTCGCGCGCGTTGATCGCAAGATTGAGAATGGCGAGCTCAAGCTGGTTCGCGTCGACGCGCGCCGGCGGCAGCCCTTGCGGAGCATCCAGCCGCAGCACGACGCGCGGTCCCAACGACCGCCGCAGCAGATCGCTCATGTCCTGGATCAGGGCGCGCAGATCGACCGGCACCGCTCGCAGATCCTGCTGCCGCGCGAACGCCAGCAGGCGCTGGGTCAGCGACGCGCCGCGCTCGGCGCCCTGCACCGCGCCGTCGATCAGCCGGTGCAGGCGTGGATCGTCGGGAATGCGCTTGCGCAACAGATCGAGATTGCCCATCACCGCCATCAGCAGATTGTTGAAATCATGCGCGACGCCGCCGGTGAGCTGGCCGATCGTCTCCATCTTCTGCGCCTGCCGCAATTGTTCCTGCGCCCTTTCGCGCGCCGCGACTTCCTTCATCAGATCGGCGGTGCGTTGTTCAACGCGCTGCTCGAGGGTCGCCGTCAGTTCCGCCAGCGCAGTACGCTCGGCCGCCAGCTGAGCCAGCAGATTGTCGCGTTCGATCTCGGAAACCTTGCGCGCGGTGATATCTGTGGAAACACCGACCAGCGATTTGATGCGGCCATCGGGCCGGCGAACGGCCCGCGCGCGGACGTCGACCCAATGCTGCGATCCGTCGGGCCAGATATTGCGGTACTCGATGCTGTAGTCCCCGCCCGTTTCGAGAGCATGGTCCAGCATCTCGCGACGTCTCTCGCGGTCATCGGGATGAACCGCCGCCAGCAAATCCTGATACGAAAACGGATCGCCCGGCTTGCGCCCGAAGAACGCCTTGCAGGTGTCGGAAGCCTCTAACTCGAGCTCCGGCAGCCGCAGCTCGAGCGCACCGAGGTGGCCGGCGTTCAGCGCGGTCTGCAGCAGGCCTTCGCTTTCGGTGAGATCCTCGAGAATGGCGCGGGTCTGGTACTGGCGGCGCCTGCCCCTGACGGCGGAGCCGACCACGCTCACCAGCGTGGTCGGATGGAACGGACGTTCAATGAAAGTGACATTGCCGAGGACTTGTCCGAGCCGCACGGCATCCGGATTACGTTCCGGACCGCCGCCCTGATGTGTCAACAGCACGATCGGAAAATCCGACCATGACGGCTGATCGTTGAGCCAGCGCACCAGGCCGCGTAGATCCGCCGTCTTGATCGCCTCATCGGCGATCACCGCAAGGCCCGCGCCACCCTCGATCTCGTGCAACAGCGCGGCCAGATCGCCGCAGACATTGGCGTAGAAACCCGCCTCCTTGATCAGCGCCGCGGCAACAGCAGCGTCGCGCCCCGTCGGCGCGAGAATGACGGCACGCTCCGAAGATGCGCCAGGTCTCACTGGACCTGCTCTTCGAGCAAGGGCTTGCATTCGCCGATGTAAACCGGAACCCCGCGCAATACGCCCTGGAATCCATCGAGCGGGTCGCCGATGGTAAGCCCGCGGCCGTCGATGCGATATTCGCGAATCGTGGATTCATGCGCGCCGGTGCGCTTCTTGATGATCGACATCGCGCGCCGCACCATACCAAGCGCCTCGAAATAGCGCAGCAGGATCACGGTGTCAGCCAGATACGTTACGTCTACCGGTGCTTTCATATCGCCGACCAGTCCGTGCTGCGCCACGGTCATGAATGTCGCCGCACCCCGGCGGTTCAGATATTGCAGCAGTTCGTGCATGTGCAGGATCAACGAATTTTCCTCGGGCATCGCGGCCTGGTAGCCGTTGAGGCTGTCGATCACCACGGTCTTGATGTGGTCTTCATCGACCCGCTTGCGGACGCGGTGGGCGAATTCGCCAGGCGACAACTCCGCGGCGTCCACCTGGTCGACGAAGAGGTTGCCGCCACGCTGCATCCCTTCGAGATCGATGCCGAGCCCTTTCATCCGCGCGAACAAAAGGCCGAGCTCTTCGTCGAACACGAACAGCGCAGCCTTTTCGCCGCGCGCGATCGCGCCGACGACGAAGACGATCGCCAGAAGGGATTTCCCGGTGCCCGCGGGCCCCAGAATCAGCGTGCTCGATCCCGCTTCGACACCGCCGCCGAGAAGCTGGTCCAGTTCGGCAACGCCGCTGGCCCTCCGGGTTCGCACGAAGCCGCTGCGGTATTCGGACGCCACCAGCCGGGGAAACACGTTCAGTCCCCCGGTCGCGATGGTCACGTCATGATAACCGCCGCGAAACTTCATGCCACGATACTTCACGATGCGGGCGCGGCGCCGCTCCGCGCCGTAAGCCGGCGCCAATTCCTCAAGCCGCAACACGCCGTGCGCAACGCTGTGCACGGTTTTGTCGGCGAGCTCGGCGGTCAGATCGTCGAGCAGCATCACCGTGGTGCCGAACTTTGCGAAATAGTGCTTGATCGCCAGAATCTGCCGCCGGTATCGGAGCGAGCTTTGCGCCAGCAGCCTGATCTCGGAGAGACTGTCCAACACGACCCGGCTCGGCCGCGCGCGTTCCACGGTTTCGAAAATCTGCTTGGTGGTCTCGTCGAGTTCGAGATCCGAGGAATAAAGCAGGCTCTGCTGCTGTTCGGAATCGAGCAGACTCTCCGGCGGCAATAATTCAAAAATTTCAATTCCATCGTCCAGGTCCCAGCCATGCGAGGCCGCACCGTCGCGCAACTCGCGCTCGGTTTCGGACAGGGTAATGTAGAGACATTTCTCACCGGCCTGCGCACCTTCCATCAGGAACTGCAGCGCAATGGTGGTTTTGCCTGTCCCGGGCGCGCCCTCCACCAGAAACACGTGTCCACGCGAAAACCCGCCCGACAGGATGTCGTCCAGCCCCCCAATCCCGGTTTTCGCCTTGCCGGCGATCGGCTCAATCAACTTCATAAATCCCCCTAACCGGGGCTAAACTTGTCCGACATCATACAGTTCCGTGAAAATGGAACTATTTTTGCTGGAAAAATTCAGGCCACATCGCGCGCCACGCTTGGGCCAGCGGCCTGAAATCGGCGGGGCCGGTCTCGTGGCATTCGGCGTTGGGCGCGGGCAAGACCCATGACTGCGCGCTTCTGACGTACATATGCGCGATCGGAACCAGCCATGTCGTATCGTCAAGCGTTCCCGCGCGAAGGGTCATTGAGTGCGGACGTCCGGCGCGTTCACCGTAGATTCGGCCGCCGCAGTCGCCGCAGAACCATGACGTGACGTCCGCTCCACTCGAGGATCGACGGCGCCATCCCTTCGGCTCGCCTTGCAGAATACGAAAATCCTTTGCCGCGACCGGCATGTTCAATGCGAACGCGCTGCCGGACGTCCTTTGGCAATGGGTGCAATTGCAGCTGTAGAGCAGCAGCGGAAACGACTCGATCTGGTAGCGGACCGCACCACACGGGCAGCCGCCGGTCATGGGAAGCGCTGGTCGCGTGGAGTTCATGATCAACCCCGACCCGAAGATACGATCGGAAGATTATCCGGAAATTATCACGCTGCGACGACTATCTCCGCAAGAGCGCGCGAAGCTCGTGCTCGTGTGCCCGATCGTCAGCCGGCCGCCGCGATCAATCGCGCGCATCCGCTGGGCAATTCGATATCGACCTCCAGCGTCGACACTGTTTCGCCCCGCTCCATCTTGACGACAACCTTATCCGGATCGAGTACGACATGCCGCGACACCACGGCAAGAATTTCCTCCCGCAGCAGCTCCAACAAGTCAGGCTGCCCGCGCAAGCTGCGTTCATGCGCCAGCAGAATCTGCAACCGTTCCCGTGCAACAGGCGCGGAAGCAGTGCGGCCCCTGAAGAACCGCAGCAGGCTGGCGCTCATGCGGCCCTCCGTCCCAGCAATCGGTCCATCAGACCTTTGCGCTCGGTCGGCACCCGCATGGTGACGGTCTCCCCCATCAGGCGGCGGGCTGCGTCGTGGTAGGCGCGGGCCGGCGCGCTGGCGGCGTTGTTCAGGGTGACGGGAGATCCAACGTTCGACGCCCGCAGAACGTCCTGGCTTTCAGGGATGATGCCGAGAAGCGGGGTCGCGAGGATTTCAAGAATGTCCTCGATGGTGAGCATTTCGCCCCGTGCTGCGCGCGCCGTATCATATCGGGTGATCAGCACATGCTTCTTCACCTGCTCGCCCTTTTCGGCCTTCACGGTCTTTGAATCGAGCATCCCGATGATCCGGTCGGAATCCCGCACCGACGAGACTTCGGGGTTGGTGACGATGACGGCCTCGTCCGCATAGCGCATCGCCAGCGTCGCTCCCCGCTCGATACCCGCCGGGCTGTCGCAGATGATCCAATCGAACCTGGTTCGCAGGTCGGCGATGATGCTTCCGATACCCTCGTCCGTCAGGGCATCCTTGTCCCTGGTTTGGGATGCCGGCAGCAGCCACAAATTCTCCAGACGCTTGTCGCGAATAAGCGCTTGCGAAAGCTTTGCGACGCCCTGCACCACATTGATGAGGTCGAACACGACCCGCCGTTCTGCCCCCATCACAAGGTCGAGGTTGCGCAGACCGACGTCGAAGTCGACGACCACGACCTTTTGTCCGCTTTGCGCGAGCGATGCACCGAGCGCGGCCGTGGAAGTGGTCTTGCCAACCCCGCCCTTGCCGGACGTCACGACCAGAACTTTGGCCATTCTTACCTCCTCCTTACTCGGTTAATTCTACTGGTTAACTCAACGGTGTAATTTTCATGACGTCGCCTTCGAGCCAGGCTTGAGCCGGCCGATCGCGCACGCTGGCGTCTATTTGTTCTGCAGTCTGGTAGTAGCCGTCGATGGCCAGAAGTTCTGCTTCGATTCTCTGGCAATAAATTCGCGCGGCGGGATTGCCATTGACACCCGCCATCGCCCGGCCGCGAAGCGTTCCGTAGATGTGGATGGACCCGCCAGCGCAAATCTCCGCGCCGGAACTGACCGAACCCAGTACGGTCACATCGCCGTCGGCAAAAATAACCGATTGACCGGAGCGGACCGGGCTTTCGAGCAGCAGAGACGTCGGCTTCGGCTTGGCTTCCGGCTTTTGCGGTTTATTCTGCTGGACCACACAGTTGCGTCCGCCCGTCAGCAAAGGCGGCATGCTGGTGGTGACGTGGGCCGCGTCCACACCCTCGATCCCCAGGATGCGAATATTCCGAGTTTCAAGGCTTGTGACGAGGTGCGCGATAGCGGATTGGCTAAGGTCCAGGGCGGACAGGTCGAGCACCACGGGCTTACCGACAAAAAAGCCGGGCGAGCGAGCCAGCGTCGCGTCTATTTCCTCAAGCCAACCCACAATTGGCACGACGGGACAAAACACAAACGCCACGTAGGAGCGACCCCGAAGGCGCACCAGTTGGCGTGTTGGTTCCGCCCGTGCCTCCATGATGGTCAACTCACCTTTTCTTACTGAATGGTTAATAGTGGGCGCACTTAGTTAACAATCGATTAATGCCGCTTTTCGCGAACCCCCATGCTTCGAATCGCGAATCAGCGGCTCAATCAGCTCAATCACTGCGAAAATTGTGGCACATTTGCGCTGAGGTCGGATTCCCGAGCCACTCAAACGTTGCACCTGCTCGCGGGTACAACCGTAAAAACAACTACCAAAAAATTACCGTCATCTTAAGATTGCGGACGGCGCAAAATCTTATCTCAGTTTTGTCCACTTTCGGACCTATTAATGTCCGGTCACGGCTCCATCACATACCGGTGACTTTCCGAGGCCAAAAGTAGTAGAAGCTGAAGGTCATTTCCGCCGCCGGTCGAGGCGGACATTTGCCGGGGGATTGAGGCAATGGAAGCGGCATGGGCAACACGGTCTCGAGATCTATCTCGCGGGCTGACGCAGGTTGCAGCGACCGGTGCGGATCTTGCGTCACGCACAATGATTCAAACTATCGCACCTAACTTTGCATCTCGTTTTGATCAGTCGCGGGTTTTGCCGCGCGACGGACTTCATTGCTTGGAACATTTGTCAATTAACCAGAACAACGTCCAACAGGCCAGCTACCGCAGCGCCGAGCGAGCGACCGCGGTACGATAACCAAATGTAACCAAGGGTAATGAGGGAGTGTGGAGTTATGAGTAGCGTGAGTGACCAGGACCATCTCAATCCGAACGATCAATTGTACTATGCACCACGCTGGTTGCGTGAACGAGCCGAACCACTGCCCGCGTCGCCCGCCCCCCCTGAAAAAAGATCCCAGAGCGTCGCGCGCCCTAATACACCTCCGCATTCCTTCGACGCGCTGCTTGAGGAAGCGGTCGCCGAGTCTCTACGGCATCCGCTCGACCCGGAGGTGATGCACGAGCCGCCGGGCTTCGTGCGTGAACTAGATCGGAGAATGGCGATACTGAGCGTCGCTGGCCGCTTCGCTGCAGCGATCGGCGTTTCAGCCATCGTGGCACTGTTCTTCGTCATCATGGTCCCTGCTTCGCGAGACTATGCAAAACAACCGGACGGCGACGCTTCATCTGTCTCCGGGATATTGCAATCGATGAGAACCGCGCTGTCGCAGCCACGTCAACGAGACGATGAGTTGAAGCCGGCTCTCTCCGAGTTCCAGGCGATCCTTGCGTCACCGTCACCACAAGCTGCCCCGGCTCCCCAGCCTGTGGCGCGCGAGGAGTCCGAATCGTCGCTGCTTCAGTCATTTGTGCAATGGCAGCAAAAACCTCCGTCGCCCTCAGCCCCCTGATCCTGATCACGCCGTCGATAGCCTGGGGCGGGGAGAGCAGCGTGATGCCTATTGAGGCCCGGATCTGGCGGAGCCTGCGATGAACCTTCGTTGGATGATGGTCGTATCAGGTGCTTTGCTGGCTGGCGTCGGGGACGCAGCGGCTGGCGACAAGGACGTTGTACGCAATCTCGCAGGCCGCGTCGGACCGATTATCGGTTCGGCGTTGGCCTGCCGGGACATCGCGCGGCCTCGCATTCAGATCATCGTCGATAAGTTTACAGCGGTGATCACGGAAGCTTCCACCAACGAGGCCGAGCGCTCCGACCTTACGCAGCTGCTCGATCGCAGTGTCGCGGACGGCCGTGGCGCCGTGACGTCGGGACGGGTGGATTGCGGACTGGCGGACCGCCAACTGGCTGATCTGGAGCGGGCGATTGTCCGGCCGGCGCCAAGTTTGCCCGCTGTTGTCGCACCATCTTTCTCCGCTGCCGCCGCCACAGCCGTCGCCGCTACCGCGCCGGTCCCCGTTGGCCCCGCGGTTCGCGGCGTAACCGATCGGGAAATCCGGTTCGGCATGTCGGCAAACTTGTCCGGCGCGGCAAAGGAAAATGGCCGCCAGATGCGGCTCGGGATCGATCTTGCTTTCAACCGGGTCAATGACGCCGGCGGCGTGAACGGCCGGATGCTTAAGCTCATCGTGGCCGACGACGGTTATGAGCCGGCGCGAACCGCCGAGAACATGAAACAGCTCTACGACAAAGACCAGGTATTCGGTTTTATCGGAAATACCGGAACACCTAACGCGGCCGTTTCGGTGCCGTATGCGCTCGAGCGGCGGATGCTGTTCTTCGGCGCTTTCACGGGCGCCAGCGTCGTGCGCCACGATCCTCCCGACCGCTACGTATTCAACTATCGTCCGAGCTACGCCGAGGAAACCGACGCCGCCGTGCGCTACCTGGTGAAAATCCGCCGGATAGCCCCGAGGCAGATCGCCGTTTTCGCCCAGTCGGACCCCTTCGGCGATGCGGGGTTCTCGGGTGTCGCAAAGGCATTTCGTGTGCTAGGCCTCGGCGACAACGCCGTTCTGCGGCTCAACTACCAGCGCAACACCATCGACATCGACGACGCCGTCAATCAGTTGAAGGCGCAGAGGGTACCGGTCAAAGCGGTGGTGATGGTGGCAACCTATCGGGCTGCCGCGAAGTTCGTCGAGAAGACGCGCGATTTCTTTCCCGGCATGATTTACACCAACGTGTCGGCCGTGGGCGCCACCACGCTTGCCGAGGAATTGACGCTGTTGGGACCACGCTACGCCAACGGCGTCATCGTCACCCAGGTCGTGCCGGCCGTTTCCGGTTATTCGAGCATTGTTCTCGAATACAAGAACGCCCTCGCCAAATATTTCCCGGGCGAAGCCCCGGACTACAGCTCGCTGGAGGGTTACATTTCGGCAAACGTCCTGATCCAGGCGCTTAAGCGGGCTGGGCCGCAGTTCGATACCGAGAAGCTCGTCGACATCCTGGAGAACACGAGCAATCTCGACTTGGGCCTTGGAACCGCGCTCAACTTCGGCCGCGGCGAACACCAGGCTTCGCACAAGGTATGGGGCACGGCGCTTGATGAAAGCGGGAAGTACCAGGCAGTCGAGTTCGAATAATATCGGCCATCGTCCCGGAACGGGCAATTGCGGCACCGAGGACGTACTTCCATTCAACAAGAAAAGACAACCGCGGATCGACGGCTATGAATACTCGTTGGGCTATCTTCTTCCTGTCTTGTGCTTTGCTCGCTGGCGAAGGCGCAGCGGCCAGCGACAAGGCCAACATTGTCCGCGATCTTGCAGGCCGCGTCGGGCCGATTCTCGGTTCGGCGCTGGCCTGCCAGGACATCGCGCGCCCCCGTATTCAGCTCATCGTCGATAAGTTCACGGCGGTGATTGCGGAAGCCGCAACCAACGAGACGGAGCGCTCCGACCTTACGCAGCTGCTCGATCGCAATGTCGCGAACGGCCGTGGCGCCGTGACGTCGGGACAGACGGATTGCAGACAGGCGGACCGCCAACTTGCCGATCTCGAACGATCGATCGCCGCTCCGGCTTTGCCCGCCGTGATCGCACCACCTGCGCCTGCCGCCGCGCCGTCAGTCGCATCGTCTTTCTCCGCCGCCACTGCCGCCACGGCGCCAACCGCACCGATCCCCGTCGGTCCCGCGGTCCGCGGCATAACCGATCGCGAAATCCGGTTCGGAATCGCGGCACCTTTTTCCGGCTCTTCAAAAGAGCTTGGGCGCCAGATGAAGCTTGGGATCGATACTGCTTTCAACCGGGTCAATGACGCCGGCGGCGTCGAAGGCCGGATGCTCAAGCTGATCGCGGCCGACGACGGTTTTGAGCCGACGCGCACCGCCGATGCGATGAAGCAGCTCTACGAGAAGGACCAGGTATTCGGCATGATTGGGAACGTCGGAACGGCGACCGCAGCCGTCGCGTTACCGTACGCGCTCGATCGGCGGATGCTGTTCTTCGGCGCCTTCACAGGCGCGAACGTTATCCGCCATGATCCACCGGATCGATATGTATTCAACTATCGGGCGAGCTATGCGGAGGAGACCGACGCCGCGGTGCGCTATTTTGTTAAAATGCGCCGGATACCAACCAGGCAGATCGCGGTTTTCGCCCAGCAGGATGCGGGCGGCGATGCGGGGTTCGCAGGTGTAGCAAAGTCATTTCGTTCGCTCGGCGCGAGCGACAGCGGCATTCTGCGGCTCAACTACCAGCGCAACACCGTCGATGTCGACGATGCGGTCAATCAGTTGAAGGCGCAGAGGGTGCCCATCAAAGCGGTGGTCATGATTTCAGCCTATCGACCCGCCGCGAAATTCATCGAGAAGACTCGCGACCTCTTTCCCGGAATGCTCTACAGCAACATATCGTTCGTCGGCAGCACCGTGCTCGCGGATGAATTGATGCTGTTGGGACCGCGCTACGCCGCCGGCGCTATCGTGACGCAAGTCGTGCCGGCGGTTTCCGGCTACTCGTCCATTGTTCTCGAATACAAGAATGCCCTGGCCAAATATTTTCCCGGCGAGGCGGCGGATTACGTGTCGCTGGAGGGCTATGTTGCGGCAAACGTCCTGATCGAGGCGCTTAAACGTACTGGACCGCAACTCGATACCGAGAAGCTCATCGACGTCCTGGAGAACATGCGCGATCTCGACCTGGGCCTTGGAGCCTCGCTTGGTTTTGGCCGCGCTGAGCACCAGGCCTCGCACAAGATTTGGGGAACGGCGCTTGATGAAACCGGGAAGTACCAGGCGATCGAACTCGAATAATCATGAATAATATTTGCGCCATCGCCCGGAACGGGCCGTCGCGGTGCTGACAATGCGTTTTTGACAAAACAGGGCCGATCGACACAACACGTTGGCCTCGGGAAGCTTGGCGATGACCAATCGCTGGACGGTAGCCATATTCGTTCCTTTGCTGGCGGGTGCCCCGGCTGACAACAGGACAGCGCTTGAGCGAGGGACGCCGTTCTTCGGCGCTTACGCCAACGGTACAGTGGTACGTCTTGATCCTCCCTGTCACTCTGTATTTAACTATCTTGTGAGTTATGAGTTGGAAACCGACGCCGTCGTGCGCTACCCGATGAAACTGCAGCGAATACAAGTCAGGCAGATCGCCGCCGTCGCCCAGCAGGATCGCTGCGGCGATGCGGGGTTCGCTGGGGTCCCAAAGGCAGTGCGCGCACTCAGCGCCGATGAAAGCGCGATTGTGCGGTTCAACTACAAGCCAAACACCTTGGACCTCGATGATGCCGTCAAGCCATTGAAAGCGCAGACCGTGCCCATCGAAGCGGTAGTTACGGTTCCAGACTACCGGGCCGCCGCCGAGTTCATCGAAAAGACGCGCGACCTGTTTGCCGGAATGATATACGCTGAGCTGCCGGCGGGCGTTCAGGGCACTGCCCTTGGACCGCAACTCGATACCGAGAAATTCATCGACGTCTCGGCCAACATGCGCAATCTTGACCTGGGCGTGGGCGATGGAACCACGCTCAATTTCGGCCGCGCTGAACTGGGGATTTCGCCCACAATTGGGGGGAACCCCGCTTGATGGACCCAAGCGATAAAACTTCAATAATATAGGCGCCTTGCCTGAAAGGGTAGTCGCCGTTCGAACGATAGATGCGCTTTGATAGAAATGTCATATGGACTGATCGACACAACCGATCGACACAGTAGAACTTTTGTACCTTGGCCTCGCGGAGGTTTGCGATGACCACTCGTTTGACTCTCTTTTTGTTTAGTGCGTTGCTCGCAGGCACTGCGGGCGCGGCGGCTGGTGACAAGACTGACGTTGTACGCGATCTTGCCGGTCGCGTCG
>WNFC01004379.1_pt1 | contig 23284 bp, 26 predicted proteins | sample 5400541 | NCBI WGS metagenome assembly WNFC01 (sample SAMN13153342, study PRJNA577476) | soil metagenome | isolation source: 120 cm saprolite under Douglas fir tree site 2 hole 2 replicate 1 | place: USA:California | collected 2015-04-18
ACACCAGCACAGCTATCGATGTTGCTGGAAGGGATCGATTGGCGGCGACCGGTACGCACGCAAACACCGCAGCTGGCGGTGTAAGCAGGAATTATCAACAATTGATTTGCCGTGAATTTAGTTGCTTGGCATACTGCGCGCAAGATGAGTGAGCGCGCCGCCGTTCCTGATCTCGATGCGCTAAACCACGAAGCATTGAAGGCATTGATCGTCGCACAGCACGCGCAAATCCTTTCCAAGGACGAACAACTCCTGCACCAAGAGGAACAACTGGCCTCGCGAGAAGAGGAGATCGAACGGCTGAAGCTGCTGATCGCCAAGTTGCGGCGGATGCAGTTCGGGCGCAAATCGGAGAAGTTGGACCGACAGATCGAGCAGTTGGAGTTGCGGCTGGACGAACTGGAAGCGAGCCGAGCAGAGAAGATAGCTTCAACTTCCGCTACTCCGCCGGCTGCGCTGGTTGTGAATCAAACGGCGAAACGCGCGCGGCAGCCGCTGCCGGCGCATCTCCCATGTGAGACGCGCAAAGTTCTGCAGAAGCAGGAAGCATGTCCGGACTGCGGCGGTAAGCTGAAACAACTCGGTGAAGATGTCTCGGAAACACTGGAGTATGTACCGGAGCATTTCAAAGTGATCCGGCAGGTTCGGCCGAAGCTGGCTTGTGCGTGCTGCGACAAAATCGTGCAGGCGGAAGCAGCGAGTCGTCCGATCGCGCGGGGCATGGCGGGGCCCGGACTTCTGGCCCACGTGTTGGTTTCGAAATACTGTGACCACTTGCCGTTGTATCGGCAGTCGGAGATCTATGCGCGCGAAGGAGTAGAGCTGGATCGCTCGACCATGGCGGAGTGGGTCGGAGGATGCAGTCGGTTACTGGAGCCCTTGGTAGAGGCATTGCGACGTCACGTGATGAGCGCCGAGAAGTTGCACGCCGACGATACTCCGGTGCCGGTGCTGGCACCGGGCAATGGCAAAACAAAAACGGGGCGACTGTGGACCTACGTGCGGGATGACCGGCCCTGGGGAGATCAGCGCCCGCCAGCGGTGTGGTTCGCCTACACGCCGGATCGCAAGGGCGAACATCCGATAGCCCACTTGAGGGAGTTCACGGGCACGCTGCAGGCGGATGGATACGCGGGGTCCGAAGCGGTTTATAAGGGTGAACGGGTGAAAGAAGCCGCGTGCATGGCGCATGTTCGCAGGCCGTTCTTCGAACTGTATGAGGCTCACAAGTCTGCGGTAGCCAAAGAAACGCTCGAGCGAATCGCGGTCTTGTATGTCATCGAGGAAGAGATCCGAGGCCGTTCCGCCGAGGAACGGCGCGAGGTCCGGAATGCACGCAGCCGGCCGTTGCTGGAATCGCTGAAGCAGTGGTTCGAAGAGACCTTGGGCAAGCTATCGAGGAAATCTGATACCACGAAGGCGATTCGCTATGCGCTGGGGTGCTGGGACGCGTTAATGCGCTTCTGCGACGATGGCCATCTGGAGATCGACAATAACGCGGCCAATACCGCTAGCGGTATTGGCAGCGTAATGCCGCGTGCCGGATTATGCCGCATCAAAGCTGAATGGGTGCAGCACGCCGCTTGATCGTCCTTGCTGATGCGGCATAAATAGTAACGTCTCTCAGACTGGCGAAGTGCCAGCGAAGGAGAGACGACTTGAATACAACCCCACACCTACAGCCTGAAGAAGTTGAGCCCCTCGTCACCCGGTACGTGAACTACTTACGCAATGACCGCGGCCTGGCGAAGAACTCCGTACTGGTCTACGCGCCGTTCATCCGTGGCTTGCTCGTTGACGAAGTCGCGAAGACGGGCAGTGTCTCCGTCGACGCATTCGACGCAACCTCAATCCGGAGCTTCCTGCTTGAGCGCATTCATGGTCGTTCTGGCGAGTATGCCCGGCTTCTGGCCACAGCACTGAGATCATTCTTCCGCTTTTTGTTCCTTTGCGGGGATTTGCCCACAGATCTGTCAGCATCAGTGCCCACAGTCTGCAAACCCCGCAGAAATGCGCTGCCCGCTTTTCTGTCGCCTGAGGAAATCGATCGGGTGATCGCAGCGATCGACCGATCGACGCTCACCGGACGCCGCGATCACGCAGTTCTATTATTGCTTGCCCGGCTCGGGCTGCGAGCCGGGGAGATCGTCATCCTTGAGCTCGACGACATCCACTGGCGGATCGGAGAGATCGTCATCCGTGGCAAGGGAGGCATGGTAGACCGCTTACCGCTGCTCGCCGATATCGGTGAGGCGCTGGCTCTATACATTCGTCAGGATCGTAGCGTAAGCGAATTTCGGCGAGTGTTCCAGCGCGTGTATCCACCATATGTCGGCTTGACTGGTCCGGCGGCTATAGGCCACATCGTTCGGCAGGCGCTTGCGCGAGCCGGAGTGCGACGCACTGGTCGAGGTGCGGCTCACCTGTTCCGCCACGGTCTAGCCACTCAAATGATCCGAAGAGGCGCGTCGCTGACGGAAATCTCCGAAGTTCTCAGGCACCGTTCTCTGAACACGACAGCGGTTTACACCCAGGTGTCCTTCGAAGCGTTGCGGACGGTTGCCCGGTCGTGGCCAGTGATGGGAGGTGGCCAATGAGCACTATGCCGGAGGCCTTGGCGCAATACATTGCTGTGCGGAGGGCGCTCGGCGCAAAGCTTAGAGAGCCTGCCGTGAGACTCGGCGAGTTCGTGGCCTTTCTGAAAAACCAAGGGGCGGAATTCATCACCACGGAACTGGCGCTTTGTTGGGCGATGCAACCGAAAAACGCGCAGCGTGCCACGTGGGCTCGGCGCCTGAGCATCGTGAGGCGATTCGCCGTGTGGCTGAATGCGGCTGATCCGCGCACTCAGATTCCGCCGCCTCGGCTCCTTGGGGGAGGACGGAGGCGTAATTCGCCGCACATCTACTCCGATCAAGAAGTGGAGCTGCTGATGGCCGAGGCCTCTCGATTGCCTTCTCGGAGGAAACTGCGTGCACACACCTTTACAACGCTCATCGGCCTTCTGGCCACCACGGGCCTGCGCCCTGGCGAAGTTCTGGCCCTTGCTCGCTCGGACGTGGATCTCCAAAATGGCATCCTGTCTATCCGCGAATCGAAGTTTGGAAAATCTCGCTTCGTCCCAATCCACGACTCGACTCGCACCGCCCTTGCTGGTTACGCAGGACGCCGCGATGAACTTGGTTTGCGGCTCCAGACTGAAAGTTTTTTTGTCGCAGAGACTAGTCGACCACTTCTCGCATCCGCTGTTCGCCGTACCTTTGCGAAAATGTCGCTAGCTGTGGGGATACGGGGTCCGGGAGTTGGTCGGCGAGTCGGCCGCGGACCGAGATTACAGGACTTCCGGCATACCTTCGCGACGCGGAAACTCATCGAGTGGTATCGAGCTGGCTTGGACGTGGAGCGCGAGTTGCCCAAACTCTCCACTTACCTTGGCCATTCAGATGTCGCCCACACCTACTGGTACATCTCGGCTGATCCGGAACTGCTCCAGTTTGCAATGAAATTCCTGCGCGGACGGCGCCCAGGAGCGGCGAAATGAGCAGTTCAAGCATGCCGTCACTGATTCAGCGTTTTTTCACCGACCGATTACTCGTCCAACTCGGCGCCAGCTCATGCACCGTTGCGGCTTACCGTGACGCTTTCCGCTTGTTGTTCCAGTATGCAACCGCGACCCTGCGGCGAGCACCCTCAGATCTACGCATCGAAGATCTCGATGTTACGTTCTTGGGGAAGTTTCTCGAACATCTCGAATCCGAACGGACCAACTGCACTCGGACGCGGAACAACCGTTTATCCGCACTGCGTGCGTTCTTCCGTTACGTGGCAGTCACTGAACCGGCCTTTGCTCTACAATGCCAGCGGGTTCTTGCCATCCCATCAAAACGCTACGAACGAAGGCCGGTGGAGTTCCTTACTGAGGAAGAGACCTCCGCGTTGCTCGCCGCACCCGATACAGCTACTTGGGTCGGACGGCGGGATCGAGCACTCCTACTGCTTGCCGTCCAGACTGGTCTCCGCAATAGTGAGATAACTTCGCTGAAGCGCCAAGATGTGGGGCTCGGAACCGGCGCTCACGTTCGGTGCTTGGGCAAGGGCAGGAAACTTCGATGCACACCATTGCGCCCTGACGTCGCGGCTGTTCTGAAGGAGTGGATGTTGCAGCAAGGTGGAGAACCGGTAGATCCGGTTTTCCCCAGTTCGCGCCGAGGGCGACTGAGTGCTGATGCAATGCAGAGGCTGGTCTTGCGGCACGTCACGACCGCACGACGAACTTGTCCGTCACTCACAACCAAAAAGGTAACCCCGCACACGCTGCGCCACGCGGCGGCGATGGCGTTGCTCCATCGCGGAGTGGATCTCAGCGTTATCGCTCTTTGGCTAGGACACGAGTCAACAGAAACAACTCAGATCTACTTACATGCGGACATGCAGCTTAAGGAACGCGCCCTCGCTCATGCGACTCCGTCCGGCCTTGCGCCGGACCGCTTTCGCCCTACCGATCCATTACTTGCATTCCTGGAGAGCCTGTAGTTATGCCGATATCCCGAGCCCGAAAAGCTAGAGATCCGCCCCAGAACAGATGCACTTCCTGCTTTGATGCGGCATAATCCGGCACGCGGCATTATGCAGCGGAACGTTCGTTGCGCACTGTCGTTTTAGGTCGGAAAAATCATTTATTTTGCGGATCGGATACTGGCGGCGAACGCGCAGCGGCGATCTATGGCCTGATCGGATCTGCAAAACTCAACGGCCTCAACCCTGAAGCGTACTTGCGCGAAGTGCTCTCACGCATCGCCGATCATCCCATTAACCGCATCGAGGAACTGCTGCCATGGAACCTCGGAGCGGAACTCGCCGCAAAATCAAGCCGCGCTGCATAGCACGTCAATGCGGCCTGCGATCGACGCTTACACCGCAGGACCTTATGGGTGCGATGTAATCAAAATCCATAGAAGACAACCGAGTACGGTTATCGCAGTCCAAAAGATGACAATCTGGAGATTGCTTACATGGCCCTTTGGCATTCGCGAGGGGCGCTGCTCGTATTCTTCCAGGGCCATTTCTAGCTCAACCTGGTCCAGTTGCTGAGAGACCTGGGCCCAATGTTTCGAAAAACGGGCTAACAATTTCTGTAAGAAACGCATAATAAAAGGTGCCTACCACATACGAGGGTCAACAGTAGACCACGCACATTTCCTGTGCAAGACTTTCCTGTGAAGCCGTCAAGACGGTTTAGGCCAGACGCTTACGTCCCTGATCGGGTTCATCCCAATAAAGATGTCGGCTCGGGCCCGATTTTGCGATTTTGTTCATTTGTTCGAGGAGTACGGATTGAAATTCGGGCGCTGCAATGAGTTCCGCCTTGGTGACGCGCTGGAGCGTATGGCCCAAGTGTCGATGGCGAACGAGAATGGCAACGTTATCGGACGGTGCAAAGAGCGCGAGCACATGCTCGGATGCGGTGAGCGATTTCTGCTCAGTCGGACTCAGGACCGCATGGGTAGAAATCGATGCCGCGCAGGCTATTTTTCTTGATTTCCGTGTAAAGCGAAGACGTGATGAGCACTCGTCTAAAAGCAGTCGCATTCGAACCAAAATATTGAGTTGACTTAAAAATTGGCGCCGGAGCGTTGATCGGCGACGGAGAAAAGCCCGTAAGATCCAGACTTGCTTTTCTTCTTCCACAATGAGAACAAACGATGCCCTCCTTGTCCAACTTCAAATCAGCGTAATGGGTTACCTTTAGTTGCACGACAGAACCTATTTCCTCTCCAGTCCTATCGAGGACAACCGGCCAACATCCTACACCGAGCGGCTCAAAAACCGCTAGCCACACCTGGCTTGCAACAAAGAATTCGTCAAAAATCCAGTTTAGCTGCATTATTGCTCTTTTGAGGTGCGGATCAGACTTTACACGAAACGGGCGAACCTGACGGAGCCCGGTTCCGCACTTGCTACAGTAGTCGGAAAGATCGAATGTAGCATTCAGGTACCCGAATTTTTCCGATGGTTCCGGATATCCATGCTGCGAACGCGCGAAAATAGACATCGTTTCTGCTGCATCTATTTCGGATTCACGGAACCGAGCTCGCGCAAATTCCGTTATTTGGAACTTGGCAGCAAGTCGCCGAGCCTCCGCCCAGCGCGGATCATGTTCGCCGATCTCAAAGCTGGTAATAATGTTCCCGTTAGGAAGTGGAGTTGCAGCTTCCAAATCGATTCCAAGGCGAACAAACTCCTGTCTGTCACTGTCGCCAGAAATCCTAATTCCGAAATGATGTACTATCTCCACGCCCTTCCTTAGTCCGCTGCTAGTACCGCCAGAATTCGGGCAAAGATAACATCAGAATATAGCGCTTGTGCGGTGGATAAAACCTCTGCGGCAGTAGCACAAGCAGTACCCTGGCCATACGGAATCGCGGCTCGCCATGCGTTAGTATACACTTGGTGTTCGGCTGGGGTCAGTGCGATCGCCAGCTCACAGGCCGCGAGGTCGGCAATGTACAGGAATCGCTTCTCGATCAAATGATGGGCCTGTAATCCTGTACCAGCAATGATTTTCCTCAAAGTCTTGTACTCAAGAATGGCTTGAAGTCCCGCTGGATCACTAGTGTTAACCGGATTATCGACAACGTAGATGTAGGGATTCCAGCTAAGGCCGCAGCAAAGCCTTCCCTCGATAGGGTCTCGTGCCCAGAACCGGCCCGTGGCCTGCTGGTAGTAGCGCGCCCTCAAGTCGTAAAAGCTGAGGCTAGCATCCAGCCGCTCGCCGCTGTAGAAGTAGCTGTTCGGAGTTGTTCCCGTACTGGCGAGTTGATTTCCGAAAGCATCATACTGGTACGTATCCGTCACCGCAGCAGCCATACTCGTTAGAAAGCGTACGTTGTCGTGTCCGTCGTACCCGTAAAAGCTCGGCGTCCATACTCCGCTGATCAGCTGATTCTGGCTTATGCGTTGAAGACCGTAAGCATATGTCCGTGTAACAGACCCGTTCACGACCTCGTCGAGAACTTGCGGCAGGCCCGTGGGGTTCAGTGTGTCCACCAGGTATTTGGTGGTGGTGCCCGCAATGTTCTCGCTCACTCGGTTGCCATCCGCGTCGTAGACGATGCTTAACCCGCCGCTACCGGCAAACCGGTTCTCGAAGTCATAGGTGTAGCTCAGTCCCCCGGAGGATGTAGTATTGCCGTTCGCGTCGTAGACATCGGAGGTTATGCGGTCGTTCGCGTCATAGCTAAACGTCCCGCTGGTTATTCCAGGCAAAATCGAAGACTGCTGTGTGCGGTTTCCCACAACATCATAGGTGTAGTTAACCGCGCCATTTCTTCCACTCGGCTCACCCGTAATCGTCTCCGAGGTTAGCCGGTAGTCGTTGTCGTACCCGTATGTCGCTGCGCGTCCGTTCTGTTCTGTGGCGGAGAGGCGCACACCTATCGGATTTAGCCCATAAGCATAGCTTGCTAGAACGCCGCCGGAATTTGAGGAAGTGACCTGAGTGAGACGATTCAATGGATCATACGCAGAAGTGACCTGTACCGAATTGGGGGTAGATATAGGTGAGGACGTTTCCGACTGTATCGTAGTTATACGTGGTTTTGGCCGTTAACCCTCCTTACGAGGGAGCTACGCCTGGACAACGCAGTTAGAAAGCGGCCTTTTTCCACTTCTATTCGACGTTTTTTTTTTTTTTGCATTGGCAATCCGCTGAGCTGGGGGCAGATCCTCGAGGGCCTTAACTTGGTCAACATACTCCTGCCAAGCAGCCTCGCCGCTAAAGTAGCCGACACTGAGTCGAAGTTTGCCCGTTAGAGGAATAGCGCGAGCATTTCTCTTCCCAGGAATGAATAGAGGGTTAATATAAGGATCGTCCAACTCAAAGTGATCTTCAAAACTTTGATGGGGCTCTATCGTGATAGCTTGATCGTAAACGTGCATGTGCTCAAGGTTCACGGGCAATGGAACCCACCCTTTGGAGGGAGAAAGTTTTTCTACGCGCAAAGAAAAGATGGCATTGGGTTTTCCCAACCCACGCGTAGGGAGGAAAATCGGGAGTTTGCCTGAGTTAGTGACCATTATGTGGACCCGATACGCAGCCTTGCCTATTTTCTCCACGCTGGCCACGGTCATCTGGACGGACGACGTGTCGTCCGACGAGTGTGCAGGAAACTCAGCAAGAAGGAACAGCATGCAAGCGGCAAACTGGAGCTTTCTTACGAGACGAAACATTTTCATTACTGCCTCCCCGACCCGCTGCTTCCAAAGATGCAGTTTTCAAACTCGCGTCCAATGTCGCTATCTCCACCTACGAGTCCTCGCTGCCGAATCTGTTCGGCAGTTGGGGCTCCACCCAAGGGGCCTTGGTACGCTCTCTGGAATTGATTCGGAATGTTTGTGAAGAGTTGATCGGCAAGGGCGTTTCCTACCTCGTGCAGGTAAACTTGTTGTGGCAAAGGTCCGCCCATGGCGACCACATCTGAGGCGACGTAGACGGTTGGTTTTCCAGTCATGGGGACGGGAAGTTTTGGTGTGCCCAGTGAGCCTCCCAACTGGGCGGAGGATTGCGTTGCATCGATAGAAGGCAGGTTCTGGTTCGTTAATATCGTTCCGCGACCGAAGAATTTGTTCAAGCATTCTGCCAGCTTTAGTTGTTTCAGCGCTGCATTGATAATATCTTTGATTTTATGAACGGTACTGCCGCCGTTGCCGAAATCGCCTCGACCAGTTGGATTCGCAGGCGGATTCATGCAAGCAAAATCTCCTGGGATCATTGACCCTAAGTCTCCTAAACTCCAGTCCTCGCCGTAGCAGTCGGTGCCACCAGCGGAGCCGCCATCCACACCGTCTCCTTTGAAAATCATAAACAGTCCGGAAGGATCACTGAAATTCACCGGGTCGTTTGCCACATACGCGTAGCGATTGAGGCTCTGAGGAGCAGAGGCGGAGCCGGACATGGGATCAAGCGAAGAAAATCGTCCGAGGCGGTTGACGTGATACCGCGCCATGGCGAAGTCGTTGCCCGATTCAGAGTCGCGCTCGTAACTCGTAAACAGCCATTTGCTCGCGCTGCCACCCGGATTGGTCATCTGCACCTGAACGTCGTCGTAATAAATGGTGCCGCTGCCAGCCCCGTAATACAGGTGAATGCGTAGCGCGTTGGTGCTGTCCGCCGTGAAGGTTAAACTCACCCGTTGCCAGGCCGTTCCCGGCGTGAAAAGCGAAGACTGGACCGTGTCATTACCTGCGGTGTCGTGGAGCCACAGCATCATTTGCGCCGTGGTTCCTGAGTCAGCGCGCACCCACACCGAAACCGTGTACGTGCCGCCAGAAATCAGTCCTCCCAAATCTTGATAAGAACCTCCGGTGACTGAGCCGGTCTGGGCCAGAGAATTTCCTCCTGAGTGAAATTGCAGGGTTGTTATAGAGGAGTTGCAGCCCCAGAAACCTGCCACCCATCCGGTAGTTCCATTTTCGAAGCCGGGGTCTACCACCGGGAGATACGCGGCTGAAGAACCAGACTCCCCAAAAGGAAAATGGCTCTGCTGGCCCAGAAAGTTACCGCTGGAATCCGTAAGCAAGCGGTTCGATAGGTGGTCCTGGTGAAAGTAGGTTGTTGCGCCGCTTTCGAATTTTGCAATTAATGACGAGCCAGCATAGACGTATTCCCGCGAGGGGGAGCCGATGGCTGCGCCGTTGTCGTATTCGGCCACGACTTTGTTTCCAGAAAAAACATACAGTGTGGAAGAAGTGGGACTGGTGCAATTCGGGGCGCACTTGCGAACACGCAAGCCGTTGCCGTCATAGACATAGGCCCATCCAGGGGCCGAGACCGAATGGTTTTCTCCGTCGTAGGTGAGAGCATTGACTCCGTCGTTGGTCATGTTGCCGTTTGCGTCGTAAGCATATGGGCTGCCAGCGATGCGGTTGGTAGTGGTATTGGCGGTCGCGGAGTTTGTCGGGCAGGTCATGGGAGCGACGCAACCGGAAATAATGGACTGGGTGTTCCGATTACCGTAGCGGTCGTAACTCCACGACAATCCCCACTTGGGATATGCGGTCGAGCCAGTGGTTACGGCTGTACTGAGCCGATAAAGAGAATCGTAGGTATACGTCACGCTGCGTCCAGCGTCCACACTATCCGTGATGCATTGCATCTGCCCATTGTTGCCTGCGGGAGCAATGGGGCAGTTCGTTGCGTCGGTTTTGTACCAATAGTTTAAGCTGGCAAGAGTGGTCGCGCCTTTTGCGTAACTCAGCGTTTGCATTTGCAGACGGTCAGCCGAATAGGTGAGCGCGGCAGCTACTCCATTTCCATAGTTGAAACCAGTGACCTGGCTCGCGGTGTTGTAGGCAAATCCGCTGACGTAGTTTGTGCCGGTGGTGCAGGTCGCGCCGCTACCGCCGACTGCACAGAGGCGACCGATTGCGTCGTAGTTTTCCTGCACGATACGGCCCGACGGATAAGTCAGCGAAGTCAATTCTCCGGACAAATTATATGCATAAAGGAAGGGATACTGCGTTCCGCTGACCGTTTTTGTGAGCTGCGTCATCAGGCCAAGATTATTGTACGTGTATTTTTCGGTGCCAGTGCCGTCTGTCAACGTAGTCAAACGGCCCAAAGCATTCGCCGCAGAACCGCCTTCGTCATAACTCATCGAAACGGTCGGCGTGGCCGGGACACCCGTGGTTCCGACGTTATAGCTGACTTGAGTGGCTCGATTCAGATTGTCATAAGAATATGTCGCGACAACACCTCGCGCGTCCGTGCGCTGCGAGACTAGATTGAAGCTGTTGTACGCGTAGCTTGTCGCGACCTGATTCGTTTCAGGAATTTTCGCCGTCAGCAAGCGGCCCAAATCATCATAAGTGTAATTCCTGGTCTGCACGCCTTGCGTCACGGTCTTCAAATCGTCGGTCGTCGAATAGGCGAGGTCAGTCTCCTGAGTCAGCGAATTCCCATTTGCGACATCGGGCTCGAAGACCTTGCTCAATCGTCCGATTCCGTCTACCTGGCGTTTGATAGCCTTGCCTACAGAGTCCGAAACCGTCACGGTGCTTGCTGAATAGGAATAGACTGTGCGATTTGTGGTTGCCGATCCGTCTGGCGGAATCACGAGCGTTGGTCTGCCTAATGCATCGAATCGTGATTCGGTCCAATATTGCGCGGTGCTGTTGTGTGGATTGCTGACCTTGTACGCTCGCCCAATCGGATCGAATTGACTTTCGACAATTGAATAAGACGCGTTCGAAGCGTCCAGAATGGTCTGCTTGATTGTTCTCCCCAATCCGTCGTAAGTGGATTTCGTCTGGCGAGCGCTGGTCCCCTGGATTGGCGTGGAAACTGAGACCGCATTATGAGCATCGTCATAGGTATACGTAATCTGCGTCGTGTCCGGACGCGTGATGCTCGAAACTCTGCCCATCGAATCGTAGAAATAAGAGCTGACTTTGCTGTTTTCGTCCGTCGAAGTCGCAACGGACCCATTCGACGCGTTGTAAGTCGTGCTTGTCGTGAGCTGCGTCCCCGGCGTGGACCCACGAGTGATGGAGTCTGGAAAAGCGTATTGCGTCGTCGCTGAATATGCCCAAGTTTTGTTTTGGCAGCAATCCAGGTCAGCCTGAACGAGATTTCCGAAAATGTCATAGTGGAAATTCTTCGTGATTGGGCCGCCCGGTGTTGCGGCATCGGTGTAGGACGTGACACTCGTGGGATTTCCTCGCGTAAGCATCGAGCAGCCGTAGTTCGTGTCGTCGTGCCCCACAACGCCTGTTGGGCACGAACTCAGGGCGGTGCCATCGTAAGCGATGTCTTCTCGATAGTGGATTGCGCCAGCGCTATCCGCAACGGTCTTCCGAGTCACGCGGTTCAAGATATTGAGATTTGTGTAGGCACTTGTTGAAAGGTATGTAAGTGTCGTCGTCCGGATGACAGAACCCGGGGTGCTGACGGTTCCCCAATCATGTTCGCTGGTGGAAAGCAGGTTTCCATTCGAATCGTAAGACGTATCAGTTTTCGTGGCGGTGCTTCCGTCCTCCAAAACGACGGTCTGGGATGCTGGCGTGATCGTACCGGTGGTCGTCCACGCGGTATTAATCGTCCGTAGCGGACTGCCTGTGGCGCTGCCTTGATAAATTTTTCGACTCGTCTCGTGACCGTTACTGTCGAACGCAACGACAACTTGATTTGCCGCAGCGTCATACGGCATTTGCGGGTACGTAACGGTTGTTTGCCAGACCCCGCCAACTTGCGCCCGTGAATACTGCGTGGTCGTGGTGGTCGTCCCGTCACTGCGAACAACAGTGAGATTCAGTTCCGTGCCATCCGTGCAGTTTATCCCGTCGTTCGATCCGCCGTAGGTAAATTGAACGTAGCCGCCGGAAGGAAGAGTGATTTTTTGAATTCTGCCGGTAACCTTTCCAGTGTTACCAGGTGTTGGCTCATACGAAATCGTATAGCTCTGATTATTCGCAAGCGTGATCGTCGTCGGCAAAGTTGCGGTCCCGGTGTATTCCACGACGCCTGAACATGCAAAATTTGTTGCAATACTCAGACTTTGATTCTGGACATACGCGCTGCGAAGGGTGTTTGTTGCATCGTAATAGCTATAGGAATCTGTCAAGGTGTTCGTGGTACTGGGCGAGATTAGCTGGAAGGCTGTCTTTCCTCTTGAATCGGTCCAGGTCGTCGTTGTTTGATGGGTGCTGCCATTGTAGTTCGAAGTTGAGCTATAGAAATTCCCGTTCGTGTCCTTCAGCCCGACAACCGTCAAGCCCGAGCGATCTCGCACTAGATTTTGGTTTGCATCAATATAATAGCCACTTCCATCCGTGGCGTAGCCCGTATACGTTCCACCAGCCGTTCCACCGCAGTCGCCAGGAACGTGATAAGCGATAGAGAACGGATGCCGCGTCCGATCTGGAGCGATATAAGCAAAGTTCGAATAGTACGCCATACCCAGATTCAGTCCGACGGGGTCACCGGTGCAATGTGCATGCGATACTCCATAATCGAGCGTGCCAAGAAAATTGATCTTGTTCCATCCCCAGCTAGCGGCCCCTGCGCTGCCGAATACCGGACTCCACGCGCTTCCCTTGCTCCAGATTGACGAGTTTTCCGAGATCGAAAAACTTGCCGACAACCCTCGACCTTGGCTTCCTGCGAAAGGAAAGATCGTGGTCACATTCAGGTTCTGCAAGTTCACGCGGACCACATTATCGCCGTCAAAGGAACCGTACATCGGTGCCCCTTGGGCGGGATTTTGCGCTGAAACACGGCAAGCCAGCACGAACACACATACGACCGAGAGAAAGAGCCTCTTCACGGTGATTATCCTCATTGAATTTGGAATGCTGAATCGGTTAGGCCCGTGTTTGCAGCGGCACTCTTGATACTTATTTCCATCCAAGGCGTGCCATTCATAGATTCTTTGACATCGAAGGGGTAGAGTCCAACTCCAATACTGCGGTAGTCGGAATAATAGATATCCATCGAGAGGCGCGGTCCCGCGCCGCTTGCGTCACGAACTTCATATGAGAGCCTACGCACCAGACCGGTTTGGACTTCTACCCAAATGTCTTTTTTCGAGAATTCAGAGAGGAACTGCACCTTAGGATAGGACGCGAAACTGTTCCATGTTCGGATGTGAAGACAGCTAAGCCCTTGAACATCCTCGGTGCCGACAAGCTCGTACATCGAATCGGGAGAACTAATGATCCGGGCGATGAGCGGAAGAGGATAGATGGGGCTTTGGCTGGACATTGTTCGCTCCATTGAGGCCTGTTGGAGGTCGCTCCCGGGAACGAGAACAACCGCCATGCCGTTAGAGTAGACGACGCGACTAACGCCGTTCGGCAACGAAATTTCTTCCAAACTCTCGTTTAAACCCTTGGTGAGAATTTTTGCGGTACCGGTTTCGGTATCACCCCCCGCGACTACAACTATCGTGCCCGTAGCCGAGGTATCGGTGGGCGGTGATCCGCCCAACACTTGCGCGGACCTTTGGAGAGCCTGGATAGCCTGCGCGGAGTTTTGCAGGTCCGGTGTAGCGGCTTGTTGCGCCAGAACGAACGAAAAGAACAGAGAAGAGAATTGAACCAAGAGCGAAGTCTGGCTCAAAGGGCCTCCAGTGACCGAAGGGTGCACACTTATAGGTGTAGGTTAATTCTATGTCAAGTTCAATTTTAGGTACGATACCGTACGAGGAGTGGACTTGGGCGCTAACACCACTTTCCGGTGAGTTGAGAACGCGTAAAATCGCTGCGCGAGGCATCGATGGAACCAAAGGAAGTGGAGAGCGATCTAGAGCGCCTGTGTCAGGCCGTGTCGCCCAACGATGAGCCGTGCGACTTTCCGGCGACCGTTCACTGCGCGAAGTGCGGTGCGGTTTCTGGACGGCAAGGTGGCGTTCCATGACTGAAAGCTCCTGGTTACGCCGAGACAGGATTTCAGGAACATCGATATCTGCTGGAGACGCTCCGTGTTACGCTGGCCCTGCGATGGCCGAGCGCACCCTCGTTTCCCTCCTTTTGCTGGTGGCCGCCGGAATCTCGACGCCAGTGATTTCTAAACAAAGTGGACGCAGCGACGAGCTTGTGTCGGGGGATGGGTTTGTTCAGAAGGCTCGCGAATCCAGCGACATCATGGCGCCCGGCAGCCCAGCTTTCGTGTTGGTTGCGCAGGTGAAACTCACGGAAAGAAAACAAGAGCTGCAGGGGGTGTACGCCTCGTCGTGGGCGGGGCCATCGCGCTTCCGGCGGATTTTGAATTTTGGAGATTTCACCGAAACCGATGTGGCATCGGGAAACGAGATCTTCAAGAAGCGCACTACCAAGGCGATTCCCCTGTTGATTTGGGAACTCGATACCATGATGGAATCCTTTGTCAGAAGGCAGCTTTCCGGCGAGTGGAAGGTTGCAAGGGCTGCCGGACAGCAAAGAGAAGGAGATACAGTCGAGTGCATGACTCTACGGGAGGAAAAGACCTCCATTTTTGCGTGCGCTGATCGCGTGTCAGGCGACATTTCTTCGATTGAGTTGGGCCATGAACGGAAAGGCTCCTTCCGGGGAAAGTACGAATTTTTCGACTACCGTGCCTTCGGAGACAAGCGATTCCCTCGGCGGATCAAGTACTCCGGGTGGGCGGGCCGCCGAATTGAGGTTAGTGTCGAGAAGTTGACGCAGGTGCGGTCTTTCGTGGAGAGCGAATTTACTCCGCTCGCTGGATCGATGCGATTCGGCTACTGCGGAGGGGCCGAGGCGGTGACGACATTCGCAGACGCCGGGCCGGGACGAACACCGCCCTTCTTCGATAGAGTAGATGCTGTGGTTTACCTGGAAATTGGACCCGATGGGCGAGTAAGGCAGGCGTCAATGTTGGATTCGTCTTCGCCGGTAGACAACGCCGAGATCTTAGAATGGTTTACCGGCGCCGCCTATCCGGTGCGGGTGTGCGGCGGCAAGAACTACGCCTACGAAACACTGCTTAAGTTTGCCGGCATGAGGTGAAGGGTGCGGAGGCGTTCCAGAGTTTCATAAACTGCGCGACGGTCGCTGGACCGTGGCCCGCACCGCGAACCACACGACAGACCGTAGTAAGATGGACCTTCCCGTTGCTCCTCCCGGAGCGACAATGGCAATCAGTTTCCAATCAGACGAAGAAGTTCTGCGGAAGTTGCGAGATAGACTGCGTAAGATGACGGACGAAGAGTTGATTCGATTCGGGAAGGAAGTGCGCTGGTTGGCGGAGAATCCGTTTCAGCGGCAGTTGGAAGAGGCGAAAGCGGAGTGGAAGCGGAGAAAGAAAATCGCGGTTTGATACGTAAGGGAGTCTAAATGAGACCTATGATTGTTTGCTCCTTCTTAATTTGCGCTTCAATCCAATCGCAAAACGCGACACAACAGGACAAGAGCGCAACACAGACTCAAAGCGTGTCTCGTATTACCGTGAAGGGCGATGAGATGAAGAAGAAGCTCGTTCGCAAGGTCACTCCCCGTTATCCGCCCGAAGCAAGACATGCTCGCATCGCTGGAACCGTAGTGCTGCGCATATTGGTTGGCATCGACGGAAGCGTGAAACATGTCGAATATGTCTCGGGACCGAAACAACTTGTCGAAGCAACAATCGACGGAGTCCGTCAGTGTAAGTACAAACCGACAACGGAAAACGGACAGCCTGTCGAGGTAGACACAACTGTCGAAACTGTTTTCTCGATTGTTGAATGATGCGAGAGCGGTTGGAAACGTCGCAGGAAACACTCATGTAGTACAATTCCGAATGGAGGAAACAAAGAATGAGTGAAGTTTTAGAAGGGTTGTTACAGAAGAGGGCTTCGTTGTCTGCGGAGCTACATGCCTTGGATGCTGGTATAGCCGCTTACCGTCATGCGCTGAACGGAGCCGCGCCACAGACCAAGAGCGCTGCGACCGTCAGCGGGACCAGACCGACAATGAGTCTGGCCGCGAGGAAGAAGCTTTCCCTGCTTGCTAAAGCACGTTGGGCCAAGAAGCGCAAAGAAGACAAGAAGTAACGGCTACGATAAGTTCCAGCGGGAAAGCACAGGGCCTCTCATCCTTTATAGGTGAGAGGCTTCCGTGTTTCTGTTACTTAGGATTCTTCTGATTCATCCAGTCTAACGTACTGGGCGTCGGTGTAACGACATCGCCGCACAACATACGAAGCGCTTCTGCCGACCTAAATTCTACTGTTCGGCCTTTTCGATTAGCTCTTCGGCTTCCTGTATGCCGATTGACCGCAGTTTCAAATTTCCATTGTCGTTGTCCACGACACCCTGAATGCGTTTGATTGCCATCTCGGCGTTCGCCTTCTTGTATTGGTGTCGGCGAAGCTGCTCGAACAAATCGTTCTCTGCGATTCTCTTGGGGTACACATGCCACAGAATCAGGATGGCGGCTTCTCTTGCGCTGTCGGCTATGTCTACGTACACACGACCGTCGATCTCTTCAATGAAGGGGTACCGACGCTTGACCACGGAATCAAAGATAGCCTTCGCCGCGACAAGATCGAGACCATGCTGCGAGTACCTCACCATCTCGGCAAGAATCCATGAGCACGAAGCCAGCACCGCGTTCGCATCCATCTCGTTCGCTTCGATCTCATCGGCGTCATGGCGTGCGCCCCGGTTGCTGGCGATCTCATATACCCATCGGCAGGCACGGGGAATCGTGAGCCTCAGCGAATCAGAGAGCACCATCTTGTTCTCCACTTGGTTCATGATGCCGCCAGCACTGAAATTCCTTCCGGTGGGAACGACTTCTCCAGCGCTGCGCCAGATAGCCTTCAATACAGCCTCGACGAATTTTCCCGCCTTAGCGTTGGCATCTTCCCATTCGCGTTTCTGGAAATCCTGAACCATCAGGGTAAAGTGCTTCACCGCTGCGTCGGCATACTTCGCCTCGAACTTGTCCTTCAACATCTGATTGATGGTCTTAGGCATCGAAAATGTCTTTCCAGTGGGGCAGGACTACATAGACTCCCCGCTTCGGAGAGTCTACCCACCCATTCTCCTTGGCTCTTGTCGGGTGGGCACGATTGAGCTTGCCGCCAAGGAGGGGCTTCATACTGTTCCACTGCTTTTCGACATCAATCATCAGAACTTCTTTGTGGCTATCGCCCTTTGCCAGATACGCAACGAGTAGGGCGAACTTTTGCGAACCATTCAGGTCACTGGCGTGTTGCTTGACGAAGGCACGAATTGGAGTTGCAAAATTTACCGTCCGCTTGTTGGCGGGGTTTGGGTGAACGAGTTTGGTGCGCCCTTTTGGGCGGGGCTTTAGAACCCGCGACCAATTCCAGCTCACCGTGATAATTATTGCCGTCGTCATCGGAAACAATAATTGATACTTTCAATTGTCACCTACTGTGCGTAGACGTACTTACCTTTTTCCTTGAACCTACGGAGTCTTCGGTTCTTCACTTCGGTTCGCATCGGTCCAGACAGTCCGGTGAGCGGATAATTGTGGCCCAAATCCGCGAGCTTGGACCTGATCTCACTCAACGTTTTTGGCTTCTTGAAAAAGCCATCCTCACGCAGACTTTCCGCTAGACTAGGAAAGGTAACCCTTCCGGCTCGTTTTCCCGTTGTCTTGGTTTTCTTAGCCGGAGCATCTTTACCTTTCACCTTGATGTCTTTGAGTACGGTCGAGATTTCTTCCGGCGTTCCTTCTAGTTTGACGACCACACCATCAGGCGTTTCGATGTGCGCTTTTGCCATCCTGCCCCCGTTATTGCTTAGGTGAATTAGTATGATAAGCATATCATGACTAGTTATTAAAAGAAGGAGAACAAGCAATAGTGGTGCACGATCACGCGATAGGTTCCCCGTCTTCTCGGTTCCACAATTCATCCCCGGGGCGGAACACCTCACTTTCGTGGTATAATAAAGGCGTATCAAGACGGCAGCACACTTCGCTGCCACCAACCGTAGCCCGAAAGGGAGAACGGTGGACCACACCAAGTGGGATACGCCCGAGAGGGAAAGATGAGTAAGAACACCAAACTGAAACAACCGAAGCGGCAGCGCCGCATGCGCAGTATTTCATGAAGGGGAACGACCAAGCGCACGGATGCGGTGGCACAACTTGAGGATACGCGTCTGCTTGCCGATGCGGTTTGATAGACGAACGCATCATAATGACGCTCGATCAGATTCTAGATTTATTGGTAAAAGCATTAGAGCGCTGCCGCCAGCAGAGCGGGCGGAACTGCGGCGCGGAGTGGTTTGAGATCGAAATGATAAAAACCTGCGCAGTTTGTAGAGAGGAAACAGAAACCCCGATCACGAATATTGTGACGTGGAAGTCGCAACGCCCCAAGAGTGCTGCTGGGGTGAAGATAAAATGATGTTGAGGCGCGTGCAACTCACGACCGCTGCCGGAACCGAGGTTCATCTGGTTCACGCGGTCAATAATCTCGCGGCCTTCCGAATGCTCTGGCGGGAGGATGTCTTAGAAGCGATTGCAAGCCCGCTGCCAAATTAGCGGCCGATCTACTCCGACGTTTGAAAGTTGGGAAGCTGAAAGCGAGATATCGTAAATCAAATGACACTAGTGCTCATTATTTTAGCCGTCATCCTCTTCTTATTGTGGAAAGAACGGCAAGCGCGTCGGAGGATGGAAGACCGTGCAGAAAGTTTGGAGCGTTCTCGGATTCCAGATTGTGCTTCGGAGAAAAACATGAACCGCCGCGAGGTGAGCCACCAACCGCCGCAAGAATTCGTGAACGGTATCTTGATTCAGGAATACTTGAAACTGCATCCACTCACGGCGGAGCAGATCGAGAAGAACAGACAGGAATTTTTGGGGGCGTATTTAGGACGCGCATGAGAAGACGTGATTTCATTACGACGACAGGCGCAGCGATTGCTGCGACACTGCCGTTGCCTGCGCTGGACCCTACAGACCGGATGCTCCGCGTGTTCCGCCAAGTACGTGCATCTCGTGAGGGATTGTGCCCGGACATCGCGCTCGACCGGATGACGCGGACGATTGCTGATCTCCGTGCCGCTGGTATTGAGATCGTGCGAACGCAAGTTGAGTGCCCCCTACCTCGCTCCTCATGGCGACCGCCCGTGGGCCTCAATTACGCTCATCGCTGTGACTGGCACGTCGCGGCGCTTGCTGGCTTTCGGGGACGTCGCAAGCTACGCTGCCTGATTTGTGAGACGGAGGATTTGGACTCGAAGTGGACCCATTATCCGTTCTTGTTGCGTAGCGAGATCTATCGAGTCAACTCGTGATTATCCGTCGCCCACAACACGGTTGGCGGGATGCGTGATAACGTAGCGGTAATGGCCGAAGCCGAACAGCAGGCTCAAACCAAACGAGAGTTTTTGACGGCTGCGGCCCCGTGGGCTGAGACTCTTTCGAAAGCGATTGCGGGTATCGTGATCGCTCTATACGCTTGCGGCTTCTTGATTGTCTCCCTCTACCATTCCCGTTTTGGCTTCGTCGGCACAAATCCATTCCGGCCCAGAATTCTTGCGGCTGGCGCGTGGTTTTTCTTCTTCGCCAGCATCCCAGTTTCGATTGCGGCAGGCTTTCGCGCTGATTCGTGGCGGAAGATAGGGAAGAACGCCGCGACCGTCTGGATTGCGTGCGTCAGTTTGAGTTTTCTGCTCGGTAATCTGCTGTTCGACTACACAACGGATTCACGTCCACTCATTCACCTGCCGACTTGGGGTTGGATAGCTATTGCGGTCGTCTGGGTGTCTTTGGCCGCAGCGACCGCTCCTGATTCCTTCAAACTTCCAGAATGGGCTGCGATTACTGCCTCAGTTCTTTTAACGTCCCTCTACCTCGTGAACCCGTTGGTATCATTCTTCAGACACCAATTTGATACGTTGTGTCTCGGCTTGTGGTTCTTCGGTGTGGCTATAGTTGCGCTTACAGAGTTCAAAATACGCAACCGCGAAAACCTTACTTCCTTTGGAGGATGGTCAAAGCCGATGGCTGTGCTCCTTGGGGCATTGCTGGCATTTGCGCAATACCTGTATCCGCATCTGAAAACATCGTGGGGTGGCGGGGCACCTGCGGATGTGACCGTCTATTTCTCCAAAGACTCCTTACTTAGCCCAAACAAGGCCGTGCAGGCGCAACTGGTCGAAGAGTCCGATGAGGGTTTTTACATCGTAGGACCGAACGAATCCAATGCCGTTTTTGTTCCCCGCAGCGCGATTGCACTTATCTATTTCTCGAAGAAGAAGACCGCAGACTCTCCGTTATTACAAGGCATTAAATAACTTCAAAGAAGCGGGGGCGGCGTAAGCCGCCTTGCTGTACAACGGCGAAATTTGGACGAACATGCAAACTGAGAAGATGCCCGTTCTACAACAAGTAATTTTCGCGGTAGTTTCGATTCTGCTGATCGCACTTTGGGTCTCTCACGCAGGCGATCACGTCATCGTTGCTAGACTAACCGTTGAAAAACTTGTGTGGGGCATCGTCATTTGGCTCCTGTGCCTCTATCTTGTGCTGCTGAAGCCTGACCAGAGAGCGGATGCATTGCTGAAATTCGTTTGGTGGGCTGCGAACTGGGCGATATGGATGATCGTCGTGATGTTCCCTTTGTTAGTTGTGATCTTGCTGTTCGTTAAGTAAGCGAGGTTTTCAAATGGAGAATTGGGGCCTATTTAAGTTGCCGTCTGACGAAGAAGGCGACCCGCCACGATGTGAGCACTGTCAGTTACTTATCAGCGGTTTTGTGACAGGCGCAGAACAGCTTCTCCAATTGGGACTATGGCTTGACCGATGGGCTCGGTTCGGGAAAGCGGGAGATGGCTCTGAAATCTCCGCTAAGATTCACGCTCACAGTCAAGAAGTTGCAACCGCGTGGGGGAATTATCTTAAGCATCGGGCACAGAGCCATTAGCCAACGATGTCCCTACCAAAGGATTCCAGCCGCCGCTGCACAACGGTTGCAGATGTCGTACATGCAGTCTTGAATTTCGATAATAACGATGGGTCCATATTCGAGACACACGGCGCATTCTAGATCGTCGTTTTTCGAGAACCCACAACTTGGATGGGGAATTTGGAAAGAAAATCAAAGTCTATTTTGTCGCGCATCGCTCGCAATCCTCCATTGAGAATTACAAGCGACAAAATCATGTTGAACTGTTCTGCGGCGAAGTCAAGCCTCAGACGCAGAAAATGTTCAACAGAAATGTGGAAAACCGGAAGATATAGACAGTTTCTTGCGTATGGTCTCAGCGGGTTCAGCCCCCGAGTGAGGTTACTTTTTCTTGGCGTGTTCTTTTTCGACCTTCTGAATATACCGGACGATTTTTTCAGTAAGGGTGGGCTCGGCGAAAATGACTATGCATGACGACGAGAAACTACTGCATGCCTGCAGATTGCGGGACGAAGGAGAGTTCTGTGCGGCTAAACGCGAATTCATGGAGATTGCAGAACGTACCGACGACTCAATCACAAGAGCAAGCGCGCTACTCTTTAACATTCCCGTCCTAGCGGCTCTTGGTGAATTCGAATTGGCGGCAGATCATATAGCTGCCGTTGCGAGAATATTGGAGCGCGAACGCGAGACTGGGCCTCACACTGACGGTGCCGGGCAACAATTGAGATTTCTGGAAGTCGACTTGGATATGGAGGATGCGTATCTGGCCTGGGCAGACGGTAGATCTCAAGAGGCGGCCACAAAGTTCTCTCGATTGCTTGACAAGCACTCAGAAAAGTTGCGAAAACCCGAATTCCGCCTTGGGCGAGAGATTGCAAAGGCGCGATATGCGTTTGTTTTAGCCGACCTAGGGCGTTGGCAGGAGGCTTTGCCAATACTCAAAGAGGCCGAATCATTTGAATCGTTTCAAGAAGGGGTCGCCTTCTATTTGGGGCACTGCTACTTCGCCGCCGCCGATTACGTTCTGGCGACAGAAAAACTCACGAAGGCACTCAGCCTCGGCCTGCCTGACAATCTTAAATATCGCGCCCTTTGCGAACTCGGAATGACTTGCTATCAGCTTGGGGACTATACACAAGCCAAAGAGTACCTGGAAAAGGGTGCTGCAATGGCGGACAAAACTTACATCAATAAGTCGCAAATCTGGAAGTGGTTGGAGCTTGCCAGTCGAAATTTGGGGCAGAAAGAGGAAGCCGAATACTACTCCCAACTGGCACGCCCGTCGTAACTTATTGACGGCACGACGCCTGAGGGACGAGCGCTGCGGAAGAGGCGGAACGCCGGAGCAAAAACGAACTGGTCGTCAAATCCTGCACGAGCACGACAGAGAGGACCGGAATCACCCACGCCGACAACGCCATTACGCCAAAACTGTACGCGACAAAACAACTCTTGTTTGCGTGGAAAGCAGGAAAAGAAAATGTTGGAGGCGTGGGCGAGAATCGAACTCGCGAATAATGGTTTTGCAGACCACTGCCTTACCACTTGGCTACCACGCCTCTGTAAAGAAATTATGCCCGAAATCTATGCCCAACTCTATGCCCACCGCACCCTATTTCCGCACCGCACCCTATTTCCGCCTATTATCCCCACTTTGCGTCTCGCTAACCCATTGAAACCACGTAGAACCGTACGGACGTAGGGGATTTGCAGACCTCTCCCTTACCACTTGGGTACCGCGCCGCCAACTTTTAAGTATATCGAAAATTTAGGCGCTCTTACAGTCGAGACCGCATCGTCATCTAAATTATTTTTTCGCTGGAGTTCCGATGCGCGCTTCGCGCAAGAACCGCGCCGATTCTTCCGGCGGCGTGGGATTAATATAAAAACCCGTGCCCCATTCGAACCCCGCCA
>WNFC01003070.1_pt1 | contig 23283 bp, 23 predicted proteins | sample 5400541 | NCBI WGS metagenome assembly WNFC01 (sample SAMN13153342, study PRJNA577476) | soil metagenome | isolation source: 120 cm saprolite under Douglas fir tree site 2 hole 2 replicate 1 | place: USA:California | collected 2015-04-18
AGCATCTCCTGGCCTTCGGCCGACAGCCGCTCGGCTTCGGCCGCCGAGGAGAGCTTGAGGAAGTCCTCAATGTCCGCGCCCGCGATGAAGCTGTCGGGCTTGCCCGAAAACAGCGCGACGGCCTGGACATCGCGCTCGGTCGCGAGCCGCTCGAAGGTCGCGTTGAACTCGTCCTTCACGGCCCGGGAGATCACGTTGACCGGGCGATCTGGGACGTCGAGTGAGAGGACCGCGATGCCGTCCTGAAGGTCCCACGTGAGGGCAGGCATCAACGGCGCTCCAGCACCATCGCGAATGCCATGCCGCCCTGAGCGCAGATGGAGACGAGGCCGAACTGCACGTCACGCCGGCGCATCTCGTTGGCCAGGGTGATGACGACGCGACCCCCCGTCGCCCCGAATGGGTGACCGATGGCGATCGAGCCGCCCATCACGTTGATGCGGTCTTCGTCGATCTCCCAGCCCTTTTCGGCCCAGCCCTTGAAATTCGACAGCACCTGGGCTGCGAACGCCTCGTGGACCTCGATCAGCCCCAGGTCCTTCCAGGCGATGCCGGCGCGCTCGAGCGCCTTCGGTACCGCCCAGACCGGTGCCTGCAGCAGCTGCCATCCGGGGTCCACCGCAGCGACGGCGTAGGACCGGATGAACGCCAACGGCTCGTAGCCCAGCGTGCGCGCGGCCTCCTCGCTCATCAGCAGCACGGCCGAGGCTCCGTCGGTGAGCGGGGAGGAGTTGGCCGCCGTCACGCTGCCGTAGCGCCGGTCGAACACCGGCTTGAGCTTGGCCATCTGCTCCAGAGATGTGTCGGTCCGGATCCCATTGTCGTGGGTCACCACCGGCTGATCGTCCCGGGCCCCGAACCACGGAGCGATTTCCGCCGTGAGCCGGCCGTCGGCCGTGCCCCGGGCGGCGTACTGGTGGCTGCGCAACGCCCAGCGGTCCTGTGCGTCGCGGCTAATGTGGTTCTCCTTGGCCATTTTTTCGGCCGACTGCCCCATCGATTCGCCCGTGGAGGGTTCGGCGATGGCGGGCGAGACGGGAATCAGGTCGCGCGGGCGGATGCGGGAAAACACCCTGAGCCGCCGGGTCAGCGTCCTGGCCTTGCTCGCCTCCATAAGGGTGTCGGCCAGCCGGCGCGACGCGAGGATCGGAATGTCGGAAAGGGACTCCACCCCGCCGGCGAGGATGACATGGGCGTGGCCGAGCGCGATCTGGTCCTGGGCGGAGGTGATCGCCTGGCCGGCGGAAGCGCAAGCGCGGTTGAGGGAGAAGGCGGGGATTTCTTTGGGGAACTGCGGGAGGAGGCTCACCTCGCGGCCCACGTTCGGCACCAGGGCCGAGGGCACGACCTGTCCGAAGATCACCTCGTTCACCTCAGCGCCGTCCAAGTTGGCGCGCTCGAGCAGCTCTCGGGCGGCATAGCGCGCCAGATCCACGGCGAGCACGTCTTTCAACGCCGTCCCCGACTTGCAGAACGGCGTCCGGCATCCCGCGACCACTGCCACGCGCCGGCCGTTGCCTGGCGACATTAGATTCTCCCCGAGAGAAGCGTCCGACAAACCTACCACTAGGCCTAACCGGAGGGGAGTTGGCCGAGTCCCCGTTCTCGTACCGCACGCGCTCCGCCGCGCTCGACGCCATGGCTGCCGATCCGGTGGACGTGCTGGTCATTGGAGGAGGCATCACGGGGGCGGGCATCGCACGTGACGCCGCGTTGCGGGGCTTTCGCACGGCGCTCGTCGAAAAGAGCGACATCGCCGCCGGCACCAGCTCGCGCTCCTCGCGGTTGATTCACGGCGGCCTGCGCTATTTGGAACACTACGACTTCCGCCTGGTGTTCGAGGCGAGCCGGGAGCGGCGCGTGTTGCTGCGGATCGCGCCGCATCTGGTGCGTCCCCTCCCATTCCTGTTTCCCTGCTATCGCGGCGGTCGCGTGCCGGCCTGGAAGCTGCGCGCAGGCATGTGGCTATACGATCTGCTCGCGGCCTTCCGCAACGTAAAGCGGCACCGCTGGCTCGGTCCGCGGGAGGTCCGCCGCATCGAGCCGGGACTGCGCGATCGCGAGCTGCAGGGGGCGGCTCTATACTACGACGCCCAGACCGACGACGCGCGCCTCGCCCTCGCCACCATGCGGGCCGCTGCACAGGCCGGCGCGCTGGTCGCCACCTATGTAGACGCGATCGCCCTCCTGAAGCCCGACGGGCGTATCGGCGGGGCGACGGTGCGGGACGCGCTGACCGGCCGGACACTCCACGTACGCGCCCTCGTCGTCGTGAACGCGACCGGCCCATGGGTAGATGCCCTCCGCCGGCTCGACGACCCGCGCGCCGTACCGCTGCTGCGGCCCTCCAAGGGCGCGCACGTCGCGGTGCCCCGCACGCGCATCGGACACACCAACGCCATCACCCTCACCTCGCCACTCGATGGCCGCGTGATGTTCGTACTCCCCTGGGGGGACCTGAGCTACATCGGCACAACCGAGACCGACGACGCCGGCCTCCCCTCCCCGGAGGCGACGTACGCTTCTCTGGGTGACGTCGTGTACCTATTGCGCTCGGCCAACGCGCTGTTCCCCAACGCCCGCCTCGCCCCTCAGGACGTGCGGTCCACGTGGGCAGGGCTCCGCCCGCTGCTCGCTCCGGATAAGGACCTGTCGGCCACCCAAGTGTCGCGCGAGCACCGGGTGGTCGAGAGCGTGAGCGGCCTGATCACCATCGCGGGGGGCAAGCTCACCACCTATCGCGTGATGGCGCGCGATGTCGTCGATCGCGTGGCGCAGCGATTGCATGCGCTGGAGGGCCGCCCGCTCCCGCCACGCCCCCGCACCGACGAGATTGCGCTGCCCGGCGGCGAAACGGCCGATCTCGACGGCCTGGCGAAAGCGGCCGAGCAGCGTGGTGTCCCCGAACCCACGGCGCGGCATCTGGTGGCCAAGTACGGAAGCGAATCAGCGGCGGTACTGAACCTGGTGGACCGCGATCGGACGCTCGGCGCCGCCATCCTCCCCGGCCGTCCGGAGATCTGGGCCGAGGTCACGCACGCCGTGGAACGGGAGATGGCTCTGCGGCTCTCGGATGTGCTCATCCGCCGCTTGCACCTCTTCTATGAGGCGAGCGGCCAGGGGGAGGCGGCGGCGGTTCCCGTCTCCGAGCGGTTGGCCGCGCTGCTGGGCTGGGACGCCGCGCGGCGCGCCGAGGAGGTCGGCGACTACCAGCACGAGATAGAGCGATCGCGGGCCTACCTAAAGGACGTCGTGGGCCCGCGTCGCATCACGGCCTGACCCGCACCCGGGGTCGGGGCATGCGGAAGCGCACCGCCCCCTCGTCACTTTCGTCGCCGAGTTGGCGCAAGGCCCACTTCGCGGCGTTGCGCACCTCGACCGACTGATCGTCGGCCGCCGCCTGGAGCGCCGGGCGGGCTCGCGGGCTCTCGATTTGTCCGAGCGCCCAGGCCGCTGTGGCGCGCACGTCCTCGTCTGCGTTCTTCAGCGCCGCCGCGAGCGGCTCAACCGCGTCGGCGTCTTGGATCTCTCCGAGCGCCCAGGCCGCGAGGCGGGCCACTTCCGGGACCGTGTCCTTCAGCGCCGTGGCGAGCGGGGAAACGCCCTGAGAACTCCCGATTTCGCCGAGCGCCCACGCCGCGGTTCTACGCACGCCGACCTCCCGATCGCGCAGTGCGCCGGCGAGTGGCATTACGCCGCTGGCGTCTCCCATCTCACCGAGCGCCCACGCCCCCGTACGGCGCACGGACGCGTCGGCGTCGTGGAGCGCCGTGGTCAGAGGCGTCACGGCCGCGACATTGCCGATCTCGCCAAGCGCCCAGACCGCCATCAAGCGCACGCCCTGGTCAGGATCGCGAATGGCGCCGGTGAGCGCATCGGTCGCCTGGGCGTTGTTGATCTCCCCGAGCGCCCAGGCCGCGCTGCGGCGAACGGCGGGCGCGGCGTCATGCAAAGAGCCGGCGAGCGCCTCGATGGCTGCTGTGTTTCCGAGGTTACCAAGGCCGTGCGCCGCCATCGCGCGGACCCCCGTATCATCGTCCTTCAGCGCATCACTCAGTGGTCGCAGCGCGCGGCCGTCCTCGAGTTCCGCCAGCCCGAGCGCTCCGGTCTCCCGCAAGCCCGCGGCCGACTCGCGCAGTAGCGCGCCGAACAGCTCGTATGTACCCGGTGCCGCAGCGTTTCCCAGCGTCCGAGCCGCCAGGTTGCGAATGCAGCGACTGTCATCGCGCAGCACAGACCGATACGCTGCCAATGCGCCGCGGTCGAGCGATCGTTCGGACCACCAGCCGTGCTTGAAATGCATCCGGCCGCCTAAAAACGCCGGGTGGGAGGGAGCGTGGGGCATGGGCATCGGCATCGGCTCGGGCTGCGGCATCGGCATCGGCATCGCCCAGTCGTCGCCGGAGCGCATCCTCCCGCCCCAATTCAGAACGGTCTGGGCGGCGAGCTCGCACACGGCCGGATCGGACCCCTTGAGGAGCACCAGCATCCTGGCGGTAGCCGCCGAGTCCACCGGGGAGCCCGGCCGAGCGCTGAGGATGCTCAACACCATGGGGAGAATGATCATCGGTGCCTCGAGACTGGAGTAACCCACGTCAACCCTATCCTAAGTACGGATGTCCGTAATTCCCGAAGGGTTGCACCCTGGTAGCCACGCCCCGAAAACCCTGTATTTTCCACGGCCCGTGGCTCTCCGACTTCAGCACTGGCTGCTCCTGGGTATCGCCATTGCGGCCTGCTCGAAGGAGCAGACCGCCATGCCGTCTCACAGCGCTGGAGCCGCTACTGCCACTATCGCGGACACGCAACTGCCCCCCGGACCCTTCGGGACAGCAATCCGTCGTGGCCGGGCCCTGCTCGTCGCCACGCGCGACAGCTTGGCTACCCACGTCGGGAACCGATTGCGCTGCGTGAGTTGCCACCTCGACGAAGGGCGGCGGCCCACCGGATCCTGGGTGGGAGCTTTCGCGCGCTACCCGCAGTACCGCCCCCGCAGCGGGACGGTGGAAACGATCGAATACCGGATCAACGACTGCTTCCGGCGCAGCATGAACGGGACGGCGCTGGATCCGGGAGGCGCGGACATGCGCGACATGGTGGCCTACTTGGCGTTCCTGTCGCGCGGAGTGGCCGTGGCGCCCTCGCCGCCCGGGTTGAGCACACGGTTGCAGAAGTGGGCGGCGTTCACGGCCGACACGGCCGCAGGGGGACGCGTTTACGGGAGCGTCTGCGCCAAGTGCCATGGTCCAGACGGCCAGGGGACGGCGGTGGCTCCACCCCTGTGGGGGGGAGGGGCCTACAACATCGGCGCCGGGATGTCGCGCGTGCGGATGGCCGCGGAGTTCATCCGCGAAAACATGCCCTTCGACCAGCCCAGTACGCTGACGGACCAGCAGGCCTACGACGTCGCCGCGTATGTGAACGGGCATTCCCGACCCGATTTCGCCGGCAAGGAGCGCGATTGGCCCAACGGCGATCAGCCAGCGGACGTCGCCTATCCCACAGCGGTGGCGCCACGCAAGACGACGACCGCGCCCGCGGCACAAGGGGGAGCACGGCCCCGGTAGTTCCACCTCATCACGTGAAGGAGCAGACGATGTTCGAACTCCCGAAGTACCCGACCCATCGCCGCGGCTTCCTCGGCAAGCTGGCCGCCGCGGCTGCCCTCGGCGTGACCGGCCTCACCCCGCTGCGGCTGGAAGGCCAGCCCGAGCCGCGGCGCGAGAGCGGCACCGATCCGTCATTCGAAGCCTGGCTGAACCGGATCCCGGGCAAGAAGCACAGGATGGTCTTCGACGCGCCGGAGGTGAACGGGGGCATGCCGGTGGTGTGGCCCCGCGTCTGGCTGAACAGCAACAACGACAACTACGGAACGACCGATGCCGAGAATAGCGCCGTGATCGTGCTGCGGCACTCGGCCATTCCGCTCGCGATGCTGGACGCGATGTGGGCGAAGTACAAGCTCGGCGAAGTGTTCAAGCTCAACGACGCCTCCACCAGCGCTCCCGCCGTGCACAACATCTTCGCCAAGGAGCTGCCGCTGCCACTGCCCGGCACGGGGATGGAAGCGCTGCTCGCTAAGGGCGCGCAGTTCGGTGTCTGCAATGTGGCGATCACGATCTACAGCGGCGCCGTGGCCAAGACCATGAACCTGGACGCGGCGGCGGTGAAGCAGGACTGGATCGCGAACCTGCTCCCCGGCGTTCAGGTCGTGCCCTCGGGCGTGCTGGCCGTCAGCCGGGCGCAGGAGAAGGGCTGCGTGTACTGCTTCGCAGGCTGATTCAGGGCATCGCACTGTGGAGTAAGGAAGGGAGGCCGCTCGCTCAGGCGGGCGGCCCCCTCTCCCACCTCGTCACCGCCATCCACGCAAACTCCGCACGAAGTCGTGCAGCACCAGGAACTTCTCGAACACCACCACGCCTTTGCGTTTGCGTCCGAACTCGCCGAACAGCTCGCGCAGCCGCCCGCGCCGGGTGACGTAGAACCGAAACGTCTCGGCGAAGTCCTCCTGCGGGTGGGTGCCGGCGTAGGCGCTCACGTAGTCCGCCAGCGTTGTCGCCACGCCGCGCCGCTCAAAGTCCACCCAGTGCTCGTCCGCCACTCGGTAGGCCATGCGTACCTCGCCGAACGCGCGGCGGAAGCGTCCCCTGCGTGTCCAAGTCCAGTGGTGGTACAGGAAGGAATGCCCCAGTTCGTGGAGCAGCAGGCCGGTCAGCATGTTCCAGGAGATCTCGTCGCGCCGCCGCTTACCGAGCACGTAGCGTCGGTCGATTTCGATAATCTTAGGCGCATCGGGAGCGACGCCGGACACTCCCGGCCGCAGCAGGATGCGGTAGCTCCAGTCGCGGATACGGGAGACGACGAGCAGGCGTCGCGCGCGGCGCAGCGCGCGAGGAATGAGGTCGCGCCCAGTGGCGTCGTCGCCGCACCACGGGCAGGTGTCCATCCAGTCGTCGACGCCCTTGTCGCAATGCGGGCAGATGTTCTGGAAGTGATCGTAGCGCCAACTCTGCTCCCGGCCGCACCAGGGACAGTAAGCCATCGGGTATTGCACGCCGCCACCGCAGCCCCAATCGCAGCGCGCGTGATACTTGAATCCCAGCGGTGCCTTGAGCGGCTCCGGGCTGGAATCGGCGTCGGCGATGTCGCGGCCGCACCAGGGGCAAAACGAGAACTTGTCCGACACCATCCAGCGGCAGTAGCCGCATTCCGCGCCGGTAATCCGCTGCGTGTCGCGCCATTCGAGCCGGCGACCGCAGTTGGGGCAGAAGGCCCAGAACGGCTCGAGCTCCGCGCGGCACGTCGAGCAGCGGACCTCGGGCTTGGGCACCTCGCGCCGCAGGCGGGGGCTCATCGCGCCACCGCCTCGTCCACGATGCGCTGGATGAAGTCCGCGTACTTCATCCCCGCCTTCTCGGCGGACAGGGCGAGCTCGTGCTCGTCGGCAATGAAGGGATTGGGGTTCACCTCCAGCACGTACACTTCGTCATCGTGCGTCAGCCGCAGATCGATGCGGCCGTAATCCTGCAGCCCGAGCGCGTGGAACGCGGTCTCGCACACCTGGCGGATCTTGGCCTGGACCTCCTCGGAGAGATCGCGCGCGAAGTCGTTGCGGATCTTATGGCGCTCCCGATACTCCTCGTCCCACTTCATTCTGTACGTCGCGATCCGCTGCTCAGCTGGAGGCAGCTTGCCGAAGTGGAGCTCCACCACTGGCAGCATCTCGAGCTCGGCGTTGCCCAGCAGCCCCACGTACAGCTCGCGACCCTCGATCAGCTCTTCGGCGATCGCCGCCTGGTGGAATTGCTCGTGGATGAACCGGGCGCGCTCGGCCAGGCTCTCGTCGTCCGCCACTACGGAGGCCTGCGCGATCCCCACCGAGGCGTCCTCAAGCAGCGGTTTCACGATTAGCGGCGATCGCAGCGCCGAGGGCCGCACGAACTCCGCACCTGGCTGAAACACCGCGAAGTCCGGCACGCGGATCCCGTGGAACGCCAAGATCTGCTTGCTCATCGACTTGTTGCGGGCAACCAGCAGCCCCGTCGGGGAGGAGCCGGTGTGACGGTAGCCATGCATCTCGATCACCGCGGCCACGGCGTACTCGTGCTGCGACCCCCCGCTGAAGCTCTCGCAGCAGTTGAACACCAGGTCCGGCCTGAACTCCGCGAGCCGGTCCACGAGCACGCGAATGTCGTCGCGGATTCCGAGCATGCGGACGTCGTGGTCCTTCTTCAGGAGTGCGCGGGCCACGTCGTACTCGGCCTCTTCGACCCGACCATCCATCTCTCGCTTGTAGTCCTCGTCGCGCCACTCGGGATGGAGCGAGTCGAACACCACGGTGATCTTCACGGTCCGACCGACCCACCGTCCGATTGTGCGACGCTGGCCATGTCTCGCCGGACTGTGCGCAGACCGACCAGCATCACCAACCCGCCCAGCATTCCCACGGTCGGCAGGACCAGCATGGCGCGGCGCAGCTCGAAGCGGTCGGACAAGAACCCGACGAGGGGCGGCGCGATCGCGTCGCCCGCCAGGTGGGAGAAGAGCACGAACGCGCCGAGCACCGACGCCCGCACCGCCGGTGGGACGACGTCGAAGATCACCGCCGAGAGCGGCCCGTTGTACCAGGTGTAGAGGAACAGGGTCGCCACAAGGAGCGCGGTGAACGTGCGCATTTCGTCCGCGAACAGCAGTGCCACGCACACGGGCCCGCCCAGGACGAAGCCGAGCCCCGACGCAAGCACCCGCCCGCCGGGCCAGCGTTCGAGCAGCCGGTCGCCGATCCTGCCGCCGACCAGCGACCCCAGCGCGCCGCCCACCAGCCCCCACACCCCGAACCGGCGCCCGACCTCGCCGACCGATAGGCCGTGGACGCGGTGCATAAACGTCGGCGCCCAGACGATCAGGCCGTTGACTGCGAACGTCACCATCGCGCCGCCGAGGAAGACCCAGATCAGCGTCGGCGTCCGGAGCACCGTCGCGGCGGCCCGCTGAAAGTCTTCGAACGCCGTCGCGGCAACTTCACCAGCCTCTGTCGTCCGCGCGATCGCTACCGGCACGAGACGGATGACTGTCCACGTGAGGCCGAGCGCAACGAACCCGGCGAACACGGCGGCGTCGAGCGCGGACGGCTCCCCCTTGATCAGCGCGAGAACGCCGCTCACCGCTGCGCCGGTCGCCGACAACAGGACCAGGGGCGCCGCGTACGGCACTGCCCGCCGGACGCCGCGGCTAACCCAGGCCCGGGCGGTCACGAGCAGCGGCGCCGGCGCCCGCCGAGATGGGTCGCGCAGCCGGGACGCCAGCACTGCGAGAGCGAACGCCGGGATTCCCATGATGACGAACGCCGCGCGCCAGCCGTAGCGCTCCGCCAGCACCCCGCCGGCCCAGACCCCGAGCACGCCGCCGAACGCCATGCCCACCGAGTAGACGCCGATCGCGGAAGCGCGGCGCCGCCCGCGGTAGTACTCGGCGATCAGGGCCTGGGCCGCCGGCCCGTAGCCCGCCTCTCCCACACCGACCATCGCCCGGCAGACGAAGAGTTCCCAAAAGCGGCGTACCGCCCCGCCCAGTGTGGTGAAGGTCCCCCAGAGCCCGACACCCAAGGCGATCACCACACGCCGGGACTTGAGGTCGCCGATCACCCCGAGGGGCAGCGCCGTGAGGGAGAGCACGATCACGTATGCAGACCCCAGCCAGCCGAGCTGCTGGTCGTTCAGGCCGAGGTCCCGCTTGATCGGCTCGAACAGGGCGAAAACGACGTTGCGGTCGGTGTAGTTCAGCAGATTGATCAGCGTGAGGAGGCCGAGGGCATAGGCGGCGTACGCCCGGGACTCGCCGCCCGCTCCCCGAAGGGGGCCTTGCCGCTCAGGTCGTGGGCTCGCCAGTGGCCGCCTCCGCCCGCGCGTCCCGGTCCGCTTTCGCCTCGAGGTACGCCTCCGTCAGTTGGCGCATGATCTCGCCACGTTGCTCGTACAGCCGTTTCAGGGGCCGCGGCTTGCGTTTGGCAAGCGCGTACGCCGCGAGGATCGGGAAGCCCACCGTGTTGTCGAGGTAGCAGACGACCGTCCCGGGCAGCTGGTCGGGGTCCACCTTGCCCCAGCTCACCGCTTCGGCGGGCGTCGCGCCCGAGAGACCGCCCGTGTCGGGTCGCGCGTCGGTGAGCTGGAGGTAGTAGTCGTGCCCCTTCTCGCTGATCCCCAGCACCTCCTGGATCTGCGGTTCGGTCTGCAGCACGAAGTTTTTAGGACTGCCCCCGCCGATGATCAACACGCCGCTCTTGCCGCCGGCGACCTTTGCGGCGAACACGATGGCGGACGTCTCGTTCACATCGGCGCTCACGTCGAAGCGCAGCTGGCTGCCGGCGAGGGCCTGCTCGGCCACGTTCATGCCGATCGAGGAGTCGCCTGGCGAGGAGGTGTAGATTGGCACGCCGCAGCGGTGCGCCACGCCGAGCACCGACTTGCGCGTGATCCCCAACACCTGCTCGCGCTTCAGGATATAGCCGCCCAGCAGGTAATGGTATTCGGCGGTGCTCATGGGCCGCTGGAATTCGGGGCCCGCAGACACTTCACGGACATACGCGTCGGTCGAGAGCAGGACCTCGTAGTCGAAGAAGATGTCGTAGATCCGCACGACGCCTTCCTCGCGCAGCGCGACGTCGTCGATGAACGGAGTCCCCTTGTGCATCGTGAGGCCGAGACCGAAGTGCGCGTCGTGATAGAGGTTGGCGCCGGTCGACACGATCCAGTCGATGAACCCTGCCTCGATGAGCGGAATGATGGCGGACATCCCGAGCCCTGCCGGTGTCATTGCGCCGGTCAGGCTCATCCCCACCGTCACGTCGGTCTCGAGCATCCGCTCGGTGAACAGCCGGCATGCCTCTGCCAGCCGGCCCGCGTTGTAGGCCAGGAATGCGTTCTCGACTAGCTCGGGGACGGTTTCCTTACCCGTGATGGGACGGGGGTCGATCCGCGGACCGCGCAGGTACTCCTTGCGGGAGGGCATGTCAGGGCGCGACGGCGGTGAGGACCTGGCTGCGACGCTCGCGGGCCTTGAGGATCCGGCGCACCGCGTCCATCGGGTCATCGGTGACGTGGAACAGCTCTAGATCCGTCGTGGCGATCTTGCCTTCTCCCGCGACGCGATCCCGCAGCCACTCCACCATCCCGTTCCAGTAAGCCGCACCGAAGAGGACCACCGGGAAGTGCTTGACCTTTCCGGTCTGGATCAGCGTCAGCGCCTCGAACAGCTCGTCCATCGTGCCGTACCCGCCGGGAAATACGATGAACGCCGTCGAGTACTTCACGAACATCGTCTTGCGGACGAAGAAATAGCGGAAGTGGACGGCGCGATCCACGTACGTATTGGTCCCTTGTTCGAACGGCAACTCGATGTTGCAGCCGATTGAGAGGCCGTTGCCCTCCTGCGCCCCCCGGTTGGCCGCCTCCATAATGCCGGGGCCGCCCCCCGTGATGATCGGAAAGCCTTCCCGGGCGAGCAGCCGGGCGGTCTCCACCGCCTTGTCGTAGTAGGGGTCGTCCGCCGGCGTCCGCGCCGAGCCGAAGATCGTCACGGCGTTGTGAACGTCGGAGAGCGTGTCGAACCCCTCCACGAACTCGCCGAGGATGCGCAGCACGCGCCACGGATCCGTGCGCGTGAACGCCCGCCGCTCCGACGGCGTAGCGGTGAGGAGGCGTTCGTCCTCAGTGACGGAGATACGTGGCGAGCCGCTCGAGCGCTGTGCCATGGTCGTCCTGCAGGTTGTAGAAGAACGGCGAAAGACGCACGTGCCCAGGACGCGCATCGGCGATGATCCCGTCGGTGGCCAGCTGGCGCACGGCAGCGTGCGGATCCGCCGCCGGCAGCATCACGATCGCCGAGCGCTGTTCCGACCGGGCAGCCACCTTGGGCCGCATCCCGAGCCCGTGCGCCCGCGCGATGAGATCCTCCGTGAGCGCCGCCGTGACCGCCCGTATGGCCGGCACGCCGATCTCCTCGATGTATTCGAGGCCCCCGAGCTGCGCGTAGATCGCGGCGAGCGCCGGCGTGCCGAGCTCGAAGCGCCGCGCGTCGTCGTGGAAGGCGAGTGCGTGCGGATCGAAGGCGAACTGGTCCCGGTGACCGAACCATCCGGCTACCGCCGGCGCGAGTCGCCGGGTCAGCGCCTCACGGACATACAGGAAGACGATCCCTGTCCCCCCAAGCAACCACTTGAGCCCACCGGCGGTGAGGAAGTCCACGTCGCAGGCCTTCACGTCCACCGGCACCTGACCCACCGACTGATAGGCATCGATGAGGCACAGGGCGCCCCGGGCGTGCGCGGCGGCCGCCACCGCCGCGATGTCTTGGATCGCCCCGCTCGTGAAGTAGACGTGCGAGGTCGCGACCAGCGCCGTCCGCTCGTCCACCGCCCGGGCGATCGCCTCGACCGGCACGCTCACCTGATCGGGGCTCTCAACGACGACCACCTCCACGCCGCGAGCCCGCTTGGCGAGCCACTGATAGGCGACGGTGGGGAAGTCCAGCGACGTGACGACCACCTTGGGCCGGCGCGCATAATCGAGCGATTCGGCTACCGCGCTCAGCGCCACCGAGATGCTCGGGCCAAGCGCGATCTCGCTCGGCAGCGCGCCCACGATCCGGCCGTAGCGCCGGCGCAGATCGCCCAGCCCGTCCCACCACACGTCGTACCAGGCCGACGCCCCACGGCTCTGCCAGAGGTCGAGGAATTCAGCTACTTTGCGGCGGGTGCGCTCGCCCAGCGCGCCCAGCGAGCAGGTGTTGAGGTAGATGCGGTCCCGGAAGATCGGGAACTCGCTCCGGTAGCGCGCCAGGGCATGAGACGCCGCGGTGCGATCGGCCGCGAGGCCGCTTGCGAGCGCCATAGGCGCTCAATATACAGGAACTATGCGGACGGCCGCGAGTTGGACCGTGTTCTACGCGAAGCTGGCGTTACGAGCCGCAGTGAACCCGCGCTTGGCCCTCGACCTGCTGCGCCTCGCGTGGAGCTTCCGCGCGCGCGGTTGGTACGCTCACCCACCGTTCTTGCCGTTGCCGCCTCGCGAGTACCTGCGGTGGCGCATGTTCACGGCGTATGGCGACGAGGCAGCGGTGCCGCCCGTCGATGATGTCGTGAACTTCGCCCGCTGGCGACGGGAGACGATGGGGGTATGAACCCCATCGAGCAAAGCGTCGCGGTGAAGCGCCGCGCGACCGAGGTCGGGTTCGACGCCGTCGGCATCACTGCCCTCGAGCGGAACGCCCACGCCGCCGAGCTCGATCGCTGGCTCGCCGCCGGCCACGCCGCCACGATGACGTACCTCCACCGCCAAGCGGAGAAACGTAAAGAGCCCTCGCGCATCCTTCCAGAAGCTCGCGTCGCGGTGGTCACCCTCACGAACTACTTTCACGGCCGCCCCCTCGCCCTCCCCCTCCCCCATGCCGGTCCCGCCGGCGTCGCTCAATACGCCTGGTCCGCCGACTACCACCGGGTGCTCCAGCCCCGCCTGGCGCGCCTCGCCGCCGCCATCCGCGACCTTGCGCCCGGTGCCGCCACGCGCTGTTACGCCGACGCCGGCCCAGTCCCCGAGCGCGAATTGGCTCAGCGCGCCGGCCTCGGCTGGATCGGCAAGAACATGATGCTGATCGATCCGACGGTCGGCTCCTTCACGTTCATCGGAGTCGTGCTGACCGATGCCGACCTGGCGCCGGACCAGCCCTTCGAGGCTGATCGCTGCGGCACATGCCGCCGCTGTCTCGACGCCTGTCCCACCGACGCGTTCGCTGCACCTCGCGAACTCGACGGCCGACGCTGCATCGCCTACCTCACCATCGAGAAGCGCGGCGACTTCACTGCCGCGGAGCGGGCGATGGTGGGCGAGTGGGTATTCGGCTGCGATGTGTGCCAGGACGTCTGCCCGTGGAACGTGAAGTTCGCCCGTCCGGCGACCGATCCCGCGCTCGCGCCACGGCCCGAGCTCAGAGCCCCCGATCTCGCAGCGCTGCTCGCCGCTGACGAAGCCGAATTCCAACGCTGCTACGCCGACACTCCCTTCGCGCGACCCGGTGTCGCCGGCATGCGCCGCAACGCCGCAGCCGCTCTCGCCAACCACGACCGGTCCTCATGAAAGCCGCCCAGAGCGCTTCGACACCCGAGCGGCTGGCCGAGCTACAACATCTGCTCGCCGATGGGCTCGCCCGCATCGACCCGCACCACCGCCTGCTTGGTCGGCCGGTGGGGTACCGCCTGATCGACGGGCAGACCTGCGAGATCACCTACCGCGATGTGCCGGGGATCGCCGAAGCGGAAGTGCTCGGCGTGAAGCGCCTGCTGGGAAGGGATTGTTACTGCAGCGTCTCGCCCCAGACGGCGGAAACGATCAGCGTGCGATTCGTGCTGTCGCTGAAATAGCGTTCGCCGCATCCGCCCTGGTTACTACGGGAGTATTCAGTATGCGCTGTCTTGCCATCGCCCTGTGCCTGCTCTCCAGCGCGGGCTCCAGCCTCGCAGCCCAAACCCCGTACCGCACACCCCCGCAGGTGGTCATCGACATTCTCGACGCGCCGCCCGCCCCAGCGGTCAGCGTGAGCCCCGACCGCCAATGGCTGCTATTGCTGGAGCAGCGCAGTATGCCAACGATCGCGGAGCTTGCCCGCCCGATGCGGCGGCTCGCCGGCAGCCGCATCGATGCACGCAACAACGGGCCACACCAGCCCTCGCTCATCACCGGCTTGGTGTTCGAGCACGTGGCCGACGGGGCCCAGCGCCGGATCACGACGCCGGCCAGCGGCATTGGCTTCCCGAGCTGGTCACCCGACGGGCAGCGCATCGCGTTTACGATCTCCGGCGATAGCGCGATCGCCCTGTGGGTCGCGGACGTGGCGACCGCCCAGGCCCGGCAGCTCGCCATCCCGCCGCTCAACGCGGCCAGCGGCCCGCCATGCCAGTGGATGCCCGACAGCGCCCGCCTGCTATGCCTGTTCGTGCCCGACGGCCGCGCTCCCCCGCCGCCAGCGCCCGACGTGCCCACCGGGCCGACGGTCCAGGAGACCTCGGGCCGTCCCGCGCCGGCCCCCACGTACGAAGATCTGCTGGCGAGCGAGCGTGACGAAGCGTTGTTCGACTACTACTTCACCGCCCAGCTCGCGTTGGTCGATGCGACGACCGGCGCGCGGACGCGAGTCGGCGCGCCGCTGGTGTTCGACCGCACGGACCCCGCGCCGGGGAGCGAATATCTGTTGATCGTAAAGACGTTGCGGCCGTACTCGTATCTCGTTCCGGCCGAGCGTTTCCCCAAGCAGCTCGAGATCTGGAACATGAAGGGCGAGCTCGTCCGCACGCTTGCCGCGCTGCCGCTCGCCGAGAATGTCCCGCTCCGCGGCGTGCGCACCGGTCCACGGGCCGTCGCCTGGCAGCCGGAGACGCCCGCGACCCTCGTCTGGACGGAGGCGCTGGACGGCGGGGACCCCCGCACCAAGGTCCCACATCAGGACCGCGTCGTGCGTCTGGCGGTCCCGTTCGCCGGTGACCCCGTGGAGCTGGCGCGACTCGAGAAGCGCTACGCCGGGATGGTGTGGGACGACCAGGGTCTGGCATTGCTTTCGCAGTACGACCGGGAGCACCGCTGGACGAAGACGTGGATCCTGGACGCGCGCCCGGCGAGCGTCACGCCCTCCCCGCAGATCCTGTGGGACCGGAGCGCCGAAGACCGGTACGGCGACCCCGGCACGCCCCTGACCCGCAGCACGCTAGCCGGCAACCGGGTGTTGCAGCGGAGCGGCGACTGGATCTACTTGGCGGGGTCGGGCGCCTCGCCGCAGGGCGAGCGGCCGTTCATCGACCGCTTGAATCTGCGCACGAGGCGGACGGAGCGAATGTGGCGCGCTGACACCGTCCATTACGAGGCTGTCGTCGCTCTGCTGGACGACGCCGGCAGCGAGGCCCTGACCCGTCGCGAGTCGCGCGCCGAGCCGCCCAACTACTTCGTGCGAGGGTTGGGCAGCGGCCGGCTCCGCCCGCTCACCGATTTCAAGGACCCAGCGCCCCAGCTCAGCGGCGTTCGGAAGCGGCTGGTGACCTACACGCGCGAGGACGGCATCCCGCTGTCGGGAACTCTGTATCTCCCACCAGGCTATGCGCCCGGCACGCGGCTGCCACTCGTGATGTGGGCCTACCCGACCGAGTTCGTCTCGGCGGCGGCCGCGGGCCAGGTCACCGCAGCTCCTAACCGCTTCAACCTCGTCCGCGGCCCCTCGCAGCTGCTGCTCCTAACCCAGGGCTACGCCGTATTCGATGACCCGAAGATGCCGATCCTGGGGGGCGACACGGCTAACAACCACTATGTCGAGCAGCTCGTGATGAGCGCCCGGGCTGCCGTGAAGGCGGTCGTCGACCTCGGCGTCGCCGACCCCGACCGCATCGGCGTCGGCGGGCACAGCTACGGCGCGTTCATGACGGCGAACCTCCTCGCCCACACCAACCTGTTCCGGGCGGGCGTCGCTCGCAGCGGCGCCTACAACCGCTCCCTCACCCCGTTCGGCTTCCAGAATGAGGAGCGGACCTTCTGGGACGCGCCGCAGGTGTATCTGCGGATGTCGCCGTTCGTCCATGCCGACTGCATCAACGCGCCGATTCTCCTCATCCATGGCGAGGCCGACAACAACCAAGGCACCTTCCCGATGCAGTCCGAGCGGCTCTACGCCGCGCTCAAAGGCCTGGGGAAGACGGCAAGGCTCGTCCTGCTGCCCCTCGAAGCCCACGGCTACACCGGGCGCGAATCGGTGTTACATGTGGTGGCGGAGATGTTCGATTGGGTGGACAAGTACGTGAAGAACGCGAGACCTAGAGCAGCAGGAGTGAGCAGTAACTAGACAGACGCCAAGCCGCTAAGGGGAAGGTCAGGGCTGCGCGCGAAGCGCACCTCTCGAGGCTCCTACCAGCTCAGCCGCTCCGCGACATGGCGAGTCCGTCTTCTCCTCCTTCCAGCCTGATCACTGGTAGTTCCGGCGGATTCCCCCAGCGAAAGGGAATCGCCGACGTCCCCACACCCGCTGATATGTAGAGCCAGGTATCGCCGACCTGCTTCAGCCCATGCAGGTACCTCCCGCCGAATTGCGACGGCACTGTGAGGGGCCCGATGAGCGGCCAATGCATTTGGCCGTTGTGCGTGTGGCCAGAGAGCATCACGTCCACCCGCACGCCGCGCGGCACGTATTCGATCAGGTCGGGATTGTGCGAGAGCACGACCCGTGGTAGGGCAGCTGCGACTCCGGCCAGGGCGTCGTCGAGGCGCACCGCCCCGTGCGCGAAGTCGTCCACTCCCGCGATCGCGAGCGCTGCGCCGTCCCGTCGCACCAGGCGGTGTCGGTTCGTCAGCACCTCAATCCCGCACGCTGCCAGTGTCGCCGTCACCGCCTCGGCGTCGACCCAGTGGTCGTGATTGCCGAGCACCGCGACCGCTCCGTCGCGCCCCGCGCCGGCGAAGCGCCGCAGCGGGCCGAACAGCCCGGTCAGCTCGCGCCGCGAATGGCTCACAAAGTCGCCGCCCAGCGCCACGAGGTCCGGAGCGAGCGCCGTCGTCCGCGCCGCGACCTCGTCTAGCCACCACGTCGGGACGGTGCGGCTATGATGTAGGTCGGTGACGAGCGCGATGCGGTAGCCCGCGAAGGCGGCGCCGAGACCGCGCACACGCACTGAGATCTCCGGCACGCGGAGCTCGGCCGGGACCCAGCGCACGAATGGCGAACACAGCCGCTCGACCACGAGGCCGAACGGCACCTTCACCCAGCGCTCCCAGCGCGGCGGCCGCGGCTCGCGACTGGGTGGATAGCGGCGGGGATGGACGAGCGGCCCGATCACCGCGCGGCGACGCGCGCGACGATGTCGTAGAAGAAGTGGACCCCAAAGGTGAGATTGGCGAGACTGACTCGCTCGTCGTTGCCGTGCACGCCGCGCCCTTCCGCGTCGTTCAGCGGAAACGGTGAGACTCCGTAGCTCACGATGCCGAGGGCGAGAAAGGCCTCCGGCGCCTGCCCAGGCAGGAGCCGCACGTCGAGCACCGCGCTGGCCACCGGCGGAATCACGTTGGTCTTGTCGCTCGCCTTGAGCCCCGTGATCGAAATGGTGTTCCGGAGCAGCGCGTTGAAGGTGAGGTCGCTCGTGAGCCGTCGAGCCGCCACCGAGTCCTGGATCGCCACACGCACGTTCGCGAGCGCCGCCCGCCGCCCCGAGTCGACCTCGATCTCGGCCAGGTCGTGGAAGTAGCGCTCCACCGTCGGCGTCACGACGAGCGGCGTTTGGAACGCCGCGATGCGCGCCAGCGTCCGTACCAACCGGTGCACTGGGTTGTCCGGCGTAGGCCGCGAGCCGTGCCCCGCCGTGCCGTGCGTCGTGAGCTCCAGCCAGAACGGCGACTTCTCCGTGGTGCCGACTCCCACGTACTCGACGTGCCCTGCCTCATCGGCGCGGATCGTGCCGCCTTCGTTCAGCAGAAACTCCGCGTCCCGCAGCAGTTCGGGGTGCTGCTCCACCATCCAGCCGGCGCCTACACCGGCGCCGATCTCCTCGTCCGCGGTGGCGAGGAAAATGATATCGCGCCGCAGTGGGACGCCGGCCCGCTTCAGCGCGACCATGCTCAGCAGCTCGACGATCCCCTCCCCTTTCATGTCGAGCGCCCCGCGGCCCCACACGTAGCCCTCCCGGATCGCGCCCGCGAACGGGTCCACACGCCAGAACTCGGGCGAGGCCAGGACCACGTCCATGTGGTTGAGCAGGATCAACGGTCGCGCGCTGCCGTCGCCCTTGAGCCGGGCGTACAGATTGGCTTTCCCCGGGACGGGCTCGAAGATCTGGCTCTCCAGCCCGTCCCGGCGCAACACAGCGGCTAGCCATCGCGCTGCCTGCAGCTCGTTGCCCGGCGGGTTGGTCGTGTTGATCCGGATATACTGGGACAGCAGGGCCGCGGCCTCGGCCCCGAGCCCTTGCCAATCCTCAACGCGAGGCTGCCCACGCAGCTCCGTCCGGGACGGGAGCGCTGGTGCGTCCGCCACAGGAGCCGGGACCGGAGAGACGGGATTGTGGGCGCACGCGGCAAGCAGAGCCAGCAGTGCCACCGGACGACTCGTCATGCGATATCCCCCATCGAGGCCTGCCCCCCCCACCCACCCCCAACCCCCCTGGTTAGAGCGTGCGACTCTCTCCGTGCGCAAGGATCCACAGATCCTCCTGCGCGAGTCCGGCTGCCTGCCAGGCGCGCTTCGCCCGCAACGGCGGCTCGTCCATCGGCTCGTCGGTGAGCTTGAAGGTGCCCCAATGCATCGCGACCATCACAGTCCGCCGCCCCGTCACCCCCAGTCGAGCGGCCACCAGATCGCGTAATGCCTGAACCGCCTCTTCCGGATTCATGTGGACCGGCTGCATGAACCAGCGCGGTTGGTAGGCTCCGATCGGCAACAGCGCCACGTCGAACGGGCCGAACCGCTCGGCAATCGCGCCGAAGACGGGGTGATACCCCGTGTCACCGGCGAAAAGGACGCGACGCGGGCCGCTCGCGAGCGACCACCCGCACCATAGGGTCTTGTCCCGATCGCCGAAGCCGCGCGCGCTAAAGTGCTGCGCCGGTGTACACCCGATGACGAGACCGCCGACGCGCGTCTCCTGCCACCAGTCGAGCTCCTCTACCTGCCCTGCCCCCCGCGCCCGCAGGAACGGGGCGAGACCGAGCGGCACCAGCCAGCGGGCGGCGGGCTCGCGCGAGACGAGCCGCCGCACCGTCGCGTCGTCCAGGTGGTCGTAGTGGTTGTGGGAAATCAGGACGACGTCGATCGGCGGCAGCGCGTCGAAGGAGATGCCGGGAGGCGCCCAGCGCCGCGGCCCGGCAAACCTGACCGGCGAGGCGCGCTCGCTCCAAACGGGGTCGGTCAGAACGTTCAACCCACCGACTTGCAGCAGAAAGCTCGCGTGTCCGACCCAAGTGGTCACGATACGCCCCTCGCTCGCCCGAGGCCGCGCAAACGCCGGCGTGGTGGAGCGGAAGACCGATGGATCGGGTTGCGCCGGCAATGGCTTCGTCAGACGATCGAGCTGCCAACGGAGCATCCCGGACAGGCGCAGCTGCAGTGTGCTGTTCGGCCAGGGGTTCCGATAGCGGCCGTCTACGTGGTGTTCCGGGGTCATCCCAGCCCGCCTGCGAGCTGAGCCGCCTCCGGTCGCCGTCGCAGCGTCTGCATCGCTAACACACCAAGCGCCGGTCCAATCGCGAGCAGGCTCATGCTCCAACGCCACCCTATAGAGGAAGCAACCACGGGCAGCAGATAGATCGTTACGCAGGTGAGCAGGAAGCCGAGGCTCGTCTGCAAGGTGAGCGCGGTGCCCACGTAGGCCGATGGCGCGAGCTCGCTCACCGCGGCTGAGAACTGCGCCGAGTCGGCAACCACGCTGAACCCCCAAAGCAGCAGGAGCGGGACCAGCGCCCAAAGTGGCTCTCCAAACAGCATGCCGACAGTTAGGGCACAGCAGCCCGACAGCACCATCGCCCAACTCGTCACCCATGTACGCCCGAGCCGGTCGGCGTACTTCCCACCGAGCCAACTGCCGATCGCCCCTACGCCCACGACAAAGAACGTGACGAGGGCGGGGAGTGCCGACAGCCGGGCATCGTCCGTTCCGCGCCGCGCGGCCTCGCTCGCCGCAACGAACGTCGCGATCCAGGTCCACATCGCGTACAACTCCCACATGTGACCGAGGTACCCAAGGTTCGCGAGCAACACCGCGCGATCGCGCACCAAGTGCGGCACAGCCGCCCATGAGAACGGCGGGGATGGCGCGGCGTAGGGGCCCTCGTTCGGGATGCGCAGCACCACCACGCCCCCCAGCACGGCCGAGGCCGCGGCAATCTCTAACACCCCCCGCCACGCGTCGCCCGGCACGAGCCAGCGCGCGAGATGCGGCGTCGCCGATCCGAGGGTGAGCGCGCCGACGAGGATACCGATCGCCCAACCGCGCCCCTCCCGAAACCATCCTGCGGCGAGCTTCATCCCCGGGGGGTACACACCGGCGAGAGCTGCGCCGGTAAGAAAGCGCCATGCGATCGCCGGCTCTGCCCTCCCCGATGTGGCGACGCCCAAGGTAGCGAGCGCCGCGAGCGTGGCACTCCCCGCCATGAGCCGGCGGGCCGACCACCGGTCCGAGAGGAGGAGCACAGCGCTCACCCAGGCGCCGGCGACGAAGCCAAGCTGCACCGAGCTGGTCAGCGCTGCCGTCCCTGCCGGTGAGAGCTGCCACAGCCGGGTCAGTGCCGGTGCTACCGCGGACGCACTGAACCACGGGGCCATCGCAAGCAGCTGCGCTGCGGCGAGCAAGGCGAGGACCCGCCGCGCCGTCACAGCCCGGTCGGGTGATCCAGGAACACCCAGGGGAGCCCGAACTGCGCCTGGACGTGTTCGGCGAGCGCCTTCACGCCCATCGTCTCAGTCGCATAGTGGCCGCCCAGGAACACATTGCGGCCGAGCTCCTCGGCCTCGAAGTAGCAGTGGTGCGTGCCCTCACCCGTGATGAATGTGTCGAGCCCTGCGGCCGCGGCCTGCCCGATCATCCCGCCCGCGGCGCCGCTCACGATCCCTACGCGCTGGATCGTCTCGGGACCAAACGGCAGCACCTTGGGGGGTGTGCCGAGCACGCGCGCGAGCCGCTGCCCCAGCTCAGCACGCGACAGAGCGAGCTCGCCCCACACACCGATCGCGACGCCGTGCGTCTCGCCGAATTCGCCCTTGATCGCGACGCCGAGCGCTCGCGCGAGCAGCGAATTGTTGCCGACCTCGCGATGGAGATCCAGTGGCAGGTGCGCGCTATACAGCGCGATGTCGTGGCTCACGAGCCCTCCGACACGGCGCAGCTGCGGGCCGGTGAGCGGCCGGAGTCCACCCCAGAACAACCCATGATGCACGATCAGGAAGTCGGCCCCCTGCTCCGCCGCGAGGCGCACCGTCGCCTCGCATAGGTCCACCGCCGCGGCCACTCGTGTGACCTCTCCCCGGCCACCAACTTGGAGTCCGTTCAGGGCTTCGGAAGAGTCGGGGACCTCCCGGACCCGCAGGTACTCGTCGAGGTAGCCGACCAGTTGCGACAGCTGCATGGAGTGAGGTCCCGACGACGGGTCAGAACTCTAGACAGCGAGGCGACAGTAACCGTGTACTTTGGCGACAGTTAATCCACAAATACGGGTGAGATACCCACAAAGCGCGTTTCCAAAGCATTGACCGACAGCGAGATAGACTATCCACAAGAGAAAGAACAGAGTATGTGGATATCCCGATCAGCTCTAGCTTAACGGCCTACTTGGGACGACAACTTCCCGACAAGTGGGCGCTCCTCCTGCAGCTCGGCAGCCTCCGCACCCATGTGCAGAACCCCATTGATCTCGCCACCCTCCTGCACGAAGAGGCGGCGCGTGGTGATGTCGCCATGCACGACACTGGTGGCCTGAAGCTCCACCCGCTCCGTTGCCTGGATGCCGCCGCGCACTTCCCCACCGACGATCGCCTCGCGGGTGAAGATGTCTCCTTCCACCAGCCCACCCTTGGCGACTAGCACCTGGCGTGCGGCGCGGATCGTCCCGACGATCGACCCCTCGACCTTCACGACACCGTCAGCCGAGACGTCACCCTCAACCCGCATCCCCGTACCGATAATCGACAGCCCGGCGTCGGAGTCCGCACCCCCGTGTTGCTTTTCCGTAAAGATCGCCATCTCAGTTCCCCTCTTTCACGACTGTCAGGGGGTCGACTGACCGCTTCGCCCGCCGAATCTCGAAATGCAGGTGCGGCGCCGTGGAACGACCCGAGTTGCCGGTCAAGGCGATCACCTGCCCCGCCAGGACGGCCTCTCCTTCGTTGACCAGGAGCCGCGAGGCGTGTCCATACATGGTCTCATACCCATCCGGATGTCGCAAGAGCACGTACAACCCGTAATCGACATCCGTCCCCGCCGCGGCCACGGTGCCGCCTCCGGCAGCCCGCACCGCCGTGCCCACCGGAACTGCGATGTCGATCCCCGGGTGCGATTCCGCGGGATCCCCAGGGCGCACCTGACCCCGGGTCACGAATCCCTGCACATCGAGCGGCCAATGGCTCGGAGCTGAAGGTCCCGTCTCGTAGCGCGGTGGGGCCTGTGGCGGCCGTGCTGACACGCCGCTGGCTCGCATCAACTCCTCCGCCCCGCCGGCGCCGCCACTCCCCCCTGCCCCCCCCGCGCCCCCACTACCCGCGCTCCGAACTCCAGTCGTT
>WNFC01003810.1_pt1 | contig 23281 bp, 24 predicted proteins | sample 5400541 | NCBI WGS metagenome assembly WNFC01 (sample SAMN13153342, study PRJNA577476) | soil metagenome | isolation source: 120 cm saprolite under Douglas fir tree site 2 hole 2 replicate 1 | place: USA:California | collected 2015-04-18
GCCCTTCTTGCCTCGATCTCATCACCTTGTTGCGCAAAGAAGTTGCCGAACACCCTGAACTGCTTCAGCAACTCGCCGTCCAGTACAACACTGCACACTTGATCCAGGCTGCCAACGCCTGAAAATGTAGAAACTCCAGGCACCGGCTTTAGCCGGTGCCACTCAAGCCGGCACCATCTCATCGAGCTGGATCAGGATGCCGTCCGGATCCTCGACGAACGCGGTGCGCAGCGTGCCCTGCTTGGTTTTTACGCCGGTATGTGGTGCTGCGGCGAACTTCACGCCTTTGCTCTTGAGTTCCTCGCAAATCGCATCCAGCCCCTTAACCCAGACGCCAAAGTGCGAGATGCCAACCTGATCGGCCTTGATCGCCGAGCCGGTTGGCGGCGAGCCCAGAGGCGCAACCAGCGCAATCACTGGCGCCTCTTCGCTCATGCCGTACGGCGCGGAAGTCTCCTTCCCATAGCGCAGGACCGCGATGCGATACTGGCGGCCGCTCAGTTCCGAGATTCCACCCTCGTATTGGGTGCCGCCGAATTCGGTGACCTCCTGGGCGACCTGGAAGCCGAGCAGGTCGCGGTAGAAATGGAGCGAGCGTTCGTAATCCCTCACCCCCAGTGCCACGTGCGACAAACTCCTGGGATTCATGGCATCCTCCTGTGGTGTTTAAAGCTGTCAGCGCTCAGCAATCATGCATAACCCACTGCCTCGTAAACAGCAGTAGTGAGCGGTAACTACTCATCATCTGTCATCCCGACCGAAGCGGAGGGATCGCGCGCCGGAGACGGCGCGCAGGCGGAGACTCTCGCAAAAACTCGCGTCCCATTGGAGCTTTTACGCAAGCACGCGAGTTCGGAGGATGCGCCCCCGAAGGCGGGGCGCGATCCCTCCGCTTCGGTCGGGATGACGGAAACGGACCTCGCAGGGACTTTACTGAGAACCACCAGGTACTCCGTGAGCTGATCGCTGACTGCTGACCGCTCTCTCAACGCAACATTGAGTCCCAGCCTTTCCAATATAATTCCCCGAAGCAGCGCACCTCGGTCAGGAATTCGTTCCACTCACGCTCAGTAGTCAACAGCCGCTCGATTAATTTTCTGCCGGTGCTGGCATGCTCGCGGTCGGCCTCCACATGCCCCGAGAAGAAACGCAGCGCCTCGGGTTTCATTCCGTAATACGTTTGCAGGCCATCGAGCATTTTTTCGCAGGCTTCAGAAAAGCCGCCTTCCAGGATCCCGGCCGCGCCGGAGTAGCGAACCTTTTGAGTCATCATCAGCCAGAAGTAGGCGTTGACCGCACGGGCGGTGGTCGATGCGCTGGAATGCTCGAGTTCCTCGCGTGACAAGCCCAAGCCTCTTTCCCAGAACTCGAACAGCAGTGCGGCATGTCCCGCGGTGCGTGTATGCAGACCCATCGCTTCCTCGGCGAAGTTTTCCGCCATCATTTCGGCCCCGACCGCATCCAACTTCGCCATACTGCAGTAGCCCTGGGCGATATAAGGGCCTGAATCGCGCACAGTCATTTCGTAGTGCTCGATCGCAAACTGCCTAAGCTCCTGAGTGCTGGCTTTGCCTTCGTGGACCGCTTGCACGAAGGGGTGATGACCAATGTTGAACTCGTCGGCAAGTTTCTCCACTTCGCGCCAGAAGGTTTGGGTGTCCATACATCAACCCTCAACTCGGATGGCAGGAGATAAGAGAAAGGGAAGAGCCCTTCTTCCCCTCCTCTCTCTTCGCTCAACAGGGCGCCTGTCCAGCTCGGCTCTCAGCTCCCGGCTTTCCTCCTAGTAATAGGCAGACAAGGCGCCTGTCTTACTCAACCATGCGGCGTAGTATCTCAGGGTCGAACTTGCCGGACGACGGTTCGAAGCGTCTGAGTTCTGACTCCGCCACGCCTGCATGATATTTGAGTGCCAGATCGTCAGGGTCGAAGGCCATTCCTATCGGGTTTTTCCCAAGCTGATTGCGCATCCAGTCGTGCCATTGAGACTTCTCGACGTTGTCAATCGACAGCTCGACACCGTTGTCGTCAGGGTCTCGATAATATAGCGACATCGACAAGCCGTGATGGATTGGGACTCTCGGCGTGATGCCGGCTGCCTTGAGCCGTTCGTAGGTAGTGATCCATTCGCCGAACGTGGAATAGAAAAATGCCGGATGATCGAGGCCGGCGCTGCCCTTGGGCTTCTCGACCAGTCCCGGCACCTGGGCGAAGGCGATACGATGATGCTCTTCGTCGTAGGTCATGAAGACCAGAAAATCGTTCTCGTACATAACCTCGGCGTTGAGTACAGCCTTATACCAGTCGACCATTTCCTTCAGCCGGGTGGTGCGAAACACGGCATGCGAAAGCTTCGCGGGTGATATCGGACGGGCGCCGCCGCCATTCGCTGATTCGCTACTCATTGCAGATTCTCCTTGGTTGGTATCGCGAACACTTGTTGGCTAGTGTATTTCCACTCTGCTCTATTCCCGGGATTATCCCGCTTCCTCGCGGGCAGGTTGCGCTACCAGTCTGATTGTTGCAGGCGCGCCTTCCGCCGGCGTCGACCTGGCTTTCGGCCGATAGCCAAGGCGCGACGAGATATTCCCAGCCGCTTTTACTACCTGCGCAGCGAGGTCCGGCAGCCGGTTGCGGGTAATGCGACTGGCGGGACCGGTGATAGTGATCGAGGCGATGACATTACCACTATAGTCACGGACCGGGGCGGCGATGCCGCGAACGCCCTCGTGAGCTTCCTCATCATCGACTGCATAGCCCTGCTCGGCGACCCGCCGCAGTTGCGCCTTGAGGAGTGCTGGCGATGTGATGGTCTTCGGGGTTAACGGCTTGAGCTCGGTTGTGCCCAGGTAGGCGGCCAGGGCCTCGGACGGCAGATACGCCAGAATCGCCTTGCCGACGCTGGTGCAATAGGCGGGATGCCGTCCACCGACCGGGGTTGCAATGCGTAGGGCGAAGCTGCTTTCGACCTTGGCGATATGCACTATCTCCGACTCATGCAGCAAACACAGATGGGCCGTTTCGCCGGTCGTGGTGGCAAGTTCATCAAGTGCGGGCCTGGCGTACTTCTCGAATCCACAGCCGGCCATCGCAATCGCGCCGAGTTCAAACAACCGTATGCCAATGCGATACGCGCCCGTAGCCTCGTCGAACTGGACGAAATGATGGCGCCGCATCACCTCCAATAGCCGGTACACGGTGCTTTTGTGCAGGCCGGTCGCGGCGGTAATTTCGGTCAGCCGCAACTCAGGCCGCTCCAGGCGGAAGCAGTCCAGAAGACGGGCGGCCCGATCCAGTACCTGGATCGAATAAACCGGGCCCCGGGATTTTCTAATTGCCATATGAAACCGCATCTCGCGATGTGAACTGGTCCTAGCGCAGAATAGAGACGGCGTCAATTGGAATTCGGCCGTGAAACTTGCCCGCTGGTCCGCGAAGAAGAACATTCTCAGCGCTACCTGACGAAATGCGTTCAATTTCGTCGGCTAGTCGTCTACCCGATAAATAGCTTTACGCAGTCGGGTGCAGACAACCCAACTCACCTCCCCTGGTCAGATGTTTCGGGGGTCCGTTGCGCGCGATCCCTCCAATTCGGTCGGGATGACAGAATCTGATGTCGCTACAAGCCCCTGCTTTCATGGCAGAGGGAGGGATTCAGGACGACGCCAGCTTCGCACTGCGCAGCAGCGTGGCGCCGCGCCAAAGTCCGTCAGCTATCCCCTCCCCTACCGGTCTGCGGCGGGGATAGGGTTCTCGAAGGCTAACTCGCTGATCTCAAGACCGTCTCACCGCGGCTTCCGGCCTGAGTGATTCCCGCACTTCCTCGTCGCTTGGCCACCATTCCGGGCGCTCGATTTCGGTGACTCGCTCGCGAATGAATTTTTTCGGAGCCTCGATGTGGTAGAGCTTGCGCGCATTCTCACCGAGGAATTTCGATTGATAGGCCTCCGGTAGCTCACACTCGCGCATAGTCGCGATCGCCCGCCAGGCGTCGTCGCCGTCGTGATGGTAGACATCGGAGGACCACGCCAGGATGTTCTCGTAAAACTCGGGCAAGCGCGACGGCGGCGCCTCGTCGCCCTCGAAACCGGTGACGCAATGCTCAAAGAAAGTCTCGCTCGGCAGACGTTTGAGCGGCGCCAGCCGGCGATCATTGCGGTAGAGTTTGTGGGCCTTGTCACACTCGTCCAGCAAAAAACTCAGCCAGGTGGACGAAGCCTCGAAGACCGCCGCCCGGATCTTCGGGTAGCGTTCAAAGAAGCCCGACATTAACACGATTGTGACCCATAGCGACGCTTCGGCCTCAAAGTTCTGAACGTTAGTCAGGAAGTTGTGGGGAAGTTCGGCCGAGCTGGCGGTCAATGCGATCAACTCCGAGCCGGAGTACTGCTCAGCGTAGCCAGGCGGCTTCAGCACACCCAGCGCGGGAAATGGGTGCATGCCATAGACCACGCCGGTCTCTTCCATCGCGTGCCACACTCGCCCGTACTTGGGCTGAGCCGGATAATTGCCCATTGCGTCGATCGGCCGAATCAGACCGACCCGGCAGCCTTTGGCAGCCACCCGGTAAAGCTCCTGCTCGGCGAATTTCGCGTCTTGCATCGGCAGCAGCGCCGCGAAGTAAAGCCGCTCGGGATCGGCCTGGCAATACTCGAAAGCCCAGTCGTTGTAGGCCTTGCACATCGCCCGCGCGCCCATTGCGTTCTGGATCCATGGATAGGCATCGAAGTCGGTAGGAATGATCATCACCTGGTCGATACCCTGGATATCCATATCGCGCAGTCGCGGCTCAGGCAGATAGGAGCCCTTGTGATCGAGGCAGTCTGCTTGTTCCTTGGTTATCGGGTTCTTGCGCCGGAAATTACGCACGTTCAAGGCGCGCTGGATGTCGTGATTGAGACCGGGACCCGCCAGTGCGAGCACGTTGAGCATCCCGGGCCTGCCATGGATTGCCGAGCTGGGGCCATCGTAGCCAAGCCCGTTAACGATAAGCCGTTTGCTTGGGGGATCGAGCCAGATGCTGCCTTTGAGCGCTTCGAATTCATCTTTGGTCAAATAGTCCTTGGCGCGCTCCCATAACCACGGCGGTTCAGTAATGTGCGCATCACAGTCAAAAGTCGGGAATTCCTTGGTCATCGGTGGGAACTTCTGAACGGGCATGACATCCCTCCGCGTCGTCGGCAACGAAATCGTTGAGCCTGTTTAACCCTAATTCCTGGTGGAAAGGAGTCAAGCGGTGCAGCTTGCACTCGACTAAGAACCGCTCTGTCCTTCTTAGCCGCGGGTCTTTTGCTGCCACATTCTTAACCGAAGAAATTCGGCCGGTGGCAAGATGCTGACTTCCTGGTAAGGATTCAACCGCAAGAGGTCTTGATCGCCGGTTACAATTACTGTGGCTCCTACATCCAAAGCACATTCCAAGATGCGGTTGTCGTCGGGATCGTCGACCGCGGTTACGACGCCCTTCGGCGCCACCACTTGGGCAAGGTTCCACACCGGAATGCAGGCTTGCGCCATCGGCCGCCTCCCCCAGTGGAATTTCTGCAGAAGGATCCGCTCCGTCTCATCCTGTATGGCTTGAGAAATCACCAGGGTATAAGCCGCTGCTTCTGCCAGTTGCACGACACGCCGCGGGTTACCGCCGAAGACGAAAGCCGAAATGAAAACATTAGTGTCGAGAACGACCGATATCACCGGTTTACGGCCCGGCGCTTCGACTTTTGCTCCTTGCGGTGTTCTTTAACGATGCTCGCCACATCTCCTTCGGTGATTCCGAGCGCTTTGGCTTTGGACCTGCCGTACGCGTTGATCGCGTCCCATTCCCGTTCGCGTTGGTAACGACGAAGCGCTTCCCGAATCAGCTCGCTCATTGTGCGGTGCTCGTTCTTGGCCAAACGCTCTGCTTCGGCCAACATTGCCGGAGGAAGCGTGATTGAAATCACCTTACTCGTGCGCATTAACGAACCTCGTTTTGGGAAGTCGTGCTAAGTATGACAGAGTATGGCGCAATGAGCACTAGCTTAACTTGTGCGCCTTGCCCTTGGCCGTTAGCTTCCGCATGTCCTGCGGATTGATCGCCGTAGTATATTCACGACGAAGTTCTCGCGCCCAACGAAACCAAGCAGCGTCTTGACGTGCAGCAGAGACTGGTTTCCGCGGCTCGATTCGCGTTTTGCATTCAAGCTCATCTAAGGAATGAGATAAGCATGAAATCCAATACCGCCGGCAAATCATCGTTCACCCTTGCGGCGAAGGAGCACGCGCAAGTCCGGCGATTGCGACGCCTGCTCAAGGCGCGCTCCAATACAGAAGTAATTCGCCGTGCGCTGAAACTACTGGAGGAATCTGTCTCACGCGAGGAGCTTCGCCGGCACTTCCGCGAGGCCTCGGCACAAGTGCGACCTTCGACCCTGAGCGCGGTACAAGAGCTGGATCCGTTGGTGGGCGAGGGCCTCGAAGATGGCTGACAGGTCCCCACGGCGGGGAGAGCTCTGGTCGGCCGACCTGACTCTCCGGCGGGGCAGCGAGCCGGGAAAGGTCCGGCCGGTCGTCGTGGTCCAGTCGGACCTCCTGAACGAGACCGACCATCCGAGCACGTGGATCCTTCCCTGTACGACCCAACTCGTGGGAGGCAACGTCCTGCGCGTCGAGCTGCCCGCACGCATCGCGGGGAACGCGCGCGGATGCGAAGTTATGATTGATCAGTCTCGCGCGATCGACCGGCGACGGCTGTTGCGGCCGCTCGGCCTCCTGCCTGAGACGGTGATGAGGGAGGTTTCCGAAAAGTTGCGCCGCGCGGGCGATCTTTAATCGCTCGACGGGAGTTTCTAGATTCCGGAGCTAGCGCCGCTAAAGGCAGCGCGGTCCGATGCCCGAGGAATTAGTGGGACAGGCGTCTCTGCCGATAGCCTGCCCTGAGGAGCCAGGCGGCGACGAATGGGAAGATGCGCGAGCGTCTTTTGCTCGCGCATCCCTTTTACAGCCGCTCACCGGCCCAACGGCCCGCCCCAGGGGTAGTCCCCGATCTCAGGCCAGCGCTTCTAGGGATTTCCGACAATGAGCTCCTCCCGACCTCGACCGAGCCGCCGGTAACAAAATAAGTAACCTCGTCGTACCTCCATGAGAAAGCTTTCTGCGGTAACAAAATTCCATGACTTAGTCGCGGTGGCGCGGGCGAAGACGCCCACGCGTCGTTGACAGGCAGAGACGCCTGTCCCACTAATTTCCAGCCATCAATTGGAACCTTGCCTTTGCGGATTTCCTACGGATTGATCGCCGTACTCCTAAGATTGACGACGAACTTTTCGCGCTGCTCAACGAAATCGCGCAGCGTGCCGAGCAGCGCCTCCGGGCGCTCAATTTCGATGGACTCGCCGGCGTCGTACACCAGCACCACGTACGACGTCGGGATGCGCCTGGCATACGCTCGCGCCATCTCGCGCGGCACCACGTCTTCGTTGGTGCCCAGCAATACCAGGGTCGGCGCTTTTATCTCTTCGAGTCGGTGCTCCAGTTCACGATCCTGATCGGCCCCGTGCGGCGTGCTTGGTTCTTCAGTAACCAGTCCCTTGGGTGCGATCAGGACGAGCGCCTCGACCCGCTCATTTCCCTCGACGGCCTGCCACAGGGCAGCCGGCGCGTTCGCCCCTCCGGCCACCAGGATGTAACGCTCCAGACCGGCCGCGGCCGCAGCGCGATCGAGCGCTCGCGCCAATTCACGCATCAGACCTGATTCGCTCGTGGTGCTCGAATCACCGGGCGCGGGCAGCTCGAGGCTGATGACACGAAATTCATGCGCCAGCAGGTTCGCGAGCGCCGACGGCGCGGTCTCGCCCGGCCCTTCGATTATGACCAGCGGATTGCCCCGGCCGCTCTCGGTGCAACGAATCGTGTGTCCGTCCGTCTGCACGAAGCGTTCGCTCAACCCCCCGGCCGCGCCCGCAGCCTTTTTCGACCCACCCGGCGATCTCTTCGGTGTTCTTTTCATCTCTGACAGCAGCTCCTGGCAGGATGTTGAAAAAGGGGTACCAAAGGCGTTGGCTTCAGGATCGGCCTCAACACCCTGCGTGAACTGGCGCGTTCAGTCGGCGGCGGCCGCGACGTTTTCCTTGCCGCTTGGGGGCTGCGCGCCGATCCTGCCGATACGCGGAATCACCTCCGCGCCGAACAGCCGAATCGACTTCATCGTCTCTTCCATCGTCAACCCAGCGCCGCCGAACGAAATGTCGATCACGCCCGCGCCGGTCGCCTCATGGAAATCGGCGAATTGTTTCACCACCGTATCCGGGCTGCCGCAAAAACGCAGTTCGCCCAGTCCGAAGCCGCGCGGCCCCGTGTCCGCGGCTGTGTTCTTCCCGTCCGCATCGGTCCCGACGGCGATAGGCACCGGAGCCGACGGCGGCGGCACGGCTGCGCCGCGCCCCTTGAAGAAATTGGGCACGCCGTCTCCAGCGAAATACTTCGCGCGCAACATCTCCGCTTCTTGATCGTCCTCGCCCACGGCGATGAACGCGCGATAAAGCAGCTGGTCGGCGGCCGGTTCCCAGCCATGCCTGGCGCACTCCTGTTTGTAGAAGTTCATGAGCTGCGCCACCAGATTTGCCGGGTAAAACGAGACACCCAAAGCCAGATGGTGCCTGGCCGCGAAAGTCGCGGATTCGAAGCTGTTGCCCGAGTAGAACATCGGTGGATGCGGCCGCTGGATCGGCCCTGGCCATACCGACACCGTGCGGAACCGGTAGAAACGCCCCTCCCAGCCAAACGGCTCGGGTTCGGTCAGCGCTCGCCTGATCAGCACGCTTGCCTCCTGCGTTCGTGCGCGCGTCTCATCCGGATTGGTGCCGTATGCGAGGAACTCGTTGGGCGTGCCACGCAGGAAGAGCACTACCAGCCGCCCATGGCTCAACTGGTCAAGCATCGCAAGCTCTTCCGCGATCCGCACCGGATTGTTCATCGACACCAGCGGCCCGAGCACCGCGATCTTCGCCCGCTTCACCACCTGGCTCAGCGCCCCCGCAAATACCACCGCGTTCGGCGTTTGCAAGAGCGGGGTGTAGTGGTGCTCCGAGCAGCTCACCCAGTCGAACCCCAGCTCGTCAGCCAGTTTCGCCTGTTCGAGCGCGACCTCCACCGACTTAAGCCCAATCTCCGAGCGGTACAGTCCCGGCGGAGTCGGCCATCCGGGGTGCCGGAACGGTTCTGCTGAAAGGTAAGTGTTGGTGCAAAAGAATGAGGCCTTCATATTGCTGCCTCCAGTCCGCTATTTGATTGCCATTTCTATGATTACCCGTGCATTGATACAGTCCGTCCCGATCGGGACGTATGTCAACTAATTGCTCCATAGAACGCCGAGCCGCCGCGCGGGGGCCTCGTTGGCGGCGATCCATTTGAAGGGCCTCTCCCCAGACCGCGTATTTGACATTTCTGACCGTTTGGCGCTAGCAGAAGCGAAGCGGTCGTGAACCGCAGTTTCACGGTGTGAAATACTCGGAGTGTGACTTGTAGCGGACCCTCCATTCGGTGGCCGATGGGACGGCTCGACGGCAAGATTGCCTTGATTACCGGCACCGGTGGGGCGCAGGGACGCGCTGCCGCGCTCCTGTTCGCGCGCGAAGGCGCCCAAGTGGTAGGTTGTGACATCAATGAATCGCCTGCGGCCCAGACGCTTCAACTGGTGCGCGGCGCGGGTGGTCAGATGATATCGATTGCGCCCATCGACCTGTCCACCCAGGCCGGCGCGACAAAATGGATCGAACAGGGGTTCGCCGCTTTCGGTGGCATCGACATTCTGTATAACAACGCGTCGGCCCCGCGTTTCGGCCGCTTTGAGGCCTTGGCGATCGAGGAGTGGCACTTCACCATTCGCAACGAACTCGACATCGTCTACCTTGTTACCCGGGCGGCGTGGCCGCACCTTATCGCGAGAGGCGGAGGGTCCGTCATCAACACGTCGTCGATTGCAGCAGTGCGGGGCATCCCAGGGTTCGAGCAGAGTGCCCACGGCATTGCCAAGGCTGGTGTGAAAGCATTGACGACCAATCTGGTGATGGAAGGCGCGCCGCATCAGATTCGCGTCAACACCATCTCGCCGGGACCAATAATGCATCCGCTGATGGAGCCGGCGCTAAAGGACCCAACTCACCCGTTCAGTCAAATGGTGGCGAAGATCCCCATAGGGCGGATAGGTGAACCCGAGGATGTGGCCCGGCTGGCACTATTTCTGGCTTCCGACGAATCATCGTATATAACGGGAGCCAATATCGTAATTGATGGCGGATTGACGACTCTGGTGTGAGTCGCGATGCGAGGTTTGATGGAGGATTACCCGATGAAACACACCCTCTGCCGCGCGCCGTCACCGGCTTTGCCAAAGAGTTCTCGGGAGTAAACACGAGAAGGAGCACAGCGGAGCCGAGGCAAGGAGTCTGCGTCGCGCAAGAGAAGCAATTAAAAATGGTGGCGCGCAGCGCGCGTCGTCGACAGCAGGGACGCCTGTCCCACTTTTGGGGAGAACCAAGATGGAATATGACCTGATTATTCGCGCCGGAACCATCGTTGATGGTTCCGGACTGCCTCGTTACCAGGCCGACCTCGGCATCCTTGGCGACCGCATCGCCACTATCGGCAAAATTCGCGCGTCGGCCAAAGAAGTAATCGATGCCGAAGGTCGCGTGGTTGCTCCCGGCTTCATCGACGGCCATACCCATATGGACGCTCAGGTCTTCTGGGATCCCCTTGGCACCTGCTCGTGCTGGCATGGCATTACCTCCGTGGTGATGGGCAACTGTGGCTTCTCGCTCGCCCCCTGCGCCGAGAAAGACAAACTGCTGGTCATGCGCAACCTGGAGCGCGCCGAGGATATTTCACCGCGCGCGATGGAAGCCGGGATTAAGTGGTCGTGGGACAATTTCGCGCAGTACCTCGACACGGTCGAGCGGCTGCCGAAGGGAATTAACTATACCGCTTATGTCGGCCATTCGGCGCTGCGCACCTATGTAATGGGCGAACGCGCCTTCAGTGCCGACACCACTTCAGAAGATTTGGCGGCGATGAAACGCGAACTGCGCAGCGCGATTCGCGCAGGCGCGGCCGGCTTCAGCACCTCGCGCAACCGCAATCATGAAACTCCCGATAATCGGCCAGTCGCCAGCCGCCTCGCCAGTTGGGACGAAGTCCGGCAGTTGGTGGGGGTGATGGGCGAATTACACGCGGGGGTCTTCGAGCTGGCGCAGGAAGATGTCGACCGTGATCCGGCAGTGCTGGCTGATTTCCATAATCGGCTAAAGGCATTGGCGCTGGAGACCGGAGTGCCGGTGACTTTCGGCGGCGGCGCCTCGCGCAAGTCCCCGCAGCCGAATATGTGGCGGTCGTTTTTCGATGTGGCGGACGACACGGTCGCGGCCGGCGGCAAGATGCTGGTGCAGACTTCGAGCCGCTGGATCAGCGCGCTACTTTCATTCGAAAGCGTGATGCCGTTCGACAAAGCGCCGGTATGGTGCGACATGCGCAAGCTGCCCCTGTCCGAGCAGGAAGCCGCGCTCAGAAATTCGGAAACACGGCGGCAACTGACCGAGGCCGCCCGGGAGTACATGCGCGGTTCCCATCGCGTGATCGGCGCCGAAGCCCGCCCGCCCGAATATGATTGGTTCTTCGTTTTGGACCAACCGCTGCCGCCATGGCGTTCGCTCGCTCAGCTCGCGAGAGAATCGAACAAGGATCCGCTTGACCTGATTATCGACCTCGCATTGGACAAGCATCTGAAGCAATTCTTCATCCAGCCGATCGTCAACGAGGATCAAGAGCTGGTGCTTGCGATGATGCGGCATCCACGGTCTGTCGTCACCTTCTCCGACTCCGGCGCGCACGTATCGCAGATCATGGACTCGTCAATCCAGACGCATCTGCTGGGCCATTGGGTGCGGGATCGACAAGCGCTGACGCTGGAGCAGGCAATCCGCAAAATCACTTTCGAGCTGGCTGCTTTCTGGGGATTAAGCGGACGCGGGTTGCTGCGCGAGGGCAACTTTGCCGATTTGACCATTTTCGATCCGGCGACGATCGCCCCCGAGATGCCAACACTCGAATATGATCTGCCGGCGGGTGCCCGGCGGCTGAAGCAAAAATCCACCGGGATCCTGGCCACCATTGTCAACGGCGAGGTCCTGTTGCGCGACAACCAGCATACGGGAGCATTGCCCGGCCGCTTGTTACGTGGCCCATTGGCGACCGTCTGAAGCTCTGAGTAATCGGTTCCGTAACGCAGAGGAGAACTGACCATGGCCGAAATCGTGCTCGGCATCGCGGCGTCGCATGCGCCGAATCTGGCAAACCCTTCAATGACTCATGGGATGAACGAGGAGCAATTCTCCCGGATCAAGGCCGGCTTTGCGCAAGCTCGCGCAATGCTGGAGGAAGCCCGGCCGGATGTGATCGTGATTTTTTCAAGTGACCATTTCGATCGTTGCTTCTACGATAACCTGCCGCCTTTCCTCGTAGCCGTGGGGGAGAGCGCCGAAGGCCCGATTAATGAGTATCTGAAAATCCCGAAGGTCAAGGTCACCGTAGATGGTGGATTAGGCCGTTTCCTGGTCAGCGAAGGACTGGAGAACGGAGTCGATTTCGCCTCTTCGGCCGACTTGCCCCTCGACCATGCCGAAGTGGTTCCGCTCTCATTTCTCACTCCCAACTGGGACGTTCCGATCGTGCCGATCGTGGTCAATGCATTCGCGCCGCCGATGCCGAGCCTCAGGCGTTGTGCTCAGGTCGGCGCCTTTGTTCGCGAGGTAGTAGAGCGGTGGCCGGAACAGAAGCGGGTGGCGGTGATGGGAACCGGCGGCTTGTCGCATTGGGTCGGTTTGCCGGAAATGGGGCGAGTCAACGCCGAGTTCGATCGCTGGTTTATGGACGCACTCGCGGCTGGCCAGAAAGAGGACGTCATCGCGAAATACAAAAAGGCCGAGGAGCTCGAGGCCGTAGCCGGAAATGGCGGACAGGAAGTACGCGATTGGCTGGCCGCGGCAGGCGCAATGCCAGCGAGCTTCACCGCGCAGGTGCTCGCGTACGAGCCACTCCCTGGCTGCGGGATCGGTGTGATGACCTGGACGAAAAATTGAGAAGACCAACAATCTATCAGCACCCACGAGGATTGTAATGAGCCAATATCAAGTCAGCAGACTGTTGCGCGATATTGCGCGCGATGCCGAAATCGCCCGCCGCTGCCGCACCGAACTCCCCTCGGTGCTCAAGAACTATGATCTCGAAGATGCGGAAAAAGACGCCGTGAAGAATTGGAGCGTGCGTGCGCTTTACGGCATGGGAGTCAATCCACTGCTCCTGCTGACGTCGTCGATGGCGATGGGCACTGATATTCGGGCGTACACGGCCGCACTCAACGAAAACCGTTAGGCGTCAACGACGCGTAGAATCCGGCCGAGCACGCCTGTCTGAAAGCCCCTCGCCCGCTCTTTTGGGGTAGAGGGTAAGGGTGAGGGTGCTGCATTTGTTGATGTGGTGGATGTGCCTTATGGGCGTGGCAGAAAACAAAAATGTCGTGCTGGGCCTTGTCAAAGCACTCTTGAGCGGCAATGTCGAAGCGGCCAGAGCCGCGCTAGCCGACGACGCCACCTGGTGGATTCCGGGTTCTCTGCCGGTGTCCGGTACTCACTACGGCAAAAAAGCGATCTTTGAAGATTTTATGGGCCGGGTGCCTTTCCAGCCCGGCAGCCTGTCAATCCAGGTAAGCAACGCGATCGGGGAGGCAGATTACGTGGCAATTGAGTGGGTCACTCGCGCCAGGAATGCCGCGGGGCGACCCTACGAGAATTACTATCACTACTTGTTCCGGCTTAGAAACGGCAAGATTCAGGAAGTCAGAGAATACCTCGATACTCTCTATGCCAAGGAGGTTCTGTTTAGCTAGTGGATGCGCGAATGTCGCGCTACTTACTTGCGCATCCACAAATAACGGCACCGCCGTCCTGACGGAGAAAACGCAAAATGAGTTATCAGCCGAAGTATCTGGGGCACGTAAACATTTTCGTCCGGAACGTGGAGCGCTCGCATCGATGGTATGCGGACGTGCTCGGGTTACACACATACGGTCTGCGGCCCGGCCAGGTAGCTTTTCTATCGGCAGACCTGGAACAGTCGCATGAAATTGCGCTGGTCCAGGCAGGTGAGGATGCGCTTGCTCCGCAGACCCGGCATTTTGGGCTGAACCACATGGCCTGGATGATGTCGAGCCTCGACGATTTGAAGGAGCTGTACCGAAGGCTGAAGGACAAGGGTGTGCCGATCAAGCGGGTGTCTGATCACGGCGTTTCCATCGGCATCTACTTCGAGGACCCCGACGGCAACGGTGTGGAAGCGTCATACGAGCTGCCGCGCGACCAATGGCCTCGCCAGGAGCGGCTCTTTGCGGAAGACCTGGTGGAACTAGGGCATTTCCCCGGGCCCTGGAATGATGATCGGGCCGCGCCAAAATCTGCTGCGGATTGAAAGAATTGGCCGCAGTGCTTAGTTGCATGATTTCGCGCAACGAAGGTTTGGGTTTTTGACTCGGAGTGTCCCGCTTGTTCGTCGGGTGCCGGGGCACCTTTGATCCTCCCCCTGACTAGGGGGAGGGTAGGGTGGGGGTTGCCTGACTGCCTGGAAATACATAAACAAAATGACCATATCCGCGAAATTATGGCGGCACGGCCACTGTGCACCGCCGACAGACTACCCCCACCTAACCTCCCCCTGGTCAGGGGGAGGGATTGGGGGCGCCAGCCATATTCCACCGCAACAAACCTTACGCGGATTTACGCAACCAAATACTAGCTCTTGCATCTCGAACTTTGTAGGAGCGGTTCGCGAACCGCCTGAGTAATGAAGTCTCGGCAGGTGCGAGACGATAAGGCCAAGACTTGATCGGCCGAAGGAGGTTTCAGATGGGTGTAGCTGAAAATAAGAGTGTCGTACTCGGTTTTGTCGAAGCTCTCTCGAGTGGCAGTCTTGAAGCCGCCAAGGCTGCACTAGCGGACGACGCAACCTGGTGGATTCCGGGTTCACTGCCGGTCGCCGGAACCCATCGCGGCAAAAAAGCGATCTTCGAAGACTTCCTGGGTCAAGCGCAATCGCTGTTTCAACCCAACAGCGTTTCAATCCAAGTGCGCAATACCATTGGTGAGGGCGACTGCGTCGCAGTCGAGTGGATCGCCCGCGGCAAGAGTGCCAAGGGCAAGAACTACGAGAACTATTATCATCTGATGTTTGAAGTTAAAAATGGCAAGATTCAGGCAATCAGAGAGTATGTAGATACACTCTATGCCAAAGAGGTATTGTTCAGCTAATTCGCTGTCCGAACAAGCTTTCAGCGGTCAGCTTGTGTGAGAGAGGCGGTCTTGGTGGTCTGGCTGATGTCTTTCTTGCTGAGCGCTGATAGCTTTACACACACAGCGGCAATTTCGCATCTTCGCGAGAGGGGCATACAGCGATGGAGAAACGAACCGTAAAATTTTTCAGCGAAGGCTCTCGGATCGAGGGCGACCTGTTCCTCCCGGACGGCCTCAAACCGGATGAGCAGCGGCCCGGGATCGTACTGTGTCAGGGCTTTACCGGGATTCGCTCACTGATTCTCCCAGACTACGCCAGCGTCTTCGTCGAAGCGGGATTCGTTGTGTTGACCTTCGATTATCGCGGCTGGGCACATAGCGAGGGACCCAAATGGCGGCTCGTACCGCTCGAGCAAGTCGACGACATTCGCAACGCCATTACGTTTCTGCAAGCGCAGCCTGAAGTCGATCCTGAGCGACTCGGTCTCTGGGGCACCAGCTACGGCGGCGGCCATGCACCCTATGTCGCGGGAGTCGATACCCGCGTCAAAGCGGTGGTCGGACAGGTTGGATACGAAGCTGCCGAGCGGCTCTTTCTCAGTTGCCTCACCTACGGCGAACGCATGGATTTAATGCGCAAGCTGGCCGAAGACCGGCGGCGGCGGGTGCTCGAAGGCGCCGGCGAGCGGGTCGCACCGCTCGAAATGCTGCGCGACCCTCAGACCCGCGCGTTCTTTGATCAGGCGTTCAAGAACGCACCGCCGCGCCGGATGGCCGACCTGTCGTGGGATACGATTGAAAAGGCGTTCGATTACCGGCCGATTGACGTAGTTGACCGAATCTCCCCGCGCCCATTACTCCTGATCGGCGCGCGTGATGATGCACCGTGCCCGATCGAAGGGTTCGAGAAACTATACGAGCGGGCGCGTGAGCCAAAGAAGTTGGTAGTCCTGCCGATTACTCATTACGAGATTTACTCCGGCAAATGGTTCGAGGAATCATCGCGGCTCGCCTGCGAATGGTTTGGGCGCTATCTCAAATAGCACATGGGCGCCGGGATCGCAATGGTCTTTTGAAATCGCGGCGAAAGTCCGCGACAAAGATCATCAATGGGCGATCCGCTGAGGCATCTGCTCCAGGGCGGCGCACAACACATGAGGTGGGACGTTTGGAGATTCCTGCTCAAGGTGTTTGTCTGCAATTTTCCTACGGGAACGAACGATTGGCCGCAGGATGTGGCCATGCATACCTTCGAGACCATCGGATTCCAATGGGCTCAATACGGTCAGCCCCTCATGAGGGAGTTCTTCGCCTCTCCGAATATCGCGCAAAGAGTCAACAGGGGAGCAATCGCCGGTACTGTCCGAATTAGGACACTTGGGAAGGGAAATTAGGACGACTCACGGAATCTTGGGCGGTAGTGCCAAATGAGTGGCTACCGTGAGAATCTTGTACTGACTGCCAGATAGTTTTGCACCGTTTGCATCTCGGTATATACCAACGTGAGATCCAGGCGGATACTCGGGTTCGTCCTCGATACAAAGGACGCAGTTAAGCGAATGGCGGAGAAAGTGAGCCGAGAATACCGCGACCCCATAATCCGGCTTAGCGGTCCGACCAAGAGTCTGGTCCGCATCTTTCGCCTTCAGGAATCCGATCTCAGATAAACGCAGTGCAGACGATGCGTCGGTGTGAAAGACACTGCTCGTGATTTCAATAATCGACGTGAGCTGATTCCGACGTGCGGTGCTTGGTAAAGCTGGAACCAAACGAAACAAAATTTCAGTGTCTAATATCCGTTGGTTGTCGATTTTCACGGACGGACGGGTCGGGAATTTGCTGTCCTAGTCGCCGATCAGCCAGTCTGTCAATGCAGCCAAGTGGTGAAAATTGAGTTGTCCTTCTTCGAGAGGCGATCTGTCTACCAGCTTCACATACTCGATTGAACCGCCGCTTGACACCGCAATGTCAAGTTCACGCTCATTTCTGGTCCACTCAAAATCTATCCCGCCATCAATGGTCGGCATGATGTAAGGCGGTGAAATTTTTGCCTCATCGGTTGTGTTGAGTAAGGTCCGTGCTTGAGCGACCGCAGCATAAGTGGGCTTGCGCGGCGTCCATTCGTCCGTTGCCGGCGGAAGCAGGTCTAAGGTTTTGATCTCTTCGAATGCCTGGTCGCGCCATTTTTGTGAGATCATGGCGTCTCCTCGTCAAAGCCCGCGAGTTATACGCGCACTTCTTAGGATAAGCCATGCTCCCTTGCCATGCAATTTGCTACATTAACCCAGTTTTCCGTCCCGAATCACTCGCGTCTGAAAGGCTGATAACCTGATCTTACGGTCGTCTCGGGTGTGGGACGTGGTAACCGCGGCTCGCCTGACGGTTCAAGCGCTGCCTGCACAAGCTCGGCAGTCGTCCAGATGTGATCAGCCACGCCAACGCCATCGCTGGCGTGCAACGCAATGTTTCGTGAACCCGCCAGAGATTGTAGAATGCAATTCAGAGCGCCACGGCTGCCTCATGGTTCTCCAACGTTTTGCTGAATCACAATTGAGTTTTGGATTTGATCGGCCATGAAGCCCCGCCACGCCGTTGCGCTCGCGCTTGTGGGTTGGTACTTGATGTATGCTCCCAGGATTTCAATCCGCTGATCTACGATGTGGGAGCGCCGCTTTCGAAATGGACAATGAACGATTCATACGATACGGCGGGCGGTTGCCGCCGAGGTAAAGACGCCCTTCTCCGGCCCCTGTCCGACGGTCTTTCCCATGCTGACACAGAGGACCGGCGAAAAACGCTGGTTCAGATATTCTCGGCGTTGAACGACGGACTGCAATGCATTGCGACCGATGATCCCCGGCTCAATGCCAAGTGAGCCTTTAACTATAACTAAAGGTTATAGTTAAGCGCTCCTAAGATTTAGGACACTCCCGTCCCGAACTTAGGACACTGGCGGGCAGATTAGGACAGTACCCAATCGCCCTGGCCAGCGGGAGGGATCAGGATTTTCACCCGTGCGCGAGTAGGTGGCGAAGGATCAGCGCGAAGCGATTCATTCTGCTCTGCCGTCTCCGGGAAATCGCTCCGCGTTGATCCGTTCTCGTGTGCCAACCTCGCAGACTCGTTTGCTCGGCTCCACTTCGTTCCGCCTGGTGCGCTGCGCGCTCTATGACAGAAAAAGGCTCAAGCTCATTCGAACCCCAAACGCTCCGACCTCTATCCTACTCACTTCTCTTTCCGGCGCCCGCGCGGCGAGGGGAAGTCGCGGCCGTGGGTCCAGCTTCTGAATGGTCCGGGAATCCATCTGAGGTAGCCGTCGCGGGTCAACGGCCACGCCGCGAGCGCGCCGAACCGCAGCATAAGACGCATCACTCGAGGCCATCGCGCCATCTGCGCAAAACGCCGCATCCCCTTGCGTGAGCGAGCCATTTCGCGCGGGAACTCGACGCGCGGTGCGCCGTTGCCGACACTCTCTTTCCAGCGCAAATGGAGCAGCATGCGCGGAATATCGATTCTGACCGGACAAATGTCACGGCATGCGCCGCATAACGTCGATGCGAACGGCAACTGGGCGGCGGCGCTGCCGAAGAGGCTGGGACTGACTATCGAGCCGATCGGCCCTGAATAAGTCACGCCGTACGCATGGCCCCCAATTCGGCGATAGACCGGACAGACGTTCAGGCAGGCGCCGCAGCGTAGACAATAGAGCGCCTCGCGCAGCACCGGATCGGCGAGCATCGCGCTGCGGCCATTGTCGAGCATCACGACGTGGACCTCGCGCGGACCGTCGACGTCGCCATCGCGGCGCGGGCCGTTGATGAAATTCGTGTAGCAGGTGAGTTTCTGGCCGGTCGAGGTGCGGGCGAGGATTTCAAGAAAATGTGGCAAGTCGCCGAGCCTGGGAATCACCTTCTCAATACCCATCAGCGCAACGAACGTCTCCGGCAGCGTGCTGGACATGCGGCCGTTGCCTTCGTTTTCGACCAGGACGAGGGTGCCGGTCTCAGCAATCGCAAAGTTAACGCCGGTGATCCCCATTTCAGCAGTGAGGAACATTGAGCGCAGCCGCTCGCGCGCGACCGCGGTCAATTGTTCGGGTTGCGGGGTATAGGCAATATTCAGCCGGTCGCTGAAAGTCTTGCCGATATCCTCCTTTGACAAGTGTATCGCCGGGGTGATGATGTGCGACGGTTTCTCGCCGCGGAGCTGCACGATGTATTCGCCCAGGTCGGTTTCGATCGGCTCGATTCCTCCCTGCTGGAGGGCAGGGTTGAGCTCGATCTCCTCGGTGGTCATCGACTTGCCCTTAACTGCGCGTTTCACCCCACGCATATGGGCGAGTTCGAGAATATAGTCGCGCGCCATTTTGGCGTCGTCGGCGACGAATACCTTGCAGCCGTTGGCTTCCAGCCGCTCCTTCAACTGCACCAGCAATTGGTCGAGACGTCCGATAGTGTCTTCCTTGATTCTGCGCGCGATGTCGCGCTCGGCATCGAACGACAAGAACTCGGCCCGCATTGCCGCCACATGTTCGAAATGCCGGCCGGTAGCGTTGTCGAGCTTGCGGCGAAGCTCGAGGTCGGCGACGCCGGTTTGCGTCGCTTTGAAGAAGTCACTGCCGATTTGGGCTGCCATTTGTTTTATCCGCGTTGAAATAGGGCGGGGACGGTCACTGACCTGCAACGCTGAAAACGATATTGGCGTCACGTGTTAAGGACGAACCAGACAACCCCCACCTAACCTCCCTGATGCAGAGGCTGTCGATTTTCCCGCGCCCCTTTGTTTGTCATCCCGACCAAGTGAGCGAGGCGCAAGCCGAAGCGAACGCGTGGAGGGATCGCCGCGAAGCGATTTGTCTGAAAACGCGCGGGAAAAAAGAAATCGCTCCGCGTTGATCCCTCGACTCCGCTCGCGAAAAAATGCGAGCTCCGCTCGGGATGACAGACGGGAAGCGCCACCGAACGAGAAAATCGACAGTCTCGGTCAGGGGGAGGCATTTCGTGCGATACGGACTTCAATGTTACAGGCCACTGGTCAGAGGACCGCTCAGTGGCAAGAAACGATGTCGGCCGCTGTCAATCACCGCTCGCTGGTTCTCTTACTGCCTTGAGCGCGGCGGCGTTCTCGCGTACCAGCATTATCCGCGGCCCCCGGAAATAGCGCGAGTATTCACCGCCGGCTAACGTCCAGTTATCTGATGGATCGAACCAGGCTCGCAACTCCGGCAGAAACGGCGCAACCACCACGTCCAGCCAACCCAGATCAGGTTTAATGTCAACTTCCACCGTTTGGCCGGGGTAATGGCTCCAGCGAGAAGGTTTTTGTACCCGGGCTTTGACCGCGACTAAGCGCGGCCCTGGAATACAGTTCAGGGAGTGCAATTTGATCGGCTCCGCGGAGCCTTGCGCGAGATATTCTTCAAGCGGAAGAATGACCGCCGAGCCGCCGTATGAATCCGGAGTAAAATCGAGCTTGGCGCCGGCGCTCTGTGCCACACCCTTTTCATAGCGAGTGCACGACGCCAGGCCGGTGCGGAAGTCGCCGATAATTGTGCGCTGCATCGAGCCATCCGCGTCATAGAACCGATGATCCAGGGTGAGCATGGCGGGCAGTTGGTTCAGCCGCACCTCCAAGCTGTCATATTCGACGTCATGTTCGCCGTTTATGAAACGGGCTTCGCCCCGTCCAATCAAAAGATTCCCGTCGCCGCGACTCAACTCGTAGCGGCTATGGCCAATCACTTCGGTGCCCTCGGCATTCAGGATCTCGAAGTTGATCGGGCCGAGATGTGGCAGTGAGGCGGCGGCGCCCGAGCGCCTCTGCAGCATCAACAGGGCGGCGGCAATGAGCAGGATTCCAGCCGCCCGGCGAAAGAAGTGACTCGTACGAAAAACCCGAAACGTGAGAATCCCCTCGCTTCTTAGTTAGTCTTTGTCAAACTTATCCCGAATTGCTCTGCGGCGTTGGCCCCGAACATCCGGGCGAGGGTCGCTTCATCGACGTGCGCCCGGCTGAGCGTCTCGATCGCGTCCCACGCACTGGTCGTGTCATGATGAGGATAGCGGGAGCCCCATATTATTTTTTCGGCGAAATCGTCCGGGAGCTTTTGGATCAGCCGCTCCTCGGCGTCGAACCCGAGCATCACGTTGCCTTCCTCCCACATCTCTTCGGTGTCAGTGCGGACCGGATAGTAATGCAACAGCGGGATCGTGCGAGTCGACGCTTCCATCTTCTCCAGCACTTCTTCCATCCACGAGGCCTTGCCGTGCGCAACGACGACCTTCATCTGCGGGTAACGCTGCATCACGGTAAAGCCGATCAGAGTGGATGCCACGAACATATGATTATCGAGCCAATACGACAGAATCGGTGCGATCGGATGTCCCAGCGGCGGTGAGGCAGAGAAAGCAAAGCCGCGAGCGGTACCACCGCCGGCGAACGGGCCGCCGCCGGCCACAGCGATAAACTGATGATGATTGAGCCGGCCCTTCACTTTTTCGGCGAAAGGACCGTGCGAGGTCCACTCCGGATTCCATAAGCCAGCCGTCGGGTGGACGGCTGCTGTCAACTCCAAACTCTCGAGTGCGGCCCAGAGCGGATCGTAGTACGGATGTGTGAAATAGCGACCCTCCATGAACATCGGCCGAATAAATGCCCCACGAAAGCACGCGATGCCGCGAACCCGCCGCAACTCCTCGACCGCGTAGTCCATATTCTGCAACGGCACCATCGCCGCGGCGAAAAGCCGTTCGGGCGCCGCCTTGCAAAAATCGGCAATCCAATTGTTGTAGGCCCGTGCCAGCGCGTCGGCGACGTCGGGGTCTTCCACCAGGTGAAATCCTTCGGCGAACCAGGTGGGGTAAAGAAAGGCCTGGTCCACCCCCATCGCGTCCATATCCTTAAGGCGGGCTTCCGGGTTCGAAGCACCCATTGTCATCGGATGGCGCTTGTCAGGGTCCAGTTCGCCAATCTGCTCCCAGGTCAGGCCGGGGCGCCAAATCGCATGGCGCGGGATGTTCGAGTTCATAGTGTCTCGAAACATCTTGCCGTTGACCTTCAGATAGCTGCCCAACGTTCCTTCTTCGCGCCATAAGGCATGCTTGCCCAACGTGCGATATTCGGGTTCGAGGTATTTGGTCCACACCTCGGGCGGCTCCACGACGTGGGAATCGCTGTCGAAGACGACGAAGCTTTTACGGGCCATAGTCGCTTATCTCCGTGGCGATGGTCTGAGGGACCGGCAAAAAGAAGAATCGCTCCGCGTAGATCGTTTCCGCACGCACCTCGCCGACTCGGTTCCCTTCGGCAAGCTCAGGGCTTCGGCTCACCGGCTTCACTTCGCTCCGCCTGGTGCGGACCCGGCCATGCGAGGCGTGGCCGGTCGAGACGACGGAAAAGATTAATACCGGAGCACGGCCGCTTCCGGCTTGAGTGACTCTCTCACTTCCTGGTCAGTTGGCCACCAGTCCGGGCGGTCGATTTCAGTGACGCGCTCGCGGATAAATTCTTTGGGAGTGTCAATCTTATACAGCTTGCGGGCATTCTCCCCCAGGAACTTCGCTTGATAACGTTCCGGCAACTCGCACTTGCGCATCGTCTCGAGCGCTCGCCAGGCATCGTCGCCGTCGTGATGGTAAACGTCGGAGGACCAGGCCAGGATGTTCTCGTAAAACTCGGGTAAGCGCGACGGCGGCGCCTCGTCGCCCTCGAACCCGGTCACGCAATGCTCGAAGAAGGTCTCGCTCGGCAAACGCTTCAGCGGCGCCAACCGGCGATCGTTGCGGTACAGCTTGTAAGCCTTGTCGCATTCATCCACCAGAAAACTCAGCCAGGTGGAGGAGGCCTCGAATACTGCCGCCCGGATCTTCGGATAACGTTCGAAGAAGCCCGACATCAGCACCATCGTCACCCACAGCGATGCCTCTGCCTGAAAATTCTGAACGTTGGTGAGAAAATTGTGCGGGAGT
>WNFC01001711.1_pt1 | contig 23272 bp, 13 predicted proteins | sample 5400541 | NCBI WGS metagenome assembly WNFC01 (sample SAMN13153342, study PRJNA577476) | soil metagenome | isolation source: 120 cm saprolite under Douglas fir tree site 2 hole 2 replicate 1 | place: USA:California | collected 2015-04-18
CAGCAGCTTCACCGGCATCTCACTCCTTTGTCAGCCTTACAACAGCGCATCTTATCCCTGTTGGACTTTTCGTCCGGTTTGTATGACCAGCTTCTGTGCTGAATTTCCAAAACCTCTCTGAAAATGACCGAACCATGAGATATAGTTGTCGCTTATACCGAATCTGTTGGCAACTCTACCTCAGAGATCTATAGCTTGCTGGGTTATCTCCTCGCTTTCAAGTTTTTCAACACACTGAGTTCTTTTCCGAAAACGTCTTCAGCTTTAATCTCCATTATCTACTACGATACTGAGGATTTTCTCGCAAAAAATCACGGGCTAGCCTCCCAAGCTCACTATATGTAAAATCTCCTCTTTGATTTGCTGATCCTCGATTGCCCTGCTGTTTATTTTGTTCAACAAAATCTCCCCATGCTCTCCTTCCCTCCTCGCTGATACCTGCATCGTCAGCAACATCCTCTATCTGACCAATGTCTGTTTTTCTACCACCACTTCGTCTACCAGCTTGTCCTCTTCCCCTTCTTTCTTCATCTTCATAATACTCTTCATACTCATCATGGCCATCATCTTCTCTGCTCCCGCCCCCACCTGTTCCACCTTCCCCACCACCAGACATGTGCATTGCATGCGTGGCAGTCGATATCCCAACAGCTACGTTCAGGGCACCATGAGCAGCTGTTGCTAAACCAACTGACACAGCAGTACCACCCCAAACGCTACCAACTAAGCTGCCTCCCCATGTTAACGGTGCAGCTACAGCACTTTCTCCGGCGAGCACACCTCCACCGGCGGCTATACTTAGCCCTGCAATGATTTGCACGATGCCAGTAATGATCTGCCCAGCAGCTCTGGTGGATTCGAAACGTCTCGTGGTAGGCAGGTGCTCAATTAGTGGATTGATAATAAATCCGCCCGGCGTAAGTGACTGTGCTGTTCCGATGCCAACCCCGAGACCCTCTTCAGCGATAGAACCTGGAGTAGAGGAACCACTATGGGAAGCTGCTCTGGTCTGAGCAATTGGAGCATGCCTGGATGGGCGAGCTCCCCTATGTGTGGGTTCGGAGGCAGTCGAAGCTGCTGATCTGGGCCTGTCAATGTAATAGAAGTCGTTACCCACCTGACGATAGTGACGTGAATCAGGGGCGGCTACGCCTTGTCGGATATTCTCCGGCTCACCGTAAATTCGAATGATCTGTCCTTCCGCACTTCTCCAAGTGCGGAAGGGGATGCCCTGCATACCACTCGGGTCGTACAGGACAATTGGGCTGTTTTGCCCGTATTGATACAAATTCGTCCCATCCGCTATTCCAGCGGGATCAGCACTCGTCCACCTTCCCAACCAGGCCGCATAGTACCGTGCTCCATGATAATACAGCCCACTCTCCTCATCCTGCTCCTTCCCGGTATACCTATACCTTTTCGGACTCACCTCCACTCCACTCCGCGTCGCCAGATACGAAGTTGCGCCATACGGATAATATTCCTCATACGAGATAATATGCCCTGCCTCATCAAGCTCCAGGCAGGCAGAACCCAGATGATTATTGAGTTGATAGCGCGTCAACGAAGTCGGCGAAGTGATGGCATTTCCCTCATCTCGTGTCTTCGTTTCGACCATTGCAATGCGCCTGCGATCGTCCATAATGTGCAGCGTTTCTCGCTCCAGCGTGACGGGACGCACTTGTAGGGTCGCGCCTGTACCGTTGTGCTGGCGGAAGATTTCGTAGCCGCCGAAGTAGATGCGCTCTTCCACCAGAGAATTAGACTTCTCCCAGACCTTGCGCACCCGCTGGCCGCTGGCATCATACACGTAGTATGCTGTGCCACCACCGCCAAGGTTGACCTGCTGTAATTCGTCTTTGAAGGTCCACTGCATGTATGTCAGATAGGGGATTTGCATGTTTAGCATATTGCCATGCTCATCGTAGTGATACTGGACGGAGGAGTATGTGCCAGGAGCGTCACCCGGTAAGCTTGTACCCAGGAGGTGATTATTAGTGGTGGCGTATTGATACTGGCGCGTCCAGATTAGAGAAGAGCCGGGCACCCACGCAGGAACATCACCGACTCTGTGGGCCATACTCATAATGTTGCCTACCTCGTCATAGCGATATTCTTCTGTATAACGGCGCATGGCCTCTGGATCGTTGGGATGCGGCAGGTTCATAAATGGGAAGTCGCTGGAAGTGGGCTGACTATTTTGTCCGATGTGTTCGCGGCTCTCTGCTTTCATGAGGTGGTAGATAGCATCGTACTCATACTGTGCGCTCGGTGAGACCATCCAGTTATTGCAAAAGATGGTTTGCTGTGCATCGTCCTGGATAGCTGTGATATTGCCGACCGGGTCGTACGTATAGTGCAGGACCTGGAGATATTCAACGCCTGTGTTACCGGTACGAATCGTGGTGAGATTCGTCAGCCGGTAGGTCAGCGGGTCGTAGGTATAGGCTGTACGAACGCCGTTGCCGTACTCGATCTGCTCGCGTTGGCCTTTGGCATCGTAATCGATATTGGTGACGAATGCTGTCCAGTTATCTGCTCCACGCAGGCGAACATCGACGCGCTCAAGCAGATTGGCCTCATTGTAGATATGCCTGGTTTCGCTAGTGTCGGGTGTGATGACACTCATCGGTCGATTGAGCGCATCATAGGTTGTGCTGGATGTGAAGTGCTCTCCATCGAGATCAACATGTGACGACCAGTCTGGCTGACTGCTGTAGCGACTGGCCAGCTGTCGGTTGCTGCTGAGCAGGTTGCCCTTGAAATCGTATTGTTCGTTCGTCACTACTCCGGCACCGTCATACTGCTGGTACACTTTGCCTCGTAGATTCAACCTGACCGCATCTATTTCAGGAAGAGTTTCACCATAGACGGAGCGTTCGACCAACATTTCGCCGCCCGTCCCCTGACGCACATAGAGTTCGGTAGGACGGTGGAGCAGGTCATAGGTCATCCTGTTTGTAAAGCTGCGGCTGTTCCACGTTCGCATTGGTTTCCCTGCTGCGTCATCCAGCATCCAGCGGTCACCTGCGTCGGCACTATGCCTGTAGAGAACGTGCCCGAGCATATCGAACTGTTGCTCCAGCACCCTGTTATGCCGGGCATCGATAACGGCAAGTTGATTGCCTTCGATATCCAGTTCGACACGGGTCTCGTAGGAAGCTGTGACATTATCCGCAATCGTCAGGAACGTGCGACCAAGCGTATCCAGGTGCGCAATTGTAGGAGTATTAGCGTGCCGCGCGGCCAGTTGAGCAGCCCTGTGTTCCGGTGTTCTGTCATCGAGTGCTGAACGATCCGCGTACCAGCGGCTCTCAAGCACGGTATCGTTCTCATCCCAGGTGCTCTGCTGCCACGGATCGAACTCCACCCTGGCAAAGGTGCCATTCGGATGGTCGGTGCGAATGATGCGCTGCAAGGGGTCGTAGTGTAGAATTGGCGTCACGCCCTGCATGACCAGTTCGGCCTCGCTCTCGTAGTCCGGTCTGTCGCTGAAAAATGGCTCGTACTGTTTGACGGGTTTGCCTTTGTTGTTGTAAATGGTACGCCCACTCCCGACCCAGCGCACAGCAGGCGCTGTATCCACGAGCACCAGCTGGCCCCCGCCAGCAGCGAGCAGGCTGCCAGAGGCATCGCGTGTGGGAGCCAGGCCCGGCTCTGCCTGTACCTTCTTCATGATCTCCCGGCCAAAGCCATCCGAGTAGGCATACGATTCCTGCCACCGCGGGTTGGCAGGGCCATGCTGCTCGCGTGCAAAGGTGTGAACGAAATTCGGTCGCTGATTGTGCGTCCAGTTGAAGAGATCGTATTCCAGGCGGGTTGTAGGATCATCCAGGGTATCGCCTTCACCCAGCCCTTCTTTGCCCATTACCGCCGTTGCCACAACCATACCCAGCGTATCGAGCAGGACCGCCGAGCGATTTCCGTTCGGGTCGGTTACGAATACGGGCTGCATCACGCGATAGTTGTTTCTTGCCTCAACGGTGTTGCCCAGCGGGTCCCTTGTCTGTTCAACCAGCAGGGTGTACCGGTCGTACTGGATGGTTGAGAGGGCCCTGAACGGATCGAGAAAGCTGCTGGGTAGATAAAAGCGCGCGGGGTCGCGGGCAGGGTCAAGGACAGCTCGCCCGGATGGTATCCACCAGGTGCCGTCTCTCTCCTGGACGTATTTCCCCTCGTTGGTCAGTTTGTCAGCAAGGTCAGCGTAAGCGATATGTGTTTCATAGACCTGTCGAAGCAGACCAGAAGTAAACGCCTGTTTGTGGCTCTCATACGCCAAGGCCAGCGACTCGACCTGCCCCAAATCTAACCTTCGTGCGAGATCGTTGCTGTAGTAAAACGTCCGAGCATGCTCGATAAGTCGTTTTTGCAGCACGTCACGGGGAGACGAATCTTCATATGGAATCTCCGCGATGGTAGGGAACGTCTCTGCGAGCTGCTGGAGTTCCGTGAGCGTGTAGCGCTCATGCCCGGCAGGTGGGAGACCCGTTATCTCGTAGGCGCGGCTTTCGACGGGAACGCCGATGCGATACCAGGCAGTTGAGTCAGTCAGGTTGACAAAGCTGTGTTCGCTGTAGGTAGTGAGCAGCCTGGTCTGTTCATCATAAGCTAGCGAGCGCCGGGGATAGCCTATCGCCATTGATTTTGTGACATTCCCATACTCATCTACTTCCAGCACGACCTGGTGGTTCATGCGTGGATCATCGGGATTACGCTCGTAATGGGCCGCGACCGTTTCCAACGGATGGGTAAAAAAGACGGCATAGCGGTTATCTTGCTGGTGTTGCTCCAGCCGGACCAGATAGGTATGCTCGGTGATGCTGTAGGGGTGTCGGCTTTGTGGCGAGCCATCGCTGGCGTAGATCTCCTGCCGCAAGGGCTGGCCCTTGAGCGCTCGATAGGCTTCGCGCTCCTCTTCTACGGTCAGGTTCGCTGGGATCAGCGGATCGGCAAGAGGTATTGAGCGGGGATCGCCCGTATAGTATTCGCGCTGGTAGTGCAGGGCGAGCGTTTCGCTTTCGAAATAGGCCCCGGTATGAAACCAGGTTCGCGTAATCACGGGGGGTACGTGCAGTTCTTCCGCGGTTGTTGTGCCCGCCGGGAGTAGTCCCGCTCCGGCAAAAGAGGCAAAGTGTTCGGTATCCTTCTGCTCAATGCATCCGAACCCCCGGAACTCACGCTCTACGCCATCGTAGTAGCCGTGATGATACTGGTAGGAAGTGACCAGGGACGTATCGGTGACGAGATCGCGGTATTCGACCTGGCTCAGCACCTGCACAGGGAAAGGCAGCTTTGTCACCCAGGGCGTACCCGATTTAAGATCGTTCAGGTAGTAGTCCGTGGACGGGAGATAGGAGAGTGTCGTCTGGCTGCCCAGGTTATTGTTGATCGATTTGAGCAGGTAGGGCTTTTCCCCGCGCATCAGGTCGATGTAGTACAGCGGCTGCTGGGCATCACCTGGTAGTGCCGAGGACCACACCAGACAGGAGGTGCCCTTCCCCAGGAAGTCAATCGCTGCAATCGATGACAGGTTGTCGACCGGTGGAAACTGAACAAGCTCGCGCATTTCGCCCCAGCTATTGCCCGCCTGGTTGATCCAGTAGCGCACGCTTTCTCCGCCCAAATAGACCATATCGGTCGTGCCGGAGCCATCGATATCGGTCAGCCGCAGAAATCTGTGGTCGAAGAGGTCGGGAGTATCGAAGACCGGTGCGCCATCTATCACGATCTTCGCTCCGAAATGCCCGTAGCCACAATGAGGCCAGTAGCAAACTTCACCGTTGCGGATGCGCACGATATCTGTTAGCCCATCGCCGGTCATATCCGCGAGGTAGATGGATTGCGTGGCGTCGGCAAAGACCAGTGCCGGACCCTGTTCTTCGTCAAAAGGCTTGCGCACTATCTCAGCCGGTCCAAATCCTTCTTTCGCAAGCGAAGGATACCAGGTGAAGACCTCATCTTCCGTAAGCAAGAGGTCGGCGTAGCCGTCGCCATTCAAGTCGATGAACCTCAGGTTGGGGTCATTCCAGTCGACATTGGGAACAGAGAGGAAAGGCGTAAAGCTATCCCACTGCTCGTCCGAGGTGCGTTCGTAGTACCCCTGCATTGGCCCGCTGAACTGAACGAGGTACTTGTGTCCATCGCCAGCCAGGTCTAGCAGTTGCTGTTGGCCGCCTGTCAGGTTAGCAAGTGAAGGTTTGGTGGCGACCAGCTCTGCCGGGGCAAATTGCCCGTTGCCGAGATTGCGTTTGTACCACCAGGCATCGGCCTGTTCCGTCAGGATGCCAGAGAGGCCCTCGCTCTCCAGGTCTATCCACTGGTAGCGCAGTCCGTCTAGGCCGATGGGCAGGTTTTGCAGGCTGTCTGCATCAATCGTGTGTACTGCTTCATCGACCTGCGGTTTGGTATAGGTCAAAGCGAGCGGGGGAAGTGACTGCGAATCGTACCCAGCCCCATGCCGAACATACCCTGTTTGCGTGATCGAGATGAGCTGGGTGGCTACCGGGTTTGGAACGTACTCAAAATCGGTCGAGCGCACCAAGCAAGGCGTATCGCCCAGTTCGGCAAATTGATGGAACATCAGCACCCGCTGGCAAAGCCGATACGTGCGCAGATCGAAGCCGGGACGAAAGGTAGAAAAGGGATCGAGGCGGCACGGCCAGGACTGCACTTCTTCTAGAGTAGGGCTAGCAGGATCATGCTCGCCGTAATCAAAGACGACCTGAAAACACCAGTTCCCCCGCACCTGTGGATCTGTATTGCCGTAGTTGATTCGTTTGAGGTACGTCTGTGCGAAGCCTGCACCTCTGGCAAGCCGATTGTATTCTTGAGGCACTTGCTGATCGATATGCTCTGCATTCTCGGGCTTATATTCATAGTTAATGACATTGCCCTTGTCGTCATAGCTCTCTTCTAGCAGCCATTGGAACACATGAGTTGTATCATCAGGGTCAGCAACTTTTGCACTGGAACTTCGTCCGTAGACACTCGTAATATTGTCTTTGGAAAGAGATATCCAATGAATTGCTCCGGTTTCCTGATGCTTCCACTGCTCGATGCGAGCGAAGAGACCTTCAATACGGGGACGGTAACGCTGAACGTTAAATATATCGTGGCCTACATGCTCTTCTCGACTATCGCGTATCCACCCTTCCCCATCTTGAGCCAAAGCAGGAACCAAATCTTCAGCGCCCGATAAAAGAAAGATATCCGACTCCTCATCGTCCTGATACCTCGGAAGACCCTTCTCTGTCTTGCGAAAAATAGAAGGAACGGAAAGACGCCATCCCAGCCCAAAGAGTCCATTACCAGCACCTGAATCGTATGACAGCGAGAGTTTCGGGAAAAAATCGGATCGGCTTGGAGTGGTGAAGATGGGAACACTAAATGAAGCTGTGCCCGTCACCGGGTTGACATCAAACTTTTCCCCGATGCCTTTGATGGCACCTCCCCCCTTTGGCAAGGAGATGGCAGGCAGGGGCGTTGTATATGACTGAGAGGCCGTTTCTTTCGTGGGGGAATTCGAGCGATTACCCGCGCTCACCTGTGGGGGTGGAGGCTTCCCTATATTCTTATCGTTCTCGTCCTGGATCATCTGGGCGCTCCTTCACCCGGGTAAGAGATACATCGTTGAAAATGGAATCAACGGTTGAGCATCAAACCAAATGGAGCGGTAGAAATCCTCTATATCGAGATTCTCGCCAAGAGGTTCCCTTTGCCTCACTTCGCTATTTGGTTCCCATATGAGCCATTTGCAGCATAGACGAGTCCATCAAATGTTTTTAGTAGATGAAGTGTATTCTGCATAAATATAACATGAAAAACATGCATATACAAGAGCTTATTGCCGGTTGCTTGTGAAAAGAGCCCACGTAAACATCAGCAACCAAAGCCGAGCGGGTTCCCTCTTCAATACCCCATGCGCCAGCTTCGTTTGATCTGCGGACCAAGACGAACAGAGTCGGAGTGAGCTTGCGCTGTTGTGATGGAGTAAGAAAGTATAGAATCGGCTTCATTATCTATTTTGATGCCACCTCTATCGGCATCCGCTAAAGGCCATTAGCAGATAAAAACGTGGTATATGTATGCTGGGATATGTCTGCTAATGTGTAGCGGATGTTTGTATTAGCATATCTGCTAACATTTGCATGGACCCCACTGAATTTGCGACACGATTAGGGAAGTTGGGAGGGTCGAAATGATGCCGATTCTCCGGCCTGTTGCAGACATTTTTGAGGTCATCGTGCTGGAGACGGTCTGTTATTTCAGGTATCACACTCCTTTTTTTCTTTTTGTTCCTTTGCGATTTGGGAGTGGTCGTAATCGCCCGATGGCGTGATTCAACACCTTTTTCACGAGTGGTGGCACAACAGACATACTCTCAGCAAGAAAACGTGCCTCATAAACAGTATCCACTTTTTTCTTTGGTTGCGGCAGTCCTTGCAAAAATGCTTGCACCTCTGGGATGCCCTCAAACGCAATCGGATCGGGCGTGTCATAGGTATAAAACCCAGCTCGCGCCGCCTCTTTTTTTAAGACTGCAAACGGATCTGTTTCTTGAGGCAGCGTTATTGTGGGGCAAAGCTCTTGTAATACCTTCCACAGCGCCGAGAAGTTCCTATTTCTCTGTGTGTTCCCATGTTTATCGATAGAGCAAGGAGAGATGGCGTCACCATCTCCAATGACCGCGTATGGAACTCCGAATGCCTTCAGAAGGTGAAGATAGAAGGGAAAGTTTTCTTTGCCTCCAACATCATGCAGCGCAATATTCATATCTGCCAGTGTTTGTCCTTTTCCCTTCTCCGTCAGGGGAATCCAGATGGGAAATGCTCCAGCTTCGGTTGCGCCTTCCACGAGCAACACCCCGTTCGTGAAAAGCAGGCTGGCGACATCGATGGAAGAGGCGAATTTATTTTCAACTTTCTGGAGTTCAGCTTGGAGGAAAGGCCCACCGGAAAAAATCCGCGTTCCATCTGTTTCCCTTTGGAAGCGGTATACATGTTGGAGTCTATCGGCACGGGTAGGCAAGAGGTGCGCAGAGTGCGTCACAATGAGTATCTGTCCAGGCGCGCTTTGGAGGACTTCAACCAGCCGATGCTGCATATTTGGATGTAAACTCGCCGCTGGCTCGTCCAATAAAATCACGCGGCCTGCACTATTATCAAGGAAGACCGACAGCACCAGGGCTTCCCAGAGGCCGGACCCTTGCGATGCCATTGAAATGGTGGTTCTTGTTGCATCAGTCACAAGAATATCGATCGTTCGTACTTCTTCGGGGATTCCAGTTGAAGAAGGCTGTGTACTGGTTTTGACGGATAGGTCGAACGTTCTTTCTTCTCCTATGAGCGACTTGAATGACTTCTGGATGTGTTGATACTGCTCTTTCTCAGCAGGAGTTCCATCCCGTATGCCGAGCAGCCAGTATGGGATGTCATTTTCATCGGTCATTGTTTTATGAACTGGAAAAACTCTTTTCTCCTCAAATGGAACGGGTTCCTCAAAGGGGGTGAAAACACTCTTCGTAAAAACGCAGGCATTGCCCAAAAGCAAAGAGAATAGTTTGCTGCACGACAACCTGCCGGTATTGGCCTGAGAAAAGTTCATGCCACTCAGCTCTTTGAGCAAAATGTATTCAGGCTGATATGTTTGGGGTTCGGTCACGGTGCCTATTTCAAGGTACCCGTGTTTCTCTGCAAGATCGAGCACAAAAGCTGCCATATCCAATGGGGCAGGTTTTGCTCTTGGCAGATAGGCAAAATAGGTCTCAGCTACCGCCTCCGCCATTACCTTTTCGGCCATCTGAGCAGCATCCGCATCCTCCGTTTTTGGAGTATTGGCTTTCATTTTTCTTGTATGTCGCTTGAGAGAATCCTTTGCAGAGAAAAGATATTCTAAAAGGATGTCGCTGCCAGCTCTCCAGGTAGTAGTAGAAGATACAGGCACCGACCCTTTCCAAAAAGTTCCGTCTTGAGGAGGGTACGCCGCCATCTGGATGGTAACCGGCTCGCCGTTGCAGACGAACGCATAGATCAGCCTGATGCCTGTATCCTCACGATAGGTAAGGTGTAATTGTCCTGTGAACAGGAATTGAAGTCTCACTGGAGTACATTGCTCTCTCAACCAGCCAGTAAAACGCTCATACTTTTCGGGCGTAATGCGGTATGCTGAGAGTCCTGGCACGCTTCTGATTGCTTCATCTAGGGACCTTGTTGTACTGAGCGAGGCGTACAGGAATGCACAAATCGCCTTTTGCTCTTGATCGGTATCCCAGGAGATCTTCACATCAACGTCTAATTGTCGCGGGTCGGCATGAACGCTGTAGAGATGATCGAGCGTTTTTCTTCTTCCTGATCCAGCCGCTTCAAACGACTCTTTGAGCACTCTCAGCGCGCGAAATAAGCTCGTCTTTCCACTCCCATTGGGGCCAACAAAAAAGTTGAGGTGCTCGTCGAGCGCATCAATGGTGCAATCTCGTAGAGCCAGGAAATTCTTCGTAGTTATTTTGTGGACTTTCATTTGATCTTTCTTATCCTACTGTGTTTTATATAGTGCTTGAGAATAGATGTTTTGTCACTTGTTGCTTCCAAAATATCCAAACGCTTCAGAAATTTGGAATGTGCTGGCTCTATAGCACATCCGTTCACCAAGAGCCTGTTTGGCACCGACGACGCCTTTCAAGCGCTGTTTGTGCGAACAGATGTCCTGAGTAGCCAGTACAGGTTAAAAGATTGACTCCATAGATGATACATGCACATATTCTCTGGAACATTCCCTCATACATTTTATTCCTCATCCCTCGCCAGGAAATCAAGCATATCCAAATATCCGCGGGTGACGAGAAATTTGGCTAGTTCTTTTCCTGCTTTTCTCGCCTCAATGTCATCGGAGTGGAACACGCCATCTAGGGTTTTTCGCACGCTGTTCAGGACACTGGATGTGACCCACCCTCTCTCATCACCTTTCACTAACAGCGCGAGGCACCTCATGACGGGCAATGGCATCAGCGACACAAGGCTCTCAAGTTTTTCGGCTACCAGATGGTTTGCCTCTACATACCCAGTTTGTTTGAGCACCTCCTCAAGCTGTTTGATGGCCCAGGTATTGTCAAATTTTCCCGAACCAAACCACCAGCCAAAGGCAGCAAACTCTTTGGTGTATGAGCTGAGGGACTGTGTTTGGATCCGCTCCATACGCCATTCCCATAGTGCTTGCAGTCGAACGAGAATCTCAGCATCTACCTCATCGGTATTGTAGAGGCTTCGCCCGGCAAACTCAAAGATGTATCCGCGAAGCTTTTCAGGCGCGTGTGTGAAAAAGAGTGGTAGCAGACCTTCTGGCTCGTCTATGTCCACCTTACCAGACCAGTAGTAGAATATTAGATGTTGGGCAAGATGTTCCTCAGGGTTGTAGGAATGCTGTTGCTTGTCAGAAACCATCCCGAGCAACTTCACTGCGCGATAATATTCCTCATGCAGAATACCAAACGTTTTATTGTAGGGGCGACAGAAGACTACGTAGGCATCCCAAGCAGCTTTATACCGATTATAAAGTGCTGCATCCGATGGGAAAATCTCTGGTATGTGCTGTATCGTCCATGGCTGATCAAGTGTTACCAGCCATGGAAACCATTGCCCGTAGGTGGAATGAACGGCCAGTGATGGATCATTGTGCGGGTTGAGATGCCAATTCAGCACCTCCCGAACCTCAGGCATGGTATCGAACCCCCGCACTACTTTTTCTTCTCCGTTCTCCCTTTGTTCTAGGTAGTGCCTGACCCATAGAGCGTAACGCACCACATTGTGCATGGCCTCGCCGCGGACGGTATTGATCGCAAGTGTAGCCGGGTCCATATTCGAGCCTCCGTAGCGTACCTCATCTGTAGGAGTCGGATCAGGATCCTCTGTGAGCAATTTCACGATCTCCCAAACCTCTGTACGCAGAGAAAAAGAAATTTCTGGAGGCCCCATCTCAAGACCCACTGCGAGAAGACGGGCAACGAGGCGACGACTCCAGGCCCAAATCGGATCACGCTCAGCGAGTACATGCTCTTGTGAGCCTCTCTCTCCTTGACGGAGGATCCATTCGCACAAACCAAGCACTGAAGGCCAGTGATGTAATCGTTTCTGCTGGGCTGCTTCTTCCAGGCTAGTGAGCAATGCATTCACATAATTTGGATCGAGTCCCCGGAAGAGTTCTGCTCGTCTGGCAAAGCGATCGGGGTCTGATCGAACGACAATGGTGAGCACATTCTTCAATCCCTCATGCGATGGCAATGACGAGGGAAAGTCCTCAGAAGGCTGCGGCTGCCACGTCTGTAGATAGCCTACAATGTCCTCAACATTCATGGAACTCAGCTCTTCAACGGATCTTGGGCTGATAGGGTTGGACCACGTTACCTCAGCAGCATACCATGCAAACTCCGGGTGCCGAGCTGGGCCATAGCTTGTCACGAGCTGATCGTATCGATATTTCCATTCTGGTGGGAGATCAGGCCCAAGACGGGCGAGCCAATCGCGGCGCCAGCAATCTACATATGCGACGAGGAGCTCATCCGTCAGCGGTTTCCCGCTGTGCCGTTCGTAAGAGGACTTCACCTCTTCCAGGTCAGTGGGACCCTTGTCTACCCACGCGAAAATCTTCGCCTGTTGTGTAGGAGAAAGAAGCTTCAAACCTGCACGGACGAGGAGCGTGTACTCGTGAAGAAGGTTGAGATCGTCAAATCGACGACGATCGGTGAGATGTTCGGCAACGAGCTCTGGTGTTTCTTGTGCGAACTTGCTGAGCAGATACAGTACGATACGATGAAAGATGGGTCTGTCATGCTGTTCCAGGAGAGATACGATCTCCTGTAAAGGCGCCTGTCGACCTCTTACCATTCCTTCTGAGACGTCTCGTACCGTAGAGATAAGGTCGTGTATCGATTCAAATGATGTCCGGCTATGGTCACGGCGATCATCTTCAATCGACGGGCGCCAAATATACGTAGTTTCATCAGATACCTCCCCGTTTTCACGTAAGGTATACATTTTTTGATCAAGGGTGTCGCACAAGAGCTCCAACGTTGGTATACCGGCCACAGATGCGAGATGAGGAACATGTTTATTGAGGAACTCACGAAAACGCCAGCTCTCAAGGGAGGTGTCCCTTTCAATTAGGTTCGTTAAGAGAACTCGAGCGAGTTCAAACGCTGCATCCACCTGATTATGTAGCGCAAGATGTGTCATAAGGCTCCCCAATTTCTCTGGGAGGAGCAATTGGTATGGAGACTGTATCCAGTGCTTTGCTTTGGGAAGAAATTCCTTTGCTAGAGCAGCGGGCATGGCAAGGGCAGCATCAATCAGGTCCTCATGAACACGCACATTTTCGGTTTCCGGGATCTGCAGGGCAACATCAAGGACTGTTTCCGGGGCAAGGTGAGCCATTCGTGCCAGATACCGAGACTCTGACCAGAGAGGAAACTCAATATATTGTCCCCCCTGGATTGGTCGAGGAGGCGAATGAAAGAGGCCGGCTTCCCAGAGCGGTAGAATCCATTCTGGTGATTGCAGATGTTCAAAGAAATAGATGCGATCTGCCTCTTGCTCGATAGCGGCTAAAGCCTTTTGAATCACCTCAGGACTAGGCATCAGTTTCTCCCTCTTTGATAATTTGCCGAATACTGGCAGCCTTCGGAGAAACATCGAACGTCTGTGGGCGCAATCGCTCAAAGAGAAACTGCTCCAACGCTGAAATACAGGCATGAAATTCATGTATAGATTCGATGCTATGGTGGGCCACCTCAGTAAAATAATTTTGATAGTAGGACCATTCTGCAACGCGAAGTTTCTGGATAGCATCTGGAAGGATACTGGAATCAAGCTGGCGCAATATCGCCAATGTCTGCTGGTCTTTGCTTGGACGCTCGTTCTCTACCCAGGTGAAAAAATTTCTGATCTGCTTTAAAAATTGGAGCAAGTGATTATCAATAGTTCCACCCCAGGTAGCTTCTGTATCTGCATAGCACGCCGATCGGCTCATAGTCTGCTTCCAGCCCTCATTCAGATGCTGAACCTTCTCTTTTAAAGATGGGAGCGTTTTCGGAGGAGCAGCAGTTTGCGTAGGGACATTTAGGTAACGGGCGAGCTTTTCCAAGAGTTCTCGAATGCCGTGGGCAGCGAGTGATAGACGGTCGGGATTGTATTCATCAGCAAGTACTCGGAGTGCTCCAAGATACATATCAGCCAGTTTCTTTCCTGGTTCATTTGTCAGTTGTGTATCTCTTTCACAGAGTGCATCATAGAGAACGCGTTGTTTGCCAGATAACTGAAAAATAATCCGCTGATCTTCGGGCCCCTCTGCATTGCCTTCCATACGCTGTTTCCCTACTTCATCTCTTGCTTCTACAACCAGAAGCACTGCTCGTTGTTCCTAAAATACGAGTTCTACCCTTTGATGTTTTTGAGTTTCTCTTTCACCTGTTCTCTACTCACCTGTGTATAACGAACAGTAGTTTGGATAGCCGGTGTCCCCTTCTTGGTGATGTGACCAAGGTAATAGGCCACTTCTTCCAATGACCAGCCTGCTTCCCGTGCTCGATGGGCGAAATCATGCCGTAAATCATGGAAAGTGAGATTGTGGATGTATTCCCATTGGCCTTTCGTCGCACGAGCCTTCAGCATGCGGAACCAATAGTGGATCCCTTCTTCAGTCAAACGCTCGCTACGCTGTGAGGTAAAGACATATATTCGATCAGGATCTCTGCTTGCCCGGAGATATTCATAGAGCGGCTTGCGCACTTCGTTCATCAGATCGATATCACGCCACTTGCCACCTTTGTACCCGATGTGTACCCACCCGACCTTTGGACCGACATGCGTATGAGCCATCTGTAGCCAGGAAAGGTCACTGACGCGACAGCCTGCCCAGTAGCCCAACGCGAAGAGTGCAGCTCCGCGTCGATCATTCTCTTGTTCAACTAACGTACGTAAGATATAGCGCTGATCTTCCGAAAGTTGATACTGTTGGCGAACCTCTCGACTTAAGCAGCCAGAGCTAAAGCTGCAAATTTCGACGTGCGCGTTTTGGCAAGCGGCTTGCCATCCAACCAGTCGAGCGTACGAACCAGGTTGATGACCGCAGCGCTCACCAAGTGCTGCAAATGGGTTTTGTTCATGCCCCGATACCGACTCCGACGCAGGCCAAAGGCCCGCACCCCTTGGGAGATAGTGCCCTCGATCCCTGATCGGCTGCGGTATTTCTCCCAGAACTCCGGGTTCTTTTGACGTGCTCTGACGGCTTGTAAGGCTTGATAGTGTTCCTTGACTCGGATGGAGAGGGCCCGGCGTTGGGCTTTGGTGCAATGCGCCTTGAGCTGGCAGGGCTTGCAATCTTTAAGGGAAAACTTGATGCGGATTACCTGGTTGCCATGCTGATCGATGGTAGGGGTCCAACTGGAACTGTCTCGTCCAGCAGGGCAGCTCACTTTCTGAGCGTCCCAATCAGGGTGTCACGCCACGGCTTTTTCTTGCGCATCTAGATGTAGAATACCTGCCCCTTGTACATGGAACAGAAGACGGCGTCCATCTGGTAGGCGCGGTTGCCCTTGGACTACTTTTGCACACAGTGCCACCAAATCTCGGTTGAGGGCACAGTCGTTAAATCGCTTGAGTTCGACCTCAACCTTTTTAGATCCCCAAGAGATTCGTCCTGGCAACTGAAAGAAAGGTTGCAAGCGGTGCCAGCCTGCGTGAGCATACTCTGCTGGAAAGTAGTGATCCCGCACCCACATCCCCACATTTGCCAGAGCTACTTTGCAGACTGTCATGATCTGATCTTTGTGGTTATCCAATTCATACATTTCTCGCTCTTGTTGTGCCAGATCCTCGATGGCTCGGAGTAACTCACGCTGCTCTCGACAGTACTTCTCACATTTGGCAAACTCTTGGTTGCTGGTGTGATAGGCTTTCCATTGCCGTTGGTGGTACTCCTCAATCTCGACATCGGCACGCGCCTGTTCTTCCTTGACCGTTTGACGTACCTGCCAGTGCTCCACCCCTTGCCGTGCTAACTCCATCTGGTGGGTATTAAGCACTCGGTACAGCTCGGTTGCCCGCTCTTTGGTGAGCTGACAGCGCTTCATGTAGAGCTTGCTTGCATTGCGCATCCGCTTACGGGCTCCAACGGCCCAGCGCCGCACATTGTCGAGTCGCTTTTGGAGAGCTTCCCGCTTTTTGGCAACCTCTGAATTGATAACCGGCGTCTTGGCAAACCCATGATTGACATCGATGCCAAGCGGAATGAGCCAGTCTCGAATGGCGTTTTCTTGTGCGGGCCAGCGTCTCGTGTAGGTTTGGACGAGTTCCACCGCATCCGCCTCCGATGTCGTAGTCACAATCGGGATTATTTTCGGCACCGTTGGTGGTGCGGGCAAGGGGGTTGCTTGCCAGCTTTCGTCTAACCAGTATTCATGGGTCCCATCAGGCTTCTCGTCCCACCGGAGTGGCCTACTTTCATCCTCTGACCGCTCTTCACAGGAAACGTGACGGCGGAGATCGCGAATGAGGGCCACCCGTAGGTCCAATTCCTGTCCACAATGCTCAGGTAAGGAGAGACTCAAGCGAGCGAGGGCGACCTCACGAAGCACCTTTCCTTGTCGATCTATCCGTAGTGGAACGAATTCCCCCACCTCCTGAAACGACTCCAACCCGCTGTACTGATCTGTCCGCAAGACGGTTACCATGGTACGCCCTTCGCTTGCCAAGGTTGCCAGGAATTCTGCTGACATGCCCTCGCGGTCCACAACAACTCGCTCGATGCCGTGCAGGCCCGCAGCCTGCTCATAGCGGGTGATCATGGCTGGCAGCCCGATCGTCAGATGCTGATCTCCTCGATGGGTCGTTACTAACAAGGGGTGGCCTTCTTGATCGTGCAACACGACCAACGCACGGCACCCCAGAACTTTTTCCAGGCGTCCCACCAGTCCACGTGGAATAAGGGAATCGGCGTAAACGGCTTTGCGGTGCCCATCGATGTAGAAGATTGGGACCGCACCATCTGCTACCTGCGGTCGATGTTGCCAGAGCAAGGCCGTCCAACGTGCGAGCGCGTCGGTGAGTACATCATCTGCTCCCATGTGAGCCAATTCCGCCAAAAACCGATCGATGGGGCGATAGCTGTAGGCGAGGTGACGACTTGTCAGCAGGGCCAGAGCCTGGCCAGTGTAGCCGCGTAAATCCCAGGTACGTCGCAGCCCCACCGCTTCCAGGAAGAGTAAAGTCACCAATTGACCGCGCAGCGTTGCCGATTGATGATGGGCCAAGCGCAGAGATGGGTCAGCGGTGCGCAGGCAGGGCTTGAGAGCAGCTTCCAGAGAAGTATACAATTTGGTCTCAGAGACTCCAGCCAGCAGGAGTAAGGCACCTGCACCGTCCTGCCACTGTGGTTGCAAAGACGCTTCTTCTGTTACTGCGTTTTTTTTGCCTGAGGCTTTCGTTGGGAGGAAATGCTCAAACCTAGTTCTGCTCGCACGCGATTAATCTGGCTGATACTCACACAGAGTTGAAAATGCTCTTGCAATGCCGCTTGAAGCATACGACCAGAGGTATGAGAGGCCTGTTGGCATCGTTCAGCGAGAAAGGTTCGGACCTCTCCACGCAGTTTGATGGGATGACCATGTCGGCCATCCTGCAGAGCGATGTTTCCCCGTGTGCGAACAGCATGCAGTAAGCGGTACGCCATGGCTCGCTTCAACGGCACATCTGCTCTCTGGCTCACAACCTGCCAGGATTGGCCTGCAAGCAAGGCTGCAATCACCTGCTCTCTTGCAGCTTGACGTTCCTTTCTCTTGGGATTCTTCACTCTCGCCTCCTTGTTCGCTCTCGTGGTGAGCGTTATCCATCAAGCCATGCGACAATTTTTTGTGCGCACTCCCTCACCTCGCGATTTTCGTCTTGCATTGCCTGAATGAGCGGTTTGCGCATCTTCTCGATGGCTTCTGCTGACAGATCATCCCAATTTCCCAGACGTATCTGCCAGAGCGCCTCAATTGACCACTCACGCACTTCGGGATCGTTGTCCTGGAGGGCCTGGATCAGGGCATCGGTGGCACGCTCATCTTTCAGCCAGCAGAGCAGCTCAGCGGCCTGCTGGCGTCTGTCGCTCTGCTCATCCTGGAGGGTCTGGATGAGCGTATTCACGGCGCGGTTATCCTCCAGATGTCTTCCCAGGCCCTCTGCTGCATAGGCCCGCACCTGCATGTCATCGTCCGTCAAAAAGGCGTGAAGAAGGGGTTCCAACGCGCGCTCATCCTTTGGGTAGCGTAAAGTAGCCACCACCTCCCTACGCACTTCGACATCTCTATCCTGGATCACTGCAAGCAGCGGTTCCATGGCGCGCTCATCGCCCCACTGACCCAACGCCTGTGCTGCTGCTGCTCGTACGTTGCTCTCCTGATCGGCCAGAGCCTGGATCAAAGGCCCTTGAACCTGTTCCCGATACGCACGGACAAACCAGGCCGCGTCTCGGTGCGCGCTCAATCCGGAAATCGCTAACGTGGCATATTGACGGACTTCGCCCTGCCTGTCGTGCAGCAGTGCGAGCAGGGAGGGAAGCACGCGCTTATCCATGTCGCCTAAAGCGGTGGCTGCGGCCTCGCGCTCGTCAACAGTCTCTGCACTTCTGAGCTGTGCGATCAAACGGTCGATTTTTTCTTCGTAGGTGGATGGATGCTCGAACTCTTGAAGGGTTTCTTGCATCGTTTGTCGGGTGAGCGGATCGGTCTCCTGTGCCAGTGCCTTCCGCAAGGGTTCCTTTGCCTCCTCAGCTTGAAGATATCTGAGGCTTCGGGTCGCCTGACTGCGCAGGCGATCATCCGCCGATGACAGGGCTTCAATCAGGATGGGGATCACTGGCGCGTACTGGCATGCTGCCATATCTGAAGCGAGCCATAGACGCTTATCAGGATCTTCTTCTTCGTGATACAAAGCGAGCAATGCAGGTCCAGCCGCCGGATCACCGATATGTCCAAGGGCATCTATGGCTTCGCCGCGAACATCTTCATCAGGATCGGCCAGAGCCTCGATGAGCGCTGGAACTGCCTGCTTCGTCTCTGAAGATCGTCCCTCAAAAAACTCGGCGCCAGCCCGCAAATTGAGAATGTAGCAAAGCAGACTGCGTGTCTGAGCGTTGGTACTTTCGCGTAACGCCGCCATGATGTCCGCAACTGCGGCCTCGTCTCGGATCTGATAGACAAACCTCCGCCCATCTCTCGTGGGCTTTTCGAGAAGCGAGAGAATTTCTGCTGAGTCCATAGACGCTTGACCTTCTGGGTAGGTGTGCTTTTGTGCCTAAGAGGGCATGCACGAACCGTTGGTTGGTGTGATTCACAGGGAGTGAGCCTTTTGCGCATTGACGCATCAAGAGTGAGATTCACCCTGTGAGCGCGAGCGGCGCGGCGTCGAAGCGAGCATGGAGCCGCTCCCCGACTACCGCCACTAGCTGTCTACCGTCTGGTAGGGCGACCCGAGCAGCGTTGACTTTGCGACACACCTCCTCTAAGTCACGTACCAGCGCCCGGTTGTTGAACGCACACAATTCAAGTTGCACCTCGGTTGCTGTCATCGTAACCCAGCCACCAAGCTTGAAAAAGGGCAACAAACGTTGCCACCCACAGTGCTGGTAGCTCTCGCCAAAATACTGATCCCTCACCCACATGCCCAGGTTGGCGAGTCCCACCTTGAAGAGCGTCATGAGCTGATCTTTCGCGTGATCAAGTTCATACATCTGCCGTGCTTGCGCCTCCAGGTCTTCTTGTTGCCTGAGCACTTGCCGCAGTTTCCGGCAATAGCCTTCACATTTGGTCAAGATACGTTGGCGATGCATGGCATGCTTTTCCAACCTGGCTTTGTGCTGGCGCACCTCCCAGTCTGTTGCGAGGTGGCGTGCTTTTAAAGGAAAGTAGTCCCGCTCCTCTGTTTGGCCTGCTGCTTCCAAGTGGATGACCTGGACGATCAGTTCGTCTCGGCGTTGCTTGTACGCCTGAGCTTGCTCTTCGAGGTGGTGATCTTGTTCCTCTAGTTGGACTAACCGCCCACGGCATGCCTGTGCCAGGTGTTCCAGGCGGTGCTGTCTGCCTTGCGCCACGAGTTGGCGTTTGACCAGTTCTGAGTTCACCACCTGCTCTTTGGCATACCCGTGATTGATGTCCAAATTGAGCGGAATCAGCCAGTCGCGAATGCTGTTTTCTTGGCACTTCCAGCGTTGGAAATAGGTCTGAGCCAGCTCTACCGCGTCCATACCGTGGCCCGTGGTAATCACCGGGATCAGTTTTGGCGTGGTGGGAGCCGACGGCGCAGGCAGCGCTTGCCACCCGTCTTCCCAGAAGCGTTGGTGCTGCGGGGTCAGGTCAGCCTGCCAGTCCTGGACATCGCCTGCTTCATCGGCTTGCTCAACCACGAGCAGCTTGCGCCAGTCACGGATCAGCGCAACCTCGACCTCTAAGGGAGGGAGTGCATCGTCTGGTCGCTTTAACGCGAAGCGGGCCGCTGCGACTTCGCAGATCACCTGGCCACTGCGGTTGTAGCGCCAGGGCTGCCATGGCCCTACCTGTTCAAACGACCCTTCCGCTTCATATTGGTCGCTGCGCAAGAGGGTGACGACTTGTCGTCCTTCGAGTTGGAGTTGCGCCAGGAATTCTGCCGCCATCCCTTCTCGGTCTACTACGACCCGCTGCATCAGCCCCTGGCCTGTCGCTTGCTCATAGCAGTGGAGCATCTGCGGTAAGCCTCTCGTCAAGTGGTGATCGCCGCGATGCGTGGTTGCCAGCAGTGGATGACCGTCGGTATCGTGTAACACGACCAATTCGCGGCAGCCCAGAATTTTTCCGCCGAGCTTGCCCACCGGTCCCCTTGGAACGAGCATGTCACTGTAGACCGCCTTCCGATGCCCGTCCACGTAAAATACGGCAGGATCAGTGGGCTGGTCAGAACCGGTTTGTTCCGCATGCCACAGCGACCAGGTCCACTTGGCCATCACCTCTGTCAGATGTTGGGCTGCTCCTGCATGGGCCAGCCGGGCGAGGAATCGCTCCGTGTAGCGCTGACTGTAGGCTCGCTCGCGACCTGTCACCACGGCCAACATCGTTCCTGTATAGCTGCGCAAGTCCCAGGTACGAGCCAGACCAGCTACTGGGAGGACCAGTAACGTCAGAAGCAAGCGTGCTATCACTGCCGGGTTGGGTGGGTTCAGCCCAGGAATGGTCGGATCAGCCAACGCCATCACTATCTCGAGCAGAGCCTCAAGCAGGCCCGTTTGCTGGGCCGCTGCCAGCAGCAACAAGCTGCCAATCCCTTCGTGCCAGGCAGGCTGCGACTCATTCAGTTTTTTTTCCGTCAGGGCAAAGGTGCCGACTGAGCAGCGGTAGCCCAGCGCTCTTCGAGGGAAGCAAGTAAAGACGGGCGCTTGTGACGGAAGCGAAAGCGCGTCAGTTGCTCACTTTGAGCGACGGTGGTCTCTCGTCGCAGCGCTCGCCAGCGCGCATGGTCAAGCCGGGCGGCGCGCTGCTCCAGAAGCGTTCGATGGGCTGTATCTTGCTCCCACCAGGCCGCGTAGGCCACACAACGTCCGTAGCGCAACAGATAGGCGTTCCAGTTCTTGCGACCACTCACGCGACGATATTGCGTCTTGAGGCCGCGAATGCTGCGCTCCATGTCGTTGTTGGTGCGAGGAAAGTCCTGCCGGTCGTAGCACTGCACCAGATAGGGCCGCAAATTGGAGAGTACTTGCAAGAACTCGGTGAGGCACTCCTGCTCCAACTCGGAAAGCGAGCCATCAGTCAGTCGTGTAGCCATGCGCTCCCGCCAGCGATCCAGGCGGCTTCCCACCGCCACATTGCTCGCCACTTCTCCCGCTGATCCCAGCTGCTTGTCCAAGAGGTGTTCGACCTCGAGCAACCAGCCGTACAGGCGTTTGATCTGTGTCAGTTGGTCTGTCCAAGCGGCCCGCTCAGCCACAATGGCCTGCAGGCGTGCCAGCTTCTGCGCACACAGTCTGCTCACTGGTCCCCTTTTTTGGAGAGCTGCTCGAGGCTGGCTTCGATCTCCTCCAACATCTGGCTAGCTTCCACTGTGGCGTACTTGAAAGGCTGGAGCCCATCGGTATTCAAAGCCGTCACGATCCCTGTGGCGTAGTCGTCGAGTACTGCAAGCTGTTGGGCTTCCTGGGGCGAGGCCGTGGCTCTATGCTTCTTGATCTGCTTGCGCACCTCCCGCACCTTGGGCTGGAGGCGTTTACGCATGGCCGTTTTGACCTGCTTGTCTGCCTCGAAGGCGGCTTTCGACGCGTCGCGCAGCACGTGGAACTGGCACACCTGGTGCGGCACGTCCGGCCACAACTCCTCAACTGCCAACAGTTCACTTTCTTGGGCATCGCTGATCGTCCCCAGTACCTTCACTTCCAATGCCACCACGGGCGAAAGCAGCGCTTTCATCACTGCCGTCTCCGACGACGTGACATTCTCGGCGGAAAGCACGCGCCCGGTGAGCGCATCGCGCACCACATAGACCGTCTCGTTGCCTTTCTCGGGCTGGATGCCATCCACCGACACGATGATGCCCCCATTTTTCTCCACCTGTGCCAGCCACTCTACGTCGTCTTTGGCCGAACTCGAGGCTCGCAACAGCGTGCAGTACGCCTCAAACAAGTACAGGATTTCCCGCCGTGCGATCTTCACCCCCAGTGGTGCCAGTCGTTTGAGCACCTCCTGATGGATCTCATCCACCGTCTGGTGCTCTCTCAGGCGCAGCCGTCCCACCAGCAGTACGATATCCAATCCATACGTAAACCACGGTAACGCCAGCGCATCTGCCCTCACACTGCGATAGGTCCGCTGATGTCCCCCACAGTGCGCATCGGGACAGCGGTAGCCGGCGTGGACCAGTTTGATCACCTCTTCCAGCGTGATCACCGTGCGCTCTGTCAAGGTCACTGCCCGCCGTAACTGTCTCTGGCAGACCGGACAGTGGGACTGTTCTGGACGATAAAACCGTCTACTCACCTGAGCAAACGTCCGGGCTGGTTTCATGCGCTTCCTCCTGCTTGGGCCTTCCGTTTCTCTTTGTGAGTATATCACCTCCCTTCAGTCGGCGCTTTTGCCCTGACGGTTTTTTCTAGGATGGCAAGCCTATCTTGAGAAGGATGTCCTCAAGAGCCGCGAGGTAGGCAGCAGGATCCTTGCGGAAGCGCAACTGCTTGCGACGCGCTTCGCGCCGAAAGGTGAGCTGCTCACGCATGGTATACC
>WNFC01002324.1_pt1 | contig 23272 bp, 18 predicted proteins | sample 5400541 | NCBI WGS metagenome assembly WNFC01 (sample SAMN13153342, study PRJNA577476) | soil metagenome | isolation source: 120 cm saprolite under Douglas fir tree site 2 hole 2 replicate 1 | place: USA:California | collected 2015-04-18
GAGAGCGAAGACCTTACCCGACTTTTCACGATCGACTTTCAGCAGGAGCCCACGCCAACTTCTGATAGGGGTGTTGGCACTGGTGAGCAGGGCCGCGTGGGTCTTGAGCGCGGCAAGGGAGAAGGATCGCGACCTGTGCCGGCGCGCGCTCAGGGTGGTGGCAGCGGCGGCATGCAGAACCAGGCCGCGCCTTCGCAGGGTCGTCCGCCGCAACCGTCAGTAATACCCGCGCCGATTTCAACCACCTACGCTCGCCTGCCGCCGCTGTCCTCGGCCGGCCTCGATATCGATCCGGCGCTTTGGAAAGACCTGAAGCTCACTTCTTACGGTGACCACCGATCAAAATCGACCACTCCTTCCAACGGACCGGGCGATGGCGGCGGTGTGGGAACAAATAACGGGACAGGGATCGGCGATGGCCTTGGGCCGGGATTCGGGCGCGGCCGCGACGGCAACATGGGCGGCGGTCCGAATCAACCCGGTAATGGCGGAATAGGCGGGGGCAAGGGAAATAATCCAAATCCAAACGAGGCTGATCGCGTTTACAGCTCCCCAGACGTAAGCCAACGCGCGCGCGTGCTCTTCAAACCTGAACCGCAATACACGGAAGAGGCGCGCAAGGACAACATTACGGGAACCGTTGTCCTGCGCGTAGTGTTTTCGCTCACCGGCGAGGTAACAAACATTCGCGCAATGCAATCTCTTCAAGGCGGCTTGACTGAGAAAGCGATCGCCGCAGCGCGGCAGATCAGATTTGTGCCCGCAACCCGTAACGGCCAACCCGTTTCGATGTACATACAGTTGGAGTACAACTTCAATCTGTATTGATCCTTTTTATGGAGTGCGGCGACTTGTCGCCGCTTTTAAAGCGCTGACAAGTCAGCGCACTCCAAAATTTGCGGCCATCGCGAGAAGCTTTGGCTGCATCAATGCAGTTGACATTTGCAAGCTCTCTCTCTTTTCACGTTCTATCCCCAGAGCATACGGGAACAAGAGGCTGAGGTTGGGTCTCTAACCAGCGGAACAAACAAACTTCACGCGACGACCCGGACCGTGGCGTGCTCTCTCGAACTGTGTCGAAGGAGGAGACGATGCGTCGAAAATTCTTGCTCAAATCCCTTTCAGTTTTAGCTGTGTCGGCCGCGGCCATCATGGGCCTGGCGTCGCTCAGAAGTTCAGGCGGAGTTGTCTTGGCGCAAAACGGAGCAACGCAGGGCCAGCTTCAAGCTCTCGATTCAAGCGGAAAACCAAAAGCTTTGTGTCCGCTCAAGCACACCAGTGCCAAAGCAGAGATCAGCGGATTTCTCTCACGCGTGGTCGTGACGCAGGAGTTTGAGAATCCGTTCGATGAAAAGATCGAAGCCGTCTACACTTTTCCGCTGCCGCAAAATGCGGCGGTCGACGACATGACGATGGTCGTCGGCGATCGCACTGTCCGCGGTAAGATCCTGCGACGCGAAGAGGCGGAAGCGGTCTATGAAGCCGCGAAAACAAACGGGCAGACAGCCAGTTTGCTGAATCAGGAGCGCCCAAACATCTTCACGCAATCGGTCGCCAACATTCTCCCCGGCGAACAAATCAAGATTACGATCAGCTATGTCGAGACTCTGAAATACGAAGATGGCGCGTATGAATTCGTTTTCCCGATGGTAGTCGGGCCGCGTTACATTCCCGGCCCGGCGACGGGGGCCCCGGTCAGTGCCCAGGTGAATGCAAAGGGAAACGGTTTCGCCCCCAACACGGATCGGGTGCCCGATGCTTCGCGCATCACGCCTCAGCCAGTACCCGAAGGCATGCGCGTCGGTCACGACATTTCACTGGACGTTACCCTGGATGCCGGAGTCCCGATCGATGGGCTCAGCTCGAAAACGCACGAGGTTAATGTCGAGCGTCCCGACGACCATCGTGCCCGGGTCACGCTCAGGGACCAGGCCGCGATTCCCAACAATGATTTCATTCTTCGTTACGATGTTGCGGGCAAGAAAATCGAAGATGCTTTGCTGACCCACGCTTCGGACAAGGGCGGGTACTTCACCTTAATTCTGCAACCACCCCTGCGAGTCACGGCTGAAGATGTCACGCCCAAGGAACTCGTGTTCGTGCTGGATACCTCCGGGTCGATGTACGGCTTTCCGATCGAGAAAGCTAAAGAGACTATGAAGCTCGCGCTCGACAATCTCTATCCTTCCGACACTTTCAACCTGATCACATTTTCAGGCGATGAGCATATTCTGTTTCCCGCCCCGGTGCCGGCGACAAAGGAAAACCTGGCCAAAGCGCAGGCGTTCCTCGAATCTCGGCAAGGCGGTGGTGGGACGGAAATGATGAAGGCGATCAAGGCTTCGATGGATCCGTCCGACGCTTCTGATCACGTGCGGATCGTCTGCTTCATGACCGATGGTTACGTAGGTAACGACATGGAGATCATCGGCGAAGTGCAGAAGCATCCGAACGCGCGCGTGTTCGCTTTCGGCATCGGCGGCAGCGTAAATCGATTCCTGCTTGACGGCATGGCGAAATACGGCCGCGGCGAAGTCGAATACGTGGCGCTGAACGATGACGGCTCAGCCGCTGCGCGGCGTTTCCACGAACGCGTGCGCAATCCTTTGCTGACCGACATTTCGGTCGATTGGAATGGATTGCCCGTGGCTGATGTCTATCCAAAGACTATTCCCGATTTGTTCGGCGCCAAGCCGGTGATTCTGAGCGGACGCTACACTGGCGCCGGGAAGGGCGTGATTCGCTTGAAAGGAAAAATGTCGGGCGTCGATTTCGTTCGCGAGATTCCGGTCGATTTCTCCAAAGCGGAATCACAGAACGATGTGCTCTCGACTCTTTGGGCGCGGACGCGCGTCGATGATTTGATGAGCCAGGACTTCAAAGGCGCGCAGCAGGGCGTAATGAAGGACGATGTGAAACAAGCCGTCATTCAACTCGGTCTCGACTATCGTTTGATGACCCAATTCACTTCGTTTGTCGCGGTCGAAGAAATGATCGTCACCGATGGCGGTGTCTCAGTCGGTAACGGTCACAGCCGGGGCAGAGTTACTAAATCGGAACTCGGCCACTGATGTGGTCACGCTTTATAAGGCCGAACCTCCGCCGAGCAATAGCGGCGGCAATGCTAAACCCAAGGCTCCGAAGTCAAAAACAGGGAGCAGTGGCGCCGGTGGTGGTGGAGTTGACTACAGCCAGGTCGTTAGTGCGTCTCCCGAAGAGGCTAAGCGTCAAGAATTTTCGAGCAGGTTTCATCCGACGGTGCTGGCGGTCATCGATCGCTTGAAGGACAGCAAACTCAAGGCCAGTCCGGATGAAGCCAAATTCATTCACAACGGCAAGGCCGAGATTCAAATCTGGTTGACCGACAAATCAGATGAGACTTTGGCAAAGTTGAAAGAGCTGGGCTTTGAAGTCGTGCTCGATCCAAAAACTGCGAAGCTGGTCATCGGTCGTCTGCCGATCGAGAAGCTGGCAGCGCTCGCGGAGCTGAAATCAGTCCGTTATGTGGCTCCGCAGATGGCGAGCAACTAGGCCGTCAGAGGCTAACCGCAGAGGAAGCAGAGGTTCCCGCAGAGGTCGCAGAGAACAGCACACTCTGCGTTTCTCTGCGAGTTCCTCGGCGGCCTCCGCGGTTAAAAAATCTTTCTTCACCGATTCCGACCATTGCGCACGGGTGGCAACTTGCGACACGAGCTGTCGTACAATACTGCCGGATGAATCTGGAACTGGCACGCGGTCTTTCGATTCGCAAATCACCAATCAACGGCAGGGGTTGCTTCGCGACGATTAGTTTTCGCCGCGGCCGCAAGATTGCGGAGTATACCGGCGAACGCATTCCCGATCTCGAAGCGCAACGCCGCGCGCACCGAACCAAGCTGCGCATCTGTGACGTCGATGGGCGCTGGAGCCTGGACGGCAGCCGCGGCGGCAATGGCACGCATTACATCAATCACTCATGCGAGCCGAACGCTTACATGAAAACCATCTACGGCCACGTCTTGTTCTTTGCTTTGCGGGACATTCGACCCGGCGAAGAGATCACCGTCGATTACGTGGACACGCTTCATCCGGATTCGAAGCGTTGTTACTGTGGCACCAGGGGTTGTCGCGGGACGATAAATAAGAGCCAGCAATAAGAGCCAGCAATAAGAGCCAGAGTCAGTAGCGCGAAGGAGGCCAGGAATGAACGCAGTATTCAAAACTGCTCATCCGTATGCCGAAGACGAAATGAATCTTCCGGTCACAAGCGTCGACGCCGCAATTCCTTTTTACGAGACGGTGATGGGATTCCGGGTTGTATCGCGGAATGATTCCCCTCATAAGTCCGCCATCCTGGCTCGAGACGAGATCCAGATTGGCCTGGCCGAAAACGGAGGCGACTCGACTCAGGAAGGCTGCTTCTTTGAAGTGAATGACGCCGAAGCAGCCTTCGCTGAATTGAAGTCGAATGGGCTGAAAAAGGAAGAAGCGGACTTCAGGATAGATCAGCACGGAGAAACTTCTTATAAAGTCTTTTTCGTTGTCGCACCGGATGGATTGTGTTACTGCCTGGGCGAACGGCAAGGATGATCAACGGAGGATCTTTTATGAAGAAGCTCATTCTAGGTTTCGCGGTAGCGGTCACATTCGCATTCGTTCCGCACGCTTCGGCCCAAAACCGGGAACTCCAGCGCTGGGACCAACAGGCGCGGGAGGTCAGCATCATCCGCGACGATTGGGGCATCGCGCACGTCTCTGGCAAGACAGATGCCGATGCGGTGTTCGGCATGATCTACGCCCAGGCCGAAGACGACTTCAATCGCGTCGAGACAAACTACCTCAACGCCATGGGACGACTGGCAGAGGCCGAGGGCGAGAGCGCGGTGTGGCGCGATCTGCGGATGAAGATCTTCATCTCTCCCGAAGCTATGAAGACGCAGTACGAGAGTTGCCCGGCGTGGTTGAAGGCTCTGATGAACGCCTGGGCCGATGGTCTGAACTTTTACCTGGCGAAGCATCCGGAGGTGAAGCCGAGAGTTATTAAGCGCTTTGAACCCTGGATGGCGTTGAGTTTCACCGAGGGCAGCATCGGCGGAGACATCGAGACAATCAACCTGAACCAACTTCAGGCTTTCTATGGAAATGCTCCGGCGGCCGTCGCCCGAAACGATAGTGGCACGGGGGTCCCGCCCGTGGACCACGCGCAAGATGCGTGTGCCACCGATGAAAGCGAGTTGGAGACTGAGCCCGCCGGGTCGAACGGCGTGGCCATCTCACCTTCGAACACGATCGCGCGTCACGCGCTGCTGCTGATCAATCCGCACACGTCGTTCTTTTTTAGATCTGAGTTGCAGATGACCAGTGACGAAGGGCTGAATGCCTACGGCGCAGTGACCTGGGGACAGTTTTTCATCTATCAGGGTTTCAACGAGCGTTGCGGTTGGATGCACACGTCGAGCGCCGTTGACGCCATCGATGAGTATCTCGAAACCGTCGTGAAGAAAGGCGATCAGTTCTTTTACAAGTATGGCAACGAAGAGCGTCCGGTCATGACGACGGTGATCAAGGTGCGCTATAAGACTGATAATGGGATCGCGGAGAAGACTTTCACCGTTTATCGCACCCAGCATGGGCCCGTTGTCCGCTCGCTGAACGACAAATGGGTCAGCATTAGTCTGATGCAGGAGCCGGTGAAGGCGCTGACGCAGTCGTATACGCGCACGAAGGCGAAGGACTACAAAGCGTTTCGGCAGACGATGGAGTTGCATGCGGACTCCTCGAACAACACAATCTTCGCGGATGCCGATGGCAACATCGGGTATTTCCACGGCAACTTTATTCCCAGGCGCGATCCTAGATTCGACTGGACCAAACCGGTGGACGGCAGCGATCCGGCAACGGACTGGCACGGTCTGCTGGGCGTGGACGAGTCACCGCTCCTGCTGAATCCCGCCAGCGGCTGGCTCTATAACAGCAACAACTCGCCGTGGTCGGCGGCAGGCCCAAGCAGTCCGAAGAAATCCGACTATCCCTTGTACGTCGATAACGGAGTCGAGTCCGCGCGCGGATTGCACGCGATCAGAGTCCTGCAGGACAAGAAGGACTTCACGGTCGACAGTCTCATCGCGGCGGCCTACGACAGTTATTTGACGTGGTTTGAAAAGCCGATTCCCGTGCTGGTCAAAGCCTGGGACCAGACGCCCGCAAACGATCCTCTCAAAGCGAAACTGGCCGATCAGATCGCACTCCTGCGCACGTGGGATCTTCGTTGGTCACAGACGTCCGTGCCAACGTCGCTCGCCGTGTTCTGGGCCGAGGATATTCAGCGGAAAGTGGCCGCTGACGCCAGACGTGTGGGCACGCCCGCCGACGAGTACGTCGCGAGCAAAGTCTCGCCGGAGCAACTGCTGCAATCGCTGGCGGCGGCATCCGACAAACTCGCCACCGATTTCGGGACATGGAAGACGCCGTGGGGCGATATCAATCGCTTCCAGCGCCTCACCGACGACCTCGTGCATGCGTTCAACGACGCCGGACCGAGTATCCCAGTTGGCTTTACCTCTGCGATCTGGGGCTCACTCGCCTCGTTCGGCGCGCGTCCATACAAAGGATCAAAGAAAATTTACGGGACCAGCGGCAACAGTTTTGTGGCCGTCGTCGAGTTCGGTAAGACTGTGTGGGCCAAAGCCGTGACCGCCGGCGGAGAGAGCGGAAATCCGTCTTCGCCGCATTTCAACGATCAGGCGAAGCGATACAGCACCGGCAACCTGCGAGACGTGTATTTCTATCGCTCGCAACTCAAGGGACACACCGAGCGCGAATATCATCCGGGAAGTTAGGATCGATCAGACTGAGACGCTTGTTGACCGGTTTTATTCACTTCCCCCAAGTTTCCATGAGGCAACGGTTTTGCGTTTCGTGTTTTTGATTTAGTGGATCGTCTCCTGCGCGGGGAAGATTCGATCCACGAAATCACACGAAGCAGATGCGTGACGAGCTTGTTCATGCTCTCTGAACCAATCACCAGGTTAATCTCGTGGTGGAAAAAAGTTAGAATTTGTTTGCAAGCTTCCAGCGGTTGGCTCGTTCCTCATGGCAGGAGGCCAACATATGAAATACCGACTGTTCGTTTTGACGCTTACAATTCTATGTGTATTGCCGCTGGCGAATGCGCAAACCAGGGCGGGCATCAAAAACCCCGCGATTGACATGAAAGGCTACCTAAAGGTCTCAGGGGAAGCTGCGAAGCACCGGGCAGAGCGCCGGCTGTCGGAAGAAGACTTTATCCGCATGAGCCGAGAACCTGGCACCGTCATCCTTGATGCGCGCAGCAAGCAGAAGTTTGATGAGCTCCACATCAAAGGTGCGATCAATTTGAGTTTTCCCGACATCGCGGTTGAGAGTCTCAAGCAAACCTTCCCTGACAAGAACGCCCGCATTTTGATTTACTGTAACAATAACTTCCAGGGTGAGGAGAGGGCGTTTCCCACAAAGATGCCAACTGCTTCACTAAACTTGTCTACCTACATCGCCCTTTATACTTACGGTTACCTAAATGTTTACGAGTTGGGGCCACTCATCGACGTGAAGAATTCCAAGTTGAAATTGGTGGCAACTTCGCGCGACAAGTGATAACGGACGATCTGAGTCGACTGATTGCTGGGAACGCGGGCGCCCTCGCCCGCATTGAGCGCGGGGCGCGAACCACGATTCCCTCAACGTTGTCCCTATGAAGTAGAGATTGAGTGTACTACGCAAGTTTTGCGGGCGAGGACGCCCGCGCTCCCAGTAATAACCTGTTCAATAAACCCAAAACTGATCCGCACCATACCTTCAAAGGTTCAAGCTCAGGCGATTTTGCGCTAGACTCTGCCCGCATTCCGCTGGCACGTAGTGATCGTAATCGCCGACAAATTCCTTTTGGGAGGCTCTCATGCAACTTTGTCTGTCGCGTCTCGTCGTCGTCTTTGTTTTGCTGTTCGCCCTTTTGAGTCCGATTGCCGCACAAACCATGCCGCCCTCCAGCGATCGGCCGCTGCTGGGTTTTGATCGCGCATCAACGGCGGCGGAACGGGCACTCGAAGCACGTTTCGACGCGTCGCTTCATCCGGAAGATTTGCGCGCGTGGCTGAAGCGTCTCTCCGCCCGGCCACATCACCTCGGTTCGCCTTACGGTAAAGAGAATGCGGAGTTCATCGCAGCGCAGTTCCGGGCCTGGGGCTTCGATACTCAGATCGAAGAGTTCAGCGTGCTGTTTCCAACGCCAAAGACACGCGTGGTCGAACTGATCTCTCCGCAAAAATTTACCGCGAGTTTGACCGAGCCGGCCATCCCCGAAGACTCGACCTCGAATCAGCAATCCGAACAGTTGCCTGTCTATAACGCTTACTCGGTGGATGGCGACGTCACCGCGCCGCTGGTCTATGTGAACTACGGCGTGCCGCGTGACTATGACGAGTTGGCAGAGCGGGGCATCGACGTGAAAGGCAAAATCGTGATCGCGCGATATGGCGGATCGTGGCGGGGCATCAAGCCAAAAGTCGCCGCTGAGCATGGCGCCGTCGGTTGTCTCATCTATTCTGACCCGCGTAACGACGGTTACTACCAGGGCGATGTTTATCCCAAAGGCGCGTGGCGAAACGAAAACGGCGCACAACGCGGTTCAGTCGCGGACATGCCGCTGTATCCGGGCGATCCTTTGACGCCTGGCGTCGGCGCGACCGCGGATGCGAAGCGGCTCGACATAAAAAGCGCGCCCACGCTGACCAAGATTCCCGTGCTGCCGATCTCTTATGGTGACGCGCTGCCGTTACTGCGCGCCATCGCCGGCCCACTCGCGCCGGACGATTGGCGCGGCGCGCTTCCCCTGACCTATCACCTCGGTCCCGGCCCCGCGACCGTCCATCTCAAAGTCGAATTCAACTGGGACATGGCTACCGCGCGCGATGTGATCGCGAAACTGCGTGGATCGGAACGTCCCGACGAGTGGGTGATCCGTGGCAACCATCACGATGGTTGGGTCAATGGCGCGGCCGATCCACTCAGCGGACAGGTGGCCATGATGGAAGAGGGGCGTGCGTTAGGCGAGTTGACGAAGACCGGTTGGAAGCCAAAGCGCACCATCGTCTACTGCGCGTGGGATGGCGAGGAACCGGGTTTGCTCGGCTCAACCGAGTGGGTCGAGACGCACGCCGACTTGCTTAACAAGAACGCCGTGGTCTACATCAACTCCGACTCGAACGACCGCGGCTTCCTCGGCGTTTCCGGCTCGCACACGATTGAGAAGTTCATCAACGAAGTGGCGCGTGACGTCACCGATCCGGAAAAGAAGATTTCCGTCTCAGACCGCGCTCGGGCCGCGCGGATTCTCAACGGCGGTCCGGACGGGAGGCGTGAGGCGCGCGAGCGCGCGGACTTGCGGATTAGCGCGCTCGGTTCCGGCTCAGACTACACCGCCTTCCTGGATCACGCCGGCATCGCCTCTCTCAACCTCGGCTACGGCGGCGAAGGCAATACCGGAGGCGTCTATCACTCGGCCTACGATTCGTTCGATCACTACACGCGCTTTGGCGACCCTGACTTTGCGTACGGCATCGCGCTGGCTCAGACCGGTGGCCGCGCGGTGCTGCGCTTCGCTAACGCCGATGTTTTGCCTTATGCGTTCACGAACTTCGCGGATTCAGTCGGGACTTACGTCCGCGAAGTCAGCAGACTCGCCGACGACATGCGCGACGAGACTAAAGAGAAAAACCGCCGCATCGCCGACAAGACTTTCGTCGCGGTCTTTGATCCGACGGAGACCTACATCGTGCCGACACCCGATGCACCCGTGCCCTACCTGAATTTTGCGCCGTTGCAAAATGCGTTCGCTCGCTTGCAGGAGAGCGCGCAGAAGTACGACGCCCAGTATGTCAGAAATGCGCGCGCACAAGGCAGCAGTCTCGCGCCGCAGGCGCAGCAGGCGCTTGACCGGTTATTGATGCAGACCGAGCGCGCGATGCTGCGCGAGGCTGGCCTGCCGCGCCGCCCGTGGTTCAAGCACCAGATTTATGCACCGGGTTTCTATACCGGCTACGGGGTCAAGACGCTGCCCGCGATACGCGAGGCCATCGAGCAACGCAACTGGCCTGAGGCGGAACAGCAAATCAGTCTCGTTGCCGACACTATCACCCAGATCGCAGTGGCGATCGACCGCGCGACGGCGCAGATGAAGTAGATCTCCCTTGCCACAAACGCGGACGCAAGTTGCCCTTTACAATCTCGGCAACGCGAAACTGAACTTCGATCCGCGGCCGACTTCCGATTCAACCGCCACGGTGCCGCCGTGTTGCTCGACGACTTCTTTCACGAACGCTAGTCCGAGACCGGTAGACTCTTCGTCTTTCTCCTGGCCGTCGCGGGCGACGCGATAAAACTTTTCCCAGACGCGGTCGATTGACTCAGCCGGCACGCCATAACCGCGGTCTTCGACAACCACCCGCACGGCGTCAGCTTCCAGCACGACCGAGACGGTAACCGCAGTGCGTTCGGGGCTGTACTTGATCGCATTGTCCAACAGCCTGCTGAGCGCCTGAGTAATCAAACTCTTATCCGCAGCGACGGGGGGGATTTGTCCGTTGGCCTGCTCAACCAGGCGAATCCGTTTTTTCTTGGCGACCGTTTGCATGGTCACGATCGTCTCGCGCAGAAGTTCATCGAGTCTTAAAGCTATTTTCGTTACTTCTTTCTTGTCCGCGCGTTCAAGCTGCGTGACTGACAGAAACGTATCGATCATTCGCGACATGCGCTGCGATTCGTTCGAGATTATTTGCAGGAACTCGCGCGATTCTTCGGGAATCTTCTCGTCAAGGACCAGCAGCTCAGCAAAGCCGTTAATGCTCGTAAGCGGGGTGCGCAGCTCGTGCGACATGAGCGAGATCATGTCGCTCTTGAGTTGCTCGAACTGTTTCATGCGGGTTACGTCACGTACCCGGATAGCAAAACAGAGCGGATCGCTGGACGCGCCATTTCCATTTGCACTGTTCCCATTGCGCTCCCTGGCGAGCGCGATTCTCAACTCGAGGAACTGATCGCGGTCGGCAAACTTGAGTTCACGCTCGTACGCTTCTCCGGATTGCAGCACGCGGCGCACGGCGATCGAAGGCTCGTCAAAGACACCTGTGCGAAACCGATCCAGCAAGCCGAATAGATCCGCCTTTTGCGCTTCGAACTCATTCATGCGCGCGGCCCAGATCATCGCCGGATTGACGTAGGCGAGCGTGCCGTCGAGATACGCGATGGCGTAACCATCCGAAGCTTCGGCCAGCACCTGCGCGCCGAAGCGGTGTTCAGTCAAGATTCCGCTGATGACATCGAACGCCTGGAGCCGATGACCCGATGAGCGCGCTGAGATGAAGGCCGGCAGGTTGCCGTCTAACTTTTTCTTGCGTGCGTCTTCACGCTGCAGGTTGCGCGCCAGTTGTCCGCCAACTGCTGAGAGCAAGCCTCGATCGCTTTGGTCGAAGTCTTCGCGCAGTCGCAACAACAATGCGCCGACCGTGCGTTGTTCATGCCGGAGCGGTATGGCGACGCTTTCCAGTTCGTCGATCTCGCCGGCTCGAACCCGGGCAATCTCACCGGTTTCAACCGCGCGATCGCAGACTTGAATCAGCTTTCGCCAGAGCGCATTGCGATTTGTATCCGGCGAACCGCTGGGGCTCGCACGCAGGCGCGCGCAGGGCACCAATTCTCCGTTTTCATTTTGTTGGCAGACGACCGATTCTTCCAGCGGTAGAATTGTTTGCAGCAGTTTGAGACCGCTCATCAGCCGGACCTGCGCCTCACTTGTTTCCAGAATGTCCGTTCTCGCGGCGGTTTCCGCGAGATGATGGGTAAGCACTGAGTCAATCAGCCAGAGCCTATAGAGCTGAACCACGAAGGTTGCGCCAAGTGCGCCGAGGGCCATCGGCGCGAACAGGATGTCGACTTTGAAGTATTTCGAAGTCAGCAAGCTCGCGACGCACATTGCCAGAAATCCGAGACCGAGCACAACAAAAGAGCGGCGCGCGCCGGCGCGGCTGACAAAGAAGCCCGCGCTCGCGCTGACCGCAACGATCAAGAGCAAGCCCAGCCATGCCTGCGGTGATTGCAATGGAGCTTCGCCGCGGGCTACCGGAATCACGAACGCCGCTTGCAGAGAATCAATCAGTCCCATGCGCCACAACGCACAGGTCGCCAGCCCGGCCGCGAGGGCCAGGGCGACAGAGATGACAAGGGATTTCCAGGTAAAAGTCTTCAAGTATTCGGTTTTACGCGAGGTGGTTTGCTTACTTAAGGAAGCGGGCTCGACATTGAGGAGCGCCGGCCCGCGCGGTCGAGACATTATACACTGATTGTCGCCGTTGTACGCAAGAAAAGTGAGGAAAAATGGGGGCTTTCGCGATTAGGCTTTTCTGGCCAGCGCAAGAAGGGCCTGCTCAAGCTCGAGTTCCTCGCCTTCCGTCACAGTGCGTAGGTCTATAAGAACACGATCCTCGTCAATCCTGGCAATCACCGGAGGGGTCGAGCGGCGTAGGGCGGTTTCGAGCTGATTCGCGGTCAGGTTCCCGTGCGTCAGTGAAATCAACACGGTTCGCAAGTGGGCAGTCGGCGCTGCTCCGCCACCAACCGCAGATTCACCTTCGATTACATCGAGCTGAATTCCCGAAGCGATCCGGCGGCGCAGACGCTCGACAAACTGTTCAGCGCGCGTTTTGACTTCTGCGGAGGACATGGCGATGAAACGTTGCGCCGGAATGTCGTCGGCGGAAACACCGCGGGCGTACGCGTCCAGCGTTGCTTCGAGGGCCGCGATGCGGAGCTTGTCAGCTCGTAGCGCGCGATAAAGAGGATGACTTCGCATTTGTTCAATGACTGCGGCGCGGCCGACAAGCAAACCCGCCTGTGGCCCACCGAGTAGCTTATCGCCACTGAAGGAAACGACATCAACCCCTTCGCGGATCGATTCGCGGATTACCGGCTCTCCGGTAATTCCATAGTCGCTGAGATCGACCAGAGCGCCAGAGCCGGCATCTTCATAAATCAGCAGACCGGCTTCATGCGCGAGGTCGGCGAGTTCGCGCAGCCGCGGTGTTTTTGTGAAACCCACTACGCGGTAGTTCGAAGTATGCACGCGCATGATCAGGCGCGTCTTTTCGGAAATCGCCTGACGATAATCCGAAAGGTTCGTACGGTTTGTGGTGCCAACTTCAATCATGCGCGTTGCGGACTGCGCCATTACGTCAGGCACGCGGAAGTCGCCCCCGATTTCTACCAACTCGCCGCGCGAAACGACTGTCTCGCCATCGCGGGCAAACGTCGTGAGAACCAATAGCGCCGCGGCCGCGCAGTTGTTTACGACCAGGGCACTTTCGGCTCCGGTCATTTGCGCAAGTAGATCTTCAACCCGCGCGCCGCGTCGCCCGCGCGCTCCGGATGCCAGATCGTATTCAAGCGAACAATAGCCGGCGGCTTCTTTGGCGACGGCGCGGCGCGCTGCATCGGACAGCGGCGCGCGCCCCAGGTTCGTGTGCAGAATCACGCCGGTGGCGTTGATGACTCGCCTCAGACCGGAATTGGTCTCGGCCTCGTGAGCCTTCACCAGTCGTCGCTCAGCCTCTTCGAGGAGAGCTGCGCGCGACGATTCCTGATCTCGCGTGCCATCCCCTGGCGAAGCCGGCGCCGTCAACATCTCCTGTCGTAATTCGTCTGTTACTTTGCGGGCGAGGTCGCTCAGATGTTCGAGGCCAACCGTGCTTTGCAGCGATCCGGCGGTGGCCGTCCTCAAGAGCGCGTCGATTGACGGCAGCAACCGGAGCAAGTTGTTCGAAGTAGCCATAACGGTTTTCGGGAATAGCAACTGCCGTGTTAGCGGAACGCCCAAGAATATGCCCTTTTTCCTGCTTTGACGCAATCAGGGGCGTGTAAAACTATGTTGACAGCGAGTGAAGGCAACCCCTACACTTTGATCAGTCGGCGCCGCCCCCAGCGTTGCGCCAAACCCACACGAGGTTCGCACTTGCCAGTTCATGATAACAAGCTAGCCCGGATCGCCCACGACCGCCGGGAAAAGAACAAGACCGGCATCTATGACGATGCACCGACGATTGAGGACCGTCTGACGCGCCTCGAAGAAGAGATCCGGCGGTTGAAGATTGAGTTCGACGTTTACTTCAACGGAGGCAGCAAGCGCGCGCCATACGATACTAAGATGCGAGTTGAATCGCACCTTAAACGCCTGGGTGACGATCGCTCGCTCAATTTCTCGCAGCGTTATCACTATAACTCTCTGGCGACGAGATACGCTTCGTTTCGCGAGATGTGGCGGCGCACGATGCAGGGGCGCGAAGAAGGGCGCGATGCCGCAACGGTTGCCCGCATGTCGGTCAGGGAAACGGCAACGCCATTCGCGCGTTCAGAGTTTTCCTGTACCGACGTTCGTCATGATGTGCAGACAGTCAAAGGAGTATACGACGCGCTGATCGAAGCAAAACGCAGCTGCGGAGAACCTATCCGTGATCTTTCTTTTGCGAAATTTCACCGCTTGATTATGGAAAGAACTGAGAGCATGAAAGAGAAGATCGGCTCTGATCGGGTTGTCTTTTCCGTTGAAGTCGATCGCGGGCACGTAAGTTTTAAAGCCAAGGCTGACAAGTAGGACTCACTAGCTACCCACCCGCAAGCGGTTCTGATAAGAAGAAAAAAGCGATCTCGTTTCCGAGATCGCTTTTTTGTGTTCGCGTCTTCCGGGCTCACGACCGGAAGCGGCAAGTGGCTTTGCTTTAGAGCAAGCCGGGGAGACCTAAGCCTTTGTCACTTTTTCGGCCTGTGGTCCTTTCGGGCCCTGCGTCACTTCAAACTCGACTTCCTGACCCTCTTCGAGAGTTTTAAAGCCGTCGCCTTGAATGGCGCTGTAGTGAACAAAGATATCCGAGGAGCCTGGCTGTTCAATGAAGCCATAACCCTTCGAGTTGTTAAACCACTTGACCTTACCGGTTATTCTAGACATACAAACGAATCCTCCTAACGACTCGGTAGAACGGGACCAGTGGTCACAAAATAAAGTGTGTGCCACTTAGCCAACAGGTTAATGCTGTGAGCCGACGCGCTTTCAGAATGGGGCGCTATACGGAAACACACAACGAAAAAGCGCCCGCTGGATCGCACACGTTGCACGATCAGCGAACGAAACTTACGGGGAAAGACCAAAAACTCATTTCTCTTGTGGCGCTTGCAAATCGAAATGCTTAGGCAGGTGGAAAAGCCAACCCCGGCACTGATTGAAACGACGGCGAATCCTAAACGATGCTGTTTTGGCCTGTCAAGGAAAAAATCGGGGCCGCTCTTAATCAGGCCGGCCCAAATTGCGCGAAATCCGCCGTTCCTAGCTGATTTTCTTGATGCTGTTGATGAGCTTCTCGTAGTCGGCGGAGTTCTTTTCGTAGAGATTTGGCGCCGCGAACGACAGGATGATCACGGGTTTCCTGGCCGAAAGCACGTCGACGCTCCAGGCGATCGTGTTTCCGTTCACGTCGCCGGTGCCGCTCTCGCCATAGTGCGACATGCCGTTGTGCGTGTCCTGCGTCGGCTTGCCGACCGTCTTGACGTGCTTGATCGTCTTGCTGATTTCCTTGTCGAGCTCTTTTACTGCAGCGTCGAACGAATCCTCATCAGGGACCCAGAAGACGACTTGCAGCCCGCCATCCGCCGAAGAGACGGTCATATTGTCGCCATCCGGCGTCGCCTTCCAGCCGTTCGGCACTTCAAACCGAATGCCGCCCTCTTTATGGGTGAAGACGTTGGCATTCCCGGCCGAGTCCGACGACTTAGCCTTATCGGTCTTGTCCGTCTCAGTGTTGGCTGGCTGCTCTTTCTTGTATGTGGTGTTAGTTGACTTGTCACCGCCGCCACTACAGGCCAGAGCTAACGCCGCACCCAACATCAACGCAAGAATCAGATTGAGTTTTTTCAAGTTGGTATCCTCCAGATAAATGGTAGATCTGCAAATCCGCGATCGGGTTAGCCTGGGTTGCGCAAGCCGCCAACTATCAGAGTTCAGTCGATCTTCTTAATACTGCTGATGAACTGGACCGCCTCATCGGCATGTTTTTCCGCGATTCCGGGTGCGGCGAAGGTTAAGATTAGGACCACCTTCCTGGCTGCGAGCACGTCAACGCTCCACTCAATGGTGGCACCGTTGACGTCGCCGGTCCCGCCCTGGCTGTAATGCGGCATGCCATTGTGTTTGTCCGAGGTACCCTTATCCGTAGTCTTGATGTTCTTGATTGTCTTGCTGAGTTCCTTGTCCAGGTCTTTTACCGCCGCATCGAAAGTGTTCTCATCCGGGACCCAAAAAACCATCTGCAGACTATCGTCCGCAGTTGAGACAGTAATAACTTCACCGTCAGGTTTTGCTTTCCAGCCCTTTGGCAGCTCAAATTGAACGCCGGCCTCCGAATGGCTAAAGATCCGGTTCTCCTGAGCCGGTGAAATGGTTGGCGAGCCAACGCGTTTCGCAGACGCTTGGCCCAAGATCATTGACATGGCTGCAAACGCCAGGCACAAACTGATAGTTAGCTTCTTCAAGGGTTCTCTCCTCCAGGGTTGAGTAAGTTTGATTTAGATTTTGATTACTCTGGTAATCACGCAGCGCGGCGCAGAGCGGCTGGCGCGTTCTTGATGTCCAGCTCTTTTAGAAGGTAGCCTGCGCCTCCGAACTTGTCAGCGATGAACAACACATAGCGAATATCGACAGCAATCGCGCGGCCCTTTGCATCATTGTAAAAGAATTCGTTGCCCAGTCCTTCGTAGTTGCCGTCGAAGATAATGCCGACCTGTTCGCCGCGGCCGTTCATGATCGGTGAACCCGAATTGCCGCCGATGATGTCGGTGGTTGAAAGAAAGTTTACCGGCACGTTCTGTCCGTCAGGCGTCGCGTACGGACCAAAGTCGCGCGCGCGATAAAGCTGTTTGAGTTTCGCCGGCACGTCAAACGGTTCGCGGCCGGTGTCTTTCTCAATCACTCCCGAAAGATTCGTAAACGGCTGATAAATCGCCGCGTCGTGTGGGACATAGCCCTTCACATCGCCATAGGTGAATCGCAAGGTGCGGTTCGCATCCGGGTAAGAATTCGCACCCCACGCGGGCTGCCCGCGCGGGGACCCCGCATTGTTAGCGTGCATCTCGCTCATACCCTGAACCAGCAGCGGCCGCCAACGCGTGACGGTTACATTAAACGAGCGCTGGCGCGTTCCGATTTGCGCCGCGAGGTCGCCCACCTCGCCGGCAAAGTCGATCACCGGCTCTTTCAGTTCCTTGAGTTGTGCCGGCGTCTTCTCAAACAGTCCGGAGACTGATTCTGCGGTTGCCAGGTTCTTGCTTTCCGCGAACGCGCGCGCGAAATCTTCCTCGGCGCGCACGCGTGCCTCGCCCTGTAGGTTTCCGAACAGCTTCTCAGCGGCGTCGAGTTTTTGACCGGCCGGAAGACCCGCGGCCTTGCGCAGGAAGAAAGCGAGCAACGATCTCTCTGACGCGGCGTTCCGATCCGCCAGAATCTCCGGCAGGGCGCCACGCGCGCGTATAGCGGTCATCGCCAGGGTCGCATTTCGCTCGGCTTGCGGTTTCTGTTTATCGGCTGCGACCCGATTGACGAGTGAAAGAACTTGAAACAGATCGCTTAGCTGAGCCACTTGCTGAACTATCAGATCGCGCTGGGCGGTCTGAGTCAATTCATCGTAGGCCTTCTGCAGCGACGGCAGTACTTCACCATACTTCTTCTGGCGGTTGGGATCCGCACTGATCCAGCGCGTGAAAGCTGTTTCTTCCGACCGCTTTTGATCGACGACTCCGAAGCGCCGCATGGCGACGACTGAACCTTCGAGGTCCTTCAATGTGTTGGCGATCTCGAAGATTCTGCTCTGGAGTTTGAGCTGAAGGTCGGGGTCGTTCTTCCCGGCGTTCTGCAATTCTTCGATCTGCTTGTTGAAGACGTTGATCTGGAATGGCATCGCCACGTCCTGGTTGTAAGCAACGGAATAGCTTTCTCGATAGCGCCGCGTCGTACCCGGATACCCCATGACCATCACGAAATCATTTTCCTTGACCCCGCCTATCGAAATCGACAGGAACTTCTTCGGCCGGTAGGGGACGTTGCCCGCCCCGTACTCGGCCGGCTTCCCGTCCCGTCCGACATAGGCGCGCATGAAAGTGAAATCGCCATCGTGGCGCGGCCACTCGAAGTTGTCTGGATCGCCTCCGAAAAAACCGACGTTCTTGGGCGGCGCATAGACAATGCGGACGTCACGTAGCGTGAGATAAGTGAACAGGTAGTACGACAGTCCCTCGTTCAGCGGGAGCACGTTTGCGGTGATGCCCTCGGCGGGTCTGGCATTTGCCGCCACCAACGAGCGCGTCATGTTTTGGATCGCGGCCGCGCGGTCTGGCGGTGACATAGTGTCCGTAACTCCACTGAGCACGTCTGTGGTGACGTCTTTTAGTTCCTGTGTGATCTGAACGGTGTAATCCTTCGCCGGCAATTCTTCGCCGCGATTGTGGGCAAGATAACCGTTGGTGGCGTAGTCCTTCGATTGGTCAGAAGCCGCGACCAACGCGTCGAAGGCGACATGATGATTCGTCAGCATCAAACCTTCAGACGAAAGAAATTCGCCCGTGCCGCCGTCAACGATCACTACGGCGTCCTTGATGCTGGGACCGTTCGGATTATAAATGTCGGTGATTGGAATCTTCAGTCCGCGTTGCTGCAGTTTTTTTAGCGGAAGCTGACTGAGCGTATCCGGAAGGAACATGCCTTCGTCGCCCAGAACGGAGATGGGAACCAGACTGACAAAGATCACGACGGTGAGCAACACAACGGTGGCGGGCGAATACTTCAAGGTCATGGACACTTCCTTTGTTGTTGGACGAGATCGAACCGGCGAAGGGATGTTAGCAGAAGCCCCTCGCGATAACTAAGCGAAGGGCTTTGAATTAATGCTTCAGTGCTTGGATCCGTTTTCAGTTCTCTGCACCCGGCAAGTACTGCTTTGGATTCACGGGTTCGTTGTTGATACGCACTTCGTAATGCAGGTGCGGCCCCGTCGAACGGCCGGTCGAGCCTACCAGTCCGATAGTTTGCCCGCGCGTTACCGAGTCGCCAACGCGAACTTCGATCTTCGACAGGTGGCCATAACGCGTTGACAATCCATTGCCATGATCGACATAGACTACGTTGCCGTAACCGCGTTGCCATCCCGCGATGGTAACTCTGCCCGTGGCGGCGACCTGAACCGGCGTGCCGTACGCCGCATCGATGTCCTGACCTTCGTGGTACTCGTAACGACGGCCGCCGAACGGATTTCGCCGTCCACCTATGCCGCTTTCGAGCTTTCCAACCACCGGCCAAATTGAGGGCATTGACGGTGCGATACCGTGCCGGCGCAGAAAATCTTCATAATTGCGCAGGTCGCGCTCGAGTTTCGCAGTCTTTGACTCCAACGCTGCCAGGGCTGCGGCGCTGTCAACCGGGTGCGCGGGACCGCCCTGGCCATGCACTTTCGGCGTCTCTTTCTGAACGCCCGACTCTTCAGCCAGCTTGCGCGAGGTGTCCTCAACAGCGTCAACGCGATTGTTCAGGTTTTGCAGCGCCTGCCGCTGCTTATCGTTCTCGGCCCGCAGGCGAGAGTTCTCATGCTCGATACGCAGATGCGCGGCTTGTTGAGTCAATCCATAAAAGCCGTACACCAATCCGCATGCTAATGCGAACAACCCGACGGCCGAGACTTTCAGCCAACGTTTATGTATGCGGATGCGACGGATATGGGCTCGGGAACGTGAAGTGCGGGAAACAATAAAAGCGTAAAAACGGTCGTCTCGGGTCATCATTCTGCTCCTGTTGGCCAATCCATGCGCGTTTGTAAAACGGGGCCGCATGAACGACCGCGAAAGTAACAGACGCCGAGGTAGGCGACTGAAAGCCAAATAATGCGAGTCCTTAAACTAAGAACCTGCTGGAAGATCTCTAGAACCCTGCTTGAAGACTAGCAACTGATATCTCTCTGAATCGCCGGGTTGCATCGTTGCACCCAATTCAGATTTGGATCCTGGATGCTGCTAGACCGCGCACCCTATCACACCAGAAGGGGTAAGGCAAACGCTGAGAAGCGGAAAACCTGACAGGATTTGCTGAGGATTTACTAAATGGTTCGGCCGCGGAGAGTTCGTTCGTCACAATTCTTCGGCTTCGTGCTTGCGGCGCGAGCGGTCACGGAAGATGGCGAGCGCGATCATTACGAACACCGCCACAAAAACAATCACGATGGCGAACTTGATGAGCGCCAAAAGGAAGCCGACCATGACTATTAATTGTTTGAGCAGCGCCACGACCAGAAGAATGAGCCCGAGAACGGCGCCGCCGCGAGCGAATGCGAATAGGAATGCCATAAGACCTCTCGAAAAACAGTAGGCAGTAAGCAGTGGGCAGTAAGCAGCAAAACTGATCTGCCATTCAATGCCAGCGAGATGCCAACGAACCGCACGCACGGATGCGTGCGCTCCAAACTACTTAAAACGCGCCGAGCCAATCTGACGTTGGCGCACGTGCGTTGGGAACTCGCCGGTTCCGAATCGCGCCGAGGTTGCGGGCCAGCTCGCTACCACCGAAGGCGGCGGAGTGCCGGTATCGAAAGCGCGCATTTCTTCGCGGCGGCGCCGCCGCTTTAGATAATCGAACAGAATATAGGCGCCGAGGGCGACCAGCGCCACGGGCAACATCTTGCGCACCGGAAACTGTATCGCGAGCAAGGTGTGCGACAGGAACAGTAATCCCAGGGCCACGAGAATCACTCCCCAGGCGACCGGATTGCCGTAGAGTTGGCGCGCGATGGCGTCTTCTTCGGCGTCTGGCGCCAGACCGGCGCGCATCAGCTGCGCCGTGCGGCACGCATCGACGGCCGCGAACAGCCAGGTGCCGACTACGCCCAGAACGAAGAACGTCACGCCGTCTGTAACCACGGCCATCTGGAAAAAGCTGGCAAAGATTGCAAAGTGGACCAGGGCCTTGGATGTCTGTCCGTTGTAAGCCGCGCCCAGACCGGGAACGAAACACGATAACAGGGTGGCGACGAACGGCGACGTCTTGCGGCGGATAACGTTCGCGTCGGGCGAGCGCGATTGTTGATAGCGCAGCATCTCGACGCCGGCTACGATACAGTCCTGGCAGAAGGGAAATCCGCGAATCCGATGGTCGCATGCGGGACACAAAGGCCGCGCGCACTGATTACATTGCACGACTGCCGGGTTCTGAGCGTGATAAGCGCAATTCATTTACTAAGTCTCAGCTCCCAAGTCTCAAGTTAACCTCAGCGACCCTTCGGCTGTGGACTCTGACTTTTTGGCTTGCTCTGCGAGCCCTGCGGCGCGCTGTTCTGATTTGCCGAATTCTGATTCTGGTTCGCATCATTTCCTTTTCCTGAATTTTCGTCTCCGGTAATCAGCTCGTTGACGCCGTTTGCCAGTTGCTTCGCTCCGTTGGCAGAACTCTTCGTCGCACTGCCGGCCGTCCGCTCAGCCAGTTGCAAACTGGCGCTATAAATTCCGCCGACGGAACCGTCAGTCGAAACGGTATTCGTTAGGACAAACACCGACACCAATAACATCGTGGCCACAGTGGCAAGTTGCGGCGAGACGATTGGATCCAGCGCGCCCCGCAGCCATTCAATCAAGCGGGACGTTACCGGCGCGCGGACTTGTTGCGGCAGCACATTTCCGATTGTGCTTTGCAGGATGCGGGCCTCGAGACCAGCCGGTACCGGCAATTCTTCCTGAATATATGTATAGCAAGCGCCAATTGAACGGACGACCGCGCCCGGCAATTCGCTGCAATCCGCGCACAACGCGGCATGCCGCTCCCACCGGTGATAAAGCGGCGCCAGCAGGAATCCATCGAGATAATCGGTCAGATGTTCTTCGAAATCCGCGCAACTGATCGCCGTTTGCGGCATCGTCCTGATGAGAATGCGAGCTTCAAGTTCAGCGCCAGCCCGCGGAGCTTCGGAAGAGGAGCAGGCCTGCAGCGTGTTCTTCACCTCACCCAGCAGATCGTGACAGACTGGGCAGCGCATCGCGTGTTCGGCGAATTCCTGGTTCCCATGCACCTCGAGCGTGCCGTCGAGATAATCTGTCAGTTGATCTTCAAATTCGTGGCAAAGCATCTTGTTCTGTTTTCTGAGCCCTCCCTCACGGTCGGGCTACTGCCCCTTCTGCCTACTGCTATTAGGCCTCCACTACTCGCATACGACGAAGCATCTTCGCAAGTTCAATGCGACCGCGATTGATCCTCGACTTGACCGTGCCTTCGGGGATCTTAAGCAGGTCGACAATCTCGTGATAACTCAGTTCTTCAATGTCGCGAAGGATGACGCAGGTGCGCAGATCCGCCGAAAGCTTGTCGATTCCGGCCTGGACTTGCGCTCCCAGTTCGTGGCGTTCCATCTCACTCTGCACCGAGGAACCCGCCGCCCGCAGGTGATATTTGTGGTCCTCAAGATCGTCCGCGGCGGTGTCTTGCGGCGCCCGCTGTCGTTTGCGGTAATCGTCGATCACCAGGTTGCGCGCCAAACGCATCAACCAGTTTTGCAAGTCACCCTGCCTCGGGTCGTATTGGTTGAGCGAACGATAGACGCGAATGAAGACTTCCTGGGTCAGGTCTTCGGCAGCGTCGGCTCGGGAGGTGAAGCGGTAAGCGAGGTTGTAAATCCTTCGGGTATAGGTTTGGACAATCTCTTCCCAGGCCGCACCATCGCCCGCGCGGCACCTTCTGACCAATTCGGCCCCTTCGTTGGTTGCCAAGCTTTTCGCGGCTCCCACTTGTGGCATCTCCGATTTCGCTCGCTGTTTGCTGCAAGGGCCTGCGTTGGCCCGCCCGACACGAGCGTCTTACGAGTAGCCGGGAAGCAAAGTTCCGTCAACACCTGTCTTCAAGTGCTTCGTAACCCTGCCTTGCAGGCGGGCTTCTGACAGCATTCTTGCGCGGCAACAGTAAACTGTTGTAGCCTTGCTGCGCCACCCCATATCTTGTGGTCGCAGTTCTAAGTTCGTCAAGTTTGCGCCGCGCCCTTCTATTTCGAAGAGCATTGGGAAAGTATCGAAAATATCTGGAGTTTGCGGCGCTGCTGATCCTGGCGGTTGGGATCATTTGGTGGTTTGGCCGGCGACTCGACTGGGGACAAGTCAAACTCGCGGTGCAGAAGTCAGACTGGCGTCTAATCATTCTGGCCTGCGG
>WNFC01001713.1_pt1 | contig 23270 bp, 23 predicted proteins | sample 5400541 | NCBI WGS metagenome assembly WNFC01 (sample SAMN13153342, study PRJNA577476) | soil metagenome | isolation source: 120 cm saprolite under Douglas fir tree site 2 hole 2 replicate 1 | place: USA:California | collected 2015-04-18
CAGCACCACACGCTCGGCCGCATCAACTCCATGCAGAACAAAAACACTCTTGGACGTGTCTACCCCAATGCGGATAATCTTCGTCACGGACGGCTCCCTCGTTTGAGATCTCCAACGACCTCATTCTGGCACAGCGATGCCGTCGGGGGCCGTCCACCCCAACAACATCGCGAGCACAGAGCTTGTGGTGTTGGGTCTCGCTCCGCTCGACCCAACCTACGAAGAAAGCACTACAAAAACCGCGTCGGCCAGAGCAGCGTGCGCCACATGTGCGCCGAGGGACTGTTGTCGAGCCCGAGGCCTTCCTTCGGCTGCTTGAAATTGCGGCCGATGATATCGGTGAAGTCGTCGAGGTTCACCTTGGCGTTGGGATCGAACGAGTAGATGTCGTTCACGCAGATCAGGCGCGCCGTCATGTAATGCTTGTGTTTGCGCGCGCGCTCGTATTCCGCGACGATGTAGGGCTCGGGCTGGTAATCGGCGCCGAACTGCTTCACGTAGGCGTCGGGATACTTGTAGCCGACCGATTCGTCGGGAAAGAAGCGCAGCGCCTGGTGCGCGCGCACCGCCCAGCTCACTTCCTCGTCCACATACGGCTCGATCATCTGCGCGCCCCAGTAGCCGTGATCGCAGCGGATGAAGCCGACCACCGCGATGTCGTGCAGCAGGCAGGCGAGAACCACTTTCTCGTCGTAGCCGCCCTTGAGCGCGTGCGTCGCGCTTTGCAGGAGATGGTTCATGGAGGCGAAGCGGCAGCGGAAATAGTCGACCAGCGTCGGCTTCTCCGGCATCTGCGGAAGGCGCGGATCGGCGCCCATCAGCATGTACTTGCCGGGGTTCTTGGCCATGAGCGAGGCCCCGCTCTCCATCTCGACCTTCCCGTCGGCCAGATTGAAGAGCACGGACTTGGTGATGATGTGCTCGAGCTCATGCATCATCTGCTCTTCGAGCGCGTCCGCGCGCTCGGACAGCGTTGCCGTCTTGGCCTGGGCCTGACCGTTCATCGTGCGCACTCCCGCTGCTGCTTTGTCCTTTTTTAGCATGTTCGCCCAAAGGCGCTGAGAAAAATTTGACCGTAGTTTGCAGCCTCCCGCGACCGGCAAACTTGACACCGGTCCGCCGCTCCAGTTGGGTCCCGCCTCGGTTCCGCTCTGCTCGAGGACGTTGTGACAGGCACGGCCGGTGCGTTGGCGAGATTCGGGCTGGATCGCCCGCGCGGGCTTCTCGCCTGGACGATCCTGATCGGGACGCTCGTGCGTCTCGCGGCGGCCGCACTCACCGGCAGCACCTACGCCGAGGCCTACTACCTGAGCGTCGGGCGCCATTTCGCACTGAGCTATTTCGATCAGCCGCCGCTGTCGCTTTGGCTGATCTGGGCGACGATGAAGCTCACCGGCTCGGACAGCGTGTTCGTGTTGCGGGTCGCTTTCATTCTTCTCTTCATCCTCACGAGCTGGCTGGTCTACCGCCTGGGCGCGTCGCTCTTCGATGAACGCGTGGGCGCGTTCGCGGCGCTGCTCCTCAATATCTCGCCGCTCTTCACGCTCGGCATCGGCGAGTGGCTGCTCACCGAAGGTCCGCTGATGCCGGCCGTGCTCGGTTTCGCTCTCTGCCTTGCACGGCTGGCATTCGGGCCGCCGGCCGACCGCAGGCTCCCCCTCTGGGCGGCGGCAGGCTTCTGCATAGGCCTCGCGATGCTGTCGAAATATTCGGCGGTGCTGGTCGCGGGCGGCGCCGGTCTCTTTGCGCTGAGCAAGCCCGAGTATCGCCGGTGGTTTCTCACGCCCGGGCCGTATCTGGCTCTGGCGGTTGCGGTCGTGGTGTTCAGTCCGGTTCTGATCTGGAACTGGCAGCATCACTGGATATCGTTCGGATTTCAGGGCGGCCGCCTGGGCGAGCCGGATGCCGAGTCTCATGGCTTGTACCTCCACGGCCTGATCGAGAGCCTTGGAGGCCAGTTCCTGGCCATCGGACCCTGGATATGGATCCCGATGGTCCAGATCTTCGCGGCCGCCCTCGCCAGGGGCCCGCGCGATGCCCGATCCTGGTTTCTGTGCTGCACCGGCGGCCCGACGATCGTCCTTTTCACGCTCGTGGCCTTGGTGACCTCGGGCGGCGGCTCGCGCTTCCACTGGCAAGCGCCCGGATATCTCCTGTTGTTTCCGCTCACGGCGCATGTGCTGGCCCAAAATCTCTTGCGCGGAAATCGGATTTCACCGCTGTGGCTGCTCGGCTCGACCGTGGCGACGGCGCTGGTGATCGTCGTGCTGGTGAGCGAGGTCGCGACCGGCTGGATGCAGCGCTTCGCCGCGAGCCTGTCGCCGCGGTGGGCGTCCATTCACGATCCGACGATCCAGATGACCGACTGGACGGAGCTGCGGGACGAGTTGAAGCGGCGCGGGCTCATCGAGCAGCCGAATCTTTTCGTGGTCACGACCCATCGGTACTTCGCGGGCAAGGCCGACGTCGTGCTGGGGCGGTGGTTGCCGACGGTCTGCCTTTGCGATGATCCGCGCGACATCGCGTTCGGATGGGATCACCGCCGGTCCCTCGGCTGGAATGCCGTGATCGTCGGGCCGAACTTGTCGTCCGCCGCCGTTCGAGACGATTACGGAAAATTCTTCGGCAAGATCGACGCGCTTGCCGACGTCGCGATTCATCGCGCCGGAGAAACCGTCCTTACCCTCAACACTTATTACGCAACCGACTACCGGCAGCCCTATCCGCTGCCCATCGAGCCGCCTCGTTGAAGCATTGCGCGTTCGAAGGGAACTCGCGTCTCTCCCCATTCATGCCGCAAATGACGCCGAGAGAAGGCCGCATCCGCAGCCTTGCGAGTGCAGGCTCGGAGTGGTGGTATCTCCCCCGACGATCATCAGTCGTCCGCCACCTGCGCCCGATCGGGAAGTGGACAGCCTTGGCTGCGGTCATCGATACATCACTGACGTCCGAACGCGCGCCGCCTGCCGCGAGCGTGTCCGACGCCGCCGGCGTTCCGCTCGTCGTTGCGCTCGAGGGGACATTGCTCCGCGCCAATCCGCTGGTCGAAGCCGTCGTCCGGCTGGCGTGCTCGCGTCCGCTCGAGGCCGCCAGGATCGCCCTATGGGGGTGGAGCGGACAGAAGCCGCTCAGCCAAGCCGTCGCGGACCGCGGTTTGTTGGATGTGGACTCACTGCCGCTCGACGCCGATATGCTGGAGCACATGCGCGACGAAAAGGCGCGCGGACGCAAAGTGTTTCTCGCGTCCCACGCAGATAAGACGATCGCGGACGCCGTGGCGGCGCGGCTCGGCTTCGTCGACGGAGTGCTGGCGGCGCAAGAGAATTCGCCCGGCGACGGACGTCGCGAGATGCTGATTCGACGGTTCGGAGAGAAAGGCTTCGATTACGTCGGTTCGCCAAACGATGGTTCTGTGGCGAGCGCGGTTCGCCCGGGTCGTCCAATCACGGCCGCGACCATCGCGCGCGCCCTGCGGCTTCATCAATGGGTCAAGAACCTGCTCCTGTTCGTCCCGCTGGTGCTCGGTGGGATGGCAGGCAATTATCCGATCGTCCTGCGGGTGGTCCTCTGCTTCGTGGCGTTCGGGCTTCTCGCGTCCACGATGTACCTCGTCAACGACATCGTCGACGTGGCCGACGACCGGCGGCACCACCTCAACAAGGACAGGCCGATAGCGAGCGGCGATCTCCCGACCCGCGTCGCGGGCTGGATGATCCTTCTCGGCCTCGCGCTCGGGCTCGGCACCGCCGCGATGCTGGGCTGGCCGCTGTTTTTCGCGTTCGCCGGCTACGCCGCCATGTCGCTCGCCTACTCGGTCGCGTTGAAGCGGATTCCCATCCTGGACGTGAGCACGCTCGCCGGATTTTACGCGTGGCGGCTCGTCATCGGCATCCTGGCCGCGCATGTCGAGCCTTCTTCGTGGCTTCTCATGTTCGCGCTCGCATTCTTTCTCTCGCTCTCGCTCGCCAAGCGATATACCGAGATCGCGCGCATCGACGCGTTCGCCGCCGCACCGGTGATCGGGCGGGGCTACCGGAGCGGCGACAGCCAGTTCCTGATGATGCTCGGTGTCGCCTCGGGAGCCTCTTCGATCCTCATTTTCGTGCTCTATCTGATCCACGGCGCTTTCGAAGCCGCCTATTTCACCGAGCCACAAGCGCTTTGGATCTGCCCGCCGATATTCTTCCTTTGGCTCTGCCGCATCTGGCTCTTGAGCGGACGCGGCGAACTGCACGACGATCCGGTCATCTTCTCGCTCAGGGATCCGGTGAGCCTCTTTCTCGGCGCCTTGGCGGCGGGCGCCGTGCTGATCGCGCTCGTGGCGTGATCGCCGAAGGCACGGCTTCACATCGCATATCGGCGCGTGGACCGGGGCAGGGAATTCCGATATTTTCCCGCTCCACCACGAACGGATCCGACCCACAGAAATCCGAGGGAAGCGCCATGCGACGGATATCGCTCCTTGCCTGCCTCAGCCTTGCGGGAATGCTCGTAAGTGCCTGTCCTGCGGAGGTGGCGGCCCAAAGCGCGGCCAGCCTGACCGGACAGGTGTCCTCGACCGAAGAAGGCGCCATGGAGGGCGTACTGGTCAGCGCCCGGAAGGACGGCGCGACCATCACCACGACGGCCGTCACCGACAACCAGGGCCGCTACAGCTTCCCGGCCGACCGGCTCGTGCCCGGCCGCTACACGATCTCGATCCGCGCCATCGGCTACAAGCTCGACGGACCGAAGAACGTCGAGGTGCAGGCGGGCGCCACCGCCGACCTCAAGCTCAGCAAGACCAAGAATCTTTCGGCGCAGCTCTCGAACGGCGAATGGCTGATGAGCCTGCCGGGCGCCGACAACCAGAAGGCTTTTCTGACGCAGTGCGTGGGCTGCCACACGCTCCAGCGCGTCGTCGGCTCGACGCATGGCGCCGAGGCGTTCGAGGAGATCTTCCTGCGCATGGCGCGCTATTCGCCGGGATCGTCGCCGCAGCATCCGCAGCCGCTGCTGCCCGGTCCGCGCGGCGAGCGGCCGGCCGTGACCGGCGCCGCCGCCAAGGCGGCCGCGCAATATCTCGCCGGCATCAATATGAGCAACGCGGAGACCTGGGAGTTTCCGCTCAAGACGCTGCCGCGGCCGAAGGGCCGCTCCACCAAGGTGCTGATCACCGAATACGACCTGCCGCGCAAGGAGGCGATGCCGCATGACGTCGTCGTCGATCGCGACGGCGCGGTCTGGTACTCCGACTTCGGCCACCAGTTCGTCGGCGAGCTCGATCCGAAGACCGGCAAGGTGGTGGACTATGCGATTCCCGTGCTCAAGCCGGAGCAGCCCAAGGGCGGTCTCGACCTCGAGCTCGATCCCGACGGCAATCTCTGGCTCTCATTGATGTACCAAGCCGGCATCGCCAAGATCGACCGTAAGAGCAAGGCGGTGCAGACGTTCCCGTTCCCCAAGGAGTGGCAGTCGCCCTCGACGCAGGCCTCCATGGTGTCGCCGAGCCACATGAACGTCGACGGCAAGGTCTGGACCAACAACCAGGAGGACCACTTCTCCTATCGGCTCGACGTCGCGAGCGGCCGCTGGGAGAACGTCGGCCAGGCCAAGGACCCGCGCGGCAAGCAGATCCGCGCCTACGGCATGCCGACCGATCAGGCCAACAACCTCTATCTCCTGGAATTCGGCGGCACGAGCATCGGCCGGCGCGACGCCAAGACCGGCGTCGTGACCATCTGGCCGACCCCGACCGCCGGCGCGCGGCCGCGCCGCGGCCGCATCGATTCAGAGAACCGGCTGTGGTTCGCCCAGTACGGCGCCAACGGCATCGGCCTGTTCGATCCGGAGAGCGCGACCATCAAGGAATGGCGGCTGCCCACGCCCTGGAGCGCGCCCTACGACGTCATCCCGACGAGAAAGGGCGAGGTGTGGACCGGCTCGATGCTCAACGACCAGGTGGCGCGGCTCGATCCGAAGACCGGCAACGTGGTCGAATACCTGCTGCCGCGCACCACCAACGTCCGGCGCGTCTTCGTCGACGACACCGGCGATCGGCCTGTCCTCTGGGTCGGCAGCAATCTCGGCGCGTCCATCATCAAGGTCGAGCCGCTGGATTAATGCTGAGCGCGTAGCCCGCATGGAGCGAAGCGGAATGCGGGGCAAGCCTCTCCGCGGATAGGGTGTTCCCCGGATTTCGCTTCGCTCCATCCGGGCTACGGAAAACTCCCTTGTCCTCGCCGCCCTCACCGCCGCCCGCCATCGCTTCCGCAAGAGCGCGCCGCGCCCGGCTGAGCGGCATCGCGCTGATGTGCGGCGCGGTCGGCTGCTTCTCGTTCCTCGATGCGAGCGCCAAATATCTCGGCCGCCACATGGACATGCTGGAGGTGATATGGGCGCGCTACACCTTCGCGTTCCTCCTCGCGCTCATCGTCTACAACCCGCTCAGCCGTCCCGGCTTGATGCGCACGGCGCGCCCCGGCCTGCAGATCGGACGCTCGATCCTGCTACTCGGCTCGACCGGGCTTAACTTCTTCGCGCTCAAATATCTGCCGCTCGACCAGGCGCTCGCCATCACGTTCTCGACGCCGTTCTTCGTGGCGGCCCTTGCCGGTCCAGTGCTGGGCGAATGGGTCGGCCCGCGCCGCTGGGCGGCTATCGGCGTCGGGTTCATCGGCGTGCTGGTGGTGACGCGGCCGGGATTCGGCGCGGTCCATCCGGCCGCCCTGCTCTCGACCGGCGCGGCGCTGTGCTATGCGGCCTATGCGCTCACGACCCGCATCCTGGCGCGCAGCGATTCGAACCAGACCACGCTGTTCTATTCGAACCTGGTCGGAGCCATCGTGATGCTGCCGGCCGTTCTCGTGGTCGGGACGCTGCCGGAGAATTTTCTCATCGGCGCCCTGATGGTGGCGACCGGCGCGCTCGCCAGCATCGGCCATTTCCTGCTCATCGTCGCGCACCGGTTGGCGCCGGCCTCGGTGCTCTCGCCGTTCATCTACAGCCAGCTCGTGTGGACGGTCGCGCTCGGCTACGTGGTGTTCGCCGACGTGCCGAACCGATGGACGATGACCGGAGCCGGCATCGTGATCGCCTCCGGCCTCTATCTCCTCCACCGCGAACGGATCAGAGGCCCGCGCTAGCGCATGTCCCGGCGAAAGCATGCCCCCGGACTTGATCCGGGGGTGGACACCGGTTCGCCGAAAAGGACATCCGCCAATGAATGAATCTAGAGCTGTGAGCTATGGCAGTCGCACCAGGACCGGAATGATGTCGGCGCGCTGCAAGTGCTCGAAAATTTCCGCGATCGGAACGGCCGCCAGGAAAATGATGGCATCCGCGAACGTGGTCGCCACCAGGCGCGGGCGCACCTCGAGAAGCTCGACGTCGTTCCACAAGGCCCAGCGCGGCCAGAAACGCGGCACCCGCACGAGGTAGCTGCGGTAGACGTCGCCGTGCGCGGCCAGAAGCAGCCGCTCTTCCCGCGTCACCACCATCGCGAAGACGAGCCAGGCAAAAAGCCCGGCCGCAATCGCCGGCGTGACGGCGCCGAGCTGCGCGCCGACCCCGACCGCGCCCAGGATCGAGAAGACGTAGAGTGGATTGCGGCTGACCGAGTAAGGGCCGAGCACGACCAGATCGTAGGTCTTGCGGCCGCCGATATAGAGCGCGCACCACGTGCGTCCGACGATGCAGATCGCCATGAGAACGACGCCGACCCAGTCGATCGCGTCGCAAACCGGTTTGCTCCAGCGCGAGGCGCCGAAGACGAAGAGCACGCCGAGGACCATCAACGCGAGCAGCAGCACGACCTTGCGGATCGTTTGCACCGGGCCGAGGGCCTCAGCTTGCGAGGAATTTTGGCTGGTGGTGGTCATTTGGCGCCGTCAGGGTCATGCCCGAGCCCTTTTGCGAGGTCAAGCCGCGAGCGGCGCCGGTGCGCAATTGCTGCACAACAGAGGTGCGTCGGCGACGTAAGGGCGGCGTAAAAAAAAGGGGCTGTCTGCTCCCCTGCCCCGGCGTCGCCGCGGCCGGTTGACAAATGCTTCCGGCCAAGCCTGATACCTCCGAACGGGCAGCGTTTGTCCCGCCCCACATCACCACCCTCGGGGTCGAAATTATGGCGAAGAAACCGGGCCGCGCGTCCGAGCCGGCGTCACGCGCGAACGTGAACGACGACATCGGCGAGGAGATGCGGCTGCGCATGTACGAGATGCAGGTGCTGCTGCGCGAATCCGAGCAGCGGGCGTTCGATCTCTTCCTGCAGAACCTGGTCAAGGGCACGAGCCATCTCTCGCTCGGACAGGAGGCCGTCGCCACCGGCTTCGCCGCCGCCATGGGCCCCAAGGACCTGAGCTTCTGCACCTATCGCGGACACGCCCACACCCTTGCGCGCGGCGTTCCGGTCGAGAAGGTGCTGGGCGAGCTCATGCAGCGCGACAACGGCCTGATGCGCGGCAAGGGCGGCTCCATGCATCTGACCTCGACCGAGCACGGCGTGATGGGCTCCTACGCCATCATCGGCGCGCATCTGCCGATCGCCTGCGGCGCGGCGCTGCGCGCGCAATACAAGGGCGAGGACGACGTCTCGGTCTGCTTCTTCGGCGACGGCACCACCAATATCGGCGCCTTCCACGAGGCGGTGAATTTCGCCGCCGTGTGGAAGCTGCCGGTGGTGTTCGTGTGCGAGAACAATCTTTACATGGAATATACGCCGATCGGCGACGTCACGGCGGTCGAGCATCCGGCCGCGGACCGCGCGGCGGCCTATGGGCTCGAGCGCATCGTCATCGACGGCAACGACGCCGACGTGGTTTTTCGCACGGCGCGCGCGGCTTACGCGCGCGCCCGCGCCGGCGAGGGCCCGTCGCTCGTCGAATGCATGACCTACCGGTACAGCGGCCATTCGCGCGCCGACCCAGCCAAATACCGCCCCGAAGGCGAGCTGGAGAAATGGAAAGCGCGCGACCCGATCAAGATCTATCGCGAGCGCCTCAAGCAATTCGGCATCGGCGACGCGGTGATCGCCAAGATCGACGCGCAGGTGCGCCAAGTGGTCGACGCCGCGACCGAGGCCTGCAAGGCGGCCGGCCCGCCGCCCGCCGATATCCTGTGCACCGACGTCTACGCCGATGGAGGCTGGGCATGGCGGAACTGACCTATCGCGACGCGGTCGCGCGCGGCATCGCCCAGGAGATGACGCGCGATCCCGACGTCATCTTCTTCGGCGAGGACGTCGGCAAGGCCGGCGGCGTGTTCAAGGCGACGGTCGGCCTCTACGAGCAGTTCGGGCCGAGGCGCGTGCGCGACACGCCGATCTCCGAGCAGGCGATCCTGGGCGCCGCCATGGGCGCGGCGATGACCGGCTTGAAGCCCATCGCCGAGATCATGTTCTCCGATTTTCTCGCGGTCTGCTTCGACTATATCGCGAACGAGTTTCCCAAGAGCCGCTACATGTCGAACGGCCAGCTCAAGTGTCCGCTCGTCGTGCGCACCGGCAACGGCGCCGGCAGCCGCTTCGGCGCGCAGCATTCGCAGAGCGTCGAGAACTGGGCGATGATGATCCCCGGCCTCAAGGTGGTGGCGCCGTCGAGCCCGCGCGACGTCATCGGCCTGATGGCGGCGGCGGTGCGCGACCCCGATCCGGTGATCTTCTTCGAGCACAAGTCGCTTTATGCCACCAAGGGCGAGGTGCCGGACGGCGAGATCGTCGACACGCTCGGCAGCGCCAGGATCTTGCGGCCCGGCAAGGACGCGACCATTTTGGCGCTCGCCCTCATGGTGCCGCGCGCGCTCGACGCGGCCGCCAAGCTCAAGGCGGAGCACGGCGTCGACTGCGAGGTGATCGACGTGCGCTCGCTCGTTCCGCTCGACACGCAGACGATCCTCGGCTCGGTCGGCCGCACCCACCGCCTGTTCACGGTCGAGGAGAACCCGCGGCTGTGCGGCTGGGGCGCCGAGATCGTCTCGATCGTCGCCGACGAGGCGTTCTACGACCTCGACGGGCCGCCGGTGCGCATCACCACGCCGCACGTGCCGCTGCCCGCGGCCGATATTCTGGAAGACATGATCCTGCCGACCGTCGATCGCATCGCCGATACGGTGCGGCGGCAGCTTTCGGCGTGACACATCAACAATAGGTGTCCCATGTATGAAAATCTGCTCGCGAATGTCCCGACCGATCTCTGGATCGGCGGCAAATGGAAGAAGTCCTCCGACGGCGCGCGCTTCGACGTGATCGACCCCGCGACCGAGAACAAGATCACCTCGGTGGCGAGCGCGAGCCTCGACGACGCCAAGGCGGCGGTCGACGCCGCGTCCGGCGCCTTCGAGGGCTGGGCGGGCCGCAAGCCGCGCGAGCGCGGCGAGATCCTGCGCAAGGCCTACGAGGTCATCGTGGCGCAGAGCGAGCGGCTCGCGAAGCTGATCACGCTGGAGAACGGCAAGGCGCTCTCCGACTCGCGCGGCGAGGTCGCCTATGCGGCGGAGTTCTTCCGCTGGTACGCCGAGGAAGCGGTGCGCGCCATCGGCCAGGTGTCGCGCGCCCCCTCCTCCGGCGCCCGCATCTTCGTGCACCACAAGCCGGCGGGCGTCGCCGTGCTGGTGACGCCGTGGAATTTCCCGGCCGCGATGGCGACGCGCAAGATCGGCCCGGCGCTCGCCGCCGGCTGCCCGGTCGTGCTCAAGCCCGCCTCCGAGACGCCGCTCACCATGCTGGCGCTGATGCCGCTGCTCGAGGAGGCCGGCGTGCCGGCGGGCGTCGTCAACGTCATCCCGTCGCGCCGCTCCGGCCCGGTGGTGAGCGCGATGCTGCACGATCCGCGCGTGCGCGTCGTCTCCTTCACCGGCTCGACCGAGGTCGGCCGCAAGCTCCTGCACGAGGCGGCCGACAACGTGGTCAAGCCCGCCATGGAGCTCGGCGGCAACGCGCCCTTCATCGTGTTCGAGGACGCCGACATCGACGCGGCGATCGACGGCGCCATGATCGCGAAGATGCGCAACATGGGCGAGGCCTGCACGGCCGCGAACCGCTTCTACGTGCACGAGAAGATCCACGACGCCTTCGCCAAAAAGCTCACCGACAAGATGTCGTCGCTCAAGATGGGCAACGGGCTCGACGACGGCGTCGCGCTCGGCCCGCTGGTCAACGCCGAAGGCCTCGACAAGGTGAAGGAGCTGGTCGCCGACGCCGTGAAGAAGGGCGCGAAGATCCTCACCGGCGGCAAGGCGCCGGACGGCAAGGGCTACTTCTATCCCGCCACCGTGCTCGACAACGTGCCGGACGGCGTAAAAATGCTCAACGAGGAGATTTTCGGCCCGGTCGCCGCGATCCAGACGTTCAAGTCGGAGGACGAGGTGATCGGGCGCGCCAACGACACCGAATACGGCCTCGTCGCCTACCTCTATACCAAGGACCTCACGCGCGGCATGCGCGTCTCCGAAAAGCTCGACTTCGGCATGATCGGCTTGAACCGCGGCCTCGTGTCCGATCCGGCGGCGCCGTTCGGCGGCACCAAGCAGAGCGGCCTCGGCCGCGAAGGCGCGCACGAGGGCCTGCTGGAATTCATGGAGACGCAATACGTCTCGCTGACCTGGTGAGGCTTCGGGGAGAGACGCAATGAGCAGAGCGGCCGCCATCCTGTGCGCCGCGGTCGCGGCCGCGCCGCTCGGCCTGGGCAGCGCGAGCGGCCAGTCCGGCCCGCAAGGCGATGCGCAGCGCATCGTCGGGGCCTGGCGCTATATCGGCACGACGATCGACGGCAAGCCGCGGCCGGGCCGCGGCGACAATCCGAAGGGCATCATCTTCTACACGGCGGGCGGCCACATGGCGGCGCAGATCGCGCCCGACCGCAAGCTCAAGATGGCGGGCCGCGAACCGACGCCCGACGAGGCGAAGGCGGCGCTCGCCGACTACATCGCCTATTTCGGCACCTATACGCTCGACGAGCGCAGCCGCGCGGTCACCCATCATCGTCAGGGCAGCGTGCAGCCCGACGGCATGCCCGACCTCGTGCGCCGCTACGAATTCGTCGGCGATCGACTCATCCTGCGTCCGCCGAACAGCACGCAGGAGATCACGTGGGAGCGGATCAAATAACCCCATGGACGTCCTGATGCCGCAGCTCGGCGAGACCGTCGCCGAGGGCAAGATCACGAAATGGTTCAAGTCGGCGGGCGACAAGGTCGCGCCGGGCGACAACCTGTTCGAGATCGAGACCGACAAGGTGTCGATGGAGGTGCCCGCGACCGAGGCCGGCATCCTGGCGGAGGTGCGTGTCGCCGCGGGCGAGATCGCGCCGGTTGGCGCCGTGGTGGCGGTGATCTCCGGCAGCGGCGCGGCGGTGACGCCCGCGCCCGCAAAAGCGCCGGCCGCGCCCTCGCCTGCGCCGAAGGCCCCGGCGGCGCCGAGCCGCGCGCCCGCCGCGGTCGCCGCCGCACCCGCGCCTGCGCGGCCCATCGCGCTCGATCCGTTTCGCGAGGTGCGCAGTCCCGAGCGCAATTTTGGGCCCGCGAAGCTCGCGAGCGGCGTCGCGGTCAGCCCGCTCGCCCGGCGGCTCGCCGCGCAGGCCGGCATCGATCTCGGCCGGCTCGCGCCGTCGGGAGCGCACGGCCGCATCCTCGCGCGCGACGTCGAGACCGCGATCGGCAACCGAGCCGCGCCGGCCGCGCGCTCGACCGGGCCGTCCGTCGACAAGGTCAAGGCGCTGTACGAGCCCGGCAGCTACGAGGAAGTGCCGCTCGACGCCATGCGGCGCACGATCGCGGCGCGGCTGATCGAGGCGAAGCAGACGATCCCGCATTTCTATCTCTCCGCCGACGTGACCATCGAGCGGCTCATCTCCGTGCGCGAGGAGGCGAACGCCGGGGCAAAGAAGGACGCGGACGGCAAGCCGGCGTTCAAGCTCTCGCTCAACGATTTCGTCATCAAGGCGTGGGCGCTCGCGCTCGCGCGCGTGCCGGCCGCGAACGCGGTGTGGGCCGAGGACCGCATCCTGCGTTTCCGCCATGCCGACATCGGCGTCGCGGTCGCGATCGAGGGCGGCCTTCTCACGCCGGTGGTCCGCGAGGCCGAACGCAAGGCGATCCTCGACATCTCGGCCGAGATGCAAAACCTCGTCGAGCGCGCGCGGGCGCGCCGATTGAAGCCGCACGAATACCAGGGTGGCGCGAGCGCGATCTCCAATCTCGGCATGTACGGCATCCGCGAGTTCGCGGCGATCATCAATCCGCCGCAGTCGACCATCCTGGCGGTCGGCGCCGGCGAGCGGCGGCCGGTCGAGAGCGAGGACGGCTTCCGTTTCGTGAGCCAAATGACGGTGACGCTCTCATGCGATCACCGCGTGGTCGACGGCGCGCTCGGCGCCGAGCTGTTGGGCGCGTTCAAGCATTTCATCGAGCACCCGGTCGGGCTGATGATTTGATGCCTGCCCAAAACCTCGGCCTCGTAGGGTGGGCAAAGGCGCGAAGCGCCGTGCCCACGCGATGGTGGGCACGGCGCGCGCATGATTTTTTCCCGCGTGGATATAGGGTGCAGCGCGCCTTTGCCCACCCTACGGCGCCCGCTTGCGCGGGCGACGACGGTGTCCGTGGGGCACCCTACTCCGCCGTGACGTGATTGCGGAATGCGATCGGCGAATCGATGTTCGTCAAGGGCTCGATGCCGACGCCGACGCCGCGGATGAGGATGTCGCCGTAATTGAGGATGCGGCCCATGATCGACTGATCGACGTCGATGCTTTCCACCTTGTCGAGATGCATCTCGATGGTGTGGCGGCGGATGAAGCCGCGCTTGTAGATGATGCGCCGGTCGGTCACGGCGATCTCGGTCGTCCACCGCTTGAACCAGGCCATGAACAGCGCGACCGCGGCGCACGCGAACAGAAATCCGGCGATCCAGATCCACAGCCGGTAGGCGCTCACCGGCTGCAGGGCCATCCAATAGGCCGCGCCGCCGAGAACAAGAAGGACGAAGCCCGGGATATAGAGGATCCAGTGAATCTTCGTGGCATAGCGGACGTTTTCACCCGGCTGCAGCACGCTGGCGACGTAGCTCATCGAATCCTCCGCGTTCGCGAACCGGTACGGTATTGTGGTCGGCGGCGGTTCGTCTACACCCTCGCGGCGCTTCGGCGCCGCGCGCCTCCATCCGGGCTACCAAGCGCCAGACGCATTGCAACCCGTTGCCTCGCCGCCCTAGATTGGCCGCGCCGGCAGCAGCCGCATAGTCTCGGCGAAAGGGAGAACACGGAATGGCGAGCGAGAAGCCCGACATATTGCTGGTCGGGGCGGCGAAACCGGTCATCGTCGACGGGCTCGCGGCGGACTTCCATCTGCACAAGCTCAACGAGGCCAAGAATCGCGACGCCTTCTTGGCGGGCGTTGCCGACAAGGTGCGCGGCTTCGCGGTGACGGCGAGCAATATCTCGATCGACGGGCCGCTGATGTCGCGCTTCCCGCGCCTCGAGATCGTGTCGAGCTTTGGGGTCGGCTACGACCATGTCGACGCCAAGTGGGCGGGCGAGCACGGCATCGTCGCCACCAACACGCCCGACGTGCTCACCGAGGAGGTGGCCGACACCGCGCTCGGGCTCGTGCTCTGCACCGTGCGCGAGTTTTCGCAGGCCGAGCGCTATCTGCGCGCCGGCAAATGGATGGAGAAGAACTATCCGCTCACCAAGGCGACGCTGCGCGATCGCACGGTCGGCATGGTCGGCATGGGACGCATCGGTCAGGCGATCGCGCGGCGGCTCGCGGCGTTCGGCGTGCCGGTCGTCTACCACAGCCGCAAGCCGCAGCCGGGCGTGTCGTACCGGCACTATCCGAAACTTCTCGACATGGCGCGCGACGTCGACACGCTGCTGGTGATCGTGCCGGGCGGCGCGGCGACGCAGAACATGATCAACGCGCAGGTGCTCGAGGCGCTCGGGCCGAACGGCATCCTCATCAACATGGCGCGCGGCTCGGTGGTGGACGAGCCGGCGCTGATCACGGCGCTGCAGGAGCGAAAAATCTATTCGGCCGGGCTCGACGTGTTCGTCAACGAGCCCGAGGTGCCAAAGGAGCTCTTGGCGATGGACAACGTCGTTCTGTTTCCCCATCTCGGCTCGGCGTCGGTGTGGACGCGCACCAAGATGGATCAGCTCGTCGTCGACAATCTGAAATCCTGGGCGGCCGGCAAGGGCCCGCTCACGCCGGTGCCGGAGACGCCCTGGCCGCCGAAAAAACGAAACTGAAATTTTTGCGAGGACCGAACCATGCGCCGCGCCGTCCTGATCGCCCTCGGCATCGCCGCTCTCGTCCCGGCCGCGCACGCGCAGCAGGGACCGAGCGAGGCCGCCAAGAACATGGCGAGCGGCAGCTGGGAATTCTCCAACGCCGACCGCGACAAGCGCTGCACCATCTTTTTCAAGACCGACACCGGCACGGTCGGCATGAAGCTCGAATTCGACAAGGCCTGCGCCGGCGTCTTCCCCTTCATCAAGGAGATCGCCGGCTGGACCATCGCGGAAAACGATTTCCTCCGCCTGCTCGACGCGAAGGGCAAGCCGGTGCTCGAGTTCAGCGAGGTGGAATCCGGCATGTACGAGGCGCCGAAGCCGGGCGAAGGCATCTTGTTCATCCAGACCGCCGCCGCGGTCGGCCCGCCGCCGAAGGCCGCCGACCAGATGCTCGGCGACTGGACGCTGGTGCGCGGCACCGCCAAGACGCTGTGCACGTTCACCCTCGCCGACACGCCCGCCGGATCCGATCTCGCACTCAAGCTCAAGCCGGGCTGCGACGTCTCGGTGACGCGGTTCGCGCCGGTGGCGTGGCAGATGGACCGCGGCGAGCTCGTGATCCGGAACGCGCGCAGCCAGACCTGGCGGTTCGAGGAAGGCGACACGGGGGCGTGGCAGCGCGTGCCCGAAGGGCCCGAGCCCATCCTGCTGATCCGGCCGTAGCCGCGCGGGACAATACGTCCACTTTCGCCCGAACATGCCTCGATCCAGGATGGAGGCACCATCGGATCGAAGGGACGCCTCAATCATGCGTTTCGGAATTCTCAAAGCCCTGCTTGCCGCCATTCCCCTCGTGTTCTTCGCCCTGTCCGGCGACGCCGCCCACGCGCAAACCGCGCGACCCGTCAAGATCATCGTCCCCTCGACGGCGGGCGGCGGCGCCGACGTTCTGGCGCGCCTCCTCGCCGACCAGATCAGCCGGACGCAAGGCGCGACCCTCGTGGTCGAGAACCGCCCCGGCGCCAGCAACACGATCGGAACCGAAGCCGCCTCGCGCGCGGCGCCGGACGGCCAGACGCTGCTGGTCAGCACGCCCGAATTCGTCATCAACGCGCATCTCAAGAAGCTCAGCTACGATCCGCTCACCAGCTTCGAGCAGGTCTGCTACCTGGTGCGCTCGCCGCAGCTTCTCGTCGTGCACAGCGCCTCGCCGTTTCGCACGCTCGCCGACCTCATGGCGGCGGCGCGCGCCAAGCCGGGCGAGCTCACGATCGCGAGCGCCGGCCCCGCCTCGAGCCCGCACGTGATCCTGGAAGGCCTCAAGCGCGCCGCGTCGGTGAATTTCACCTATGTGCCGTATCAGGGCTCGACCCCGGCGGTGAATGCCCTGCTGGGCGAGCATTTGACCGCGGTGCTGGCGAGCTACCCGAACGTCGCGGAGTACATCCGCTCCGGCAAGCTGCGCGCGCTCGCCACGTCTTCGCGCACGCGGATCGAGCAGATGCCCGACGTGCCGACCATCACCGAGACCGGCGTGGCGAAGGTCGACGCCGACATCTGGTTCGGCCTGGCGGCGCCGGCGAAGACTCCCAACGACGTGCTCTCCCGCCTCGCCGGCTGGTTCGCGGCCTCGCTGAAGGATCCCGATGTCCAATCGAAGCTCGTCGCGCAAGGGCTGTTTCCGGTCGGCACCTGCGGCGCCGAATTCGCAACCTTCATTCGCCAGCAATACGACGAATACGGCCGTGTGATCCGCGAGGCGAATATCAAGTCGGAATGACGAAGCTATTTTAGGCCCGGCGCCTTGCCGGCCGGCCAGTTTTGACGGAGAATCGCGCCATCGCCGCAGCGATGGAGGTTCTTTCCATGGACATCATCCCGCTGGGTCCGGGCTTCGCCGCCGAATTGCGCGGCGTCACGTTGGCCGACATCGCGGCGGATGACGCCGCCTACGCGGCGGCGCGCGCCGCGTTCGAGGAGCATTCGGTCATCGTCTTCCGCGACCAGGAGGTGACCGACGAGGCGCAGCTCGCCTTCTCGCGCCGGTTCGGTCCGCTCGAAGTCACAAAAGTCGGCTCGATCGGCCACGGCACCAACCTCGTGATCCTCAGCACGATCGACGAGAACGGCAAGGTCGTGCCGGCGGACCACCGGCTCGCGTTGCGCAACAAAGCCAACCAGCTCTGGCACACCGACTCGACGTTCAAGCGCGTGCCGGCGCTCACCTCCGTGCTCTCCGCGCGCGTCATCCCGGCGCGCGGTGGCGAGACCGAATACGTCTCCACGCGGCTCGCCTGGGAGCGGCTCGATGCGGGCCTGCGCCACAAGCTGGAAAAATCCTTCGCGTGGCACGACTACGCCCATTCCCGTAAGCAGATCGCGCCCGACCTCGCGAGCGCAGAGGAGCGCGCCGCGCTGCCGCCGCAGTGCTGGCGCCTCGCCTGGAAGAACCCGGCGAACGGCCGCACCGCGCTCTACATCGCCTCGCACGCCTATGCGATCGAGGGCGTGGAAGAGACCGCGGCGCAGAAGCTGCTCGGCGAGCTGATGGCGGCCGCGACCGCGCCGGGCTTGAGCTACGCGCACAGCTGGCGCAAGGGCGACGTCGTCATGTGGGACAACCGCGCGACGATGCACCGTGGCCGGCCGTGGCCCGCGCACGAGGCGCGAGTCATGGTGCGCACCACGATCTCGGCAACCGCGGTCGACGGCCTCGAGAGCATGCGTCCGCCCTCACGGCAGGCGGCGGAGTAGCTCTCTCACTCTTCCGGCTCGGTGGTGAACAGCAGCGGATAGCCCTTGCTGCGGCCCGCCTCGGTGCCGCGCGTCGCCTTCGACTCGGCGACGTCCTTGGCGTAGACGGCGACCACGCAGCTGCCGCGCCGATGCGCGGTGGTCATCACGCGATACGCCTGGTCCTCGTTCATGCGGAACTCGGACTTGAGCACCACGACGACGAACTCGCGCGGCGTGAAGTCGTCATTGACCAGGATGACCTTGTGCAGGCGCGGCCGTTCGGTCTTCGGCCGGACTTCGGTGCGCAGCTTGCTGGCGATCTTGCTCATCGCGGATCAATCCCGATGGCGGCGGGTACGGCGATAACATTTTCGCACGCGAAGGGTTGCAGGTCCATCCGCCGCGGCAGAGCCGCGGGCCCATCGGCACGCGCGACCCCATGGACAAGCTTCGGTCGTGCCGTACTATCCGCAGACAACAACAGACAACCAGGGAGGGTCCCATGTCGTGCGCTCTCAGGATCGCACTGTTCCTCGCGCCGCTTGTCTCGCTCATCGCCACGCCGGCTCCGGCCCAGCAGGCCATCACGCTGCATGGCGCGGTGCAGTTCAACGACGACCACGCCTTCAACAAGGCGCTGCTGAAGTTCGAGGAGCTGGTCAAGAAATACTACGGCAAGCCGATCAACTTCGTGCTCCACCGCAACAGCGAGCTCGGGCTGGAGAAGGACTACTTCGCCTACATGAACCAGGGCATCTCGGTCGACTACGGCATCGTGTCGCCGGCGCACATGTCGACCTTCTCCAAGGCGGCTCCCTTCATCGATGCGCCATTCCTGTTCCGCGACCTCGACCACTGGAACAAGGTGCTCGACCAGGACCTGCTCAAGCCGATCGCCGACGAGATCGCGCAGAAGGCCGACGTGATGCTCATCGGCTATGCGGGCGGCGGCGTCCGCAACATCTTCGTCAACAAGCCGGTGCGCAACCTCGCCGAGATGAAGGGCCTGAAAGTGCGCGTGCAGGGCGCGCCGATCTGGAGCCGGACCTTCTCGGCCATCGGCATGTCGCCGACCGTGATCGCCTACAACGAGATCTACAACGCCATCCAGAACGGCGTGATCAGCGCGGGCGAGAACGAGGCGGCGGGCGTCGAGCAGATGAAGTTCTTCGAGGTCGGCCCCAATCTCTCGATGACCGAGCACGCCATCACGATCCGGCCGATCTGCTTCTCCGGCAAGACCTTCAAGAAGCTGCCGCCCGACCTGCAGCAGGCGATCCTCAAGGCCGGCAAGGAGGCGGGCGCCTACGGCCGGCAGGTGGAATCCTCAGAGGACACCGCCAAGCTCGACGCGCTCGAAAAGGCCGGCAGGCTCAAGCGCGTGCCGTTCACCGACCGGGCCGAGATGAAGAAGCTGGTCGATCCCGTGATGGCGGCCTACGCCAAGGAGATCGGCGCCGAGACGATCTACGCGCAGATCAACGCCATCAAGTAGTCGCGCAGATGCGGCGCGGCCAAGGCCGCGCCGTCCGCGATCCTCCGATGAAGCGTCTCCTCGATCTCTATCATCGCCTGCTGACATGGCTGATGGTCGCCTCGGTCGCGATCCTCGTCTTCCCCGTGTCGCTGCAGGTCATCTCGCGCTACACCGCGCTCATTCCGAGCTACATCTGGACCGAGGAGATGTCGCGCTTCCTCTTCATCTGGATGGTGATGCTGGGCGCCATGGTCGGCATCCGCGAGGGCACGCATTTCGAGGTCGACATCTGGCCCGAGCTGGGCCGGCGCGCGAACGCGGCGCTGCGCATCGTCTCGCACCTGTTCGTCCTCGTCTTCGCCCTGGTGTTTCTGCGCTGGGGCATCATGTTCGTGCAGTTCGGCTGGTACCAGGAATCCGAGCTCGCCGAGCTGCCCATGCCGTTCATCTTCATTGCCTGGCCGCTCGCCGGTGCGACCTGGATCCTGTTTCTCGGCGAGGCCTTCATCGCCAACTGGCGCGTGCTGACCGGCGGGGACGCGCCATGACCGCGACATTGTCGCCCGCCATGGCGGCGCTGGTCCTGTTCGGCGGCTTCTTCGTCCTGATCGCGCTGCGCGTGCCGGTCGCCTTCGCGCTCGGGCTCGGCTGCCTGCCGCTCCTCGTCTACGACGACAGGCTCTCGCCGATGGTGCTCTTCAACGAGACCTTCAAATCCTACAACTCGTTCATCCTGCTGGCGGTGCCGTTCTTCCTGCTCACCGCCAACCTGATGAACATCGGCGGCATCACCGATCGCCTGGTGCACCTCTCGCGCACCATGGTGGGAAACTGGCCGGGGTCGCTGGCGCAGATCAACGTGCTGCTCTCGGTCTTCTTCGCCGGCATCTCCGGCTCCTCGACCGCGGACGCGGCGAGCCAGAGCAAGATCTTCATCGATGCGCAGACCAAGGAGGGCTACGACCTCTCGTTCTCGATCGCCATCACCGCGGTCTCCGCGGTGCTGGCGGTGATCATCCCGCCGTCCATCCTGATGATCGTGTGGGGCGGCGTGCTCTCGGTCTCGATCGGCGCGCTCTACCTCGCCGGCATCCTGCCCGGCCTGCTCATCGCGGGCGCGCAGATGGCGACGGTCCACGTTTACGCCAAGCTCTACAACTATCCGGTCTATCCGCGCGCCACCATCCGCGAGTTCCTCTGCTCCGCGGCGCATTCGATCCCGGCGCTGATGACGCCCTTCATCATCGTCGGCGGCATCCTGCTCGGCTGGTTCACCGCGACCGAATCGGCATGCGTCGCCGTGATCTACGCCGCGGTGCTCTCGATCTTCGTCTATCGCGAGATGCACGCGAAGCAGCTTTATCATGCGCTCGCCGAGACCGGCCGGCTCGCGGCGGTGGCGCTCTTTTGCGTCGGCACCGCCTCGGCGTTCGGCTGGATGCTCGCCTACTACCAGATCCCGCGCGCGCTCTTGGCGAACGTCACCACCTGGGGGATGGGGCAGACCGAGGTCGGCTTCTTCATCGCCGGCGTCTTTCTGGTGGTCGGCTGCTTTCTCGACGCCATCCCGGCGATCATCATCGTCGGCACCACGCTCGAGCCGCTGGCGCGCTCGGTGGACATGCATCCGGTGCAGTTCGCCATCATCGGCATCGTGTCGCTCGCCTTCGGCCTGGTGACGCCGCCCTACGGGCTTTGCCTCATGATCTCCTGCGCGGTCGCCGGCGTGCGGCTGCGCTACGCGCTCAAGGACACGATGATCATGCTGGTGCCGATGATCCTGGTGCTGGCGGCGATCATCATCTGGCCGCAGATTCCGCTCATCCTGCCGCGGCTCATTTCGCCCGAATTCCTGCGCTGACCGGCGAGGCCCCGATGCTCGCAAAGCGCCGACTGTCCGACGCGTTCGGCACCGCCATCGAAGGCATCGACCTGTCGCGCCCGCTCTCGGACGCTGCCTTTCGCGAAGTGGAGCGGGCGTTCTGGGACGCCCAGGTGTTGGCGATCAAGGATCAACGCCTCGATCCCGCGCAGTATCTCGCCTTCGCGCGCCGCTTCGGGAAACCGGAGCCGCACGTCGTCGATCAGTTCCACTATCCGGGCTTCCCGGACATTCTCATCCTCTCCAATCGAACGAAGGACGGCCGGCCGGTCGGGCTCGCCGACGCCGGCAGCTATTTCCACACCGACTATTCCTATCTCGACGTGCCGGCGCGCCTCACCATGCTCTATTCGATCGAGGTGCCCGGGCGCGGCGGCAACACGCTGTTCGCCAACATGTACGCGGCCTATGACGATCTCCCGGCGCACACGAAGGCGCGCATCGACGGCCTCGTGGTGCTGCACCACTACGGCAACCGCGACGATCTTGCCGATGGGTCGCGCACCGCGGCCTCGACGCTCACTGCGGAGCAAAAGGACAAGGTCCACTGGGTCCGCCACAGGCTCGTGCGCACGCACCACGCCACCGGCCGCAAGGCGCTCTATGCCGTCTCCGGCAGTTCGTTCGAGATCGAGGGCATGCCGCGCCAGGAGGGCGTCGCGCTGCTCGACGAGCTCAAGGCGCACGCGCTGCAGGACAAGTACCGCTTGAGCTACTTCTACGACGTCGGCGACGTCGTCCTGTGGGACGATCTCTCGACGTTGCACTCCGCGACCCTCACCGATCCGGCCGACCCGCGCACGCTCTGGCGGATCACCGTGAAGGAACCCGCGTGAGTTCCGCGCCTCGCGGCAACCTTGCAGCCACCTGTCACGAGACACTGCGCCGCGCTATAATCCGATCGAGGGCGGGGGAGCAGGCTTGCGTGCGTCAAGTGCACCCAACTCCAGCAACGGAGATCCGCCATGAAAGTCAAAGACGTCATGCACAAGGGTGTCGACTGGGTCAGCCCGGATACGCCCGTCGTCGAACTTGCGAAATTGATGCGAGAGCATGACATCGGCGCCATTCCGATCGGCGAGAGCGACCAGCTCGTCGGCATGGTGACCGACCGCGACATCGTCTGCAATGGAGTGGCGCAGAAGGGCTTCGATGCCGGCCACGCGACGGCGCGCGACGTGATGACCGAAGGCATCCACTGCTGCCGAGACGACGACGACCTCGCCAAGGCGGTGCGTCACATGGAAGAGCTGAAGGTCCGCAGGTTGCCGGTGATCAACAAGAGCAAGCGGATGGTCGGCATCCTCAGTTTCGGCGACATCGGCCGGTCAGCGCCCAACGACCTCGTTTCCGAATGGGCCAAGAGCGTTTCGGCCCATCACTGAAAGCGGCTTGCGTCCGGCGCGGCATCGCGCTCCCGCCGGACGATGGCCGCGCGATCACGTGACGAGGTCGTAGAGTTTCACCTCCGCCTTCGCGCCCTTGAGCGCGCGGGCGTGCGCGACGATCTGCCTGTGCGCCGCGCTGGCGCTATAGAGCTCGATGTCGGCCTCTTTGTCCCACTCCGAGTAGGAGATCAGCTCGTGCGTCTCGCGGCAGCGCAGGAGCTTCTCCGAAATGCAGCCCTGCTGCTGGATCATGAGCGGCGCGCATTCGCTCTTCCACACGCGCAGGGCATTCTCCATATCGGACGGATCGACCTTGATGTGAATGAGCCGGATGATCGACATGGGCAACCTCCTGGGGCTGCCGGGACAACGTTTCAGCGAGGGTTTGGTTTGGCTGCGGAACTTCGGATGAAGGCGCTGATTTCAAGGCAGCAGCTGCCACTGAACCTTGAGCTCCGACGGGAGACGACGCCGCCCAAGCGAGTGAGCGGCGTCTACGATGCAAGGCCGAGACAAACAGGAACGAGAATGCTCGTTGCGCTGCTCCCGGCTGCGTGGCGCACGACGCCCGCCGGGCGGCCGTAATT
>WNFC01001714.1_pt1 | contig 23261 bp, 18 predicted proteins | sample 5400541 | NCBI WGS metagenome assembly WNFC01 (sample SAMN13153342, study PRJNA577476) | soil metagenome | isolation source: 120 cm saprolite under Douglas fir tree site 2 hole 2 replicate 1 | place: USA:California | collected 2015-04-18
TTGAGATGAACAGCGCAATCGGACCCTACAAGGGCGGGCTGCGCTTTCACGCATCGGTGAATCTTGGAATCCTCAAATTTTTGGCATTCGAGCAGGTCTTCAAGAATTCTCTGACCACGCTGCCGATGGGCGGCGGCAAAGGCGGTTCGGATTTCGATCCGAAGAGCAAGAGTGACAATGAGGTGATGCGCTTCTGCCAGAGCTTCATGGCTGAGCTGTGGCGGCACATCGGAGCCGATACCGATGTACCCGCGGGCGACATCGGAGTTGGGGGACGTGAGATCGGTTTTCTGTTTGGCCAGTACAAGCGCCTGGCCAATGAGTTCACCGGTGTGCTCACAGGCAAGGGCCTGAACTGGGGTGGTTCGCTGATTCGTCCGGAAGCAACCGGATATGGCTGCGTCTATTTCGCCGCCGAGATGCTGAAGACCCGGAGGGACTCACTGGAGGGCAAGCTCTGCCTGGTCTCGGGGAGCGGAAACGTTTCCCAGTATACGGTCGAGAAGCTGCTCGATTTGGGGGCGAAGCCAATTACGTTGTCCGACTCGAATGGCGTAATCTTCGATCCGGACGGCATCGACCGCGAAAAGCTGGCCTGGGTCATGGAGCTCAAGAACGTGCGTCGGGGCCGCATTCGTGAGTATGCGGACCAATTCAAAAAGGCCGTCTTCATGCCCACGGATATCACGCTGGGCCATAATCCGCTGTGGAACATCAAGGCCGATTGTGCGTTCCCGAGCGCCACGCAAAACGAGGTCAACGCCAAAGACGCAGCGAGCCTGATCAACAACGGCGTTAAGCTCGTAGCCGAAGGCGCGAACATGCCGAGCACACTTGAGGCGACCAAGATGTTCCTGGATGCCGGGAGGCTGTACGGACCAGCCAAAGCCGCGAATGCCGGTGGTGTCGCAACTTCTGGACTGGAGATGGCCCAGAACAGCGCACGGCTGACGTGGGATCGCGAAGAGGTAGATGATCGGCTGCACAAGATCATGATTGCGATCCACAAGAACTGCTACGAGACAGCGGAGACCTACGGGACTCCCGGAAATCTCGTGAACGGTGCGAACATCGCAGGCTTCCTCAAGGTTGCCAACGCGATGCTGGACCAGGGACTCGTCTGAGCCTGGTGTCAGGATGGCGAGTATGATGCGGGGTGGACGAAGATCCACCCCGCGTTTCTTTGATTCAAACTGCGATCATCGAGACTTCCGCTCATGGATACAGAGACATTGTTCGAAGGCTTCGAGAATCTGATGCCCTTCCGGGTGCAAGACATTCTCCTGGTATCCAGCCTTTACGACTCTTTCATCCTGCGCGAGGACGGCCGGCTTAATGAGCTTCTGATCGGGGAGTCACTCGAGCTCAATCTGCAGCAGATTCCCGGCATAACCCAGGTCTCCACCGGTAAGGAAGCACTAGCACGCTACCAACCGCGGTTCAATCTGATCGTCACGAATCTTGAAGTGGGAGACATGGACGCCGCGCAACTAGCACACGAGGTTAAGGAGTCTGGACTGGACATCCCGGTGGTGGTCCTCGCCTACGATTACCGCAAGATCAAAGACTTCATCGGTCGCAATCCCGTTACCGACATCGACCGAATCTTCCTTTGGCAAGGGAATGTCCGAATTCTGATCGCGATCATTAAGTACATCGAGGACAAGCGCAATGTGCTCCACGACACAGAAGCTATGGGCGTTCCGGTCGTGCTTGTGGTGGAGGACAACATCCGCTATTACTCCTCATTTCTTCCGATGATTTATACCGAGCTGATTACTCAGTCACGTCGCGTCATTCGAGAGGGAATGAACGTGGCCCATAAGCTGGTACGAATGCGGGCGAGGCCGAGGATTCTGCTTTGCTCCACTTACGAAGATGCCGCGCAGCAAGTAACGAGATACAAAGAGTACCTGTTCGGAGTGCTCTCGGACGTAGAATTCCCGCGCCAGGGTGAGCTCAGCCCGGAGGCCGGCTTCGAACTCGCGCGCATGGTCCGCAGCATGGTGCCGGATGTTCCCATCGTACTGCAGTCCAGCCGGACTGAATTCATGGCACGCGCACTGTCTGAAGGCGCCTCGTTTCTGCGGAAACGTTCACCGACGTTTCTAGGGGACCTACGCCAGGTCTTGATCGAACAATTCGCCTTTGGTGACTTCGTCTTTCGTTTACCCGATCGCACGGAGGTGGCGCGGGCGAGCGACCTGAATGCGTTCGAAGAGCTACTACACGAAGTGCCGGCCGAGAGCATCGCTTACCACGGCCAGAGGAACCACCTCTCCCACTGGTTGATGGCGAGGACCGAGTTCGCATTGGCGCAGAAGCTGCGGCCTCGTAAGGTGTCCGATTTCGCGAGCTACGAGGACCTGCGGCGCGACTTGATTGACTCGATCGCACAATATCGACACGAGCAAAGCCAGGTTCTGATAGGCGATTTCGACCCGGCGACCTTCAAGGCGGCGAAAGGTTCTTTTCTGCGGATTGGCGGGGGTTCTCTGGGCGGAAAAGCGCGCGGACTGGCTTTTCTGCGGAACTTGCTGCACAAAAACCGGATGGGACAGTGCTTCGATGGAGTCCGGATTGCAGTGCCGCCAAGTGTCGTGGTCGCCACCGACGTCTTCGACCAGTTCCTCAGCGAGAACGACCTTCTCGAGTTTGCCATTCACAGCTGCGATGATGCCGAGATCGAGCGGCGGTTCCAGGAAGCATCGCTACCGGCCTCGCTCCGTAAAAACCTGCTGGCGTTTCTGGCAGAAGTCCGCTACCCGTTGGCGGTGCGTTCTTCCAGCTTGCTGGAGGATTCGCAGTACTTGCCTTTCACTGCCGTGTACGAGACCTTCATGTTGACCAACCAACACGCCGACCTGTTGCTCCGTCTGCAGCAGCTCATAGAAGCGATAAAACGCGTTTACGCTTCGACCTTCAGCGGGCATGCGAAGGCCTACGTAAGAGCTACGCCATACCGCCTGGAAGAGGAGAAGATGGCAGTCATCCTTCAGCAGGTGGTGGGCACGACGCATACCACACGGTTTTATCCTGACTTCTCAGGGGTGGTGCGGTCGCGAAACTTCTATCCCGTCCCGCCTTTGGCCTTCGAGGACGGTATTGCAGCAGTGGCGTTGGGCCTGGGGCGCGAGGTCGTGGGTGGCGGAAAATGTCTGCGGTTTTGTCCGCGGTATCCAAGACATCTTATGCAGTTTTCATCGGTGGAGGACATGCTCGCGAACTCTCAGTCTGAATTCTGGGCGCTGAATCTTGATCACGTGGAGCGCGAACACGATTCGTCCAGCGAGCTGCGAGAGGTGCAATTTGGACTGGATGCGGCGGAGGCGGATGGAACACTTAACTTGCTGGGTTCTACGTATTCTGTGGACGACCACGCGGTCTATGACGGACTCAGCCGGCCCGGCGTCCGCATCGTGAGCTTTGCCCCGATTCTCAAGCATGCTGTCTTCCCGCTGGCCGCAATGCTTGATCAGCTCATGCGCATCGGGGAAGACGCGCTCGGGCGCCCGGTGGAAATCGAGTTTGCGGTCCAGCTGCCTCGCCGCCCGGAAGAAACCGCCAATTTTGGATTTCTCCAGATACGTCCCCTGGTGTTGTCGCGTGAAGGCGAAGAACTGCGGATCGAGAATGTGGATCCAGCCAGGCTCGTCTGTCAAAGTTCAAAGGTGTTGGGGAACGGCCGTATCGAAGACTTGCGCGACGTGGTGGTAGTAGACTCCGATTTGTTTGAACGCTCGCACAGCCAGGAAGCGGCCCAAGGCATTACCTACTTCAATGGGAGGCTGAGCGAGAACAGCACACCATATCTGCTCATCGGGGTTGGTCGTTGGGGGTCGAACGACCCTTGGCTCGGAATCCCAGTTACATGGGATCAAATCTCCGGAGCCCGGGTGATCGTAGAGGCGGGACTGCGTGACCTGCGCGTGACGCCATCGCAAGGCAGCCATTTCTTCCAGAATCTTACGGCGTTTCAGGTCGGGTACTTCACGGTGAATCCTGACGCCGGAGAGGGATTTGTGGACTGGCAGTGGCTGAGGTCGCAGCCCGTCGTGGAAGTAGAGGGCTGCGTTCGCCATCTACATTTTGAAGCACCGCTCCCCGTGGTCATGAACGGCAAAGCCAGTCAGGGAATGATCTTCAAGCCGGCAGTTACATAGGCTGCGATTCTGATCGAACCTAAGAAGCCGTTCTCGACAAGGCCGTGTTGAATCGAAACGCAGAAATTCTCGTGCGTCTGCGAGATAACCTGGTATACCTGCAGCGCTCCCACCGGATCGCAAAGCTCCGCCCGCAACACGTCCACTGACGGCGAATGGTCTTTGGACGCTATAATCACGCCGATGGGCAGCTCTGCTTCACGTCTTTGGTCCGACCGGCCGACTCTTCGCCTGGATCGACAAGAGCCTTACCTCCGTATCCAGCATGTGACGGTCTTCGTTCGGGATCAGGATCGAAGCCTGCGATTCTACCTGGACCAGCTTGGGTTCAGTCTGGTCGCTGATTACCGCTATGGTTCCAACGAACGCTGGGTAGCGGTTGCTCCTGCCGACGGTTCGGCAGTCCTTGCGTTGGTTACTCCGAAGCCCGGCTCTGAAGAATACAATCTCATCGGCCAGTCAAGGCAGATTGTGTTTGTCACCGAGGACGTGCCGACCAAGTTCCGCGAATGGTGCGACAGAGGGATTCAGTTTCGTCATCCGCCCCATACACCGGAATGGGGAGGCACTTTCACCAGCTTCGACGATGTCGACGGGAACTCCTTTGTGCTGGTAGGCTTCGACGAGGTAAGTCGAGAAATCGAAGCACAACGCCGCGCCATTGAGGAGAAGTTGGAATCTGAACGCCGGGCTGCCCAAGAACTGGAAATTGCGAAGAAGGTGCAGGCGAGGCTCTTTCCTCAAGTGCTGCCACCCCTTGAGACACTCGACTACGCGGGTGCTTGTAAAGGCCCGTCCAGTCGGCGGCGACTACTACGATCTCGTTCGATATCGGCTAGCGCTGGTGGTTGGCGACATTGCAGGGAAGGGTATCGCGGCTGCTCTTTCGATGGCTAGTCTGCATGCAAGCCTCCGCAGTCAGCGCACCTTCGCTTTGGGTCAGCCGCAACGCATCTTGCGATCCGTGAACCAATTCTTTTACGAGAACACGACTGACAGTACGTACGCCACCCTCCTCTTTGCGGAATATAACGACAAAACACGGCGCTTGCGGTACGCGAATTGTGGGCACTTGTCCGCCCTTCTCCTTCGCAGCGATAACGCTCTCGAACGGCTCGCTTCCACGTGCACCGTGCTGGGACTCTTTAAAGAATGGGACTGCGCGGTAGCGGAGCGACGGCTCTTCCCCGGAGACACGCTCGCGCTTTACACGGACGGGATAACCGAATCGTTCAACGACGCAGGAGAGGAATTTGGAGAGCACCGCCTTGTCGAATCACTGCGACGACATCGTGAGCGGTCTTCGCCGGTTATGGTTGCTTCCATTCTCGATGATGTCAAGAAGTTCAGTCCGCATGGGCAGTCCGACGACATGACGCTTATAGTTCCCAAGTGCCGGTAAGATTAGTCCCGGCGATTTGGTCGGTGGGGCACACGAAGGAAGGGGCACTTCTTCCAGCAGGAATTTGGCAGAAATTATCATCGCAACCAGCCGGGTCGGACCCAACCAAAAAAGGAAAATCCATCAAGCTTCTCCTAACTTCCAGCTCTTCAGATGACGAGTCTATGTGGAGCGGTAACTGCCATTTCGCCGCCGTCCGCAAGTCAACTTCCCCAGTCGCTGGCGCTTGCCGCTGGAGTGTTCGCAAGGGATCATGCCGATGTAGCTGGCCACGGCTTTGCCATCCGCAAAGCGGCTCGGGTCGCCCAGAAATACCTCGGTCGCCAACGCCGTCACCGGGCCTATGCCCGGATGTGTCAGCAAGCGGAGCGCCTGTGGTCGTTGCTGGGCTTGTTCTTCCACCTGCCGGTCCAGCTCCTGGACCCGTTTCTGCAATTGGTTGTACAAGCTCAGCAGTTGGTTTCGCCTTTGACTGGTGTACGGAGCTAGGGGCAAAGCCCGGAGAGCTTTTTGCCCAGCCGGACTCCACAGTGCTCGGCCTTGCCGCAGCGCGTGATTGAGGGCGATCGCCTGCAATGTGTGCTGCAATCGCGAGCGCATCTTCACCCACTGATGTCGGTCTCGCAGCAAAGTTCGCAAATCCCGCTGTTCGGTTGACGGCATCCAGATCGTGGGAAAGCGATCCTCCACCAGCAGCTTCAGCTCCAGCCGCGCATCGCGCCGATCATGCTTTTGCTTCCGCGTCTCGGCCGCCCGGATCTTCGCTGGATGACCCACCCGGCACTCGATCCCAAGTTCTTCCAGCAATTCCAAAAACCACTGCATTGCCCCCGTTGCTTCGATTCCCACCACCACCGGACCTCCTAAGGCAGCGTAGAAGTCTCGTACTATGCTCCCTTCATGGGCCAGCGTCTTCTCGCTGAACTCGCCGGTTTCGGTGTCCACCATCGCAATCGTCTGTTGTCTTGCATGCAGATCACAGCCTACAATTTTCGTCTCGGCCTCCTTCGTCCCGAGCCTTTGGGTTAGACACCACAAAGTTTACTCGGGGTCGTGGTGAGGCCGACGTCGTTATGACATCAGTTATCGGCAAAACGCTTCCAAGCTCCTTGGGTTAGGATTTATCGTCGGTTCTGTTTTTGAGGACAGCACATGTCACGGCTAGTCGTTTTCGTTACCTTGCTGCTCGTTTGGGGAACCACGGGAGCGCTCGCGTGCTCCTGCATCCAGCCCACTGTTGAAGAAGCGGTCCATCGAGCAGACGCAGTTTTCCTCGGCACTGTGACGCGGGGCGATACCTCGGATCTATCGTTAAGGATCATCATTCAAATGCCTTTTCCACTCGGAGCGTTGCGCAACCGGAGCCTTCCTGTCCCGTACCCGATCCCGGGCTCCTCGGCAATCTCGCGAAGACTCACCTCTTGTTCTCGCAGCTGGACCATATGATCGCCGTTCACTATTCGGCGCGGACACCCCAACGCCCTAATGCGAGGGCGTGACAGCGTGCCCGACGGCTGCTTGAAGACAGAGTTGTTTTAGCTAGCGCAAGTCTGCGCCGGGGTGGTTGATGAATACGCCTTGGGGCGCCCAGAACGGGGTATGTGTGGGACCTACCCTCCAATCCGGGGGCGTAAAAATTTGCGCATCGTCGGTAGTCTCCGACATGAGGAGAAGCTTTCGCACCCCCATATCCCCCCAATGGAATCAATCTGTTGCACCTGGCCCGTTCCCTTCTGGCTGACAAGATTTTTCACCAGCACCGACAGTGGCAACCGACGCAAGCCTAAGACTTATTGCTCCTTCTCCCGCTTCTCCGTCTTTTCTTGTCTGCTTTGATTAACTATGGTTAACTGTATGGAATCATCCCTGGTTAACGCGTCACGGCAAAGGAAACAGTGCCGCCTTAAGCCAAATGAGTGGGGGAACACATGGCACGGGTAGTTCGCTTTGCTCTTCTCGTGTGGAGTGTCGCGTGTCTTCTTCCGGCAGAGGCACTGGCACAAGGCGAAACCACGAGCGCCATCGTTGGCCAAGTTCGGGATACGACCAACGCCGTCGTGCCGGGCGCCACGGTGACGATCGCCAATCCTGAGATTGGACTGCGGCGTAGCGCCAAGACCGATGACGCAGGCCGGTTCAACTTTCCACAGTTAAAGCCAGGTACCTACTCGGTCAAGGTGGAAGCGAAAGGCTTCGAGCCACGGCAAAATGGCAATGTCGTTTCGGGTTTGGGCCAAAAGCAAACATTGGATTTCACTCTTAAGGTGGCCCGATCAAGTGAGACGGTTGAGGTGAGCAGCGAGGCTCCGCTGATCAATCCGGAAAACGCCAACTCATCCACCACCTTGAATACGCCAGCCCTGGAGGATCTGCCAAATCCAGGCGGTGACCTAAGGAACTGCGCATAAATAACTTGCACATTTATAGTAGATAGTATAGTCTTTCCGCATGGAACGGAAGGAGCTAGTCGCCGGCATTCGCAAGAAATACCAAGCCCTGCGGTCGGTACTAGACGAACGGCAACGCCGGCTATGGGCGGCAAGTGAAGCCCAATCGTTACCCCACGGCGGGGTGTCGGTGATCGCGCAAGCCACTGGTTTGTCTCGTTCCACGGTCCATACCGGGATGCGTGAGTTGAGTAAAGGTCCCGGGAAAGCGATGGAAGCGGGGCGAGTCCGGAGAATCGGAGGAGGACGCAAGTCCCTGGCCGAGCCCAAGCTTCTCCGGGCCTTGGAGGAGTTGGTGGCACCCACCACCCGAGGTGACCCGGAATCTGCTTTGCGTTGGACGTGTAAGAGCACGCGCAAGCTGGCGGAAGAGTTGCAACGACAAGGCTTCCGCATTGGAGATCGAAAGGTGGCCGATCTACTCCATCAAATGGAATACAGTCTGCAAGGCAACGCCAAGACCATCGAAGGGAGCGATCATCCGGATCGCAACTCTCAGTTTGAGCATATCAATGCTCAGACCCAGAGGTTCTTGGAACAGGGTAGCCCGGTCATTTCCGTGGACACTAAGAAGAAGGAACTGGTGGGAAACTTCAGCAACGACGGCCAAGAGTGGAGTCCCAAAGCAACTCCCGAAAAGACCTTGATTCATGATTTTCCCGATGAGGAATTGGGCAAGGCGGTTCCCTATGGGGTCTATGATGTGGGCCACAATCAAGGTTGGGTCAGCGTTGGAATCGATCATGACACGGCGGAGTTTGCTACCGACAGCATCCTATCCTGGTGGAAGCACATGGGCTGTAAGGTCTATCCGGAAGCTACTGAGTTGCTCATTATGGCTGACGCCGGTGGCAGCAACAGTAACCGTTCGCGGTTATGGAAGGTCGGGATGCAGGCTTTAGCGGATCTCACTGGACTTCACATTCACGTATCACACTTCCCACCCGGAACCAGCAAGTGGAACAAGATTGAACACCGCATGTTTTCCTTCATTACCCTGAACTGGCGAGGCAGGCCGTTGGTCAGCTATGAAACCATCGTCCATCTCATCGGCAACACCAAGACTAGGACGGGGCTCAAGATCAAAGCCAAGTTGACCCGCCGGAAGTATCCTAAAGGAATCAAAATCCCTAACTCAGAAATGGCCAAGCTCAACCTCGTACCAGCAGATTTTCATGGTGACTGGAACTATTCACTTCTACCTCGGGGCAATTAGAATTGCACAGCTTATTTAGACGCGGGGCCTAACTTACCCGCTGCAGTTTTCCCCTGGAGCCCTCATCAACACGGCGGGCAGCGGCAACGATTTCGTTGGTGGCACAAACGGGTACGGCAACGTGGAATTCAATGGCCTACCCGCCCTCTCAAATGGCTACATCGTCGACGGTATGGAAACGAACGACCCGCTCACCAACCTGAACAGCGGCCTCTCCACCAACCTCGTGCTGGGGTTGAATTCGATCTCAGAAGTGACCGTCAACACTCTTTCCTATTCCGTGGATGAAGGGCGGTATGGAGCATCCCAGGTCAACTACGTCACCAAGTCTGGCTCGAATCAGTTGCACGGAAATCTCTATGAACTGTGGAATGGTTCGCTGCTGAATGCGGCGGACTACTTTACTAATGCGACGCCGGGGAATCACAAGCCCGGATCGACCGTAAATCATTTTGGAGGCAGTCTGGGCGGGCCTATTGTGCACGACAAGCTTTTCTTTTTCTTCGATAGCGAATGGGTGCGGATCGCACTGCCCATCGTTACGCCTACGACCGTTCCCAGTGCGGCGTTCCAACAATATGTGCTGCAGCAACTTTCGCTAGGTGGAACGGATCCCGTAACCGGATCAACCTATTCGCCGGCTCCGCAACTGGTTCCGTTTTACCAAAAGATGTTTTCACTGTATGGAAACACCAACGGCACGCCTCTCGCTGTGCTCGGGTGTCCTCAGAACTCGGACGGCACTCCGGCGCCCGGCAGTCCCCCGAATGGGAACGGTTGCGCAAATCGGCAAAGCGTTTCACACTCCAGCAACGACCACGAACAGGTACAAACCGTTCGAATCGACCACAACATCAATCAAAAAGATACCGCCTGGTTCCGCTTTCAGACGGACAATGGACTCCAGGCCGCCTATACTGATCCCATCAACCCCTTGTTCAATGCGGTCTCCCCGCAGCCTCTCTACTCGGTCGCGGCGGGCTACACGCACGTCTTTTCACAGAATCTGGTGAACTATTTCAATCCCGCCTTCTCCTGGTACGAAAGCTTGTTTGGGCCAAGGGACTTTCAGAGGACGCTCTCGGCGTTTCCGATCGTGTTGCAAGGCAGTGGTGCAAATGCGCCCTTCACTACGATTGGCGGACTCGACAACACTTGGGTACAAGGCAGGCGAGCTTCTCGCTTCTTCATTAACGACAACCTCGCCTGGAGCCGTGGCGCCCACGAACTGAGATTTGGCACGAACACCCGAATCTTTCGTCTGAACGACTATGACTTCGAACAAGGCACAGTTCCTACGGTGGTGTACACGACGTTGCTGCAATTCATCTATGGAGTGGCATCCACAGCAACCAAGACTTTTCCACTGACGACAAACGAACCATTCCGTTTCCTCAACCTCGATCTCTATGCCCAGGACACCTGGAAAGTGAGTCGGAAGCTTACCTGGACATTCGGTCTGCGCGACACTTTCAATTCCAATCCATTGAACCCACACGGCCAAATTGCCCGTCTTCGCGGCTCTTTCAGCTCTATCTCGCATGATGTCAATCAGCCGCTAAACGCTGCCATTCAAACCCATCTCGGCAATCTATTCTCCTCTTCACCAATCGCCATCCTTCAACCGAGAACGGCGATTGCGTGGCAGTTCGAACCGAAATCCGTGCTCCGGACGGGTTTCGGGATCTTCAGCGATATTTTGCCAGGCAGCGTTGCCGACCTGATCGGCACCAATCCGCCCTACGTCCAGACATTTCAGGGTGGCCTGCTTGGCGTCGTCGGCGGCACAGCCATTGCGCCCGGAGTGCCCAACAGTGCAGTCGACGCAACCGTGGCTGCAAATCAGAGATTTAGTTTGGGGTTTCCGCAGGGCCAGCTTTCGTGTGCATCTCCACGGGCAAACGCCGCAACTTGTCTTCCACCAGTCGCGATGACAGCGGTGCCCGATGGCCAGTTGCGTGCGCCGTACTTCATGGAGTGGAGCCTCGGAATTGAACATCAATTCGGAACGACGGCCAGTGTGCAAGCGCAATACGTCGGCACGCGGGCTGTGAATCAGCCCTATCTAACGCAAGTGAACGGATACCAAACGGTGTGCCAAGGCTGTTTTACGCCATTTCCGTACATGCAGCCGACCGATCCAAGATTCGGCGCGGTGACCCAATTCTCCACTGGCGAGAACAGTCACTACAACGGCCTTCAACTAACGGCGATGAAGCGTCTCGGACACGGCCTGCAGGGACAGGTCAACTACACCTGGAGCCGTTGCATGGATACAGTCTCGAACGGAGGATTCCTTCAGTTCTCTGCGGGGGGGATTCTTTCCCCTCTGCCGGGAGAACTGGCCCGCGACTACGGTCCTTGCGACTACGACATCCGGCACAATCTCAATGCGCAGTATGTGTATCAGTTGCCGATCAAAGGTCGGAATCGCCTGTTGGCGCAGGTGCTAAATGGCTGGCAGATTTCTGGAACCATGTTTTGGCATAGTGGGGTCCCGTTTTCGGTCCTGAGCACCCCCTATTCGGCAAATGGAGACGGCATTGTGCAGGGCAGTGGACCGCAGTTCGCAAGTGTCGTTCCCGGCATCCCACTATATGCCCATCATCCTGTCCCAGGCGTAACACAACCGGGCACGATCCAGTGGCTCAATCCGGACGCCTTTGTATCGGCGGTTGATCCGAGTACAGGGCAGTGCTCCAGCGGCGACAACACACAGAATTGCCAATTCGGAAACCTCAGCCGTAATGCCCTGCGCGGTCCCGATTTCTTCTGGAATGACTTCTATCTCACGAAATGGTTTCCGGTGACCGAGCGCCTGAAACTCAGAATAGAGGCCCAGCTCTTCAATGTCTTCAACCATGCAAATTTTGGACTTCCAAGCATGGTTCTAGCCGGCATTCCAGGTAAGCCTTCCACGCAGACGGGCTTTGGAGCACTCACGTACACAACTTCTCCACCGACCGGCTTGCTGGGCGTCGGTTTGGGTGGCGATAGCAGTCCGCGAATGATCGCGTTTCAAGCGCGGCTTGAGTTCTGAGTCCGCCTCACAAATGAAGGAGCACATTCAGGTGATTCAGCCATCGCTGTGAGTGCGCAAACCCGGATGGTTGTCCGATGGTGTATCGGGCACCGGACGTATAACGGCGCACCTCATACATACGGCAATCCGGATTTCGTGCTTCATCGGTGCGCGGTGGCGTCGAATCCGGCTGCGGATTAGGCAGTAGTCAACGATAGGTATTGTCCCGTCGCGGGCCCACCCACTTAGCCCGCATAATTCATATATTTGAACACCCTTGTCCAAATTAGGTTTTGACCTGAATTGCCTTAATTGGATCATTGAATCTCATTATTGTTTTATGCGGGGGCGTGTGCGGGGAACACGGTGGGATGGGAGCGGAGTAACGAGATCGGTGCAGTCCGGTTGGGCTGCGATTACGGCAGGACAATGCGAGTCTGGGTGTTGCTGTCGTCTTTCTTGAACTCGGTGCGCAGGAAGTCCAAGAATCCGCGCGAGAGCGGGCGGCCAGAGCTGCGGTCTAGGGCCAGCCGCAAAACGAAAACCAGCGCCTTCAAAGCGTCGCGGTCGCGCAGATGGGGGTCGCCCATCTCCCGGCCCTCTTCGTCGTAATCCGCAATGACTTCACGCAATTCCTCTATCACGGCTTGCTGGGCCAGGCTGGGGCGCGGCGGTTCATAATGCAAGCCGGAATGGGCGCGCGTCTCAAAACTACGGACAAGCGCGGTGAGTGCATCAATCACATCCCGATCCCGGAGAGAGCTGTTCGCCAACGCGCTTTGCGTAATGCTTTCTACCAAATCCTGCAGCAACACGGGGTGGGCGTCCAGCAAGTCCTCCTCGACTTGGACATGCGCGAACCAGCGTTCGTCCTCGAACAGCTCGGGTCGGAAGCGATCATATCCTCGCGCTTGCTTCAAGTACGAGCAGTCGCTGGGACAATCTAGGATCAGTTCGCGGTGCGTGCCGCAGCACGCGGCACAAATGCGGCCATGGAGCGCCGGGCAGAAGCGCTTCTCTTTACGAGTCTCACAGAGGCTGCAGTTCAAACGAGTATGCTCTCTTGCTTTAAATATCACATTTTTGGTTGGACTGCAGCTCCACAGTTTTCCACTGGATGTCGCCGGATTGGTTTAAGGGAAGAGGTGAAAGCTCTGCTACGGTGAGATGGGTTCAAGGCAGAACCAAATCACTGCAGCGAGGCTTCCACCATGAATCGAGTATGCAGCATTTTCAGTCAGTTGTTGCAGTTGTTTTCGCGTGTCGAGTTTGAAGCAGCGGTTGGCCAGCATAAGGCCGAGCGCCACGCTCGTGGCTTTACTTGTTGGGGCCAGTTCGTGGCCATGCTTTTCTGCCAATTGGGTCGGGCGCATAGTCTGCGAGAGATTTGCCAAGGATTGGCAGCCTCCGAAGGCAAGCTCAAGCATCTGGGGGTGCCCACGGCGCCCTCGCGCTCGACCTTGGCCTACGCTAATCAACATCGCCCTTGGCAGCTTTATCAGACGGTCTTTCTGGAACTCTTGGGCCGCTGTGAGGAACAGGCCCGCAGCGGGCGGCGCAAGTTCCGACATCTGAAGCGCCTTCTCTCCGATTACCGCTCTTACTATCACGAAGACCGAACGCACCTCGGGCTGGAAAAGCAAACACCGGCTGGCAGGGCGAGTTCTCTAGGAAATTGTCAGGTGATTTGCCAGCAGCGATTGGGCGGGTTGCATCACCGCTACGATCGGGCTGCTTGAATTGGCTTTGCGCAAGTCTCGATTCGTTCTGAGCGTAGCAGGAGTGTGGGCTCATGCAGTCGGGTATGAACAAGTCCAACGCAAAGGACCCGCCTCACACCACGACGAGCTAGATCTATGCCAGGAGACTTTCTTGAGTATACACCGCTCCTGGTGCGTTTTAGATTGTGGCGAGACACAGTTCGGCGTAGATTGTTGAAAATGTTGGCGTCCCTATACCCGACCGTTTTGAACACCTAGCAGCGACGATAGCGGACGCGACGCCGCTCTACGAACTGTGTGCAAGCGTTCTGGAGGCCTAGGTCGAATTCTGTCCAAACAGGTATTTTCGCACGCGGAAGTCTAGGTTCCCAAAACGCTTGGCATGCTTCCCCTGTCGTGGGCCGAAAGGAAACCGTTTCGATACGGCATAAACTGAGCCGCGACTCACGGGAGTGTCGCGAAAATCCGGTAAGTCTCCCCAGATCAGAACTGCAGCCTCAGTGAAAACATAATTTGCCGTTGCAATGCCCTACCGCGGAAGGCTGTGTTTATAATCGTCCCGCCGCCCTGGCAATCCACGCACGTTTGGGGATTTTCGGGATTGTCCAAATTGACTTTATTGAAAAGGTTGAAGATATCTGTCCGGAATTGAATCGAGATACCCTCTTTCAATGAGAAGTTCTTTGCGACTGAGACGTCCGCTTGGGAGAAGCCAGGCCCGCGAAGTGAGTTCCGGCCCGCGCTTCCGAACGTCCCGAAAGCAGGCCGCTGCCACGGTCCAATCGTGTCTCCGGCCGTGCCATGTGGTTGAAGTGGTACGCCACCGGTGGTCGTGAAGTAGCCGTTCCTGCTTCCCGTGATGTGAACAGCTCCGACAAGATTGGGCCGGCAGGGACCGGTGTCCCGGTCTGCAAAACATGAATATGATGGGGAAAATGGCAGGCCGCTTTCCCAGGTCATGGTTCCGCTGAGCGACCAACCACCGACGATGCGGTCTGCGATCCCGCGGACGCCCCCGAGAAAAGTCTTGCCCCTACCGAAGGGCAGCTCAACGAGACCTGTTAGAAGGAACACATGTTTTCGATCGGTGTCGGCGACACCGTAATTTAGCCTGGGATTGATCGCATAATAGTCGCTGTCGTAATTTAGCGACTTCGACCATGTGTAATGAGCCAGGAACTGGAATCCCTTGGCAAAGCGCTTTTCCACTGCCGCTTGCAGGGAGTTGTAATTGTCGGAGGCGTCGCTGCCAAAATAGTTGATCTGCTGTGTCCAGCCGAATTTCTTAAAGAATGGTTTTCGCTCATCAGTCGACAAAGTACCGAACCCGACGATGCTGGCTTGATTGGCATCATAGTTGGGGACATTGCCTGCGAACACGTGAGTACCCTTATTGGCTACATAGCTGACTTGCAGCGAAAGCGTAGGCGTGATCGCCTGCTGCAGGGTGACATTCCAAGCGTCGAGCGTGGGCAACCGCATTTTGGTTGGCAGTACGTAGGCACTCACCTGGTCGGGAAGGCTGAACTGTCCCGAAGACGGAACCGTAGGGAAAGTGGCCGTTGGCGGTCCTTGCGAAAGGTTGAATACTCTCCCGGTGAATGCAGGAGGGTTGAGCTGCTGCTGCACCAGAACCGGCAAGTTTTGCGTAACCGTGTGCCCAAATACCGAGCCAAATACCCCAATGTCAAAGCTCCGCCCATATCCCAGCCGAACCACCGTTTTGGGCGTAGCTTGATAAGCGACGCCCAGGCGCGGCGCCAAGTTAGTAAAGTTGTTCTTCACATTTCCTTGCAGGTTGATGTTGCCATAACCAGCGACACTGACCAACCCAGTGTTGAGATCTACCCACCCACCTGCTCCCTTTCCCGTGACCGATTGCGGAGAGTAAATCTCCCACCGCAGTCCGTAGTTGAGACTTAGCCTGCGAGTGATGCGGAAAGTATCCTGGCCGTAGAAGAACCAGCGCTTCTGACGTTCTCCTGCGTTGTAAGTCTTATTTACATACCGGCTGAAAATGCTCACGTCGCCAAGCAGGAACGTAGCCAAACCCAGGCCACCCCCACTGGGCCCTTGGGTTCGCGAATTAAAAAAAGCCAGACTGCCTGAGCGCGCGCCACTGCTGGCCACGCGAAGGTTCCGAGCGTAACGGATGTCAGTACCCCACTTGAAGAGATGGTTCCCTTCCGTCTTCGTCCAGTTGTTTACCCATTGAAACTGCTGTTCCCTTTCCAGGGTCGGCGGGGCAATAGTGCCGAAAACGAACTGGTCTCCTTCCTGTCCATCGACAATAAAGAAGGGCATGCCTGAAGTAAGGGTGTCACCCAGGTTCAACCCGGGGATCCCTGCATCCTTTGCGGGTGTTGTTCCAGCCCCGTTGGGCAGGACGTTCACGTGATAGCGGAAGAAGCCAAATCGAAAATCAGCCAGCAGGCTGGGACGCAGAATATAGTCGAAACCCGCCGCAAAACTCTGGTTCCGAACCAGCGATTGACCAACGAACCCGTCCAGGGATAATCCGACGCCTCCAGCCACGGGCCCAAATGCCCCCACAGCGTGTTGTCTGAAGTCAGCAAAGCTGTAGCGCCCGAAAATCTTCAGTTTCTCCGTGGTGTTGTGGTCAACGCGAATATTGAAACCATCGTCGTTGAATTGTTCAGCGCCTGACGTAATGTAGTTCTGCGTAATCCCTGCGCCTGGGACGTTGGGCCCGGGCAAGAGTTCCAATAGATTGACAGCTTGAGGTGATATCCGGTTCCGTGCGATCAGGTTATTCGCGAATTGGTTGCCGGTAGCCGGATCAAAAATAGGTTGCGGGTACTCGCTCAGATTGCAAAATGGAACTGTCGAATCAAGGCAGGTCGAGCGCACCAGTCCGGTCGGGACGTTCAACCGCACTGAGGTGCCGTTCGAGCGCCGTGTCCCCTGATAATCGCCGAAGAAGAACAGACGATTTTTGATAATCGGGCCGCCGATCGAGCCACCGAATTGGTTCCACTTGATAGCAGGCAAAGGCTTGTCTGGTGGCTGTGTAAACGGATTGCGGGCCTGTCCCCAGCCGGTGCGACGGAACTCAAAGACACTGCCATGCCAATCGTTCGTGCCGGATTTGGTCTGGACCGTGACCACCCCCGCCAATGCCTCTCCAAATTCCGCGTCATAATTCTGTGTGGTCACCTTCGTCTGCGTGACGGATTCCAGGGTGGGATTGATCACGATGATTCCTAGGATAGGGTCGCGATTGTCCGTACCGTCAAGCTGATAGGACGTGCCACTGAAGTGTTGCCCGTTAACCATGATCTGAATCCCGCCTTGCGGGTTTTCCGATGAAGCGTGCTGCCATCCTAACTGTGAAGTGCCTGGAGTAAGAAGTTCCAGGCTAGTGAAGTTTCGATTGAATAAGGGCAGACTTTCGACCTCTTTCTCGCTGAATGTAGTGGCCACATCCGCCCGGTCGGTCTTGATCAATGGTATGTCTTCGGCTGAGACGGTTAGTGTTTCTTGCCTGGCCCCGACGTGGAGCTGTATATCGACACGGGCCGCCTGGTCTGCATACACCGGGATGCCCGTGGATTCCACAGCTTTGAATCCTAGAGCGTCGGACCGAACATCATATTGATCCGGTATGAGGTGGGTTACGCTATAGTTGCCGGCTCCATTGGTAGTGGTCTTAAATGTGACGCCTTTTTGAATAGAAGTTATCGTCAGCCTCGCGCCGACCACCGCTGCCCCAAATTGGTCCGTGACCGTGCCGAAGAGGCTCCCGTAGACCGCTTGAGCGACTGCGGGTGTGGGCACCAAGGCGCACCAACCTAGGCTCACCAAGACTATGGCCGCCCTAGTGAGTGAAGCTAGAGAATTTCCAGGACTCGATGGATGGACAGGTTTTTTCCACAAGTCCGAGCAAACGGAAGATCCTTCGCAACGGGGACGCAAACACATTAGTGATCCCCCACGTGTTCCGAACTTTACCACCGCCGCTGAGAGTTTGCGACAATTCTGGTTTCGTCTTTTCCCGTTCAGTCCGCGCAACGGTTCGTGCGGACATTTTCAACGTCTTCAATGTTGTGAATCTTGGGCTGCTGATGTCTGCGTTGACTGTAACCTCGGCACTGCCGGGAAGATTACAAGTACTGCGTCTCTCAACAACACGCCGCAGCGGCAGGTGCAGTTCGCAGTTCGCCTTGAGTTCTAGGATCAGTGGAAATCCTCGACCAGCATGAGATCGCTGGTGAATTGGTCGAGTTGAACGAACACTATGGCACTTCCGTCAGGACTGAGACTCATGCCAGGAGATCCGATCCAGGCGGCATTCGACATCACCTTCACCACCGAATCACGACGCGTCCGGAAGTTGCGGAACCGAATCCGCGCTCTGGGCGCAGGCTCATCCACGTAGTAGATACCGTTCGCGCTAACGGCCCAGTAGCCCCAGAACCCCGGGGGAGGAGAGTCGAGGACCTTCTCTTCGCTGCCGCCACTGAGCGGCACGCGCCATAACCCCGGAGCGTCTAGCGCCTTTGCGTAGTAGAGGTATTTGCCGTCGGGGGATTCGGACGCGAAAAACCCGCCGTTGCGAGTCACCTGGGTCGCAGGCCCGCCCTCGGCCGGCATCTTCCAGACGTTCCAAGAACCGCCACGGTCGGAAGCAAAATAGATCCACCGGCCATCGCGGGAGTAGTTCGGTGTAGTTTCATTGCTCGAATCGGTTGTGAGCTGCCGCGGCTGTCCGCCATCGGCAGAAATGACGAATAGGTCCGCGTTACCTTGCGGTTCCGCGCTGAAGACGATGTCTCGCCCGCTCCCTGACCACCGCGGGGTTCCGCAATAGCTGGACAGGAACGTGAGCTGCATCGGGGTAGAACCATCGGAGTTCGCCTTCCAGATTTCGTCGGCTCCAGTGCGATCCGACAAGAAGACGACATGACGGCCGTCGGGCGACAGTTGCGCGTCTGCGTCGAGAAAGGTGGAAGCGATCAGTTTCCTCGGTTCGCCGGCATCCGTCTCGCTCCTTAGAGGCAACAGGTAGACATTAGCGTCCCAGGTCGGAGCGCCATATACCAGCCGGTTGCCACGGATGTACGGGTTAAACGCAGTGAAGCCGAGCCCACGAACAGGCTCGGCCCGCTTGGCCTTGCCGGTGGCGTGGATGCGCCACAGACCGTTGCCTCCGAGGATGATGTCGTGACCGTCACTCGTATACGTGAGTCCGACCAACCAGACCCTGCGCTGTCCCGCCAAGTCGCGGTTGTCGAACGTAAGCCGACGCTCTGAGCCGCCCGCGGCGGGAATGACATAAACATCCATCCCATCCTTGGTGCCGCGGAGGAACGCCAGCGTTCGTGCATCAGGAGAAAAAGCAACGTGAAGGTCGCCAAAATTTGACGATTCCGGGGGAAAGGTGATCTGGCGTGCACTCAGCGTCGCCACGTCAAGCGAGAACAGCGCGTAGTGGCTTCGTCCAACGGGGCGGTCGGAAAACGCGACGGTCTTGCCGTCGGACGCCCACACCACGCGCGAATCGACAATCGGGCTTAATGTCCAGTTTGTGCTATGCACTCGACGTTCGGCACCGCCCGTGGCGGGCACGATGTAAATGCCTTCTTCAACCGTGCCCGGTGCCGCGGTCGGCGCCGGAAACCGCCCAAACACGATATAGGCACCGTCAGGCGACCAGTCCGGGCCGAAGTCGATCGCTCCAGGAACCGAGGTCAGGCGCAGCGCGTGTTCCTCTCCTATCTGTTTGATATAGATGCTGGCAGTACGACCGATGGGCACATCCGGCCCGGACCAGGCGAACGCGACACGGTTGCCATCGGGCGCGAGCGCAGGTTCGTACTCGCGGCCGGTATAGGTCGTCAATGGGACCAACCGCGGCTGCGCCTTTAGTGCAGGCACCGCCTTGCGCGAGACGAACAGCAGTATCGCGGTGGCCGCGATCAATAAGCTTGCCATGGCGAGCATCCACGGGCGTATACGGCTCTTAAGGCGCCCTCTCGGAGCCATCGGTGAGGGTGCCTGTGGATTTAGCTTGTCCAATGAGCCGATGAAACGATACCCGCGGCGAGGCAGGGTCTCCACAAACCTGGGATTGTCGGCTTCGTCTCCCAACGCAATCCGGATCTTGGTAATCGCCGTATTGAGCGCGTGGTCAAAATCTACGAAGGTGTCTTCAGGCCAGACCTTCCTACGCAGCTCTTCCCGAGTGACCAACTCGCCCGAGTGTTGCAGCAGGATGGCACAGACCTGAAACGGCTGGCCCTGCAATGACACCTTTGCGCCATTCTTGTGCAGTTCCCCAGTCTGTAGGTCCGCTTCAAAGACTCCGAAACGAACAATCTGCGCAGAACGAGAGACCTCGTCCATGGGAAACACCAGCCTGTTGTACTGGAACTCTAGCACTGCTGGTCAGATTCTCCAACTCGGACCTGTGTAGGTGCTACATCCAATCCGCTTACCGACAACAACTTAACTGTAGCGGACAAATAGCTAAGCAATGTATGCAGCGTGCATTGAGGTACCTGCCGGTTTAATTCAATGTTGGCGTCACCGCGAAAGCCGAAGGGGTGAACGCCATGAACCGCCTGCTTTTCTCTAGTTGTTTGCTGGTAATCCTTGCGCTGTCGCACGCCGAGCTCAGTTGGTCTCAACGGACCACTGCTCCTGCTGATCCTGCAGTGCCGGAAACGCGATTGATTTCTCAGCTGCCTGTCAAACTCCCTATTCGCTTGTACTGGGGCTACCTAGTCATCGTCGAAGGATCAATTGGCAGTGCCCAGAAACTGAATTTTCTGGTGGACACGGGAGCTTACCCAAGTGTCGTCGACCAGAAAATCGCGCACAATCTTCAGCTGGTTGAACGGCCTGGTCGAGTGAACCTCTCGAATAAGACCGTCCAGACGCGCCTGGTCATCCTGCCGTCCTTAGTTGTTGGCCCGGTTCGTGCCGAGTCCATTCCTGTTCTCACCGAAGACCTTTCGTTCTGTCAGAAAGCCTTGGGGCTCAGAGTGGATGGGATTGTAGGCATGGATTTTCTCAGAAAAAGCAGTTTTTCCATCAACTATGGAACCAAAGAAATTCTCTTCGGTTCGACGGAAAACCTGACCTTCTCCACCCCCTTCGAGACCGATGAACCAGTAGTGACGGTCGGAATGCAATTGCAAAATCGTCGGGTACGTGTCGTGGTCGACACCGGCGACCCCGATCTGATGCTGTTCCAAAGTCGACTCCCGCAGCTCAGCGGGCTCGAGGGTCTGGGGACAGAGGAGGTAGTCGATGTGAGTGGAAGTTTTCGGCGCAGAAGAGTACGCATTCCGGCGGCATATCTCGGCACAGAGAAGATGGGCTCGCAGATTGCGTTTGTCGTGGATGACCGGAAAGATGAAGGGGACGATTTTGACGGGGTTCTGGGTGTTAGAGGGCCACAATTCCGCAGAATTGCATTCGACTTTGCACACCGCAGATTTGGTTGGGAAAAGTAACCCAGGCAGTTGATCCCGGATAGCTTTTTGTTAATGGGCCCGGCACAATGCCCATTTCCCACATTGAATTAGAAAGGAAAGGCCGATGTTCCTGACTATCGCGGTGCTGGAGCTAGCTAGGCACCATCCGACAGCGCCGACCCACCTCTCAAGCCACAGTTAACCCGATCTCAAGGAGGTCCTCATGAAACGCAACTCGATGTCAAGAATTCTGCTGGTCGTCACGCCGATGATGATCATTTGCTGCTTGTTGGTGTTAGGAACGTCTGCCGTGGCTCAGTCCTGCTCGAACAAAACCATTAAGGGCGATTACGGCTGTTCCATCCATGGCTCGCTCATCTTCGGGGCGACCCAACTTCCATTCGTCGGAGTAACCATGGGTCATAACGATGGCGATGGCAATTCGACGGGGTTGGAGCACGTAGTCGTCAACGGTAATTCGTTCGACTCCGGTTGGGACGCGAACTCCGGGACCTATACCGTCAATCCGGATTGCACGGGAAAGACTGTGGCCTTCAGTCCCAATAGTCCGGATCCCATAATCACTTACTTTGTGGTGGTTGATAATGGTAAGCAAACCTACAGCGTGAACGGCCAGCATGCGCTCTCCATCGTATGCACGAGAGTCAACTGATCGCTGGTCGGTCGCCCACCCCTTGTTGTTCTTGGTAAAGACGGCAGGGCAAGGCTTCGCGCGTATTCGACGCTGATCTGAGATCCCATTCAGGGTTGGTAGCTGAAAAGTGGGATTGTACAGTCGCAACCCACCCCAAAACGAGAAATCTGCACCGATTCCGGTAATCCAGCCTGTAATCAGGCTCATCCTCCCTTGCTTCACCTCTTATGGAAAGGCGAACAAATAGCGAATACCTATCAAATAATACACCGTTTGGGACATTCCCTCCACTTTCCCCCCAAGAGTCGTCGGGATGATCAAGATGAAAAATCCGAAGGTGAGATGGAACCCGGCGCGGTCCGTCGTGCCCGGTTTTTTCAATAACCCTGAGAGCACGTCACGTTAGCATTGCCCGGACATCAGCAAGGGCCGCATCCATCTGTTCGCATATCTGGTTGCCAACGTCCAACGAAGGTATGTTGTTTCCAACGCGAAGATTCTTCGTGGCGCGCAGTTTTTCGATCACGTGACGTAACGGCTGGGAATCCCAGGACGGAGGTGATTGACTGTAAAGCTTGGCGAGTTCAGCAGAAAATCCATCAATCTGATTGCATATGACCGGAGCTGGCACATATTCCGCCGCCGTGGTTTGCGACCATTCCAACTCGGCAGCTCTGAATACCTCCCTCAGTCGATCTTTGAAGTTAGAAATCGGATTCGGTCTGCTTTGTGCAAGTTCCCTGTAGGCGAGATACTGAGCCAGGACCAAACCAGCGACGGCGGTTGCTATCTTCGCCCATAGCGGCGGAAGATACCAAGTTCCGAGTAGCCGTTCTGCGCCATCAAGCAATGTCAGCACGAGCCCGGTAACGATCGCCCACCAATGGCGCCCGACAGCCTTGATGTACTCGCGTACTACATCTGATTCATTGGCCATGTGCTATTTAGTTGATGACCCACTTCCCTGAGTCCCCGCCTTTTCGCGTCGTTTAGCTTGACACCGTTCGTGTGCGACATCTCTCTCAACGTACTTGCAGGAGTAATGCTTTTTGCGAAAGGCGTATGAGGGCCAATGCTAAGAGACCAAAGCCGTGATCGTTAGCCCAACCATAGACGACAGCACCCCCGCCGAATGAACGCCCCCAATCACCATCCCGATCCAGACGGCAGGAATAATCGGAAAGTACAAAAGT
>WNFC01006767.1_pt1 | contig 23261 bp, 21 predicted proteins | sample 5400541 | NCBI WGS metagenome assembly WNFC01 (sample SAMN13153342, study PRJNA577476) | soil metagenome | isolation source: 120 cm saprolite under Douglas fir tree site 2 hole 2 replicate 1 | place: USA:California | collected 2015-04-18
ACGAGGGCGCGCCCCAGAATCCGTGCAGCAGGTAGAGGACGGGGTAGCGCTTCGCCGGCGAGTAATCGGACGGCAGGTAGATGTCCGTCTCGCGCGTGTCCGACGGGACGAAGCGATTCGGGATGCGGCCGCTCCACACGGTGCCGCCTGCGGAGCCCTGATCGATGAGCGTGTACCCGGGCAGCGGCGGATCGGTGGACGCTCTGACCGCTCCAACACAGACCAGCAAGACAAGTGCCGCGATTGCGGCGCCGGCGATCCGCGGCCCTCGACGTCGGGGTTCGCGAATCTGATCCGTGTGGCCGCCGTCTGGTCGGGTCAGCAGCGCAGCGCCGGCGACGACGGCGCCGAAGGCCGCGACGCGCGCGACTCCGAGCGCACCTCCGGGCAAAGGATCTCCGAAGACGAACATGCCTGCCGCGATCGGGAGCGCGTTCGTCCACAGCGTCGCCAGGCCGGCGGTCGTCAACGCACCGCCGCGCTGGAATCCGAGCTGCAGCGCGACGAAGGCGAGCCCGTGGCAGGCGAGCAGCGCCGGAACGAACGCCGGATGGAAACCGCCGGAGACGGCCGCCTTCGTACCGACGTCACCCGCGGCATAGAGGACGCCGGCGGCCATCCCGAGACCGGCAGCGCGGCTGAGCAGGTTGGCTGCGGGTCCCGCTGCGAGCCCCGCGAGCGCAACCGAGACAATCATCCAAATCGCCGCGTCCCGAAGACTCGCGTGCCGCGACGTTCCGGCATCGCCTGCCAGCGAGATCGCGAGGAGCACGAGCCCGGCGACCGCTGTCACTACCGCAAGGCGCTCCCTGCGGCTGCGCACGCCGGCAAGCGCAGCGAGGACGGCGAGCCCACCGGCCGCGCAGGCCTGGACGAGCGAGAGCGGTGCCAGTGTCAGCGCGACGACGTACAGGATCCAGCCGCCGATTCCGGTCCAGAAGCCGACGAGCCAGCGGCGGTTGCCGAACAGCGCACCGAGCGAACGCAACGGCCGGCGCAGCGTCAACGGCGGCAGCGACGCCGCGGCTCCGTGCTGCACGAAGTAGCTCCAGTTCAGGGCTACGGCAGAGGCGAGCGCGAGCACGAGCCCGCCGGCCAGTCGCCACGTCACCGGCGATCCTTTCCGGTGAACGGGAGATAGGCCTCCGCGGCAAGCGCTGCAATTCCGACCCGCGGCAGATCGAGCCGCTTCTCGTAGACGACGAAGCGGCGCTGCCACTCCGGGAGGAACTTGCGATTGAACAGCAGCAGGTTGTCGAGCTGGAAATGCCCTTTGAGCCGCAGCAATGCGTGGCGCTCGAGCCGCTGGAGCCGCGAGAGCTCGGCCTCCGGCGCGAGCAGCGCCGCGAAGGGCGCGAAGTTCAGCGACACGCGCTTGATGCCCTCGCTGCGTGCCCAGTCGATCGCGACACACACGAGCCACTCATTGAACCCGTTCGGCGTCGTACGGAGCCGCGGCATCGAGGAGAGCGACAAGGCCGACCCGCGCTTGCAGACCGCGAAGTGCAGGAACCCCGCCACCGAGCCGTCCGCTGCGCGGCCGACGATGAACAGGGCATTGTCGTCGTCGAGGCGGAACAGCGTGTCGAGCGCCATCACGAAACCGCGCTCCGGCTGGTTGCCTCGCCAGCCGCGGGCGAGCTCCTCGAGCTGGCGGCGAACCGATGCGTCGATCTGACTCGGGCGCATCGCAGCGGCGGTGTAGCCGGCACGCTCGAGACGGTGAACAGACTGCCTCACCTTCCGGATCGCGCGGCCGTCGAGCGAGAACGCGGCCGTGTCGACGACGGCCTCGTCGCCGTGGTAGAGCGCGTGCAGGCCGTGTTGCCGGTAGACGCCGAGCGCGGCTTCCGAGGCGCCGAGGATCGCAACCCGCCACCCGCGTGCATGCGCGAAGCGGAGAAACGCTCCGATCAAGTCCGAGAAGTATTCGCGCGGTCCGATCGGATCACCCGAGACGATCGCCACTCCGCCCACCACCTTGTAGGCGACGAAGGCCCGCTCGTCCTCGTCGAAGAAATACGACTTGTCCCCTCGCAGGACGAAGGGCGCGAGAGTGTCTGCGCCCCAGGCTGCGACGAGATCGCCGGTCAGCCTGCGGTGCCTGGCTTCCTGTGCATGCCGGTACCGCCAAGGTGCGAGCCAGTCGAGGAGCAGGATTCCCACCGCGCTGAGGGTGAGGAGCAGCAACGAGAGCGGGAACCAGTCCCCGAACGTTCCCGAGAGGTGGCCGGATCCACGCGCATTCGCCCCGACCGCGCCGCGAGCTGCTTCGCGGAGGACGAACGGGAGCGTGAAGGGCTGATCCGCCATCACGCGGTTGACCCAGAGCGCCGCGAACGCGTAGCCGAAGATCGCGGAGCCGAAGAGGAGCCCGCGCAGGGCGATGCGAGGGTGTGCCTCCGGGTCGCCCCGGGCGTCGAAAGCAGATCGACACGCCACCAGTGCGACGGCGGCGAGACCTGTCGCAATCGCTCCGTAGCCGAAGCGGTGCTGGAGGTGAAGGGCGACGAGCCCGAGCAGGACGGCCAGCGCGACCTGCCAGGCGTGCTGCTTCCCACGCGCAAGCCCGCGCGCAGCAACGAGCAGCACGAGGCCGAGTGGCACCACGAGCGCTTCCGAGACGCCATGGACCCGCTCGGGGGCGAACGAACCGATCAAGGCGGGGCGTTCGTTCGGCAGCACGTCGTCCAGCACACCGAGCACTCCGACCGCTGCGACGAACCACGCGAGCACGAGCGGGCTTCTCGGCCGCTCGGTGGCCCGGCTGCGTGCGCACAGTGCGCCCGCGAGTCCTGCGAGCGTCGCCGGCAAGTAGATCACCTTCTGGCCCGCCGCGGCCTGGAAGGCCTCGTGCGCTGGAACCTGTCGCACGATCAACAACGACAGGCCGGTCGTGACATAGGCCCAGCCGCCGACGCCGAGCGCCAGCATCAAACCCGCCGTGAGCCGGTCGGCGCGGGCTGCCCGCGCGATCAGCCCGAGCAGCAGAGCAGCGGTGATCCACACGGCGAGGAAGACGAGCAGCGGGACGGCGGAGCGCCGCGAGAGCTCGTCGAGCGGAAGCGCGTCGGTCACCGGCGGCCCTGGCAGCGCCGAATGCGGCTGAATCAGGTACAGCCAACCGGTCGCCGCTGCGATCACGGCAAGGGACACGACCGAGGCCGCGAGAGGGCGCGCGACCCTAAGCATGCGGCAACCTCTTCGCTGCCGCGAGATAGGCGCGCCAGGCCATCCCGCGCCAGAGGGCCCAGTTGTGGCCGCCGCGGAGATCGAGATACGTATGCGGAATGCGCGCGGCGGTCAGTGCGGTCGCGAAGTCACGGTTCTGCCGCTGGAGGGAGTCGTCGCTGCCCGAGTAGAACCAGAAGTACGTCTTGTTGTCGCGGAGCGCCGCCGCTACCGAGGGGAGCAGGTCGAAGGGCGTGTTCGTCGCGCGCCCCGCGAGCGTCCGACCGAAGACCGAGTGGTTGTGCACCGCGCTCTCGTACCCCGACCAGCTCTCGACGAGCGAGAACTCCTGCGGTGCATGCAGGGCGATGTTGATCGCCCCATAGCCGCCCTCGGACAACCCGCCGATCGCACGTCCGCTTCGCGAAGCGATTGTTCGGTACTGCGAGTCGATCGCGTGGACCACGTCTTGCGAGACGAAGCTGCGCCAGCCCTCATCCGGTCCGATGCCGTTGGCCCATTCCTTGTCCGTGAACGTGCCGGTCGAGCCGAAGGGCATCACCAGGATGAGCGGCTGTGCCTCGTGCCTCGCAACCAGTTCGTCCTCGACCACGCCCATGCGCACGGTCAGCAGGAATGCGAGTGGTCGCCCTGGGAAGCCGTGGAGCAGATAGAGGACGGGGTAGCGCCTGTTCGGGTGCGCGTCGTAGCCGGGCGGAAGGTAGACGTAGACGCTCTGGCTGCGGCCCCCGAGCGCGGGGCTCGTCACGCTGATCTGCTCCACGCTTCCGCGCTCCGTCACGTACGCCGGATCGTGCGGCGGCGGGAAGCCGCGGTAGAGCCAGTAGTTCCTCCCATAGCGATCGACCCCCACGAAGCCGACCGCGAGGAACGCCCCCAGGACGGCGATCGCGACCGGCACGAGCCAGCGCGCCGACATGCTCTCGTTCTACTCGATGGCCGGTTAAGGACTGGTTAAGCAACGGCGAAGATCGGTACCGTCGATTCGGTGCGTGCACTCGCCTTCAGCCTGGTGACCCTCGCACTCGGCGCGCTGGTCGTGACGGGCGACGCAACCACTCGCAGCGAAGGGTTGCTGAAGGTCGAGCGTGCGATCTACTCGCCCGCCGTGGCAGGACGCTTGCGGCTTGCCGTCTATCTTCCGGCCAACTATGCGACTAGCGGGAAGCGCTATCCCGTCGTCTACTTCCTGCACGGCCTGCCGGCTGTAGCCGGCTCGTTCCGAGGCGCGGACTTCCTGGCCCGCGCGCTGGCATCCAGCGGTCGCCGCGCGATCATCGTCGCGCCCCAGGGCGCCCGCGACAACGACTCGGATCCCGAGGACCTGGACTGGGGGCCGGGCCGAAACTGGGAGACCGCGATCACCCGCGACGTCGTGGGCTACGTGGACTCTCATCTCCGCACGATCAGCACGCGGGAAGGCCGGGCGATCGTCGGTCTCTCGGCGGGCGGTTACGGAGCGGTGATGCTGGCGCTCCACCACTTGCCGGCCTTCTCGGTGGTCGAGTCATGGAGCGGTTACTTCCATCCGACCGACCCGGCCGGCGAGCGCGCGCTCGATCTCGGCACCGCGCGGGCGAACGCGAAGGCGAACGCACACGCATTCGTCAAGACGCTCAGGCGCGGCTTCGCACGCCGACCGACGTTCTTCGCGTTCTACGTGGGCAGCGGCGACGCACGCTTCCGCGACGAGAATCGCGTCTTCCACCGTGAACTGGCGGCGGCCGGTGTGCCACATCTGTTCCGGATCTACCCCGGCGGCCACGAGCAGAGCGTCTGGGTGGCACACGCGCAACGCTGGCTCGCGGTCGCAGTCGACCACCTTGCCCGGCCTACGCCGTGACTGCCTCGGCCGAGAGCCGCTCCTCCTCCGCCTGACGTTCGTCGACGTAGCGCTGCGCGTCGCCGAGCGCCGTGAAGAGCCGGAAGAAGACGGCGATGCAGATCGTGAGGATGCCGATCACGCCGTACACGAAGGCGACGTTGTGCGTTGCGCTGATCACCCAGCCGCCGACGAGCGCGCCCGCGGGAATCGCCGACCACGCGAGCACGCCAGCGATCGAAAGCACCCTCGAGAGCAGCTGGTTCGGCACGATCGCCTGCCGCAGGCTGCCCGTGTTGATGTTGAAGAGGATGCCGAGGCCGCTCTGAGCGGCCCAGATCGGGAGCGCGATCCAGTACCAGCGCATCCCGGCGAAGACCACGATCAGCGCCCCCATCAGCATCAGCGACGTCATCGCGAGAGTGGTGAAGCTGAAGCGTTTTCGCAACCGGCCGGCCAGCAGCCCGGTGACGACGACACCGGCGCTGCCCGCCGCGAACAGAACTCCGATCTCCCGCTGGCTTGCACGTAGGCGTTCGTCGGCGAACAGGACGATCTGTGCCCAGGTCGTTCCGGTGACGAAGTTGATCAGCGCCATCATCAGCGAGATGTTCCGCAGAACGGGATGCCCGAGGACGTAGCGGAGACCCTCGCGTACGTCGTACAGGATCGTGGTCGCCTTGGGCTCGTCGCTGGCGGTGTTGAAGCTCGCGCGCACGAGCATCAACGACAACGCGGAGACCGCAAACGAGCCGGCGTCGAACGCCATCACCCAGGCCAGCGGGAAGAACGAGATCAGCGCGCCGGCCAGCAGCGGTCCTGCCACCTGCGCGGCCGAGTAGCTTGCCTGAATGCGACCGTTCGCCGTGACCAGGTCGTCTGTCGAGACGAGGCTCGGGATCGCGGCAAACTCGCCCGAGCTGAAGGCGATGAAGATCGTCGATTGGATGAACGTCACCCCGTAGATCCACCAGACGGTCAGGTGGCCGAACTGTGCGACGAGCGGGATCGACAGGATCACCACTGTGTTCAGCCAGTCGAGAACGATCATCGCCTTCTTGCGGTCGACCCGATCCATCCACGCGCCGATGATCAGGCCGAAGAGGAGGTAGGGAAGGAAGGTCGCGGCTGTCGCGATGCCGAGATTCACGGCAGAGTGCGTGAGGTGATAGACGAGGAGCGGCACCGCCCATTGCGTGAACGAGCTGCCAAGGTTCGAGATCGTCTGTCCGATCCAGAACTTCTTGAAGTCGGAGCTCACGACACCTCTCGCAGGATCTCGAGGAGCTGGTCCTGCCGTTTCGGCGAGAGCCCGTCGAGCGCCGGGTTCTGCGACATGCAAGCGACCAACCGGCGGCGCAAGCGGACACCGTCGGCAGTGAGGCGAACGACCCGCACTCGCTTGTCATACTCGGCGGGCCGGCTGAGGACGAGCTTGCGCTCCGTGAGTTGGTCGACGACATCGCCGAGATTCGACGGATCGACGCCGCATCGTCTTGCCAGCTCCTTCAGCGACGGCGTGTCACCAACGTCGAGCCGCCAGACGAGCTTCGCCTGCGAGTAGGTGAGGCCGAGAGTCTCGAGAAACGTGCCTTGATGGTCGAGCGTCTGGGCGAACAGGTCCATCAGGCGCCGCGCGATTTCTTCCCGTGGCTGGGGATCCGCGCTCATTACCGGTACTTTACCGCCTTTGTGACTCTCGTCTAATCGCGGCCCCGCTGACGCTGCCGCCACTGGTGCAGCAGCTTCGACTTGCCCGCCGCCTTCGGCGGCAGCGGCTTGGGTGGCGGATCGTGCTCCTCGAGCCACCGCGCCGCGGCGTCGTCCTGCTCGAGACCGACGGTCCGCTCGCGCTCGGCGCGTTTCTCTGCGCCTTTCCGCGTCAGCGGTCGTTTCCGGCTCACATGTGCAGGGTAGTCAGGCCGTCGCGGTCGCCGGGCGGTTCACGAAGACGTTGTCGAGTGCGGACCGCAGCCCGACCGCGAGAGCACCCATCAGCACCGCCGCCTCGCCCAGACTGGAGATCTCAACTCTCGGTGGATACGGAATCCACTCCGCGAGGAGTCTGCGCACCGGAGCCAGCAGGAGGTCGCCGTTCGCACCCAGCCCGCCGCCGAGGACGACGAGCGCCGGATCGGCGACGGCCGCGATCGGCGTGATGTTCGCGGCGATGCGTCGCGCAACTTCCTCGACGACCGTGCGCCCGAGCTGGTCGCCTCGCCGCGCCGCCGCGAAGATCTCGCGCGCGTCGTAGGGGGGAGTGAGCAACGTTTCGGTGGGCTGGGCCGGCGCGATCCGCGCAACGAGCGCTGCGACTCCTTCCGCCGAAGGGTCGACGTCCTCGGCCAGTCCCGCGAGCGCCCAGTCCACCTCACCGGCCGCGCCGTGATTGCCGCGGTGCAATTCGCCGCCGAGCACGAGGCCCATCCCCATGCCGGTGCCGATCGAGAGGAACGCGAAGTCGTCGACGCCGCGTGCGACCCCGGCCCAACGCTCGCCGACCGCTGCGAGATTGACGTCGTTCTCGAGCGTGACGCTGCTGCCGAGCAGCTCTGCGAGCTCGCGGCCGAAGGCGCGGCCCTCGAGACCGGGGATGTTCGGCGTGGTCAAGTGCAGTGTCGACTCCTGCGCGTCGATGACACCGGGCACCCCGAGAACGACGCCGTCGATGCTGTCGCCCGGCAACGCAGCAGCTGCGATCAGCGATTCGCGCAATGTCGCGATTGCCCTCAACGCCGCGTCGGCGTCGGCGCCGCGAAGCTCGACGTCCTGACGCGCGCGCACTTCGCCCCCGAGGTCGCACACCGCGCCGCGCAGAAAGCGTGTGCCGAGGTCGAGCCCAAGGACATAGGCGGCTTCCGGCACCGGCTCGAAGAAGACGGCTCCGTAGCTCGGGCCGCCGGGGCCCGTTGCGGCTTCGCGGACCAGACCGGCGTCGACGAGCGCCTGCAGCGCGAGCGACACCGTCGGTTTCGAGATGCCGGCCCGCCGCGAGATCTCGGCCCGGGAGATCGGGGCTGCGGTCCTGATGGCCTCCAGGATCGTGCGCTCGTTGAGATACTTCAGCAGCTGTGGGGTAGCCCTCGTGCTCGCCATCGAGTCAAGAACATTAACCAAGCCAGGCGCTGGTACCCAACTTGACTCCGGCCGAAGGGCGTCGTAGTGTCCACCTGGTTTAGGTTCCTAACAAGACGACCGGGAGCGGGGAAGACGCGGTAGTGGCAGGCGGCAAGTTCCAGAGCTTCGTGCCGAAGAACGCGATCGGGGCGTCCGACCCCGGCGATTGGAGCGAACGCCGCATGACCGAGCGAGGGGCCGTACGCCCTTCGCCACTCAAACTCAGGACGGTCGTACGACGACCGGGAAGGAGTCGATCATGAGACGAGCGTTGATTCTTGCGCTGCTCGTCGGTCTCGTCGCGACCATCTGGGCGAGCTTCGGAAACGCATCGGGCAGCAAGGCCCACAGGAGTTCTGCAGTGACTTCGGTGACGATCTCCAATGAGCAAGGCACGACGTGGACGTGCGGCTTCAACCCGTTCAACGCCGACGTGAACTTCCTCTCTTTCGGCCCCGTCTACGAAGAGCTCTCGTTCGTCAACGGGCTGAAGAGCGGCGCGACGACGAACTGGCTGGCATCCGGATACGCGTGGAGCCATCAGAACAAGACGATCACTTTCACCATCCGCTCGGGTGTGAAGTGGAGCGACGGGAAGCCGTTCTCGGCCGACGACGTCCTGTTCACCTTCAAGCTGATCAAGGCGCACCCCGGTCTCGATCTGAATGCTGCCTGGTCGGTCCTCAAGAGCGTCACCCAGAAGGGAAACAAGGTCACGTTCAACTTCAAGACGTCGGCAGTGCCTTACTTCTACTACATCGCCGACCAGACCCCCATCGTTCCGAAGCACATCTGGTCTGCGATCAAAGACCCGGTCACCTACAAGGATCCGAATCCGGTCGGAACGGGTCCGTTCAAGATGAGCGCCTGCAGTCCGCAGGTCATCAAGTACGGGAAGAACTCGGGCTACTGGCAGAAGGGCCTGCCGAAGATCGACACGATCTATTACCCGGCGTTCACCTCGAACAACCCGGCGAACGAGCAACTCGCCAGCGGCAAGGCGCAGTGGGGCAGCCAGTTCATCCCGAACATCAAGGCGTACTACCTGTCCAAGAGCCAGGACCACCACTACTGGTTCCCGCCGCTCGTGAACGTCTCGATCTTCATCAACCTGAAGGATCCGATCCTCTCGAACGTCGCGGTCCGCATGGCCATGGCCTACGCGATCGACCGGTCGAGGGTGTCGAAGATCGGTGAGTACGGCTACGAGCCGCCCTCGAACCAGACGGGCATCGTCACGCCCACCTTCAGCAGCTGGTTGGACCAGGGCCTCGCGAAGAAGGTGACCTACAACCCCGCCAAGGCGGTTGCGATCCTGGAAAAGGCGGGCTTCAAGAAGTCCGGGGGCCTCTACCACACGCCGTCGGGGAAGCCGCTCTCATTCAGCATCATCAACATCGGCGGCTACTCGGACTGGGTTGCGTCCGTGCAGATCATCCAGACCCAGTTGAAGGCCGTCGGGATCAAGATCACGCCCGAGAATCTCTCGAGTACCACCTACGACTCGAAGGTCTACAACGGCAAATACCAGCTCGCCTACGACGGAAACGAGTCGGGCGGCCCGGCCCCGTACTACGAGCTGCGGCAGATCCTGTACTCGAAGAACTCAGCGCCGATCGGCAAGGTGGCGGCGTCCAACTGGGAGCGATACTCGAATCCCGCCGTGGACCGGCTCATCGACCGCTACGGTGCGACCACGAACGTCGCGACCCAACACGCGATCATCAAGCAGCTCGAGGCCGTGATGGTCAACGAGGTGCCGGTGATCCCGATCACCGAGGGCGTCGACTGGTACCAGTACAACACCAAGGACGTCACCGGCTGGGTCACGCAGAGCGATCCGTTCGCCAAGCCGGCCGCGTACGAGAGCCCCGACTGGGGAGTGTTGGCCCTCCACTTGAAGCCGAAGTGATCGGCCGTTGAAGACACGCTGCCGGAGCATGGGGCGCGGAACGTGAGATTCGTTCTCCGCAGGCTCGGGTTCTTCGTGGTCACGCTCTGGGCGGCGATCACGCTGAACTTCCTGATCCCGCGCCTCATGCCCGGCAACGCGGCACTGGCGATGATGTCGAGATACAAGGGTCGCGTAAACCCGCAGGCCCTCCACGCCCTCGAGATCGCGTTTGGGATCAACACACATCAGAGCCTGGTCAGCGCGTACTTCACGTATCTCGGCAACATCGCGCGCGGTCACTTCGGCATCTCGCTGACGTTCTTCCCGGACGCGGTGAGCCACGAGGTGCTGCAGGCTCTGCCATGGACGCTCGGACTCTTAGGGGCGACGACCATCCTTGCGTTCATCCTCGGCACGTTCATCGGGCTTGTCTCCGCCTGGCGCCGGGGTGGTGTGCTCGACGGCTTGCTCCCGCCCCTCTTCGTGATCACGTCCGCGTTTCCGTACTTTTGGCTTGCGCTCGTCTCGATCTGGCTGTTCGCGATCAAGCTCGGCTGGTTACCAGAGAGCGGCGGCTATGACGTCGTCACCACGGTCAGCTGGTCCTGGGCGTTCGTCGGCGACGTGTTGCGGCATTCGATCCTTCCCTTCTGACGATGCGGAACAACACGATCTCGGTCCTGGCCGAGGACTACGTGCGCATGGCCAGGGCCAAAGGGCTCAAGCCGTGGCGGATCATGTGGACGTACGCCGGTCGGAACGCAATTCTGCCGAACCTGGCGGGCTTCGCGATGTCGCTCGGCTTCGTCGTGGGGGGCGCGATCCTGGTCGAGTTCGTCTTCAACTACCCAGGCGTCGGCTGGATGTTTCTGCAGTCCGTCGAGAACCAGGACTACGCCCTGATGCAGGCGCTGTTTCTTCTGATCACCATCGCCGTGCTCGTCGCCATCCTGGCCGCGGATGCAGCGACAGCGGTGCTCGACCCCAGGACACGGGATCGGCGTTGACGATTCCGTCGGTCGGCTCAACGGACCAGCTGAGCGCGCCGGCGGCGGGGCCCGGGCTTCCGGTCGCAGAGGCCCGGCAGGGCGTGGGCGCGGACCTGTGGCGCGCGGTCGCACGCAACCGGAAGGCCGTGGTCGGTGTCGTCCTGCTCACGTTCTTCCTCGTGCTCGCGGTTTTCCCGGGCCAGATCGCTCCCGACGACCCGACGGCGGAGATCTACTCACCGGGTCTCGGGCCGTCGAGCCACCACTGGTTCGGGACGACCGCCTACGGCCAGGACGTCCTCTCCCAGTTGATCTGGGGCACTCGCCAGTCGGTCGTCATCGCCGTGGCTGTCGGCGGACTGGCGACTGCCATAGCCGTGCTGGTCGGGGTGTCGGCGGCGTATCTCGGAGGCATCGCGGACGGGGTCCTGTCGCTGATCACCGACGTCATCCTCGTAATTCCGATCTTCCCGCTGATCATCGTGATCGCCGCGTACGAGAAGAACGCGGGCCTCTTCACCCTTGTCGTCGTGCTGGGCGCGCTCGGCTGGTCCTATGGAGCGCGGCAGTTGCGATCGCAGACCCTTTCCCTGCGGAACCGCGACTTCCTCGAGGCCGCCCGCGTCCGGGGAGAGCGGAGGTTCTACGTGATCGTCTTCGAGATCTTGCCGACGATGACGTCGCTCATCGTCGCGAGCTTTCTCGGCGCTGCCCTCTATGCGGTGCTCTTTGCCGCCGGCTTGCAATTCATCGGCCTGGGCGATCCCAACAGCCAGAGCTGGGGGACGATGCTCTACTGGGCCGAGAACAACGAGGCGCTCGGGGCGAACATGGTCCTTTGGGCGATCATGCCCGGCGTCTGCGTCGCCCTGCTCGGGGCCGCGTTCGCGCTCCTCAACTACGCGTTCGACGAGATCAGCAACCCGGCGCTTCGCATGCGACGGCTCGAGCGTGCCGGGGTCGGCTCACCAAGGGTGGCCGGGCCGGCCGAGGTGCCGCTCGCCGTCGAGAAGATCCTGGAGGTGCGCGGCCTCACGGTCGCCTACGCCACCGACCACGACCCCGTCGTCGCCGTCGACCGCGTCGACTTCGACCTGGCTCGAGGCGAGTTCCTTGGCATCGTGGGCGAGTCGGGTTGCGGGAAGTCGACGTTGCTGTACGCCATCGCCCAGCTGCTGGGCCCGCCCTTGAGCGGCGAGATCACCGACGGTCAGGTGTTCTTCAAGGGGCGCAACATGGTGACCCTGAGCGAGCGTGAGCTGCGGCACATCCGCTGGCGAGAGTTCTCGGTGGTCATGCAGAGCGCGATGAACGCCCTCAACCCGGTGCTGACGATCGCAGCGCAGATGCGTGACGCGTGCGAGGCACATTCGGACCTGTCGTCGAAGGAAATCGCGACACGCTCGAAAGAGGTGCTGCGGCTGGTCTCGATCGACCCGATCCACCTGCACAGCTATCCCCATCAGCTGTCGGGTGGCATGCGGCAGCGGGCCATGATCGCGATGGCGCTGCTGTTCACGCCTGACCTCATCATCATGGACGAGCCGACCTCGGCCCTCGACGTCGTCGCCCAGCGCTCGCTCATGGTGCAGATCAAAGAGCTGCAAGATCGGCTCGGGTTCGCTGCCATCTTCGTCACCCACGACATGTCACTCGTGAGCCATTTCTCCGACCGCGTGCTGGTGATGTACGCCGCGCAGGTGGCCGAGCTCGGCAAGACCGCCCAGCTGTTCGACAAGCCACTTCATCCGTACTCGCAAGGCCTGCTCGAGGCATTCCCGTCGATTCGCGGCCCCAGGGTCGAGCTGCTCGGCATTCCCGGGTCACCGCCGGATCTGGCGCGGCCACCGGCCGGGTGCCGCTTCTCGCCGCGGTGTCCTCACGTGACCGCGGCGTGCCGCGTCGAGAAGCCACGGCTCCTCGATGTCGACGGCGACCTCGTGCGCTGCATTCTCTACGAGAAGGGCGCCGAGCCCGTTCACACGGCGGCAGCCGCCTCGCCACGGGCGGTCGGATGAGCGAGCCCCTTCTCAGGACTGTCGGCCTGACCCGGCACTTCCGTGTCGGCAGGCTGTTGTCAGCGAAGACGCTCCATGCCGTCGACGACGTCGACCTCACGATCGGCAGCGGCGAGATCGTCGCGCTCGTGGGCGAAAGCGGCAGCGGCAAGAGCACCATTGCGCGCCTGCTGGCGCTGGTCTACAAGCCGACGAAGGGCGAGATCTACTTCGAGGGCCGGCCGCTGAGCCAGCTGCGCTCACGGAGGCAGCGGCTCGCCTACAGCAGTGACGTCCCCATGGTCTTTCAGGATCCGTACAGCTCGATCAATCCTGCCTATCGAATCTCCCACGGCATTGGACGGGGGATCAAGCTGCACCGCCGAGAGCTCGGTCGCGGCCGCCGGGCCAAGGAGATCGAGCGGGTGCTCGAGACCGTTGGGCTTGTTCCACCGCGCGACGTCGTGGGGAAGTTCCCGTACGAGCTGAGCGGGGGCCAGCGTCAGCGGGTCGGTTTCGCCCAAGCACTTGCGTTCCGCCCCAAGCTGATCATCGCCGACGAACCTGTCTCGATGCTCGACGTGTCGATCCGGGTCGGGATCCTCAACTTGATGAGCCAGCTGCGTGAGCGTGAAGGCGTGTCGTTTCTCTACATCACGCACGACGTCGCGAGCGCGCGTTACATCGCCGACCGCATGCTCGTGATGTACGCCGGGCATCTGGTCGAGGAGGGACCGACGGAGGACGTTCTCCAACGGCCGAAGCATCCCTATACCCAGCTGCTCGTCTCGGCCGTCCCCGACCCTCGCGCGCCGCTGGGCAGATCGGACGAGACGGACGTCGGTGAACCTCCGAAGGTCATCGACCCGAGCGAGGGGTGCCGCTTCCAGCCCCGCTGCCCTTACGCGATCGCGACCTGCGAGCACGTGACCCCTGTGCTACGCGAGCTCGGCCCTCGCCGCCTTGTCGCCTGCCACGTCGCCGAGGCCGACTCGCAGGATCGAGCCGAGCCACCGCCGTTGAGCGCAGGCGCGCAGGGATGAAGATCGCCGTCATCGGCGGCGGGTCGACGTACACGCCGGAGCTAGTGTCGGGCCTGTCGCGGGAGCGAGAGAAGATCGACGTGCGCGAGCTCGTGCTGCACGACATCGACGAGGAACGACGGGAAGTGGTCGGCGGGCTGGCCGAACGGATGCTGAAGCGGCAGCGATTCGAGGGCCGCCTCGAGATCACCGACGATCTCGACCGTGCTGTCGACGGCGCGGACTTCGTCCTGATCCAGATCCGGGTCGGTGGCCAGCAAGCGCGGCTGTCCGACGAGACCGTCCCGCTGCTCTGCGGGTGCATCGGGCAGGAGACGACAGGGGCGGGCGGGCTCGCGAAGGCGCTGCGAACGGTTCCGGTCGTGCTCGGCATCGCGGATCGCGTGCGCGAGCGGAGTGCGGACGGCGCCTGGATCGTGGACTTCACGAATCCCGTAGGCATCGTCACTCGCTCACTGCTCGACCAGGGTCATCGGGCCGTCGGGCTGTGCAACGTGGCGATCGGCTTTCAGCGCTCCTTCGCCCGCATGCTCGGCGTCGAACCGAAACGAGTCGAGGTGGATCAGGTCGGCCTCAACCATCTTTCGTGGGTGCGGGTCGTGCGGCTCGACGGAAACGACGTGCTGCCGGAGCTACTCGACGCGCACGGCGACGAGATCGCACGGGACCTTGGCCTGGCGCGCGAGCTGATCGACGAGTTGGGTGTGATCCCGTCGTACTACCTGCATTACTTCTACTCACACGACCGGGTGCTCGCCGACCAGCTCGAGGGCGTCCCCCGCGCGACGACCGTCGCGGAGATCGAGCGTGAGCTGCTGCAGATGTACCGCGATCCGAACCTGGTCGAGAAGCCGGCTCTCCTCGAGCAGCGTGGCGGCGCCTTCTACAGCGAGGCCGCAATCGGCCTGGTCGGGTCGCTAGCAGCGGACGGAGGCGATCCACGCGTGGTCGACGTTCGCAACAACGGGACGATCGCAGGGCTTGCCGACGATGACGTCGTCGAAGTGCTCTCGAAGGTCGGGGCAAGCGGCGCGACGCCGCTGCCGCAGCAGCCGGTGGCACCGGAGTTGCTCGGGCTGATGCAACACGTGGCCGCGTACGAGCGATTGGCCGCGGAGGCGGCGGTGACCGGCGACCGTGCGGGCGCTCGCAAGGCCTTGCTGACGCATCCGTTGATCGGCCAGCACCCGCTGTCGGCTGAGCTCGTCGACCGGCTGCTTGACGCCGGCGCAGAACATCTGCCGCAGTTCCAGGCGGGAAGTACGCGGTGAGTCGTGTCGCTGTGCTCGCCGTCGACGGCGGCAACTCGAAGACCGACCTCGCTCTTGTCGAGGCAGACGGCTCCGTCCTCGCGCTCGTACGCGGACCTCTCAGCTCGCCGCAGCATCTCGGCGTCGACGGGTGCCTGACGGTCGTCGGAGGGCTGCTCGCGGAGGCGGTGCACGAAGCAGGACTCGATGACCACGACGGCCAAATCGCGCAAGTTGCGACCCTGCTGATGGCGGGCGTCGACTTTCCCGCCGAGGAAGATGCCCTGCGCTCAGCAGTGGAGCAGCGCGGCTGGGCGCCGGACGTGCACGTCGACAACGACACCTTCGCCGTGCTCCGCGCCGGCACCGAGCGTGGCTGGGGTGTCGCGGTGACCTGCGGAGCCGGAATCAACTGCGTCGGCGTCTCGCCCGACGGCCGTCATGCCCGCTTTCCCGCCCTCGGTGCGATCAGCGGCGACTGGGGCGGGGGATACGACCTTGGCCTGGCCGCCGTCTCTGCCGCGGCGCGGAGCGAGGATGGTCGCGGCCCGCGGACGAGTCTCGAACGGGCGGTGCCGGCTTACTTCGGTCTGAAGACTCCGAGCAACCTCGCGGAAGCGATCCACAGCGGACGCTTGGACCAGCGCCGTGTCATCGAGTTGGCTCCGCTCGTCCTCGCCGAGGCCTCGGACGATGCGGTCGCGGCCGAGATCGTCCAGCACCTCGCTTCCGAAGTGGTCGCGCTGGCGCGCGTGGCGCTGACGCGACTCGAACTCACGAAGCAGCCCGTCGAGGTTCTGCTGGGCGGCGGCGTGCTCCAGGACATCGACGGCGACCTACTCGAGGCGATCGACGCAGGGCTGCGCGAAACCGCGCCGGCCATAACTGTCCGACCAACAGCATCCGCCGCCGTCGTCGGCGCGGCGCTGCTCGGTCTCGATCGGCTCGGCGGCGATGACACCGTCCAAGCTCGCCTGCGCGCCCAGCTCGGCAGTGCCTTTTCGCAGCTTGAAGGCGTGGCGACCCTGGCTGACGTGTTCGACCCTTGATGGCGACGGCCGGCGCACCACATAGTCCGGGTGAACTGTTCCTCGGCGAGATCAGGGAGCAGCCTCGGGCGCTCCTGCGGTTGCTCGAGCAAGAGGCCGACTTCGATTCCGTCACGACGGTGATGCGAGAGCGCAGGCCGTCGGTCGTTCGCCTCGTCGGGCACGGCTCGTCCGATGCAGCCGCCTCGTTCGGCGTGTACGCGTTCGGCCTTCTGCCGGGTTGGACTGCGATGCGCGACTCGATCTCGCTCACCGTCTACTACGACGCAAAGATCGATCTGTCCGACTCGGTCGTGATCGGCCTCTCGCAGTCCGGTGAGACGCCCGACGTGGTCGAGTACGTCAAGCGTGCACGGAAACGCGGGGCGTTCACGGTCGCGATCACGAACGGAACCGACTCGAGCCTCGCCCGGGCAGCCGATGCCACCCTCGACCTGGCGGCTGGCCCAGAGCGCGCGGTCGCCGCGTCGAAGACGTTCCTCAACACCCTGGCGGCACTCGTCTGGGTGGCCGGAGGCACGGCGGAGAGAGGACGCGAGATCGCCGAGGGACTGCGGCGCGTCTCGAATCAGCTGTCGGAATCGCTCGACTCCCTCGAGCAGGCGGTCTCGAAGGTCGCCATGGCGTTCGCATACGTCGGTCGCATGTACGTGATCGGGCGCGGAATCGAGTTCGGCACCGCGCGCGAGGTCGCGCTGAAGCTGACAGAAACCTGTCGCGTTGCGGCCGAGCCGCTGACGGCAACGGACCTGGCGCACGGTCCGATCGCGGCGCTCGACGCGCTGTTTCCGGTCTGGACGATCGCCTCGCGCGACGAAAGCCTGCCGGCCGTCCTCGAGGCGGCAGCACGCGTGATCGAGGCGGGAGCGACGGTCGTCGCGAGCGGCAACGCGGCTGTGGAAGTCGAAGGGGCTGCCTACGTCCTGCCGGTGCCCGCACCACTCCATCCGATCCTGTCGCCCCTCCTCTCTGTCGTGCCGGGACAGCTCTTCGCCGGTGCGCTCGCGCAGGTCAAAGGGCTCGATGCCGACTATCCCGTCGGCCTCAGCAAGGTCACGCGCGCACGCTAAGCACATCGCTCCATCGAGTTAGCTCTTTCGGGGGTAGACGTCGAGCCCGGATCCGCCGAATCTGTTCTTGGAGATCTGCGGCAACCATGACTATGTTCGAGACCAGCCAAGCGGCGTCGGCTTCGCCGACCGTCCCTCCTTTCAGCACTGCTGAGATGCGGAGCTATCCGCTCGGCACGCTCGTGGTTCGCTCGGGTTTGATGCCGCTCGAGACCGTCAACAGAGCTCTTGCGGAGGCGGCCGAGAGCGGACGGCGGCTCGGCGAAGTTCTGCTCGAGTACGGACTGCCGGAGCGCGACCTGACTCGTCTGCTCGCAGCTCAGCATGGACAGGAGTTCGTCGACCTCACCGAGTATCCGCTGGATCCCGAGGTCGTGCGCCTGCTCCCGCGTTCGGTTGCCGAGATGTATTGCGCACTGCCCCTCGGGCGCGAGGGAGATTGCACCCTCGTTGCCGTGCCCGATGCCGACAACGCCTCTCATCTGACCAGGTTGCGCGAAGCGCTGCACGGGCCGATCCGGCTCGTGACGGCTGCTCGCTCGGACATCAAGGACGCGATTGCACGGGCCCACGAGCCCCCGGGGATGATCACGCAGATGGCACTCGCAGAGTCGCGGCCGCCGGCGGTGGTCGAGCCGGAGCCGGCACCGAAGACCATCTACCGAGTCGAGGTGACGCTGGCCAGCGGGGCGACGCTGCTGGTGGCCGAAGCGACCGACTTCGAGTACGCGAAGCAGATGGGCATGCGTGTGATCGACGAAGCCGAGGCCGGCGGTACCGTTGCCATCGGCGACGCGACCATCGACGGCCGGCAGGTCGTGTCGGTGGACGTCCTCGGTCGCAACGGCGCATGAACTTCCCGCTCAATGCCGTCCGGGAGCTCGTCTCCGCGGCGCGAAAGGACGGGAAGCCGGTCGTGCGACTGACGTGTGCCGACTACGGGACGGAGTGGGTCGTCGCTGCCGACGTCTACCCGGCCGACGAACTGTCCGTGCAGCCCCGGAGCGCCGGGCCGTATGTCTTCGACTCCGCGCAAGAAGCGCGAACGTTCGTCGAGAGCTCGCTCAAGGCGCTGCGGCTGCTCGGCTGCGAAGTCGCCTAGGCCTACGGCCTCGATTTCTGCCGGGCGACCGAAGCGATCTGCTTCCAGCGCTTCTTCCGCGCGATGCGAAGACGCCTGTCCGTCCGCGCGGCGATCGCCTCGAGCTCCCGCTGCAGCTTCCGCCAGGAACGCAACCGGTCGAGCTCGAGCGTGCCATCATCAACCGCCGCGAGCACGGCGCAATCCGGCTCGCGCACGTGTGCGCAGTTTCGGAACCTGCACTCCAGGGCGAGCACCTCGATGTCCTCGAACGCCGCGCTGAGATCGCCCTCGCAGAACTGAAGCTCGCGCAGGCCGGGAGTGTCGATCACGAGGCCGCCTCCAGGCAGGCGTACGAGCTCCCGGTGGGTTGTGGTGTGGCGTCCGGTTCCGTCTGCGGCAAGCTCGCGAGTCGCCATCACCTCTTCCCCGGCGAGCCGGTTCAGCAGCGTCGACTTGCCGACGCCCGAAGAGCCGAGCAGCACGACCGTCCGGCCGGGCTCGAGGTAAGGGTCGAGCGCCAGGAGTCCGACGCCCGTGACGTTGGAGATGGGATGGACCGGCACGCCGATCGCGACCGTCTCGACCGCGAGCACCGCCTCCGCGACATTCAGAGAGAGGTCGGCCTTCGTGAGCACGACGATCGGTTGGGCGCTGCTCTCCCAGGCGATGGTGATGTAACGCTCGAGCCGGCGGAGGCTGAAGTCGTCGTCGAGGCCGGCGAGCAGGAAGGCCGCGTCGACGTTTGCCGCGAGCACCTGCTCGGTCGACTCCTGACCGGCGTTCTTGCGGATGAACGCGCTGCGCCGGGGAAGGATCGACGCGATCGTCGCGGGCGGTGTGACGGCGACCCAGTCGCCGACGGCAGGCAGTTGCCCGCCCACCTCGTGCGCGTAGAAGAGGCGTCCAGCGGCTCGCGCTCGTAGTTCTCCCTCCTCGGAGAGGAGCACGAACTCGTCGCGGTGTTGCGCAGCGATGCGGGCCGGAAACAGATTGTCGTCTTGCAGTTGCTCGAACGCGGACGCCAGTTCGGCGTTCCATCCGAGCGCATCAAGAGCAGGCAAAGCGAGTCTCCTTGTGAGTGAGTGAACGACAAAGACCCGCCCTACGGACGGATCAGCTCACGGACTCGCGCTAGTTCTCTTGTGCCGGCTAGACGACGAGCCGCGTGGCTCTTCGGAAGGAGGCAAGCGCAATCGTCATTTGTTCGACCTCCTTTTCGCCGGGAACGCACTCACGGTAGCACGCGGTTACGGACAGCACCAGCCTGCAAGCGTGGGCTCCTGACCAAAGTTCACGCGGACATTCGAGACTGCAACGAGCTTCTTCACAGGTGTGCGGATGAACAGCCACTGGTCAGCGCTGCTCCAGTCGAGGAGGAGCCAGCGACCGTCCGGCGACCAGATGACCTTCGTGAAGCTTCCCGCTCCCCTGAACACGGGGCCCGTCGGGCCACCAAGGACACCTGTGAGCTGCAACGTGCTTCGGCCGCCCTGTGTCTCGATGAAGGCGATTCTCTTTCCGTTAGGCGAGATCGACGCATCCACCACCCGAGCGGCTCCCCTGTCGAGACCACCTATACGTGGGCCGCGCTGGCCGAAGACTTCCACCGCGTTCCTTTCGACGGCGACCAGCCACTTTCCGTCGCTCGTCCACTCGAGTTGTCGCGGCGCGTCGCGGGTCTGCACGGTCGCGCTTCGGTTCCGCTTGTCGACGTTCGCGATCTGAATCTTGCCTGCACGATTTACATACGCCACGGCATGTGTGTTCGGCTGCCACGCGGACGGTCCGGGTCGAACGTCACGTGTCAGCAAGTGATCGCCCGTACCATTGCCGTTAACGATCCGAAGCGCACCTCCCGCGAAATACGCGATACGGAATCCGTCGAACGACCAGCGAGGGTTACGGATTCTTCCCACGCGGCCGATTGACCAGTGCACCGTTCCGCTGGGCTCGAGCGCACGCAACTCGCCCCCACGGGTCGCGGCGAGGAAGAGACCATGCGGCGACCACGACGCGTCGCGATAGCCGTCTAGGAGCCGTTTCGATCCGTCCTTCTGCACCACCCAGGCGCCGTCGGCCGAGTTCACGAGCAACCGGGAACGGGGCGTCGGCAGCGAGAACAGCGCCGGCGCCGCGTTCGGCTCTCCTCGCACCGCGTCGCGCAGTGATCCAAAGACGGCGTGTCCCGGTGGCGTGACGGCCCCGGCAACGACAACGGCGGCGGCAGCGGCGATTGCGATCGGACGCCAGTCGCGCTTTCGTGGGACACGGATTCGCTCCTCGTACGCGTCGCGGACGACCTCCCACGTCCGATCTTCGCCTTCGCGCTCGCCGGGCGCGGGCTCATCCCACCGGCTCACGTCAGGTCCTCCTCGAGCTTGCCGGCGAGCTCGTCGAGACCGCGCCGCAGCCGCGAGTTGACCGTGCCCCGCGGGAGCCCGAGCGCTTCGGCGATCTCCCCGGGGGTGTACTCCAGAAGAGGTCGCATGACGATCACCGCGCGATGCTCCGGTGAGAGGTCGGCGAGCGCGGCGGCCAGGGTCTGGGCGTGCTCGCCGTCCGCAGGAGCAGGAGCGGCAACGAGGCCGAGCCACGCATCTCCCGATTCACGACGCAGTGCGCGCGACCGCGACCAGTCGATGGCGCGATTGACCACGATGCGGTGCAGCCAGGGGCCGAACGGCCGCCGGCGGTCGAAACGGTCGAGACCGCGAACTGCGGCGAGGAATGCCTCCTGCGCGATGTCCTCAGCCGCGGCGGAGTCGTGGACGACGAGGTAGGCGGCGCGGTAGGCGCGCGGCCAGTGATGCCGGAACAGCGCCTCGAGGTCCGGGACCGATCCCGACTGTGCGCCCCTGATCCAGGCGCGCTCGTCGCCTCGAGAGCGGGCCATCGCGCACCGACTCTACGAGCCTGACACCTCGAGAGGTCCACGGGGAGAACTACGCGACGGGAAGGCGCGCAGGTCCCGGGGGACGCAGCACAGCGAACTGATCCGTGATCTCGAGCTCCGGTGTCCGGAAGCGGAAGAGCGAGCCGGGCCGGCCACCTGTCGGCCCTGACGCGCGCTGCCGGCCCGTCGCCTCCAGGACCTCCCGGCGCAGCAGCACGCGCTGGAGGTTCGTCGCAGAGACATCGTGTCCGAGCGCCGCAGCGTAGAGATCTCGCAGCTCCGAGATCGTGAATTCGGCAGGTGCGAGGGCGAACCCGAGGTTCGTGTACGACAGCTTGGCGCGCAACCGCTCGCGTCCGGCCAGCACGATCGACCCGTGGTCGAACGCGAGTGCGGGCAGGCCCTCGACCGGATGCCAGTCGGTGTCGCCTGGGAGCTCCGGGTCGATGTCACTGGGGACGAGGCCGAGGTATGCGGTCGCGAGCTGCCACTCCCGAGGCGAGCGCTTCGGATCGCTGAGCGTCTCGAGCTGTTCGAGGTGTGAGAGCTCGCGCACGTCGACCTTCTCGGCGAGGTGGCGGCGGATCGACTCCTCGAGCGTGTCGGGTTGCGTGAGATAGCCACCCGGAAGCGACCAACGCCCCTTGAAGGGCTCCCGAGCGCGCTCCCACAGGAGCGCCTGCAACACGCCGCCTCGTACCTGGAGGACGACGGCGAGGGTGACGTGAGCAGGAGCAGGGTGCCCGCTGATAGGCTCGGTCACAGTTTTCGCCCCATAGTCGCAAACCCTACCGGAAAGGTCAGGGATGAACAGATCACTCGCCCTCCTCGGCGTCCTCGTGCTCCTCATTGCGGCCGGCTGTGGCGGCGGGAAGAAATCCGCGGCGAACACGACCACAGCCGGCGGCAACACCGGCAAGACGGTCAAGGTGGGCCTCGTCACCGACATCGGCGGGCTGAACGACCGCGGCTTCAACCACCTTTCCTACGTCGGGCTCCTGAGGGCGCAGCGCCAGCTGGGCGTCCAGCAGCGCGTTTACCAGGCGAAGTCCTCCCAGGAGTACGTTCCGAACCTCTCGACGTTCGCGCGTGACGGCTATGACCTCACGATCGGAGTCGGCTTCACGGAGGCGGACGCGATCGACACGGTGGCGACGGACTTTCCGGGCTCGAAGTTCGCGGTCGTCGACGTCAGCCAGACCGAGGAAAAGCACAAGCCCGCAAATCTCCTCGGGCTACTCTTCAAGGAGCAGGAGACCGGCTACCTCGTGGGCTACCTCGCCGGCCTCGAGGAGAAACGGCTTCCGGGCAAGGACATCGTCGGTTCGGTCGGCGGCCAGAAGCAGCAGCCGGTGGATCGCTTCATCGCTGGATTCCAGGCGGGCGCCAAGGCCGCGGATCCCGGCATCACGACGCTCAACGCCTACTCGGAGGACTGGAACGATCAGGCGAAGTGCAAGCAGATCGCGCTGAACCAGATCGAGCAGGGCGCAAGCGTGATCTTCCAGGTGGCGAGCGGCTGCGGCCTCGGCGCGCTCGACGCCGCGAAGGAGAAAGGCGTGTGGGGCATCGGCGTCGACGCCGATCAGTCCTTCCTCGGGCCGCACATCCTCACGAGTGCCGTGAAGCGGGTCGACACGGCGGTGTTCGACGCGATCAAGCTCGTCGCAGACGGAAAGTTCAAAGGTGGAAACATCGTCTTCGGTCTCAGGGACAACGGCGTCGGCGTCGGCAAGATCAGCCCGAAGGTGCCGAAGTCCGAGATCGCAAAGGTGATGCGGATCCGCGCGGACATCATCGCCGCCAAGATCAGGAACATCCCTACGACGCTGAAGTAAGCGTTCGGAATCGAACCGAGCCT
>WNFC01001717.1_pt1 | contig 23236 bp, 18 predicted proteins | sample 5400541 | NCBI WGS metagenome assembly WNFC01 (sample SAMN13153342, study PRJNA577476) | soil metagenome | isolation source: 120 cm saprolite under Douglas fir tree site 2 hole 2 replicate 1 | place: USA:California | collected 2015-04-18
TCGATTTGGTGAGGAAATAACCGCTGGCGCGTTCAAGTATCTTTTTTCGTTTCGCGCGGCGTTTGGTTCCGCGTTTTACACGAGGCATAGTATTCTCCTTTTTGCTTTCTAGGTACTGGCGGCTGGAGGCAAGGACGATCCGCCGAGCAGCGATCTCATGGCCTCTTCACACACCTGACAGCAATTGCTGATCGATGATTTTTGATTGTTGATTGGAACCTACCGCGGGAAGCTGGTTGTTCATCAATGAGCGATCAAAAATCGACAACGCTCCTACTGATAAGGAATCATCCGCTTTACTTTGCGAATGTCTCCATCACTCACCAGGGCAGAACTCCCCAGCTTCCGCTTACGTTTCTTGGCCTTGGAAGTCAGGATGTGACGCAGGTGCGAATGTCCCCGCTTCACCTTCCCTGACGCAGTCTTTTTGAAGCGCTTCGCCGCCCCTTTATGCGTTTTCAATTTCGGCATAGGTCCTCTTAATCAGCCATCAGCTTTTCGCCGTCGGCCTCAAATTGCAAATCTCTTCCAATTGCGAATCTCTTGGGATTGCTGATGTTTCGACGATGGGAAAACGAACCCGCAGCGCCTTGCGTACTAGGCTTGCGAAGTAGGGTTCGGAGCCTGGGCCGCAACCGCAGCCTGTGCCGGTTGCTTCTCTTTCTCCTCGGCCTGCAACTTCTCTTTCTGCATCCGTTCCTGCTTCGCCTTCTGCTTGGCTTCCTTTTCTTTTTCCTTCTCTCGTTCCTGGGCCGATTTCTTTGGGGCCAGGATCGCGTGCAGCGTGTTCCCTTCTTGCCGCGGCCGGAACTCCACGATGCTTTGCTCCTGGACGTCTTTGATCAGCCGCTCCAAAATCTGCCGTCCCAGGCTGGTGCGGGTCATTTCCCGGCCGCGGAAGAAGATCGTAGCCTTGACCTTATCTCCCTCATCCAGGAAGCGCAGCACGTGGTTCTTCTTGGTCTCGTAATCGTGGTCGTCAACATTAATCCGGAACTTCACTTCCTTCACCACGATCTTGGTCTGATGCTTCTTCGCCTCACGCTCCTTTTTCTCCTGCTGATACAAATATTTTCCGTAGTCCATGATGCGGCATACGGGGGGTTGGGCGGTGGGAGAAATCTCGACCAGGTCCAGATTCTTCTCGCGGGCTTTCTTGAGCGCGTCATATGGGGTCATGATTCCCATCTGCTCGCCCTCGTCGTCAATCACGCGGATTTCGCGGGCGCGAATGCGATCATTGGTGCGGATAAAGCGTTTATCGATACAGGCCTCCAGCGTCAGCTAAGTTAGCGAAAGATAAGGGATTATAACACCGGCGCGAGGTTGAAAACTACTGTTCGTCGAACTGAGCGGAACTGAGCTTCCGTTGAGAAAGTTTCGGCATCTGATGGGCATGAGATTTCGAATGTCCGCTTCCGCCAGATTTCGCGCACCGTCGGAACCGTCGCCGGTTCCGATCAAAGAACCGCCTGATTCTCCGGAAAATCCGGGCGTCCCGGTACGCGAGCCTGATCCGACTGAACCAGATGAAATCTGAAGGACTCGGAACGAATCTTAGCGGCGAAGGTTATGACGCCATGGCACGCAACCAAACTACGGCCGCTCGGTTGATTCCGGCGCGGCCTTCTCTCGCCAGTCTGCGAAAGGCGGCGGCAACCTCGAAGGCCTGCGATTTGTGGAAGCGGGGGAGGCAAACGGTTTTTGGCGAAGGCAAGCCCGATGCCAAGGTGATGTTTGTGGGCGAGCAACCCGGAGATCGCGAAGATATTGTTGGCCGTCCGTTTGTGGGCGCGGCGGGAAAATTACTTGATCAGGCGCTCGAGAAAGCAGGTATCGATCGGACCGACGTTTAGTTCACCAATGTGGTAAAGCGTTTCAAATGGGTTCCGCAGGAGCGAGGCAAACGTCGCATCCACAAGAAGCCTCGCGATTGTGAAATCCATGCGTGCCGTCCCTGGCTGGACGCCGAGATCGCGGTGGTCAAACCGAATGTTCTGGTTTGTTTGGGAGCCACCGCTGCACAGACCCTGCTCGGGAAGGACTTTCGCGTCAGTAAACACCGAGGGGAACTGATCGATTCTCCGCTGGCCCCATTGGTAACAGCAACCGTTCATCCGTCTTCTATCTTGCGGGCGCAGGATGAGGAATCGCGTCAGCGGGAGATGGAAGCTTTCGTGAGCGACTTGAAAAAAGTCAAGACTGGGATGATGAACAGCGCTACTTCGCTGACAGAGAGACGAGCCTCGTGAGAGCCAAGCGATCGATCGCTGGGTTGAAACGGACTCCTGAGAAAAAACATTTCACACCCGTAGGAAACCGTAGAGCGGCTAATAGAGCCGGTAGCGTTATTGATCGGTGCTGTGCGCCGAAGCCGCCTGCAGCTTTTGAAACTCCCGCATTTGCTGCTCAGCCTCCGCCGTCTTCCCCTGTTTGCGATACAGACCTGCCAAACCGAAGTGAGCTTGGGCTGCAAGCGGTCCTTCCTTTTCAATACTCAGCAGGCTGATCCAGGCTTTTTCTGAGGCAGCAGCATCGCCGTCAAGCGCGGCGGCCTTTCCTATGGCGTAAAGCGTTTCTGGCATCTGTGGCTGCAATCGGTCGGCACGTTCCAGTTCCTTCCGCGACTCCCGTGACTTGCCTTGCTGAAGAAGAGCCTCTCCGAGGCGGTACGCCGCTTCCGCGTTTCCTGGTCGCAGCTTGACCTCGGCGCGAAACTGCTGCTCGGCTTGTGGCCAGCGCGAAGTCATCGCGTAGACCTGTCCGAGTTCCAGATGAAGATTGGGCGTGTCTGGCTGCAGCTCGAGAGCTTGCTGATACTGCTTTTCAGCCTCTGGCATTTGCCGGAGCACAAAATAGTTTTCCGCAAGCGCCTGACAGGCACGCGCGGATCGGGGGTAGGCCGCCAGCAACGTGTCAATGGATTGCTTCGATAATAAGCCGCTGGCGCGACCCCGATAATAAAGCAAGTCCGGATCGTTGGGCCGCTTTTCGAGCGCAGCCTGCAAATTCATCATGCTCTCTCCGAGTTGCCCGGTCTCGAGTTGTGCAATTCCCAGGGCACCCTGCTCGTGGACGCGCTCCAGATGCGGAATCGCCTCGGCCGCATAACCCTCGGCCAGCAAAGCATAGCCCAAAAGCTGATGGGCCGGGGCAAGAGCCGAGTCCAGTTCCAAGGCGTGCTTCAGGGGAGCGACTGCCGCGGCGTAGTCGCGTTGCTCCATGAGCGTCTGCCCGAGACTGACGAAGCCGGCTGCGAAGCTGGGCTCGAGTTGCGTAACTTTGCGGAATTCGCCGGCGGCAATGTCGAAATGCTTTTCGCTCTCCGCCCGCCGGCCTGCTTCCCAGTGCTGCGCGGCCTCAGGGGACATTGTTTGCCACGCCAGCCAAAGCATCAGAATGGTTCGAATGGTCATAATCGGATCGTCGTCGTTCGAATCATGGCCGCTCCGGTTCGCGGACTTCGAGGAATTGGTCCGCGGAAACGTCGTTGAGGACCTGCTGCGATCCAGACGGCCAGAAGACCTCTACCTTGGCCGTCTTGGCGCCGCCCAGCCCGAAATGCAACCGTTTATCGTTGGCGGACTCGTAGCTGCCCGCCGTGGTTGCGAAACGAGTTTGTGCATTCACTTGCACGCGGGCCCCAAGGCCGTCGCGGTTGCTGCGAGTGCCGCGCAGCGTGATGGTCAGCCAGTGCGCACTTCCGCCACGGTTCATAAAAACACGGGGAGGCTCGCCCAGAACGGTCGTCACCACGTCGATCCATCCGTCGTTGTTGAGATCGCCGAACGCCGCTCCGCGCCCTGCGAGCAACGCTTGCGTGCCCGTCTCCGCTGGCTCGAAACGACCGTCATGATTCAAGGCCAGCAGCGTCGGTTCCAGGTAATGCAATGACGGATCGATCTTTTCCACATTGTCGAGAACATGGCCTTGGGTGACGAACAGGTCCTTGAGCCCGTCATTGTCGAAATCCTCCAGGCCGACTCCCCACCCCGAGGTCACGCCGGACATCGCGTTCAAACCGGTTTGGAGTCCGCGATCGCTGAATGAGCCCTTGCCGTCGTTGTGAAAGACAGCATAGGTCTGGCGGGGCAGCGTGGTCACGATCACATCCGGGCGGCCATCATTATCGTAATCCTGGAACACCACGCCCATACCTGAGAGCGGACCTCCATCGACGTTCAACCCGGCGCCTGCCTCCATGGCAACCTCCTGGAAGGTGCCGTCGCCTTTGTTGTGAAACAAGTATTGCTGCATTCCGTCATTGGCAACATAGATGTCGGTAAATCCATCGCCGTCGTAGTCAGCGAAGGCGACGCCCAGCCCATGTCCTTTCTTGGCGGCGATTCCCGAACGTTCGCTCACGTCTTCAAAGGTACCGTCGCCGCGATTGTGGTAGAGAAGGTTGGTGGCGCGGGGAAACTCACCGGGCGGACAGTAGGTATGATAGCTTCCGCCGCAATCCTTGCTGTGCTTCGTATCCCACTCCATGTAACGAGTGACGAACAAGTCGAGCTTTCCGTCATTGTCGTAGTCAACAAAACCAGCTGAGACTGACCAGCCCCCGCCCGCCACACCCGCCTTCGCGGTGACATCGGTGAAAGTTCCGTTACCATTGTTGTGATACAGGATGTTTTTTCCGTAGCTCGTGACATACAGATCAGGGTAGCCGTCATTATCGTAGTCGCCGACGGCCGCACCCATACCATAGTTTCCGTCACCGGCATTGGCCAGGCCCGCCTGCTCTGTCACGTCCGTGAAGCTGCCATCGCGATTCTGCCGGAAAAGCCGATTCCAATACCTGGGATCGTGACGCTCGAAGTTGTCCGGCGACTGCATGGGACTCGAAATATGTCCGCCATTGACCAGAAAGATGTCGAGCAATCCATCATTGTTATAGTCAAGAAGCGCAACTCCACCGGGCATGGTTTCGATTAAGTATTTTTGTGGGGTGGGCGAATTTTGCAGCTTGAAGTCGATTCCATGGGGCAGCTTCTCTTCAAACACGGGGATCGCCGACGTGACGGCCGCGGCTATCAGCACGGCGAAGCACCCGATCTGGGCGAGGCGGTTCAGCATCTCAAGCGTTCCTGATGTTCGGAGCTAGGCTGTTCCACAGAGGTCCATTCGGGGAAGATCAAAACAAAAATTTCAGGGCGAACTGAATTAGGCGCGGGTTTGTCCCCTGAGCTGTGCTGGTAACCACGCCGAAGTTCGCGTTGTTCGTGGTACAACAAATTGTGTTTGGCGGAGCGAACTGGGTACGATTAAACAAGTTGAAAAACTCCACCCGAAATTCCATTCCCCTGTTCGCATCCCGCCCCAGCATAAGTTTCTTGAAGAGAGCGAAATCGAAGTTGTTTACTCCATCGGAGCGCAGTGTGGGATCAACCCGGGACTGGTTGCCAAAGGTGAAATCCGCTGGGGCAGAAAAACAGGCCGGGTTGAACCATGCCCGGGGGCGAGAGGGGCCGGTGGCGGCGGACGATTTGTGACAGCCAGACGACACATTCGGACGCGAGCCCGCACCGAACAAGGTCACGTCATTGGCTTGCCCGTTGGCGAACACTAAGGGGAATCCTCTCTGCAATGTGGTAACCCCGTCGATTCCCCACCCTCCGAGGATATCGTTCCAGCCGCCGCCAATATTGGACAGGTAGTCTCGTCCTTGACCGAATGGCAAATCCAGTACATAGCTAATCACCAAACGCTGCGGTACATCTTGGGACGATAGGGAGCGCTCCGCTCCGAGATTGTTATTGTCCTGGATGCCGCCTACGCCGGTCTCCAGCCAGGATGTGAGAGTGTCGGTGTTGCTAATCAGCTTGGAATTGGTGTAGGCCACCAATAGCGAGCCCGCCCCGGCAAAGCGCCTTCGAGCCGTGATCTGCAAAGAGTGATAGATGCTTGAAAACGATCCTTGTCCAGCCAGCTCCACGCTGGTGTATTGGGGAAAGGGCCTGAGCAGTTGCCCCACGGTTGTGGTGGGAGCCGCGAGCGCCAGGGTCTGTCCCTTAACCAAGAACGGATTGGGCGCAGATTGCAGCAGCGTAACGCGAGACCTTCCTCCAACTGCAAACTGTGCCGCTGCCTCGGCGAGCAAGGTATCCGAGATCTGATTGATTTGCTGAGAATATTGTTCCAGATGAGTTCCCATGGAGCCGACGTAAGCAGCGGAAAGCAGGAAGCCGGCTGGAAGTTCTCTCTCCACACTCAAGTTCCACTGCTGGACGTAGCCATTGGGATGGTGAGCACGATTCACCTCGGTGATCGACTGCACCACCTGCGTGAGAAACTGCTGCGTGCCCTCAGTTCCCAGGGTGCGCCCGGGCGGAGGAGAGATGCCGTCCGGGAAAGGAAGAGAAATCGAGTTGTAGGGATGGGTTCCATCCACCGTTCCGGTGTAGGTCGTACTCGCGGCATTCACCATGTCGTTGTTAGGGTTCAAGGCAAACGAAACATAGTTGGGCACCCAGAATATTCCGTACCCGCTTCTCACAATCGTCTTCGGCGTCATGCTGTAGGCAAATCCGATGCGTGGCGCCAGATTGTTTTTGGGAAGCGGAAGCGTGTTATGAGTTCCGGGGGGCACCAGAAATGCATCGCCCATGACGCGCGGCGAATCCGCTCGAAGAAACTGGTTCAGATAACTTGGAGCGTTGGGGTCGAAGTACGTCAGCCGGCTGAAACGCTCAGACCACGGACCCTGTAATTCGTAGCGCAGCCCGAGATTCATGGTGAGTTTGTCCAGCACGTGCCAAGTGTCGCTGAAATAGAACGCGCGATAGGCCTGCTTACCGGCGGTAAAGGCGGGAACCACGGCTTGCGCAAAGAAGTGATTCTCGAAATTGCCGAAGTTGTCGGCATACCCTAACAGGAAGTCAGCAAACGGGAATCCTGAGAAGCATGGCTGACTGAAGGCGCAGAAGTCGAAAGCTCCGCTGGCCACGTTGGTCTGCGCGTAGTTGTCGTATCCGGCTTCGTACTGCAGCCCGAAGTGATAGCGGTGGCGACCGCGCATTAAAGTCAGGCTGGGAGACAGGTTGTACTGCGTGTTGCGGTCCTGGATAAAGCTTTGCCCCTGCGTACACATGATGTTGTCGGCGAAGTCGGCGACGCAAGGAGTGGGGGGAGTCCGCATGATAGCTGGCACTGCAGCGTTGTAACTGGCAGGCCAGCCTATCGTCGTCAAGTCGAAGCCAGCGTTGTTCGGTGATCGGTTGTACTTGAAACGGGTGACGCCGCTGTTGAAGTCGAAGATCGTCGTCGGGCTGATGTCGTAGTTGTACGCCAGCGCTAGAGCGTTGGTGGCATACTTCTCGGAGCAACGGTCGGCGCACAATCCGTTCTCCAGGGGATCGATGGGCAGGTCCAGCACCTTCCAGTGGCTGAATCGGACAAAGACTCTTTGCCGGCGAGTGACGTCCTGGTCAATTCGTACCACCACCTGATCCTGATCCCCGCCGGTGCGGGCTACGGTGTTGAAGTTATTGATGGTGCCGGAAGGGGTAGTGACGCCGGAAGCGTTGGCTGCCGGCCAAAGATGCAAGAGAGCTTTGGGCGTGGGGTTCAGGCGGGAAGGCGGAATCACGTTGCCCGGGAATGGCGTGGGGGCGGCGTTGCTTCCGGGGCAAGCGCCTTGGGCGTTCACGTTGCCGGCACAGGGATCCACGATTGCAATATTGATGGATGAAAAATCCCCGGCCCGTTCCGCAGCAGTGGGAACCGTGGCGGTGAAAGGTTGTCCGGTCCGCAGCCGGAAACCCTCCCAACTGGCGAACCAGAACGTTCGATTCCGTCCGTTGAAACGAGGAAGGTGAAAGGGCCCGCCCGCATGGGCCCCAAACTGATTCTGCACCCATGGCGGGCGCGGCTTTCCGCTGGCGTTCAGGAAATAGTCGTTGGCATTGAAGATCCGATTCCTCAAGTACTCGTAGAAGGCGCCATGAAAGAAATTCGTTCCACCCTTGGTCCTCAGGTTGGTCACTCCGCCGGCAAAGTGGCCCCATTCGGCACTCAGATTGCTGGTTTGCACTTTGAATTCTTGTATGGAGTCCTGGGTCGGAATCAGCACAGGCAGATTGATGTAGCCAATATTCAATGGCTGGCCGTCGAGGTATTCGGCGCTTTGGTTGCCAAAGGAGCCGCTCACCTGATAGTTTCCCCAGCCAAACGGGTTCACTCCGACGGGAGTGCCGGTGGAGCTGCCTTGAGGAATTACGGATGGAGCCAGAACAATCAGATTAAAAACGTTGCGCCCATTCAGCGGGAGTTCGTTGGCCTTCCGCTGTTCGACGATTGTGCCCACCGTCGAGGACTCCGTGTCGAGGGGTGGCGACACTCCGGCCACAGTTACGCTCTCCGAAGCCGAGCCCAGCATCATTTCAAAATTCACTTCCAGAGCGTCCTGCACGTGAAGAATCACGCCGGATTGGATTACAGCTTTGAACCCAAGCTTCTCCACTTCGATGCGATATCTGCCGGGAGGGAGATTGGAGACATAATACGTTCCAGTTTCATTGGTGAGGCCCTGGTAATGAATCCCCGTGCCGGTGTTAATCACCGTAATGGTGGCTGCCGTGATCACTGCCTTTTTGGGGTCGGTAATCCGGCCGGTGAGCGATGCGTTGGTGGACTGAGCATGAAGCGAGGGGAAAAAGAACAGACCGAACAGCACTCCTGAGACTACTCTGCGCATGGGACCCTGGTTGGCTCTGCTCCGCTGGACCGCTGACCACTGTTTTGCTGAAACAGGGAAAACTAGCACAAGGCGAAGGCCGCGGCCAAAGAAAAATCGCCAGAGTTTCACCGGCACATTGGATACGACACTAATCTGGTTTCTGTACCAGCCTTCAAGATTTTTTGCTCCGGGCCGGTGGCGAACTTTTATCTGGAAAAATGGTCATGCGCTGATGTATCTTCGCCCCGGGTTCGGCTTCATGGTTTCTACGGCTGCTGGGGTCAGCAAGACGTCGTCTAACAAATGAGCTCCCCTCCGAATGGACGCGCTCTGGCACTCCCCGTAGGCTGGGGGTCGACGCGGGAGTCTGCTCTCTCGCTGCCCGTAGTCGAGGTTCGATCTCCCAGTGATGAAGAGCTGATGTCCAGCTTGCAAGCCAAAGATTCCAAAGCTTTGGAGCTGTTATTTGACCGCTACTCCGGACTGGTATTCGGAATCGCTCTTCGTGTCCTGAATGATCGCAGCGAAGCCGAGGAGGTGGTGCAGGAGGCGTTCTTTTACATCTATCAGAAATCTCTGATCTTCGATCCCCTGAAGGGTAGTGCCAAGGGCTGGGTGGTTCAGGTTGCGTTCAGCCGGGCCCGCGACCGGAAGGCGCATCTGTCGCGCAGAGGTTTTTATTCTGGTACAGATATCGACTCCCTGGACGATATGTTACTGGGGCAGAACGACGTGGAGCGCGAGATCGGGGCCAGACTCGATTTCTCGCAGTTGCAATGCGCCTTTGAAGACTTGACGCACATGCAAAGACAGACGTTGGAGATGTTTTATTTCGAAGGGATGGAACTCAGAGAGATCAGCGAACGGCTTCATGAGCCATTCGGCAACGTACGCCACCACTTTTATCGCGGGCTTGAACGCCTGCGCAAGAGCCCGGCAGTAAAGAGGCTCCGGGAAAATCACCATGCCTAACAACCAGCGATCGGACGACCACCAGATGTTCAAAGAATTGTGCGCGCTGGCTCAAGGAAACACGCTCACGGACGCTGAGCGGCAAGAATTGGAGCGACATCTTCAGCATTGTTCCTCGTGCCGGAAAATCCATGCGGAGTATTCGCTGATCAGCACCGAAGGCATGCCGTTGCTTGCCGCGCATTATGCCCAGGATCAGGAAATTGAAAGATGGGATGATGGTACGGCGCGCCACCGGTTGTTCTCGCGTATTCAAGAGACGGCGCAGCATGGGCCTCAGCTGGTACGGGCGAAGCTGCCGAGGTTTCCGTGGCTGGATCCTACAAAATTTCGGGCTGCAGCAGCCGGAATCGCTGCCTGCATCATGGCCGCATTGGCAGTGGGCGCTTATCACCTTGGCGGGCTAGTGCGGGAGCCAGGGAAACCAAGCTCGGCTGTGGCTTCAGTGCCGGTCGAAGACGCAACCTCGCAAAGAAAAGCGGCAGAGGAATTGCTTGACACACAAGCCGCGGAGATATCCAGGCTGCAGAAGCAGCTCTCCCGCGAGGAGATGGAGCTCAGCAAATTGCGTGCAACGGCGCGCGCAGCAGAGGACTATGCGAACGCTCTGTCGGCGTCAAACAGCGAGAACCAAGAACAATTCCATGTCGTCTCCGAACAGCGAGAAAGACTAGCGCTCCAACTCCGTGACGCAGAACAGGCTTACCAGAATGCCCAACTTGAACTGACCACGATTCGGGCAGAACACGATCGTGTTCTTTTGCGCGCCACGTCGCTGGCCTCTAAAGTCGACGAACTGACAGCTGCTGCGCACGACCAGGAGCGCAAGCTGAGTGACGACCAGCAGTACCTGGCATCCGACCGCGACATTCGCGAATTGATGGGTGCGCGGAAGCTCTACATTGCCGACGTCTTCGACGTGGATAGCGGCAGCCGAACCCGCAAACCTTTCGGCCGCGTCTTTTATACGCAGAACAAATCGTTGATTTTTTATGCCTTTGATCTCGATCACGAGCCCGGGGTGAAGAGCGCCAGCACCTTCCAGGTCTGGGGGCAAAGAGATAATGAGTTGGAACAGAAGTCCCACCCCATGAATCTCGGCATCCTCTACATGGACAGCGAATCGAATCGGCGCTGGGTGCTTCGCTTCGACGAACCCAAACAGCTAGCCGAAATTGATGCAGTCTTCGTTACGGTTGAGCCCCGCGGTGGCAGCCAGAAACCGACTGGTAAACCTCTGCTCTATGCCCTATTGCGGAAGGAAGCCAACCATCCGTAAGTGTTTTGGTATGAGCATTTGCCTCGCGCCCACCGAAAGTAAGTGCCGTGAGCTTTCCCTCTAGTTTTGTTTCCCGGCAAAACTTGCTCCCTGCAACCCCGCTTGGTACATATCTGACTTTCCCCTCGTAATGTTTCTCAGGGACACCTCGGGAACGTTCGTTGGGGAGTGGTGTAGTTGCCGACACTAATCACCAACTTTGAGCCTGAGTTATTGAGTACATTCCAACTTCTGAGGGGTGGATATGTTTTCTCGTAGGTTCTGCGCAGCTTTTATCGTTGTTTTCGTCACGTTGTCATGCCTGGGCGCACGCGCGCAATCCACCTACGGCGCGATCGTTGGCTCCGTCACAGACATTTCGGGAGCCGCGATTACGGACGCGAATGTCACTCTCACCAACGTGGGGACGTCGGAGAAGCGGAGCCAATCCAGCGGCAGCGACGGACTCTTTACATTCGTGAACCTGTTTCCGGGCCAGTACCGGATCGACGTGGAGAAGCAGGGCTTTAAGCACTTCGCCCGCACCGGGATCGTTGTCGAGGTCCAACAAAGCACCCACATCGATGCAGCTCTCCAGGTCGGTGAGGTTAGTCAGGTTGTGGAAGTAACGGCTGAGACTCCGCTGCTGCAATCGGAGACCTCGTCGTTGGGACAGGTCGTCGAAACACGCGCAGCCAACGAATTGCCCTTGAACGGAAGAAACATCTACAACCTTGCTACGATTACTCCGTCCGTGGTTCCACAGGGTAACACCATTGGAACAGTCGTAGGAAAGAACCCCTTTGACTTTGCTAATTATCAGATCGGCGGGGCTTTCGCGAATGAAGCGGCGGAGTACCTGGATGGTCAGCCCCTCAACATTGGCTACATCAACTTGCCCCTAGCGGTTCCGACTCAGGATTCAATTTCGGAGTTCAAGGTCCAATACAACAATCTTGGTCCGGAGTGGGGTAAGTTCGCGGGCGGCGTCATCAATCTGAGCACCAAGTCGGGAACCAACACCTGGCATGGCTCCGCGTACGACTACCTTCGCAACAAGATTTTCAACTCCAACGAGTTTTTTAATAAGAAACAAGAGCTAGCGAACGGCCAGAGCAACCAGCCGCCGCCGTTCACCCAGAACCAGTTTGGAGCAACCATCGGCGGAGCTATTGTTAAGAACAAGACCTTCGTATTCGGCAGCTATGAAGGCTTTCGCTTGCGCACCGGCACGGTGTTCTCCACGAATGTTCCCACTGCCGCTGAGCGCACGGGCGACTTTTCAGCTGCAGGGCTCTCGACGATATACGATCCGCTCTCAGTGGATCCCACCGCGTGCACGGACCCAACGGTCGCTTGTCCGCGCACTCAGTTTACGGGCAACGTCATCCCCACGACTCGAATCAATGGGACAGCCCAATTTTTGCTCAAGTACCTGCCGCTACCCAACAGCAGTTCCCCAGCCACCAATTTTGTCAAAGCAGCCAGCACGGGGGGCGACATTGACGAGTATGTGGCGCGCGCGGACCAGAGCATTAATGCCAAGCAGCGTATTTTCGGCCGATTTACATATTGGAAGCTGCTCAGTCTCGCACAAGATCCATTTGGCACGGGTCTGTGCAAGGATCGCTGTGCAGAGAAGACTCGCAGCAAGAGTCTGGCTCTCGGATACAACTACGCCATTACAGCCAACACGATTGCTGATTTCAATATCAGCGCCAGCCGGTTCCACTATCTACGTCTTCCCATCAACTCAGGATTCGATATGAGCCAAGAGGGTTGGCCGGCCGCTTACAACGCCTTCGTACCTAACACCGAACGGACGCCACTCACTCCGTGCTTCGCCATCAGCGATCCCGTGGTCACATGCAGCCAGGGGCAAAGCTCAATCAATGACTTCAACACCCAGTGGAACTTTTCTCCGCAGATCACGATGATTCGCGGCCGACACACGTTTGTCTGGGGCGGTCAGCTTGAGGAAGGCTACGATAACTACTTGCAAACTAACACCGGAGGAGGACTCATCTCCTTCAACGGTTCTTGGACCCAGAGCTTGGCTCGGAATTTCAATGGCGCCACTGGCGGAATCGATTTTGCTGACTTCCTACTTGGATATGGTTTGGGATCGGGAGCGGCATTCGGCAATCAAACCACGGGATCGCTCGTCATCTCTGGTCCGGTTTCTGGAAAGCAGACGTATCGCTCGCTATATTTCGGCGATAACTGGCATGCGACCAGCAAGTTGACGCTGAATCTCGGGTTGCGCTATGACCTTCAAGGGCCGTGGTCAGAACGTTTCGACAGGATGACTTACTTTAACCCGAGGGTAACGAACTCTTCCGTGACCGGATGCGGCGGTACCGCCGGCAGTCCCTGCCCCGGGGATCTCTTCCTGGTGAAGACGGGGGTGAATAGCAGCCGCAACAATCTTCCCCTTTCGAAAAAGCAGTTCATGCCCCGATTGGGGTTTGCCTTTGCGGCGACACCAAAAACCGTGATTCGCGGTGGGTTTGGCATATTCTTCATCCCTAATTACGTATCATTCGGGACCAACCCTTATGTGGATCCCGTGAGCAGCGCTACGTCACCGTTCTTCGCCAGCAACGACGGTGGACTGACTCCCAGTGCCACGTTGGATGCAAACACCTGCTCTTTGAGCGGACCCGGCGCTGCCAGTTTCGCCTGCAAAGGTCAGGGACCTTTCAATACCGGGCCATCGGGTGCGAATACTCTGGTCGCGGTCGCAGGGCGCAATCCTCAACCGAACGTGTCACAGTACATCCTCAATCAATCCAATTTCTCCGCTACGGGGTACACGGTGCAAAAGTATGGATATCTAGAGCAGTACAACCTCGATATTCAGCGTGAACTGCCGGCCGGTTTCTTCGTTGACCTAGCTTACGCCGGATCGCACGGGGTACATCTCGAGCAGTTCAACACAAACATCAACCAGATAGGCGACAGCTTCATTAACCAAGCAGCTCAGCAGGCAGCAGCGGGTCAGACCGTGACCATTGGCCAAAAAGTCTCCAATCCCTTCAGCCAGAGTCTCCCCGGTGCCTTAGGGCCAGGAAACTTTATCCAAGGCCAGCTCGATCGGCCATTCCCGGAATACGCAGGACTTAACCTAAACGGTTTTGGCTGCTGCAGCAGCAACTACAACGCGCTGCAGGCGACTGTTACGCGAAGGTTCCAGGGTGGTGGCACAATGCTCGTCGCCTATACCAATGCCAAGCTGATGTCTAACACTGACACGCTTACTTCCTGGCTGGAGGGTGGCACATCAGGGGGCGTTGGAGCAGTACAGGACTGGAACAACCTCAAGGACGAGCGATCGCTGTCTTCGCAGGATGTTTCGCAACGGCTCGTCATCAGCTACGTGCTGGATCTTCCGTTCGGACACGGCAGGAAGTATGCTTCTGGCGTAAACGGTGTTGCGGGCGGACTCGTCTCCGGCTGGGGATTGGACGGCACCACCGCATTTCAACGAGGATTCCCCGTCAAGATCAGCGATGGCAAAGGCAACTCCCTGACAGCTTTGAGTCTCGGAACAGGCACTTTAAGGCCTAACATTGTGGCGGGTTGCGATAAATCACGATCAGGCAGCGCCGTTTCGCGGCTTTCCGAATGGTTCAACACCAGTTGCTTCGCCGATGCTCCGGCTTACGGGTTCGGCGATGAGGCGCGTGTCGACCCGACACTTCGGCAGCAAGGAGTTGTCAATTTCGACTTCGCCGCGTTTAAGAAGACATCGATAGGGGAAAGGATGAATATTGAATTCCGGGCGGAGTTCTTCAACATCTTCAATCACCCACAATTCGGACCACCGAATGGGACCTTTGGTAGTGGAAACTTCGGCGTTGTGACCAACACGGTAAATCTGCCTCGCCTGATTCAGTTCGGGTTGAAGTTCGGATTCTGAAGTCGCATCTCTCCGGGCCGGGAAGTGTATCCGGCCCGGATACTTTTTCCGGCGCGGGAATTCTGCTTTTAACTGAGCCGCTCGGTTGCGGCTTTCCTGCCAGCCTCTGCTAATCTTCCACTCATGAAAACCATTCCAACCATCGACTACGCCGAGGCGAAAGGTGTGGTCGATCTCATCGTTGAGAAGGCTTCGCAGATGCAGAAGCCAGTCGTGGTAGCGGTGGCTGATTCGCGTGGCGAGCTCATATGTTTCGCTCGCATGGATGGCGCTTCCGTCGCCTCTATAGCCATTGCCATGAACAAGGCGTGGACCGCAGCCCGGGCGGGTAAGCCAACCCAGGAGATCGGAGAAAAAGTCAGGCATCCGGAGAAAGGCCACGATATTGCCTACTACGGCGATCCTAGATTTGTTGGTTGGGGCGGAGGAGTTCCGGTCAGGCTACACGGCGAGGTAGTGGGCGCCGTTGCCGTTAGTGGACTTTCCTCAATTGAGGATATCGGCCTGGCGAGCTTAGGCGTGGAACTGCTTGGAATGCCAAAGTCTGATCGTTGAGAATGCTCCGTTCAAGGCAAGATCGCGTATCGCATGAAACGCGTCATCGCTCTTCTTCCGATTGATAGGAGTGTTTTCCAGTCGCCTTCCGCGGCCGAGCAATCCTCAAGCTGACAATGTAGCCATTGACCAGTTCACCTCCGAAAAGCAACGGCGTCCCCTCATGGATTCTTTGAACCAGTCGGCGCGGTATCTGAATGCTTCTCATTGCCCGGCTCTGGCTTTCTGCACAGGCCCTGCTCGGGAAGGACTTTCGCGTCAGTAAACACCGAGGGGAACTGGTTGATTCTGCGCTGGCCCCATATGTAACGGCAACCGTTCATCCGTCTTCAATCTTGCGGGCGCAGGATGAGGAATCGCGTCCTGCGGAGATGGAAGCTTTCGTGAATGACTTGAAAAAAGTCAAGTCTTGGATAGTGAAGAGCGCTGCTTCGCTGACAGAGAGACGAGCCTCCTGAGAAGGCATGCGATAGATCGCTGCGCTGAAACGGACTCCTGAGAAAAAACATTTCACACCCGTAAGAAACCTTAGAACACTTACGGTGTTCGCCGTAGCGTGCTTGTCGCCCAGCAACTGCGCATTTGAAAGCGGCATCGAATTGTCCTCCGCTGAAAAATACTCCCAAGGACCCGCGCCCATCATTTGCCGCTGGATTCGCGCTTTGTGAGAGGAAAGCTGTGCTCGCTGCCAACAGAAAGAGTATGCCCAGCGCTCCCGACAAGTCGTGGCTCCTCACATTGGACAGAGGTTCCTGTTCTCAACAGATAATTAAGGAGGTCGGAAATAAAGAGGTATGGCACACCACATCAAATCGGTCATTTGTTTGATCGCCACGCTGTGCACAGGAGCCGCATTCGCTCAGGTCACACCCACCGAAACGGGCGCCAGTGCTCAAACCTCAACCACCACTTCACCAGTCGCGTATGTTTATGTATCCAGCAGTCCGAGCAGCGGTAAGCATGAGATAAACGCGTACTCCGCAGCCTCCAACGGTTCGCTTACCGCCGTGCCAGGATCGCCGTTCTCGGCGGACGTCCAATACATGGCAGGCACTGGAAAGTACCTCTTCGGCACAAACGGCATTAACATAGACTCTTTTTCCATCGCTTCCAATGGCGCTCTCAACCAAGTCTCAACCATCAACGCGCAAGTGCACAATCCGTATGGTTCTGGCGGCCCCGGAAACCTGTTCCTCGACCATACCGGCACGACCTTATATGACGGAGATACTTATGCCTATGGAACGGGAAACAACGCCTATCAGTTTTTCACGATCGACAAGTCCACAGGTCAGCTTAATTACCTCGGAATCACCGCGAACGGAGGAACTGAGGTCGGCAGCGTCCTAAGTTTCACTGGAGGCAACGTCTATGCCTACTCCTCGAGTTGCTATCACTTCGCGCCGATATCTTCGGCTACAAGCGGAACGCCGATCAAACGCTTTCCCCATTGAACATCAATCCACCGTTTCCGACCGCGAAGCCCGGTAATTTTTACTGTCCCTATCTGGCGGCGGCCGATCCAACAAATCATGTGGCCGTCTCTGTCCAGCAACTCACCGGAGACTGGGGGCAGGTGGGCTCGCCACAGCTTGCGACCTATACCGTCGATAGCTCCGGAAACCTGACTACCACAAGCACCTAGTCGAACATGCCCAGCACTTCGGTCACGGCGGTTAACGATATTTGGATGGCCCCGTCAGGCAAACTTCTTGCGGCTGCCGGAAACACTGGATTACAGGTGTTCCATTTCAACGGGAGTAGCCCAATTACCCACTACACCGGGCTGCTCACGAACGCCCCAATAGATCAAGTATTCTGGGACAACGCCAATCACCTATACGCCCTCAGCCGGTCCGCCGGCAAGCTGTACGTATTTACGGTTACACCGACGGCCCACAGCCAAGCTCCTGGCTCGCCGCACGCGATAACCAACCTGCAGAACATTGTCGTCCTGCCCTAGCCATAGAACGGCGGATGCCTCAGTGAGCAGCCAGGGAACCATTTCGAGGGCGACTACAATTCTTCTGGAAGACGCTGCGAGTAAGGAGTTACCACCGTCATTGGTCTTTGCTGTGCGTCGAGGCCGTCTGCAGCTTTTGGAACTCCTGCATTTGCTGCTCAGCCTCCGCGGTCTTTCCTTGTTTCCGACACAGACCTGCCAAACCGAAGTGGGTCTGAGCTGCAAGCGGCCCTTCCTTTTCGATACTCAGTAGGCTGATCCAGGCTTTTTCTGAGGCAGCAGCGTCGCCGTCAAGCGCGGCCGCCTTGCCCAGAGCGTAGAGAGTTTCCGGCATCTGTGGCTGCAATCGGTCAGCACGCTCCAGTTCTTTCCGTGACTCTCGTGATTTGCCTTGCTGAAGAAGAGCTTCTCCAAGGCGGTATGCTGCTTCGGCGTTTCCGGGTTGGAGCTTGACCTCAGCGCGAAACTGCTCCTCGGCTTGTGGCCAGCGCGAAGTCATCGCATAGACTTGCCCGAGTTCCAGGTGAAGATTGGGGGTGTCTGGCTGCACTTCCGTTCTGCGTCTGAAAAACCGCGAGCATAGCGTTGACCACACCCGGGACGAACCCAGCAATCAGCAGCAGTATTAGTCGCACACCGGCAGTCTGCGTTTGTGGCTTGCCAATAAAGCGAGCGCCCGGGCGGTCGAATTGCGCACGACGAATTCGGGTTCGATGGCGATTTCCGGTACCCAGTCTTCGTGCTCTTCGATCCGGTTCAACAAAGTGCGCGCCGCTATCTCCCCCATCTTTTGGAGGGGTTGGCGCACGGTCGTGAGGCTCGGGTTGTTATGCAGGGCAATTTGAATATCGTCGAAGCCAACCACAGAAACATCGTCGGGAACTCGTAACCCAGCCGCTTGGAATGCGCGGATGGAGCCGATCGCGGAAATATCATTGTAGGCGAACAAGGCCGTGAACGGCCGTTTGCGGGCAAGCAGCTCTTGTGCGAACGGAAAACCCAACTGAGGTGTGGGATCATCGCCTTCGAGTTGAACGATGAGTTCGCTCGGCATGGCGATGCCGAATTCCCCGGCAACTTCACGGATCGCCTTCCAGCGATCCTCACAGTCTGAACTGAATTGAGAGCCCTTCATGAAGGCAATTTCCTTGTGACCCAGCTCGACGAGATGATTCAGCGCCAGCCATGCCGCTCGCCGATGATCGAGAACGATATTCGTCACGCCTTCCATGCGGCGGTGCCCGGCGATCGCAACTGTCGGCAGGGGCATATGACGATTAATGGACGTATCCACCGTGATGAAGCCTTCGACGCCGCGATCCATGAGAATGTGCGAATACGTTTCAAGCAGCTTGGGGTCGTGACGATGGGCAACGGTGAGGTAGAAGAAGTTTTTTTGTCGTAGGTATCGTTCAATGCCGCTGATAACCAAGGAGCCGTAAGGATCACCGATCTCTTCGGCCACGACACCGATCATGTATGTGCGCTTCACCCGCAAGTTCCGAGCATAGAAACTCGGCCGATAATTCAGCTCGCGAGCAGCCTCGAGGATTCGCTCCTGGGTGTGCTGGGGAACAGATCGGGATGCAGCAGTTTTGTTCAGCACTGCGGAACAGGTCCCCTTAGTGAGTCCCACCCGCTCGGCTACCATTTGCAGGGTTATCGGTTGGGACTTTTTAGTCGCCCCCTTTTTCTTCGCTTTCATGCGGCTATTGTTCCTGACTGTCCATGAGAAACGTGGAATTGGCGGTTGAACGGTGCCGGACGGTCGGCCCAGGGGAGCATTCTACTCTATGAAGTCCCTGCCGCATACAGTGGTCCCTGCTAAAGCCCCAAGAATACCGGTTATCCATTCCGTAAAACTTTAGAATACCGGTATTTTTAGCTTGACAACGTACGGGCACGTGGCGCTAAATGTCGGTCACGTGGGGTAGTGCAAAAATACTAATCACGAGAAACCAAACTTTCGATGGCCTGCGTGGAGGCTCCTGTGAAAAGAATAGGTTTAACCGCGTTCGTAGGTTCGTTGGTGATGGCACTCAGCCTTGCGCCCCTGGTATTCGCACAGACTGGTGTGGGTTCCGCGCGTGGCAACGTGACGGACGAACAGGGCGGAGCCATCGCGGGAGCCGAGGTCAGGGTGACCAACGCGGACACCGCTTATGCTCGAACCCAGAAAACTGACGCGAACGGCAACTACGACTTCCAGAGCATTCCGATCGGTCGTTACACTCTGAGCGTGGCCAAGGAAGGCTTTAAGACTTTCGAAGAAAAGGACATTATCCTTCACGTCAACGATAACTTGACGCTGGACGCGCGACTGAACGTCGGGGCCAGGACGGAAACGGTCGAAGTAGTCGCGACTACGGGTCAGGTTGAGCTCACCACGGCTGAGTTAAGTGGAACGGTTTCCGGCGAACAGATCACTCAGTTACCGCTTAACGGCCGCAGCTTTGCCCAGTTGCTCACATTGGTTCCGGGCGTGGAGGTTGACAATGGCTTTTCTTACGACAAGAAAGGCCTCAACGGTGGAGCGGACATCTCCGTCAGCGGTGGGGCGTCGAATGCAAACCTGTTTCTGGTAGATGGCGCCAACAACGTCGACGTAGGATCGAACCGCACCATTCTTATTTACCCATCGCTCGACTCCATTCAGGAGTTCAAGATTGAGCGGAACAGCTATAGTGCCGCGTTCGGCGGGGCCGGCGGCGGCATCGTTACGCTCGTCACCAAGTCGGGCACGAACGATTTTCACGGCAGCGCCTATTACTTCGGCCGCAACGACATTCTGGATTCCAAGGATCCCGTTCTTAACGCTATCAATCCGAAAGCCAAGAAGAATTCGATTCGCCGCAACGATTTCGGATTTGCCGTCGGGGGACCCATCAAGAAGGACAAGATCTTTTTCTTTGTCTCGGAGGAATGGAACCGTCTGATCACGGAAAACGTGAGGAGCGCTCACGTCCCCACGCCGTTGCAGCGCATCGGGGACTTTTCCGACTCTGCCCTGGATCCTGCCGCTGCCAGTCCCGGCACTACCGGTTGCCTTCCGCTAGGCGGAATCACCGATCCGGATCCGACCAACCCGGGCGGGCCGTTTACGGCCTCTCCTTCTACTCCGGGTATCATCGACGTCATTCCTGCATCACGCCAGAGCGTTGCCGGGCCCACGATTCTGAACACGTATTTCCCGCCGACACTTCCTCAGGGAGCTCCGAACTATGGCTGCGGCACCAACTGGGCGAAAGCGCTCAAGCAGCCAACCTTCTTTCGCGAAGATAGCTTCCGCGGGGATGTCAGTTTCTCTCAGACGCTGTCGTTGATGTTGAAATATACGGCTGACTCCTGGTCGTATGGACCTTCGGCCGTAGGAAACACTGGTTGGGGGGCTGACAACGGGGCTTCCCAGATCCAGGAGTCGTGGAGCCAGCCAGGGCGAATTGCCGTGGCCAAGTTGAGCAAGGTTTTTGGCTCTACAGCCGTAAACGATTTCCAGTTCTCCTACTCGGCGAATCGCATCAACATTGCTCAGGCGACTCCGGCCGCATCCCAGGCCCTGAACAAAGTGATTCCAACATTTTTCCCGCCTTCGGGGAATCCAGCCAATAATCCTCCTGTGTGGATCAACGGCGGAGGCCTGCCAACCATTTGGAGTTTCGCACCATGGAGCAACCGGGAAGATCTCTTCGCTTGGCAAGATGACTATTCGAAGATCATTCGGCGCCATACGCTAAAGATGGGCGTCAGTTATAGCCGGAATGCCAAAGATCAGGATAACTTCTCCCAGAAACAGGGACACGCCGATGGCCCAGGCGGTTACGATGGCTGCAAGACTTTCAACGATCCAAAGGATACACAGTGCTTTGCCTTGGGCCTTAAGGACACAACTACCCATTATGGTCCTGCCGATTGGATACTCCAGAACCAGGCAATCAATTGGGGCGAACAGAACGTGATCTTCAAGAAGCAAGGCCGTTGGGAAAACTTTGAGCTTTATTTGAACGACGATCTAAAGGTGAACGACCGCCTGACTGTGAACTTAGGGGTTCGCTATTCCTATCTGCCGAATCCCTACCAGGCGAACGACCAGTTCACGGTATTTAATCCAACGGCGTTTGACCCCGCGCTGGGAAACGCGCCCTGTAATGGTTTGCTTTACTCGGCAGGCCTCAAGTCCAATCCTTGTCCGGCTGGAGCGGGCGGACTACGTGGGCCCAACCGCGCGATACAGAACAACTTTCACGCCGGCTTTGCGCCCCGCTTTGGTGTGGCTTGGGATCCCACGGGATCGCACAAATGGTCGGTCCGGGCAGGATTCGGACAGTTTTACAACCGTGACGACATCTTCGTGACGGACGGAACCGCCGGCACAAACCCGCCATTCGTTTCCAGCTTCCAGTCCGTCAGCGGCAATGGACGGTTCCTCGACAACACCAACCAGCTTCCAGCCTGCACTCCCAACTGCTTTGGCACTGGCTTAGGAGTTGCCGGCATTGGCCAGGACCTCAGCAATCGGGCCCCTTACGTCTTGCAATTCAACGCGACCGTCCAGCATGAACTGTGGAGGGACACCCGGTTCGAGGTGGGCTACGTGGGCAGCCGGACGAGAAAGTGGACGAGCAAGTATGATATCAACGCTATTGCTCCGGCAAACCGGCTGGCGTTTGCGCAATCGAACGCGTCGGACAATACACTCAGGCCTTTCGACGCATTAGAAAGTGGCAGCATTCCGTTTTTTGCGCATCATGGTAGTGCGAAATACGACTCGCTACAATCAGCGTTCAACACGCGCTTTAGCCGTAATTCCACTTTCCAGGCCACTTACACTTATTCCAAAACGTATGGCGATACACTCCTGAAAGTTAGCAATGGAGGAGGAAATCTGGTTATTGATCCGTTCAATCTGAGAAATGGCTACGGGCTGAATCCCCTCAACCGGCCGCACATTTTCTCGGCTAGTCTCGTCTATAACCTGCCCGCCTTGCAGAACATGCAGAGAATTGCCCGCGGTGCCTTGGGTTCCTGGGAACTAGGCTCCATCGTCAACATTGCGAGTGGACACTCCCTGACGCCCGTCATCGGAGGCATCGCGAATGTGAATGACCCCTCCGGCATCGGCAACGGTACGAACGCTCAACGGCCTAACTTGGTGCCGGGACAGCCTTGCCGGAACCCGAGCTTCAAGAATTTCCAATGGATCAACCCGAACCGTTACACCATGAACGGGTTCAAGTTGGGCACGATTGGGAATGCGCCGGTCGGCGACTGCCTGGGGCCGCCCACCCGCACCGTGGACTTCTCTGTGTCCAAGAACTTCCATGTAACCGAACGGGTTCAGATGCAGTTCCGGATGGATGCCTTCAATCTGTTTAACCACCCGCAATGGGGAGATCCAGGCGGCCCAATAAATGGCGTAAACTACAACATAGGCTTCAACGCTCCGAACACCACCGCCAGTCCCGAGTTTGTGGACGCAAGTGGAAATCCGACGACCGTCCTGGCGAATGCGGTTTCGATCCAGAACAGTTCACCGAATGCCCAGGTAGGTACCGTAACTACGCAATCGGACCGAAATCGAGAATTTCAGTACTCGCTGAGAATAACCTTCTAGCGCTGTGACAACCCGATGTCGAAGCGTCCCGCCGGCAACTACGCCGGCGGGACGCTTCTTGTTCTGCCAGCCTGTTGAAAGCTCCCATGTCGTGCCCTTCTGTTTCCGATGTGCCTTCGACAAGTGCATGCCTGTCCAAATGCGCGATTTTTGCGCGGGGGCAATCAACTGCGGCACCGAAGTAGCGCGGAAGCGAGGCGGGTTTCAGAAAAGAAAGTTGCCGATGTTAAAATTACTCATTCTTGTGTACCCGTCGAGATCCTTGCTTCTCCCGA